>Ga0268265_10001484_pt1 | contig 19657 bp, 15 predicted proteins | sample KBSSwiS52_FD_190355 | JGI IMG/M metagenome (GOLD analysis project Ga0268265, IMG submission 190355) | Switchgrass rhizosphere microbial communities from Kellogg Biological Station, Michigan, USA - KBS Switchgrass S5-2 (SPAdes) (version 2) | ecosystem: Host-associated > Plants > Roots >... | reverse complement strand
GTTACCGCGATTGACCGTCAGCGCTGGTAGCGTACCCCTCCCTCCCCCTTCCCCGCTACCAGCGTATCCGCCCCGCGACGATTTCCCCTGGTCGTCGCGGGGTTTCTTTTTTCAGGCTCGACAAAACGGGCCGAAGCGTCCGTTGAGCTCGCCGGGCGCGCTATGATCGGCGGCCAATGAACCGCAACCTTCGATCCGGATATCGCGCATGAGCCACGATCCGCCGCGCGCACGACGCCAGCGCCGACCCCGCTGCGAGACGGCGACCACGCCGACGCAGCCCGACGCCTGGACGTTCTTCCGCCAGTGGCTGCGCAATCCGCGCGCCATGGCAGCGTTATCGCCTTCGAGCCGCCAGCTCGCGCGCCAGATGATCGAGCAGCTGCCGACGGGAGCGAGCCACGTCGTCGAGCTCGGCGGCGGCACCGGCGTCTTCACCCAGGCGCTGCTCGAGAACGGAATCGAGCCCGAAGCGCTCCTGGTCGTGGAGCTGAACGAAGAATTGCATCAACTTCTGCAACAACGGTTTCCCGCGGTGCACGTCGTCTGCGGCGACGCGCAGCAGCTGAAGTCGATCGTCCGCACGCAGGGTTTCGCGGCGAAGGGCAAGGTCGACGCCGTCATCAGCGGCCTCGGACTCTTGTCGATGCCGCGGCGCGTGCAGCGCGCGATCCTCGAAGGCGTGTTCGCGGTGCTCGGCGACGAGGGACGTTTCATCCAGTTCACTTACGGGCCATCGAGCCCGGTGCCACGCGAGCTTCTGAACGAGCTTGGCATCGGCGTGAAGCGCGCCGGGATTGCATGGATGAACGTGCCGCCGGCGACGGTGTATGTCTACACCAAGCATCGCTCGAAGGGGATTCCGTCGGTTCGCGGAAAGTAAGTCACCTCCAAGCCGCCATCCCGGCCTTCGGCGGCGGCTTGAGTGATGAGGCGCGGGTAATCGCTTAGCGCGCGGCTTTCAGCACGCCGATATCTACCTGATAAATATCGTTGAGCCCATTCCCGGGCGCATGCAGCTTCTCGGTCAGCTGCGCGTAATTCAGCCGTTCGGCCAGCGGCTTGTCGCTGAATCCGCGGTTGCTGCAGAAGAAAAGATATTTTCCGTCCGGTGACGGCTTGGCGCCGTATTCGGATCCCGCCGAATTGACCGCGTCGCCGAGATTGCGCGGCTCGCCCCAGTTTCCGTTCTTGTCGCGAAAGCTCACGTAGATGTCGTCGGCGCCGCGCGTGTCCTTGCGGCCGTTGGTGGAAAAGACGAGATAGCTTTCGTCGGGTGCGATCCAGCCTTCGGTGTCGCTGCCGGCCGTGTTGATCGCAGGTCCGAGATTCTCGGGCGTCGCGTAATGGCCGTCGACGAGGCGCGAGCGCCAGAGATCGGTCGTGCCGTCGGGTCCGAGATTGCCCTCGCGCCGACCGGAACCGAAATACAGCGTGCCGTTGTCGGCGACGGTCGGAAACCATTCGTTGCGCGGGCTCGACACTTCGGCGATACGTTCGGGTTCGCTCCAACCGGTGGCCGTCTTGTGCATCACCCAGATGTCGTTGTCGGCGTGCTCCTTGCCGTCGAACGGCCGGTTCGAGATGAAGAACAGCGAGCCGTCCTTTGCGAAGAATACGTCGGCATCGTTGTAGCGTCCGGAGAACGGTGCGACTTCCGGCGTGTTCCATTTTCCGTTTGCGAAATGCGAGGTCACGATCGTCCAGTGATTGAATGTCGGCGAGTTCTTGAGGAAGTACAGCGTCGAGCCGTCCGGCGTGAACGTCGGATGCGATTCGTCGTCGGCGGTCGAGATGACGCCGGGCATGAACACTTCGGCCGTCGGCAGCGGATGCGTCGCGGCATAAGGCGAAGCCGCCGCGTGCGCGAGAGAGCTCAAGGCGGCGAAGGCCAGTCCGGTCACTAGGGCTCGCATGGAATTCTCCGGCGTCATTGCGGGTGGATCGCGCGGTGCTTATCCATCCAGCCGATCGTATACAGGACCTGCGTGAGCATGTTGCTCGGTCGCGTATTGATTTCGTGCGAAGCGCCGGGAATGCGCAGCAAAGCCGTATCGACCTTGCGCAGTTTCAACGCCTGGTAGAACTGCTCGGCTTCCGAGCTCGGCGTGCGGTGATCGTCCTCACCGGTGATCATCATCGTGGGCGTCTTGACGTTGCCGACATACGTGATCGGCGAGCGTTCCATGTAGTTGGCCTGCTGTTCCCACGGTGCGCCGGGGAACCAGTAGCGCGAGAACAGAGTGTAGAAATCCGAGGTCAACGCGAAGCTGTACCAGTTGATGACGGGCTTGGCCACGACGGCTGCGCGGAAACGATCGGTGTGCCCGACGATCCACGCCGTCAGCACGCCACCGCCGCTGCCGCCGGTGACGTAGAGATTCGTCGTGTCCACCGAGCCGCGCGCGATCGTCGCGTCGACGACGCTCATGAGATCGTCGTAGTCCTTGCTCGGATACGCGTTCTGGATCAGGTTGGCGAATTCGCTGCCGTAGCTCGTGCTGCCGCGCGGATTCGAATAGACGACGATGTAGCCGTGCGCTGCATAAAGCTGCGTTTCCGGCGCGAAGCGCGGACCATAGTTGGCGAACGGGCCACCGTGGATTTCGAGCAGCAGCGGATATTTTTTCGACGGATCGATACGTTCCTGATCAAAGCCGGGCGGCGTGACGATCCAGGCTTCCACTTCGCGTCCGTCGGCCGAGGACTTCACGCGCATCTCCTCGACCTTGCCGAGCGCCTTGTGACCGAGCAGGTTCTGGTTGAGATCGGTCAACGTGCGCGGTTTGCCGCCGCGATCGATGACGGCGACGTCGGCCGGTCGATATTCGCTGCCGCGCGTATAGGCGACGCGCGAGCCTGCGCTCGACATCGATCCGCCGGTGTACGGGCGGCCCATCGCGGTGCCGCCGAGATCGTCGGCCAGCGTATCGACCTTGCCGCCGCCGGCGCCGACCCAACCGATTTTCGTCTTGCCGTGATCGTCGTAGTGGAAGAAGAGGCCGCGGTCGCCGTCCCAGCCGATGTCCTCGACGTCGAAATCGAAATCCGGCGTCAGCGCGCGCGGATTTCCGCCGGCGAGATCGAGCACGTAGACGTGCGCTCCCTGATACGGCTTGCCGCTGTCGTCGAAGCCGAGGTACGCGACGCGCTTGCCGTCGGGCGAAACGACCGCGCCCTGGTCGGGACCTTTGCGCTTGGTCAGCTGCGCGACCGCGCCGGTATCGACGTCGATGCGAAAGAGATCGCTTTCGAGCGGCTCGTATTCCCAATCCTCGTCGAAGTTGCTCGACACGACCAGCGAGCGGCTGTCGCGTGTCCATGCCGGAGCGTCCATGAAGTTGTGCTTGCCCTGCGTGACCTGACGCGCGGCGCCGCCGTCGGCGGAGACGACGAAGACTTGCGTGTAGCCGGGATCGACGTAGCCGCCGCCGTCGATGCGATAGATGACGCGATCGATGACTTTCGCCGGCGCGGCCCATTCGGCGCCTTTCGGCGGCGCGGGCATCTGCGCGATCTGCGTCTCCGGCGCCGGCACGCGCATCGTGAACGCGATCCACTTGCCGTCCGGCGAGAAACGCAGGCCGCGCGGGGACTGCTGCAGATGCGTGATCGCCGCCGACTGGCCCGAATCCATCCAGCGCACGAAGATCTGCGATTTGCCGTCCTCGGACGCGACCCATGCGAGGCGCTTGCCGTCCGGCGACCAGGTCGCTCCGCCGTCGTTGGCGGCGCCGGTCGTCAGCGGCCGGTGTCCGCCGCCATCGGCGCCGATGATCCAGAGGTTCGAGCGCTTGCGGTCCTTCATCACGTCGAACCAGCCGCGCTCGTAGACGATGGTTTTTCCGTCCGGCGACAGCTCCGGATGGTCGGCCCATTGCAGCTGGAACACATCCATCGGCTGCAGCGCCGCGGGCTCGCTCGCGTCCGCGTGCGCTAGCGTCGCGGCGCCCGCGAGGAGGAGGCAGGGCAGGGAACGGATCGGCATCGCGGGCTCCGGTCGGGAAAAGATCGCGCACTATGAAAGCGCGGCCGCGATTTGGCAAAGTGGCTTTGGTTGGGCCGCGCCCGCTCGAAACCGGCCGTTCGCGGCCGTCATGGTAACGTTGGGCTGCCGTATTAAAATTTGCGCAACGAGAGCTCGCCGTTGTCGCGGCCGGGGCTCGTCCGCGAGGATCCGTCATGACCGACCGAACGACGCAGGATTGGATGAACCAGTGGCAGGCGCTGTCGCGCCAGTACTGGAACGCTTGGCAGGATCTTTCGCGCGAAGCCGGCGCATCGGCCGGACGCGATCCGGCGAGCGTGCCCTGGCACGAAGGTTTCGAGCAGTGGGCGCGCATGTTCGGGGGCTCCGGTCCGCAGAGCGAGACCGTCGAGCGCGTGCTGGCGAGCGCGAAGACATTCACGCAGTTCGCGCAATCGATGATCGCCGCGGCGACCGGCGCGCAGAGCGGCGCGATGCCGAACTGGAGCGACGCGCTGCGCAAGGGTTTCGGTTTTGCCGGCGCGCCGGGCGCGACGTTCGGCAACGGAATGTTCGGCAATCCGCTCGCGAGCGCGCTGCACGATATTTCCGGACAGGGCGTCAAAGGCTTCGAGCAGATGATGGCCGGCCTCGCGCCGATGCTCGATCCCTCGCGCGAGATGAAAAGCTGGCTCAACGTGCCCGCGTTCGGATTCCTGCGCGAGCATCAAGAGCACTACCAGAAGATGGCGACCGCGATGCTCGATTATCAGGAGCAGAGCGCGCGCTACAACACGCTGATCCTCAAAGCGAGCCAGCGTGGCTTCGAGATTTTCGAGAGCAAGCTCGCCGCGCGCGAGGAGCCGGGCCGGCATCAGATCGATTCGCTGCGTGCGCTTTACGATCTTTGGGTCGACGCCGCCGAAGAGGCATATGCCGAGATCGCGCTGTCGCCGGAGTTCCGCGAGGTGTACGGCAATCTCGTCAACGCGCAGATGCGCGTGCGCTCGCAGGTGCAGCAGGAAGTCGAACGCATCGCCACCGATTTCGGCATGCCCACGCGCAGCGAGCTCGATTCGATCGGTCAGCGTCTGCACGATCTTCGCCGCGAAGTGCGCAACGGCACGCACGCCGGCAACGGCGATGTCACGCGCGAGATCGAATCGCTGCGGCGCGAAGTCGCCGCGCTGAAGACGGCGCTTGCCGCGCACACGGCGGCGCGCAAGCCTGCTGCTGCGGCGACGAAAGCCGCGCCAAGACACAAGCGCGTGCGACCCGCCGCGAAGAAACGCGCGCCGCAAGTTGCCGCGCTGAAGGCCGACATCAAGGAATCCGTGCGTACGCTCGCGCGCGAAGCCGAGCCGGCCGAGCCGGTCGCGCAGACGAAAAAGCCGCGCCTGCGACGCCGGCGCCCGACGGCGCCGCGCGCCAAGAAGAGCATGCCGAAAGTCGCGCACACCGCGGTGAAAGTCGGCGAGCCGGTCACGAGCTTCGCAGCCCGCATCGCCGAATTCGCGCGCGACGCGCGCCGACATCGCAAAGAAATCCGCCGCGCCAGCCGAAAAGGACGCTGAGCCATGCAACCGATCAAGATCGAACCGGCCAAGGCGCTCGATGAAGCGCTCACGATGCAGCGCAAGCTCGCAGCGGGATTGAAGACGCTGCGCGAGGTCGACGACGTCGAGTTCGGCGTCACCGAAAAGGAAGCCGTCTATCGCGAGGACAAGCTCGTCGTCTATCGCTTCAAGGGCGCGCGGCGGCCGACGGCGAAGATTCCGATCCTGATCGTCTACGCATTGGTCAACCGACCGTACATGGTCGATCTGCAGAGTGACCGCTCGCTGGTGAAGAATCTTCTGGAGCAGGGCGAGGATGTCTATCTCATCGATTGGGGTTATCCCGATCGCGCCGATCGCTGGCTAACGCTCGACGACTACATCAACGGATACATCGCGCGCAGCGTCGATGCGGTGGCGAAGAATGCCGGCGTCGACAAGATCAATCTGCTCGGCATCTGCCAGGGCGGCGCGTTCTCGCTCTGCTTCACGGCGATGCATCCGGACAAGGTCAAGAACCTGATCACGATGGTGACGCCGGTCGATTTCCATTCGCCGGATAACATGCTGTCGCACTGGACGCGCAATCTCGACGCCGATCTTTTCGTCGATACGCTCGGCAACGTGCCGGCGGATCTGATGAATTGGTGCTACCTCACGCTAAAGCCTGTGCGCTTGAACCAGCAGAAATACGTCGGGCTTGTCGACATCCTCGACAACAAGGCCGAGCTCGAGAATTTCCTGCGCATGGAGAAATGGATCTTCGATTCGCCCGATCAGGCGGGCGAAGCGTTTCGCCAATTCATGAAGGATTTCTACCAGGGCAACAAGCTGGTCAAGGGCGGGCTCAAGATCGGCGATCGCGACGTGCGCCTCGCCGACATCACGATGCCGGTGCTCAACATCTTCGCCGAGCAGGATCATCTCGTGCCGCCGGCCGCCTCGCGCGTGCTCGGCGATCACGTCGGCACGGACGACTACACGCAGCTCGCGTTCAAGGGCGGGCACATCGGCATCTACGTGTCCGGCCGCGCGCAGCGCGAAGTGCCGCCGGCGATCCACAGCTGGCTCGCCGCGCGCGACGACTGAGGCGAAGCGCGAATCGCGTCACGCGTAGTCGAAGGCTTCGCTTCGGCATTCTTCTTTCGCGCGAGCGTCTCGTGATTGCGACGACGGCGCGTACGGCGAAACGCCGGACGCGGTCGACGCGTCGTCGAGCATCGTGTACAGAATCGTGTCGCAGAACTCGCCCGCGAAAAGATAGTTCTGACGCAGATAGCCTTCGCGCCGAAAACCCACGCGCTCGACGACGGCCATCGAGGCATGATTGCGCGGATCGATACCGGCTTCGATGCTGTGCAGCCCGAGATGCTCGAATCCGAAGCGCACGATGGCGCGCACGGCTTCGGTCATGTATCCGCGTCCGCTCGCCGAGTGGCAGAGCTCGTACGTGATCTCGGCGCGCCGATGCTCGGGCATGAAACGGTAGTAGCCCGCGCTGCCGATCGGCTGGCCGTCGTCGCGACGCGTGATGGCCCAGCGCAGACGCACGCGGCGGCGATTGGCGAGACGGTCGTGCGCGATTCTCGTGCGCGTGTCGAGCACGTTGCGATCGGCCGCGAAACCCCAGAACCGGAGCCACTGCGGATCGCAATACACCTGGAACAGGGCCTCGGCATCGACGGCCGTCATTTCGCGAAGGATCAGGCGTTCGGTTTCGAGAATCGGCGGCGGCGCGCCGAGCGCGCGCGAGGGCGCGGCGAACGCGGGTGCTGGCATCGGAGCAAGCGAGCTTTTCAAGAGGGGCCTCCGGGCGAGTGCAGGAATGTCGACCCGATCACGCAGGGTGTGTGTCGGATTTCAAAGAGGAGGTACGCAGGGCCAGGAGACGGGCCGCCAGCGACAAGGTGACGGAGCGCACGGTTCGCAAAAGATTCGCAAAAGATGCCTTCGAGAAGCGGCTGCACGAGCGTGCGAAGGTTCGGCGAAAGCCTCGGCGTAGAATATGCGTCCCCTCATTCGCCGATTCGCCGCCCGCCATGAACGACGTCCTTTTCACGCTGCATCACGTCACGGTCACGCCGTGGAAGCTGGTCGGCTACCTCGGCGTATTCCTGTTCACGAGCCGCTGGTTCGTCCAGCTGTACGCAACGAAGAAGCTGCGCCGCGTGCATATGCCGACGTCGTTCTGGTGGCTCTCGGTCGCCGGCAGCGCGCTTCTGGTCAGCTATTTCACGTTCGGCAAGAACGATTCGGTCGGCGTGCTCTCGAATCTGTTCCCGGCGTTCGTCTCGGTCTACAACCTTGTCGTCGACATCCGTCACCGTCGCGACCGCACGCTCGACCGCGAAGCGAACGCGAGCTAGCGCCTCTCGGTCCATAACTTCAATCTATCGCCCCATCGCGCGATTTGATTGGACGGTGCCGTTCGCTCCCGATTAGGGTGCGCCGCAGGATTCCCGGATTCGGGTTTCGCAGCGGTTTCGATCCCGGCTGGGAGGGCTAGCGGCGATGCGCGCCGGACCTCCGCCGCGGCCGAATTCGTGCAGAATAGGCCGGCGCTCCGGGTGGGGATCCGGAGCGCTGGCATCACGCGCCGGGAGCGCTACGGCGCGGCAATGGTCCCGCAAGGGAGTTGTTCGTGTTGGCCATCGATCGACGGCGCATCCCGCGTCGTCACTTGGGAGGGGATAATGGATAACCGCAATGCACCGGTGATTTCGCTCGGCGAGTGGATCATCACCTTTATCGTGCTGGCGATTCCGCTGGTGAACATCATCATGCTGTTCGTCTGGGGGTTCTCGAGCAGCACCAATCCGAGCAAGCAGAACTTCTGTCGTGCGACGCTGATCATTTATCTCGTCTGCTTCGTGCTGTTCTTCCTGTTCGGTGGAATGGCGTTCCTCGGTGCGATGCGCGGAATGCCGCAGCCGACATAAAAGCAGGGCTGAGGCCTGAAAATAAAAAGGCGGGCATATGCCCGCCTTTTTTTTGCCTTGCTCTGTGCTTTTCGGCCCGCGGCCCTCACTCTTCAATCCGCGTCGTAGTCGAGATTCGGCGCGAGCCAGCGCTCGGCTTCGGCCATAGACCAACCTTTGCGCTTCGCGTAATCCTCGACCTGCTCGCGCGTCAGGCGGCCGACCACGAAATACTGGCTGCCAGGATGCGAGAAATACCAGCCTGAGACCGCCGCCGTCGGATACATCGCGAAGCCTTCGGTGAGATCGATGCCGGCGTTCGACGTCGCATCGAGCAGGCGGAAGAGGGTCGTCTTCTCGGTGTGATCCGGGCACGCCGGGTAACCCGGCGCCGGACGGATGCCGCGGTATTTCTCGCCGATCAGCGCATCGTTGTCGAGCGCCTCGTCCGGCGCATAACCCCAGAATTCGCGGCGCACGCGCTCGTGCAGGCGCTCGGCGAACGCCTCGGCCAGACGATCGGCGAGCGCTTTGAGCATGATCGACGAATAGTCGTCGTGCTCGCGCTCGAAGCGCTCGAGATGTTTCTCGATGCCGATTCCGGCGGTGACCGCGAACGCGCCGATCCAGTCGGCGGCGCCCGAGGACTTGGGTGCGATGAAATCGGCGAGACAGAAGTCGGGGCGCTCGACGGGCTTGTCGGCTTGCTGGCGCAAGAAGCGCAGTGTCGCGATGCGCTTTTTGAGCCCTTCTCCCGCGAGTGGGGAAAACAGCTCGACGTCGTCGCCGACCGAATGCGCAGGCCAGAGCCCGATCACGCCGCGCGCCGTCAGCCATTTCTCGGCGACGATCTTTTCCAGCATCGCGCGCGCGTCGCGATAGAGCTCGGTCGCCTGCGTGCCGACAACGGCGTCACCGAGAATCGCCGGAAAACGGCCGGCGAGCTCCCACGCGTTGAAGAACGGCGTCCAGTCGATGCGTTCGACCAGCTCGGCCACCGAGTAGTCGTCGAATACCGTGACGCCGGCCTGATTCGGTGTCGGCGGAACATAGCTCGACCAGCCGCCGTCGAAGCGTTGCGCACGCGCTTTTTCGAGCGTCACGAGTTTCTTGGCGGTGCTGCGATCCTTGTGGCGCTCGCGGATTTCGGCGTACTCGCTGCGGATTTTTTCGAGGAATTCGTCGACGAGCTCTTTGGAGATCAGCGATTGCGCGACGCCGACCGCGCGCGATGCGTCCTTGACCCAGACGGTCGGCGATTTGTAATGCGGCTCGATCCTGAGCGCCGTGTGCGCGCGCGACGTCGTCGCGCCGCCGATCAGGAGCGGCACGTGGAATTCCTGGCGCTGCATTTCTTTGGCGACGTGGCTCATTTCCTCCAGCGAAGGCGTAATCAGGCCGGAAAGGCCGATCATGTCCGCGTTCTCGGCTTTCGCCGTGTCGAGGATCTTCTGGGCCGGCACCATCACGCCGAGATCGATCACGTCGAAGTTGTTGCAGCGGAGCACGACGCCGACGATGTTCTTGCCGATGTCGTGCACGTCGCCCTTGACCGTCGCCATCACGATCTTGCCGTTGGACTTCGCGGTATCGCCGGTGCGCACTTTCTCCGCCTCGATGTAGGGCAGGAGATAGGCGACCGCCTTCTTCATCACGCGCGCCGACTTGACCACCTGCGGCAGGAACATCTTGCCCGCGCCGAACAGGTCGCCGACGATGTTCATGCCGTCCATCAAAGGGCCTTCGATGACGTCGAGCGGACGCGTCGAGAGCTGGCGCGCTTCCTCGGTATCTGCGTCGACGAAGGCGTCGATGCCGTGCACCAGCGCGTGCGAAAGGCGCTCGCGTATCGGCAGCGCGCGCCAGGCGAGATTCTCGACGACCGCTTCGCCTTTCTGCGACTTGTAGCGCTCGGCGATCTCGAGCAGGCGCTCGGTCGCATCCTTGCGCCGGTTGAGCACGACGTCCTCGACGCGCTCGCGAAGTTCCGGTTCCAGATCGTCGACGATCGGTAGCGCACCGGCGTTGACGATGCCCATGTCCATGCCAGCGCGGATCGCGTGATAGAGGAACACCGCGTGGATCGCTTCGCGCACGGCGTTGTTGCCGCGAAACGAGAACGACACGTTCGATACGCCGCCGGAGACGTGACAGTGCGGCAGCGTTGCCTTGATGATGCGCGTCGCTTCGATGAAGTCGACGGCGTAGTTGTCGTGCTCCTCGATGCCGGTCGCGATGGCGAAGATGTTCGGATCGAAGATGATGTCTTCGGGCGGAAATCCGATGCGCTCGGTCAGGATCTTGTACGCGCGCGTGCAGATCTCGACCTTGCGCGCCGCGGTATCGGCCTGGCCTTGTTCGTCGAATGCCATCACGACGGCGGCGGCACCGTAGCGCAGCACCTTGCGCGCGTGCTCGATGAAGACGTCTTCGCCTTCCTTCAGCGAGATCGAGTTGACGACGCCCTTGCCCTGCAGGCACTTGAGGCCGGCTTCGATGACGCTCCACTTCGAAGAATCGACCATCACCGGCACACGCGCGATGTCCGGCTCCGATGCGATTAGCTGCAGGAAGCGCGTCATCGCCGCTTCGGAATCGATCAGGCCTTCGTCCATGTTGACATCGAGAATCTGCGCACCGCTCGCGACTTGCTGGCGCGCGACGTCGACGGCTTCCTCGTAGCGCTCTTCCTTGACGAGCTTGCGGAACTGCGCGCTGCCGGTGACGTTCGTGCGCTCGCCGACGTTGACGAACAGAAGGTCCGGCGTGATGACGAGCGGCTCGAGGCCGGACAGGCGCGTGTAGCGGGGTGTCGAGTTCATGTCGTTCTAGCCCTTATCCCGCTGGCGGAAGAAGGGGCGCGTTGGCACGGCGTGAGGACTCATGCGGCTTCGCGGACGGCGTGCGACGGCAACGCGCGCGGAGCGACGGTACGCACCGCGTCGGCGATCGCCTGGATATGCGCCGGTGTCGTGCCGCAGCAGCCGCCGACGAGATTGACCAGACCCGCTCGCGCAAATTCGCCGATCACCGCAGCCATCTGCTCCGGCGTCTCGTCGTACTCGCCGAACGCGTTCGGCAAACCGGCATTCGGATGTGCGCTGACGTAGCAATCGGCGACTTGGGCGAGCACGTCGACGTACTGGCGCAGCTCCTTCGCGCCGAGCGCGCAATTGAGCCCTATAGCGAGCGGATTGGCGTGCCGCATCGAGGCGTAGAACGCTTCGGCGGTCTGGCCCGACAGCGTGCGGCCGGAAAGATCGGTGATCGTGCCGGAGATCATGACCGGCAGCCGCGCGCCGCGCGCTTCGAACAATTCGTCGACCGCGTAAAGCGCCGCCTTTGCGTTCAAGGTGTCGAAGATGGTCTCGACCATGATGATGTCGGCGCCGCCGTCGACAAGGCCTTCGGCGGCTTCGCGATAGGTCATGCGCAGCTCGTCGAAGCTCGTGTTGCGGAAACCGGGATCGTTGACGTCGGGACTGATCGACGCCGTGCGGCTGGTCGGGCCGAGCACGCCGATCACGAAGCGCGGCTTGTCGGATCGGCCCTGATCAAGATCGCGCGCTTCGGCTTCGTCGCAACGTGCTCGCGCAAGACGCGCGCCTTCGCGATTGAGCTCGTAGACGAGATGCTCGAGCTTGTAGTCGGCCTGGCTCACGGCAGTCGCGTTGAACGTGTTGGTCTCGACCAGATCGGCCCCGGCATCGAGGTACGCCGAGTGGATCGCGCCGATCACGTCGGGACGCGTCAGGGTCAACAGATCATTGTTGCCCTTCAGATCGCTGCCGGGATTCGTCACCGCATCGCGGTTCGGCTCGTGCTTCACATCGAATCCGCACGCGAAGCGCTCGCCGCGATAGTCCGCTTCGTCGAGCCGGTAGCCTTGCACCATCGTGCCCATCGCGCCGTCGATGACGAGGATGCGCTCCGCTAGCGCGTCGAGCAGAAGCGCGGTGCGTTCGGGATTCAGCCAAGGAAGATGTCGGCTCATGGTTTCCTCGCAAGCAGACTCAAGACTTCGAAATAGGGCGGCCGGCGCTCGCGCGTCAGCTTTTCGCAGGCCAGGACTTCGAGCTTCGCCGAGCGCGCAAGCTCGCGCAGCTCATCAGGCTTGAAGCCCAGATTGCGGTGATCGAACGGTTCGACCGCGGTGCGGTGCGCGTGCCGGCCGAGCGTTGCGATCAGGAGCCGGCCGCCGCGACGCAATACGCGCGCGCCTTCGGCGAGCGCTTCGGCCGGCTTCTCGCTGTAAGTGAGGGCGTGCATCAGCAAAACCAGATCGAAGCTCTTGGCCGGGAAGTCGAGCGCGTGCATATCGCCGATCTTGACCTCGACATTGGCGAACGATTTCAGGCGCTCGCGCGCGGCGAGCGCAACGCGTTCGCTCGCATCGACGCAGACGATCGATCGCGCGCGCGGCGCGAGAAGCTCAGCCAGCACGCCGTCGCCGGAAGCGACATCGAGCACGTCGCCGGTTTCGACCAGCTGCATCATGCCGCGCGCCAGCGCTTCCCAGGTTCGGCCCGGCGAATAGTGGCGCTCCATGTCGCCGGCGACCGTGTCGGCCCAGCCTTCGGCGCGCGCGCGCTTGGCCAGGATGCCGGGCAGGCGGTTCTCGTCGTCGCGCAACAGCGCGTCGTCGACGCTTTCCTTGAGCGCGATCAGGAGCGCGTTCTCGCGCGGATCGATCTCGTTGTTATAGCGGTAGTACGAGGAGACGCCCGCGCGGCGATCGCGCACGAGCCCTGCTTCCTTGAGCTTGGCGAGATGCGTCGACACGCGCGGTTGCGCGAGCCTCAGCACCGCGGAGAGTTCCGCGACCGTCAGCTCCTCGCGTTCGAGCAGCGCCAAGAGGCGCACGCGCGTCGGATCGGAGAGCAGGCGCAACAGCGCGGAGGTCGCGGCGAGATCAAGCATGTATCCCTTTATCTTGATCGAAAGATAAATGCTAGCGTAGCGGCGCGGGGCGCGAAGGTCAATGTGACGGGAGTGCGTCAGGCGGCGCCGGCCGCTATGCTGCGCGGCCGCGCCGATGCCGATCCCGCCGATTCCCCACTTGCGCCTGCCGTTCGCCTTGCTGTTCCTCCTCTTCGCGCTGCCCGCGGCGGCGGTCGAAAATGCCGATCTCGCGAAGTACTGGACGAGCGATCCTTCGCGCGTGCCGTATCGCGCGATCCAGACGCCGGGACGGCGCGACGGGGAGCTCTTGCCGCTGATCGTGTTCCTGCACGGCGACTGGCAGGACGGCACCGACAACGAATCGCAGCTCGCCGGCTACGGCAACGGTTCGATGGAGCTGATCGATGCTGCGATTGAGGGCGGCGTTCCGCTGGTCTACGTCGCGCCGCAGACGACCGGCGCGTACTGGCCGCCCGAACGCGTCGCCGCGACGGTGAAGGATGCGCTTTCGCGCTGGCCGATCGATCCGCGGCGCGTCGTGTTGACCGGGATTTCGGACGGCGGCACCGGCGTGTGGGACGCGCTCAAGACCTGGCCCAAGTGCTTCGCCGCCGGCGTGCCGATGTCGGGCATGACCGAGGTCAGCGGGCTCGCGCCGATCCGCGACGTGCCGCAGTGGATTTTCCACGGTGAGAAAGACAACGACACCAACATCGAGACCGGCTACGGCGGCGCCATGGTCGGATCGCGCGCGGTCGTGCGCGCGCTGCGCGAGATGGGCGGCACGCCGCGCTACACCGAATATCCGAACGAGCAGCACGTGATCTGGCATCGCGCATTTGGCGAGGCGGCGCTGTTGCCGTGGATGCTCGATCAGCGTTTGCGGGGTGCGCCGTGCGATTTTGGTGTGTCTTCGCGCTGAGTCGGCTGAAACGCTAAAATCCGCATCCCTCCCGTCGTCCCGGCGAAAGCCGGGACCCATTTGCTGTTGCGCACGAGATCAAAATGGGTTCCGGCTTTCGCCGGGACGACGGAGAAAGCACGCCGCCGCTTGCCAGGAGCTCTCCATGGATTTCCGCTACACCGAAGACCAGCTCTCAATCCAGTCGATCGCGCGCGATTTCGCGCAGAAGCGCATCGCGCCGGTCGCGGCCGAGTTCGACAAGTCCGGCGAATTCCCGCTCGACAACATCCGCGAGATGGGCCAGCTCGGGCTCATGGGCATCGAAGTGCCGCACGAATACGGCGGAGCCGGCATGGATCCGGTCGCCTATGCGCTGGCGATGATCGAGATCGCGTCGGCCGATTGCGCGCACTCGACGATCATGTCGGTCAACAATTCGCTGTACTGCAACGGCATCCTGAAATACGGCACCGAAGAGCAGAAGCAGAAATACGTGCGCGCAATCGCATCGGGCGATGCGATCGGCGCCTACGCACTGACGGAACCGCAATCCGGCTCGGATGCCTCGGCAATGCACACGCGCGCGGCGAAGAACGCGAGCGGCGACTACGTCATCAACGGCAAGAAAAGCTGGATCACGTCGGGCCCGGTCGCGAAATACATCGTGCTGTTCGCGATCACTACACCGGGGATCGGCGCGAAGGGCGTGTCGGCTTTCATCATCGACACCTCGCGCGAAGGTTTCCACGCCGGAAAGACCGAGCCCAAGCTCGGCATCCGCGCGTCGGCGACTTGCGAGATCGAGTTCAGCGATTACGTGTGTCCGGCATCCGACATGCTCGGACCCGAAGGCAAAGGCTTTGCGATCGCGATGGGCGTGCTCGACGCGGGCCGCATCGGCATCGCTTCGCAGGCGGTCGGTCTCTCGCGCGCGGCGTACGAGGCGAGCGTCGTGTGGACGCGCGAGCGCAAGGCGTTCGGCCATCCGATCGGATCGTTCCAGATGATCCAGGCCAAGATCGCCGACATGAAATGCCGCCTCGATGCGGCGACGCTCTTGACCTTGCGCGCGGCATTCGCGAAAGGCGAGACCGAGAAGAACGGCGGGCGCTTCAGCACTGAAGCCTCGGTCGCGAAACTCTTCGCCTCGGAAGCGGCGATGTGGATCACGCATCAGGCCGTGCAGATCCACGGCGGCATGGGCTACTCGAAGGAAATGCCGCTCGAACGCTATTTCCGCGATGCGAAGATCACGGAGATCTACGAGGGCACGAGCGAGATACAGCGCCTCGTCATCGCGCGCAACGAGACGGGCGTGCGCTGAGCAGACCGAGCGTTGCCGGTGCGCAACAACCGTTGCGAAAAGCGGAAAGTTATATATTTCTGTAGCTATTGCCCGACAAGACGGCGTCGTTCGCTTAAGTGCGATTGACGCCGTCATGAAGCCGAGCGTATTACACCCCTGCCGCCGATCTGGCGCGACAGGGAAGGGGTGTCATGGCTCGCTTGGCCTTGTTCGTTTCGTTGTTCTTCGGTTTCGTGCTGCATGCCGGCGCGAGCAGCATCGTGCGCATCGCCGACGGCGATTGCGCGGCATTGAATAGCGCCGTCTCGTCGGCTTCGGCTGATGGAGATACGACGATCATTCTCGCGCGCGGCGGCCACTATCAGTCGTACGACGCCAATGGGCCCTGTGGAGGAATCTTCGTGCATCGCGGTCACGTCGTCGTGGAAGGCTCGGGCGCCGAGCTTCAGCCGTCCTGCCTCGCTTACGTCGTCGGTGTCGATACTGGTGTTCATTTGACGCTGCGGAATCTGCTGATCGATGCTCCTTCCTGCGGCTTCACGCCGCCGTTGTCGAAAGCGATCAGCAATTCGGGCGAGCTGCAACTCGAGGCGGTCACAGTCGTCGGCCAATCGGTCTACAACGACGTCAATGCAACGATGACGCTGCGCAATGCGACGGTCGGAAGCCCGATCACCAACGACGGCAGCCTCAACCTCTTCAACTCCACGGTGATCTGGAACTTCGCAATCGCCAACGAGGGCGCGGGCAACCTAGTGACGGCGAATTCGATCGTACAGACGGGGACGTCCAGCCTGTGTGCGGTTACGGGCGGCCGCGTGCAGTCGCTGGGCGGGAACGTGGTGAGCTCGAACTGTGCCTGGGCCGTCGCGTCCGACGTCAAGACATCATCGGTGCCCGATCTCGGCGTGCAAGATCACGGCGGCCTGGTGCCGACGTATGCGCTGCAATCGTCGAGCCCCGCGCGCGGCGCCGGCGTCGCCGCGTATTGCGAAGCGACCGATGCGCGAGGATTCGCCCGATTACCAGGCCGCTGCGACGCCGGCGCCTACGAATTCGACGGCAATAGCCAGAACGTCACGATCGGCGGCATGAACGGCACGTTCTACGACCACCTCGCCGACGGTCACTACGTGACGATCCAGCGCCTGCACGACGACACGGTGCTGGTGATGTGGAACACGTTCGATCGCAACGGCAACCAGGCCTGGATCTACGGCGTCGGTGAGGCGAACGATCGACACATCCATGCCGAGATGTCGCAGAACACCGGCGGTCGCCTGCAGCCGGGCGGCGCGGCGACGGGGTCGGGCGCGCATGCGTGGGGCACGGTCGATATCGACTTCGCCAATTGCGCCAGCGCAACGTTTTCGTACCAGTCATCGCTCGCCGCGTTCGGCAGCGGGCAGTTTCCGCTCGATCGGCTCGCGTCGTTCTCGGATATCGGCTGCGTCGACTGAAGAGCGCGTTGCCGGCGGCACGAAAGAAAACGCCCGGCGATGCCGGGCGTTTTTTTTTTCGCGTTGAACGAGCTGCAGGATCAGTCGAAGCCGTTCGAGAACACTTCTTCCGGCGCTTCGTAGTCCGAGCTCAGCTGGACGATGTATTCGCCGCTGCCGCCGCTGATGTCGACGCGCCAGCCCGAATTGTAGTCGCTGTCCTCGCCGGTCCAGTCGACCGCAGTGATCGTCGCGTTGGCCGGGGAGACGACCTGGATTTTGAGGTTGCCCGCGGTCACGGTTTGCCCGGAGATCGTCGGATGCACCGGCACGTTGACCTGGAAGATCGCCTGCGTGCCCGAGCCGGTCGTGTAGTTGTCGTGCACGGTCAGCATGCGGCTCGCGAAATCGATCGTGCGTTGCCACGATCCGACCGCGGAATTGCCGTCGTACGCGGGCGTCAGGTTGGCGACCGCGTGCACGGAGCCGCCGGCGCCGGGCGTGTAGGTCATCGTCGACGTGGTGCCGACCTGCTGCTCGACGATGCTGCCGTTGTGCTCGAAGCGCAGCATGTTGTTCGTTTCGGTGCCCTGCTGGATGCCGCTGTGCGACCAGATGTTCTCGGTCACGGCGAGCCAGTCGTTCTCGTACAGAGTGAACGAGCCCTGGTCCTGGTGCGCATGGCTTTCGACGTACGGGCCGGCCGAGAACTGCAGCCACATCGCGCCGGTGTCCCATCCGGTGCGCGCGAAGAGCTGGCCGGTGCCCGAGCCGTAGTAGACGAGATCGGACGGCGGCGCCGCGCTTGCGCTGCCCGCGGGCAGCAGATCGTGGCGGAAATTGAAGCCGCTGGTCATCTCGCCGATCGAGATGTGATGCAGCCACCATGAGGCGTTGCTTTGCGCCGTCGCATCGGTGGTCGTCTGGCGCGCTTCGAGCATCAGGTGGCGGTGGTAGTCGTAGATCGCCGGAACCGACACGCGCGACTGATCGCCGATCGGAGCCACGTAATCCATCGTCGGCACCGTGGCGTGGATCCACCACAGGATGCTGTCCGTCATATGGCTGTTCGCGTTGCCGATGTCGTTGCCGGCGGCGTCGCGCCAGGCGCGATAGAGGCCGAACAGCGTGCGGTGCGACAGTCCGTACCCGGTGCCTTCGCGGCTGCCGCCGCCGTCGAGATCAGCGAAGTACGATTCGAGCAGCGGGATTTTGATCGTGTTGAGGAAGCTCATCCACGTCGCATCGTCGCTGGCCAGCGTCCAATACATCGTGGCTTCCATAAAACTATAATAATAATTATTTCCCGGATTATTGATCGACCAGCCGGACCACGGCTGCATCGTCTCGCCCCAGCGCGCCTGGGCCGGATTCCACACATTGAAAATCGTCTGCCCGGCGTAACTCGCCCAGCGCGTGCGCTGGCTCGAGGTCACGAACGATGAGCACCAGTCGTAGGTCAGCGCGAGATCGCTGATCATGCCGCCGGCATCGAGGTAAGAATCGCCCGCGACTTCGGGAGTCTGGCCCGAGGCGATGGCGGCTTCGGCCTGGCTGACCTGATCCTCGACCATGCTGACGGCGAGATTGGCGTATTGCGCCTGCCCGGTCAGCTTGTACATGTAGGCGGCGTCGGTCGCGGAGAATCCGTAGTCCGGGTCGCCGTCGACGGCGTTGTCGACGTAATTCTTGAAGCGTTGGAACTGCTCGGAACTTTGATTGACGTAGGAAAGGTCGATATCGATGGCGGCGCTGCACGGCGCAGCGAATGCGGCCATCAATACAAACGATAATGCAGCACTACTGCCTGCGAGCGAAATGCGCATTGCGTGGTCTCTCTAATTGTTCCCCCTGCCCGGAGCGAATGTTAACGACGCCGTCGTTACAAAGTTGCGAACTCGGACACGCTTATGTGACCCGATATCAAAGCGATTCGAGTAATGCGCCACAAAATGAAAAGAAAAACGGTTGACTTGATCGCTCATTCGATATATGCGGCGACCATCACGCGTTTTCCGTAGCGTAATTGCTCGTACGCATCGGCCGGTGGCGGCAGGATATCGACGCGCGTGAATCCGATTTTGCGCATGATCCAGATCAAGGCATCGATACTTGGAACGAGGCAGATTCCGGTGGTGCTCGCCTCGGGTCCGTGCGTCTCTTCGGTCTCGTCGATAATGCCGAACGAGCCCTTGAGCGGCCGCACGAAACGGTAACTCCCGTAATCGACGACGCCGGAAAGGCCGGGCACGATCTGGGTTTCGACGAGACAGATGTTCTTCGTCAGCGCGCGTGCCACGCGCAACGCGCCGACCGGATTTTCCAGGTGATAAATCAGCCCGAGCATCAGCACGATGTCGAACGTGCCGACCGTCTGCGGGGTGAGCGCGTGCACGTCCGATTGCACGACGCGCATGTTCTTGAGGCCCAGCGCATCGCGGATCAGCGTCGCATCGGCGACGTGCTCGGCGCGTGCGTCGACGGCTAGCACGTCGCGAGCGCCGGCCTGCGCCAGCTGCGTCGAGAAGTACCCTTGGTGGCAGGCGATGTCGATCACCGAGCATTGATTGATCGATGCGCCGAAGCGCGCCTGCAGCGCCGAGCGCAGCATCGCCAGGCGCGTCGCATGGATCGCGTCGAGCGCGCCGCCGTCGTAGGTCGTCGT
>Ga0268265_10001480_pt1 | contig 19679 bp, 11 predicted proteins | sample KBSSwiS52_FD_190355 | JGI IMG/M metagenome (GOLD analysis project Ga0268265, IMG submission 190355) | Switchgrass rhizosphere microbial communities from Kellogg Biological Station, Michigan, USA - KBS Switchgrass S5-2 (SPAdes) (version 2) | ecosystem: Host-associated > Plants > Roots >... | reverse complement strand
CCGGACCGTCACCCGGGTCTCCAGCTTGTTCACGTTCTGCCCGCCCGGCCCGCCGCTCCTGGAGGTCGCGAACGAAAGCTCCTCGTCCGGGATGCTGAGTCCCTCGCCGATCTGCATCATTTGCGCGTGAACGTGTAGACGCCGTTGAACAGGGTCGCCGCATAGATCTTCCGCGGGTCCCTGGGGTCCTGGGCCAGGTCGAGCACGCGCCCGGCCGGCATGCCGTCCCGCAGGGGGACGAAGGTCCGTCCGCCGTCGCGGCTCCAGAAAACGCCGCTGAGGTCCGCCTCGCTCCGGGAGGCGTCGTGCTGGTGCGCCACGGCGGCGTAGAAGATGGAAGGCCGCGCCCGGTCCATCACCAGGTCGGTGACCCAGGACGCCGCGGGCATGCCGCTGCCCCAGGGCCGCCAGGTGAGCCCGCCGTCGTCGCTGCGCCAGACCCGCTCGGGCCGGTCGTCGAACGCCGCGCGGTTGGTGCCCAGGTAGAGGCGGGCGGGGTTGGCCGGGTCGATCGCCAGCGAGCGCGGATCACCGGCATGCTCCAGCCCCTGGGCATGGATCTCGGTCCAGTGCTCGCCGCGGTCGGCGCTCTTCCACAGCCGGTCCCGCTGCTCCAGCACCCAGAGCGTGCCCGGCCGCGCCGGATCGAGGAACAGGTACAGGGGCGGCCACGATCCGATGCCGGTGAACGGCGGCAGGCAGTGGAACGTCTGGCCGCGGTCGTCGCTGCGGGCCATCCGGCAGTTGGCGTCGAGCAGGTACGAGCCGGTGAGATAGACGCTGCCCGCCGCATCGACCAGGAGGCCGAAGGGATCGATGGCGCCGGCCGATTCCAGCACGGTCCAGGTGTCGCCGCCGTCATCGCTGCGCGCGAGCTTCTGGTTCCCGGCGTAGTAGACGGTCCGCGGCTGCCGCGAATCGACCGCCACGAAGCTGTTCGTCACGCGGATGACCGACAGGATCGGCAGGCCGGCATTCGCTGGACGCCAGCGCTCGCCCGAGCTCAGCGTCTTGCGCACCCCTATCTCGGTCGTGGCGGCGTAGATCACGCGCGGCTGGTCCGGATCGACGGCGACCGAGGTCACGGTCGTGGCATGCAGCCCGTCGGACGAGGCCTTCCAGGTCGCGCCCCGGTCGTTGCTGCGGAAGACGCCGGAAGAGTAGGTGGCGGCCCAGAGCGTCCCGTCAAGGGCCAGGTAATCGACCGTCTCGCGCGGCGGCGTGGCCATGGGCTGCCAGGTGGCGCCATGGTCCAGACTGCGCAGGCCGCCGGCGTAGGTCACGCCCCGGCGGTCCACCGCGACCGGATACCCGCCCGGAGTCTCGCTCCAGGTGGCGCCGCCGTCCGCGCTGCGGAAGGTATATGGCGGGCTGCCGGCGGAGTTGGAGGAGACGTACACCACGTTCGGAGCGGTCGGGTCCACGGCGAGCCGCATGCTGTCGTAGGCGTTCAACAGCCCGTCGAGCCCCTGGCCCAGGAACGTCCAGGTCGCGCCGCCGTCCGTGGTCTTCATGACCCCGAGGATGCTCTCGTCCTCGACCGGCTCGTTGGCGGCATAGACGGTGTCGGGATGGACGGGATCGATCACGATGTCGGGCACGCGGCTGGACGAGGGCTCCTCCAGGTCGTCGTAGGACCAGGTTACCCCGGCGTCGTGGCTCCAGGCCACGCCGAACTGGGTGCCGGCCCACACATGGCGCGCGTCGCGCGGATCGACGGCGACGGACAGCACGCCCTGATCGAGCTTCGGCCGGGGGTTCACCCAGGTCTCGCCGCCGTCGCGCGACACGAACAGGCCGTTGAAGGTGGCGGCATACACCACGTTCCTGTTGGAAGGCGCGACCGCGACATCGTTGACGGAGCTGCCCTGGAGGCCGCGGCTCGTCCGGCGCCAGGTGACGCCGCCGTTGGCGCTCTTGAACACGCCGCCCCGGGCGGCGGCGAAGATCACGGAGCCCTGCTGCGCATCGGCCGCCAGCGCCGCGATCTCGCCCCCGAACGGCCCGATCGCTGTCCAATAGTTGACGCCCGCCTCCAGGGAGGCGGCGAGGCCGGTCAGCAGGACGAAGGAGCTCAGGATGGTCTTACGCATGATGTGTCTCTCCTTCCCTATGATAGTGCAACCTTCCCCGGGACCCCGGCGTATCCCCCGGACATGCGCAAGCCCATCCGGCTGTTCCTGCTCTCCCTGCTGATCCCCGCCCTGCTCCCGGCGCAACCCGGCTCCCCCGCCAACATCGAAGTCCGGAAGCTCGCGGAGGGCGTCTACGCCGTGGTCCGCACCGATCCGCCGGGCATCATGTTCGAGGCCAACAGCGGCTTCATCGTCAGTGACGACGACGTGGTGGTGATCGACGGCGGCTCGAACCCCACGTCCGCCAAGGAGGTGCTCGCGGCCATCCGGAAGGTCACGGACAAGCCGGTGCGCGTCCTGATCAAGACCCACTGGCACGACGACCACATGATGGGCAGCGCGATCTATCCCGGCGCCGAGATCGTCGCCCACGCCACGGCCGCCGAGGACATGGCGACCCAGGGGGTCGTGAACCGCAAGCAGATGGTCGAGCAGGGGCCCGGCTTTGCCGCCTTCCTCCAGGGCCTCGTGGACCAGAACAAAGGCTTCGACGGCCAGCCCTTGACCGACGAGGAACGCGCAAGCCACGTCAGCAGCGTGGCGCTCGCCGAGCGCTACTTCGCGGAGCCCGGGAAGCTGCAGCCGCTCCCTCCGACGCTTACGATCCAGGACCGCCTGACGCTCGTCCGCGGCGAGCGCACGATCGACGTGCTCTGGCTGGGCCGCGCCCACACCCGCGGCGATCTCGTCGTCCACCTGCCGAAGGAGGGAATCGTGTTCACGGGAGACATCGTGGCCGGTCCCATCCCGCTCATCGGGAGCACTTCCTTCCCCGTGGACTACGGCCCGACCCTGGAGAAGCTGCTCGCGCTGAAGGCATCCGTCTACGTCCCCGGTCACGGCGAGGTGATGAAGGATGACTCCTACGTGAGGCTCATGGCCCGGCTGCTCGCCTCGATCCGCCAGCAGACCGAGGCCGCCGTGGCCCGGGGCGAGACTCTGGAGCAGACACGGAAGAGCGTGGATCTCGCGGAATTCCGCAAGGCCCTGGCGGGCGACAGCAAGCTCCTGAACGTGCTCTTCTCGATGTACGTGGCGGATCCCGGCGTGATGCGGGCTTATCAGCAGGCGTCCGGCGGCTCGTAACCGCCTGGGACGGGGAATTACGCCGTCAGAATCCCTCGGACTCCCCGCGGAGGGTTTTTCGCAACCCAGGCAGATTTTAACGGCGTTGAATCGATTTTAACGGGGTCGGATTCGATTTTAACGGCGTTAAATTGGATTTAACGCCCTTCGGGACAAATCGGAGCCCGTTAAAATGGAGTTGACGCCCTCAAAACGGATTTAACGCCGTTAAAATCGATCCGCACCCCGTTAAAACGCGCCGGAGCCGCTCCGAGCCCGCCGGAGCCCCCCAAAACGCGTGGAAGCAGCCCGAAAGGAGCGGGAAGACCCTGGAGCTCGCGCGCATTCCCGGGGCGCTCCCGCGCATCCCGGTTTCCTTGCCTCGAGATCTCGAACCTTGTCGATCGCCAGCGTTCAACCGAATGGCATTGCCACTCTACGCCATGCTGCCGGCGAGTACCGCGAACACGCGCCAGGCACCTGTCCGGGGCAGGCCACCTCCTCCCCGAAATTCAAATCGTGGACACCCCTGAATCGCCCGAAACTACAGTCAGTACTGGCCTTACGGTCGATAGACAGCAAATGAACCGGACACTAGTGCCGCTACACTTCTAAACACAGACTCAGGTTTATCATTTTGAACAGTCGCAAGTGGCTTCGGGCGTCGGGGGCCACCGTCACTGTAGGCAAACTGGCACGAGTTGCATATAGCGGCTGGGTCATCTGCGACTAAGGTATTCGACCAGAACCCTATGACGATAGCTACTGCCAAGACGGGGCACAGATAAGCCAAGCACTGTTTCATATAATGTCGCACCCTCATATGAGACGGCCAACGCGCAGAAGGTGAGCGAGCGGGAACCGCGCTGTTTGCGGTTTCCGTCCGCTCGACCGCTTGGGTTGGCCGCCCCATTGTAAGCCCCCACGAGGCTCAACGTCCCGCTCCGACGACTGTTGCGAAATTTCGATTAATCATATTGCGACGTCCCATTGAAGTTGTCGCGGCCTGACCATCCAGTTGTGCCGTTCGGGAGTTTGACTTGAACCCACGTCTTGGATTTGAGTTCGCCCTGACATTTATAGTTATTTACTACGTACTTCTCCTTCCCGTCCGGGCTCTTAACGTACTCGCCGCGTTCGGATATCTGAAACTCAACGTCGCCGTGCTGTATACTCACAAAGCCTTCACCATTATACATGAGAATGAAGAACGTGTCGCCAGGGTGGAACTTCGTCGGCTTGCAGTCGGGTTTAAGAAGACAATCCACCGTTTCCCCTTCGTCCTCGACAATGAATGTGCAAAGCGGCAGATGCGTGATGACCGTTTGCGCCGCGATGCCCTTGACGCGAGTACCCTTTGCGAGTTCGCCGACAACCCCTGATTTCTCGTCTGGTTTCGCCCAGAGCGTTGTCGCTTTTTTTGTTGTCCAGATCTTGAAGTCGCAGCCACCCTCACCCGGGCAGCCAGGCTGCACGATATACACCTGTTTGCCCAACATTTCCTGCGCCGACTTCTTCGTAGTCTGCGCCGCGGCAGCTAGATCGATGGCTATGGCGATGGCGATGGTCAGCAAACCTGCTACCGATTTAAGCATCTGCGCCTCCTTCTCTTCTCATCTATTGTATAACGGCAGGAAAATATTTTCGGTCACGTACCGATATGGCGACGAACCAACCGTAAGGATTGGCAGATTGAACTCAGTCGAATTTAAACGTTCCCCTGCTCGCGAGACTTACTTGCGTGGCGGCAGCAACGCGACTGGCCCTAAGCGGCGCCGCAGGCGTCCGCTTGAGGGCCTGTGTTAGGCGACCAGTCACGAATGTGACATGACCAGATATCACCAAGTAATGCTCTGCACCCGCCACCCATCGTCGTAAAGTGAAAAATGTGCACGGCCTTGCGCGATGGCGTCCGTGTCGAATGGGCCGTATTTCGGAGGTAGATGCGAGTACTCTAGTCCGGCAATGGAAAGGGCGGACCCAATAGGGGTCACTTCCCATCCCCAGCTGAACTCTACGTCAGCCTCCCGCTCACGTTGGACAACTCCAGTAACCTCGTACACCTTGCGCTTCGCGACCGGCACATAGCCACACTCCTCCGCAGCACCCCAGGTAGCGCGCAACTCATCGCTGCAGCGCGCAATCGTGAGTTCGCTCGCGGAGCGAAGCTCGGTGCCGCGGCTTCCCAAGCCCGCTGGGTAATAGCCCTCAATGCCGCGATTCGCCCACGCGGCGCGTTCCCAGTCATCGCGGGCTGGTCGGGGCCGAAGGGTTACAATAGCGTCCTTAGCCAATGCGCCGTACAGCTCCTTCTCTCCACCCTCGAGCCATAGTGTCGCTCCTAAGACAAACATAAGAGTGCGCTCCTTCTGTGCGTCGTCATGTGCCGTGATCATGCTGAGCGCCTGCGGCCTTGAGAGCTGCTGACGTGAGCAGCTTAGCAGCAAAAGTGCAGCTGCGACTGACCCGGCACGAAGCGCATTTCGATTCAGCTGAAACATTTCTGATTCCTCCTCGTGCGGTGCGCGTAACACTGAAGGTCTCAAGAGTTTGGAATGCGAGAGTGCCAAGGCAACGAACTTGCTTACCGAGTGGCTGCCTAACAGCCTATTTTGAACGACATCTCAAGCATCCCCTCAAGCACCAAAGTTGCCAAACTGGGCCGCCGGCTAAGGGGGTGCCATCTCTTTGAATCTCCTGGCTCTGGGGATCATCCTACGCCGTTTTCTTAAGCGCGTCAAAATCATTGAGGGGAGCGCATAAGCAGCCTCGGGCCTGGGTGTCTTCGCGCCTCAGCCGGTGCGCAGAAGCGCCTGTCTCCCGAGGGGGCTTTGGAAGTTATGCGACAGCCGGGGGTCGGATAAGCGTCCGCGGACAGGGTGGCTTCTGCGGCGGATCGGTGACGGGTAAGCGCCCGCGGAGGGTCGGATGAGGTGGGAGAGTGCGACGTGCCGGTGTTCAGCCGCCGGCATCAGCCAGAGCCCGCTGCAACAGGTCGTCGACTCCCAGTTCCCCCGCCCAGTATCGCAGGTAGTCCTGGTCCACTCGCTCGCCCTGGGCCTTCAGGACTCCCAGGATGTCGCTCCACTGGCGGTCGGAAACCTCGTTCCCCTGGCGATACCACAGCATCTTGCGCAGGATGATGTCCTCGGCCGATGTCACCATCACGTCGCGAGGGGGGTCCTGGACGAGCCGGTAGGGGGCATGACGCTGGAACTCGGACCGGTCGAAGGGCTCCCCTTTCCGGACGAAGATATCGATCTTCAGGCCCGTCCCGAGGTGGATGAGATTGAAGCTGGCCTTGCGCTGGACCGCGCTTCGGATTCTCTCGTCGTCCAGGTAGAACTCCCCTTGAAGCCGGCCGACGAAAGCCGCCACCGCCGAAAGAGGGAGATCGACCGCCAGGTCGATGTCGCGGGTCTGCCTCGGAGTACCGTGGACGGAGCTGGCGATGGAGCCGCCGAGGTGGTACGAGAGCCCGAGGTCCTCCAGGGTCTCGATCACCCGGAGAGCGACCTCCATGTCCTGGCTTTCGAGGGTCATTCGAGGGGTCCGTAGACCTCGGTGGCGAGCTCTTCGCCGAGCCACAAGCCGAAGAACCGCCGGCGGATCTCGCCGGGGCTCGCGTCCGGGTACCGTGAGCGAAGGCCGGCCAGCGCAAGCGCACGCGACATCCTGTTCGCTTCCTCGACCAGTTGGATCTTCTTCCAAGCCGGCATCCGCCGGTAGATCTCCATTTGGATCCGCTCGGCTTCAGCGTCGGTATCCCGGTAGAGCTCCCGGTAAGGGACTTCGTGAGGCTTGAGCTTCCTGGGTGCGCTCGGGCTCATGGTTTGACCATGGTACACGAGGAGCGTGGAGGGAAACCCCCTCCCCAGCCCTCCCCCGCTGCGCGGGAGAGGGGGCCGGAGAGGCCATCCTCTTCGGGCTCGCAAAATTCAGGGGCAGGAAAAGATCCGCGGCGCCCGCCGTCCGTGGGGGGAAGGGACCGGATCCCCTTCCGGACGGCGGACGCCGCTTCAGGCATGAGCCGCTAGGCTTCGGCCGCTTCGGCGGGCATAGCGACCTTGGGCGCCGAGCCCTTCCAGAGCGACCGCAGCCAGGCGGCGAATCCTTCAACACCGAGAGTGATGTACGGCAACACCAGCAACGTCAGAATCGAGGACGAGATCAGGCCCCCCATCACGGTGCGGGCCAGCGGGTAGTAGAAGAGATCCGCCACCGCGGCTCCCCCCCAGGCGAGCGGCAGCAGGCCGAGGATCGTGGTCGCCGCGGTCATCAGCACCGGGCGCAGACGGTCGCGCCCCGCCTGGAGGATCGCCTCGTCGCGCGGCATGCCGGCGGCGCGGAGCTGGTTCAGGTGGTCGAGGAGCACGATGCCGTTGTTCACCACCACGCCCATCAGGATCAGCAGGCCGATCTGGGCCATCATGTTGAACGGCGTGCGCGTCGCGGCCAGCAGCCAGACCGCGCCCGGCAGCGCGAAGGGGATCGAGAACAGGATCGCGAACGGCTGCGCCAGCGACTCGAAGAGCGACGCCATCACGATGTAGACCAGCGCCAGCGCCAGCAGGAAGTTGATGCCCATCTGCTGACCCTGGCCGTCCTGCTCCAGGATGCGGTCGTCCCAGGACCAGGAGTAGCCCGGCGGCATATCGAAGGCGTCCATGAGAGCGCCGATGCGCTCCTTGGAGCCGTCCCAGTCCTTGCCCTCGTAGACCGCCTTGACTTCGGTCTTGACCTTGCGGTTCTCGCGCTGGATCTCCTGCTCGCGCGTGATCACCTGGAAGGTGGCGACATCCCCGAGAAGGACCGGCGTGCCCCCTTCGTTCGTGACCTGGATGCGCTTCAGGTCCTCCAGGCTCGTGCGGTCCTCTTGGCGCAGGGCGAGCCAGGTTTCCACTTCATGATCGCCGGCATTGAAACGCCGCAGGCGCATGCCGCCCAGGGTGAAGGAAAACAGATTGGAAATATCCTGCGCGCTCATGCCGAGCCGCATGGCCTTGTCGCGGTCCACCTTGACCTGGACCTCGCGCCGGCCGCGGTGCATCGGCGAGGTGATGTCCTCCACCCCTTCGACCGTGGCGAGCCGGCGCTCCGCCTCCTCGGCGAGCTTGCCCAGCACCTCGCTGTCCTGGCCGAAGAACTTGACCGCGAAGAAGGTGCTGCTCCCGCCCGCCTCGGCCGAGTCGTCCTCGAACGACAGCCGCACGCCCGGGATCTTCGGCAGGGAATCGCGCAGCTTCGAGCGCAGCTCCTGCATCTCGGGATCGGAGAGGTCCGGCCGCGACAGCGTGATCGTCGTGCCCGCCTCGTTCTCCCGGTAGTAGCTGTAGAGCCCCTGCACGAGGAAGCGCTCGGCGTTGGCGTTCAGAAACGCCTCGACCTGCTTGACCGCGCGCTCGCTGTCGGACTTGTAGGAGAAGTCCGCGAACTCGTAGTCGATCCGCAGCCGCTCGTTCGTATTGGCCGAGAACATGCCGGTCGGCACCAGCTCGAGCGCGAAGGGGATGAAGCCCGAGGCGAGCCCCACCACCACCAGCGCGCCGGTCGCCTTGCGGTGGCGCAGGGTCCAGCCGAGCATGCGGACGTAGGTATCCTCCATCCAGGCCACGGAGCGCACCGGCTTCTGCGGCTTGACCTTGAGGAAGTGCGCGGAGACCAGCGGGATCAGGGTGAGCGACGAGAACAGCGACGCCACCATGGCCAGGCTGATCGCGATCCCCACCTCTTTGAGGAAGATCGTGAGCTGATTGCTCGCGCCCACGATCAGCGGCAGGAAGACGATCAGCGTCGTGCAGGTCGAGGTGGTCACCGCCAGCCAGACGTGGCTCGCCCCTTCGAGCGCCGCTTTCTTCGCATCGGGTTCCCGCCGCTGCTCGCGGTCGATCGACTCGAGCACCACGATCGCGTTGTCCACCAGCATGCCCACGCCGAGCATCAGCCCCATCATGGAGAGGACGTTGAGCGTCTTGCCCATGAAGTACATGGCGCCGCAGGCCGCGATCACCGAGAACGGGATCGACAGCGAGACGATCAGGGTCGAGTCGAGCCGGCGCAGGAAGAAGTAGAGGATGAGCACGGCGAGGAGGCCGCCCAGCATCCCCGAGCTGGTGAGGCCGTCGATCGCGCCCGTGATCTGCTTGGCCTGGTCCTCGAAGACGAACAGCTTCACGCCTTTCAAGAGCGGGTCCTTGTCGATGTCCTCCTGGATCACCTTGCGCACCGCGGTGGCCACCTCGACCGTGTTGGCCGTGGAATCCTTGAACACGTCCAGGGCCACGGCGTAGTCGCCTTCGAGGTGCCGGCCCACGTCCGCGGGCGGCTCCTCGTAGCGGATGTCCGCGATGTCCCGCAGGAGCAGGCCCCGGTCGTTGACCGGCAGGTTCTCGATGGCCTCGACGGAGCCGAAGGCGCCGAGCGCACGCGCCGTGTAGCGCAGGCCGCCGGAGTCCACCTGGCCGAGCACCAGGTTCTGCGACGCGCCCTGGAGCCGGTCGATCAGCCCGCCCACGTCCACGTTGTGGGCCTTGACCCGGTCGAGCACGAGGTCGATCGAGATCTCCCGCGGCCCCACGCCTTCGAGCTGCACGCGCGCCACGCCCGGCACGCGCCGGATGCGGTTGACCACGCGGGTCTCCAGCAGGTCGTAGTTCTGCGAGAGGTCGACTCCCTCGGCCGCGATGCGCCCTTCGACCACCGGGATGTCGCTGGTGCTGAAGGAGAAGATCAGCACCTGCCCGACGCCCGCGGGCAGCGTGGGCTTGACCTGGTCCATCTTCTCGCCGACCTGCATGCGGACGATGTCGAGGTTCCTGCCCCAGTCGAACTCCATGTTGATCTCGGAGCCGTCGGCCGTGGAGCGCGAGCGCAGCTTCTTGACGCCGGAGAGCGTCGCGAGCGCCTCCTCCACCGGCTTGGTGATCTCCTTCTCGACCTGCGTCGGGTTGGAGTTCGGGTACGGGATCTGGATGCCGATGAACGGCGCGTCCACGTCCGGCAGGTAGGCCAGGGGCAGACGGCTCCAGGCCACGCCGCCCAGCACCAGCACGCTCACCAGCGCCATCAGCGTGGTGACCGGACGGCTGACGGCCATCTTCGGGAGGTTCATGACCTCACCCCCTCCATCCCTTCCGGCAGCGCGGGCACGGCTTCCTTGGCGGCGACCGGCGCCTCGCCCTTGCGGTCGAGCAGCGTGTAGACGACCGGGATGACGACCAGGGTGAGCACCGTGCCGAGCGTGAGGCCGCCGATCACGGTGATCGCGAGCGGCCGTTGCAGCTCGCCGCCCTCGCCCAGGCCGAACGCCATGGGCAGCAGGCCGAGCACCGTGCAGGCCGAGGTCATCAGGATCGGCCGCAGGCGGTTCAGGCCGCCGTGCAGCAGCGCGTCCTCCTTGCTCATGCCCTGATCGCGGAGCTGGTTGACGCCGTCGATGAGCACGATGGCGTTGTCCACCACGATGCCGGCGAGCATGACCGCGCCGAGGATCGCCACCACGTCGATCGAGTGGCCGGTCAAGGCCAGCGCGCCGATCGTGCCGACCGCGCCCAGCGGCACCGTGAACATGACCACGAAGGGATGGATCAGCGACTCGAACTCGCAGGCCATCACCAGGTAGACCAGAAAGAGCGCCAGCAGGCCGGCGAGCGTCAGCGACCGGAACGACCGCTGCATCTCTTCCTCTTGGCCTGATAGAGAGGCGGTGACGCCTGTGGGTAAAGACGCGCGCTGGATCGCGGCGCGGACGTCCGCGGCCACCTCGCCCATGCTCCGCCCCGCCAGGTTGCCCGAGATCACCGCCGCCCGCTTCTGGCCGATGCGCCGGATCTCGCTCGGGCCGTCCGCGGCCGTCACGGTGGCCACGGCCGAGAGCGGGATGGGAACGCCGTCCCGCTGCCCCACGATCAGGCTGGAGAGGTCCTCCGCCGAGGCCTTGCCCATCTCCACCGAGCGCACCCGGATGTCGATCTCCCGGTCCCCCTGCTGGAAGCGGGTCGCGACCGTGCCCTGCACCTTGCTGCGCACGGTCTCGGCCACCTGCGACAGGTCGAGCCCGAGGCGCGTGAGCTGCTCGCGGTTGAACGCCACCTGCAGCTCGGGGTTGCCCAGCTCGGCCGTGGTGCGCACGTCGACCAGGCCCGGCACGTTCTCCATCTCGCCGCGCAGCTCGCCGACGGCGGCATGGAGCTGGGCCAGATCGTCGCCGTAGACCTCGGCTTCGATGGGCGTGCGGAACGTGAAGTAGGACGGCCGGCCGAGCTCGAAGCGCGCCAGCTCGGAAGTTGCCAGACGCTCGCGCAGCTTCGCGGCGACCGCCTCCTCGTCCTCGGGCTTCGTGCCCGGCTTCATCCGCACCTGGATGCGCGCCGTGCTCTCTCCCTCGCTGCCCGACGACGACAGCGAGAGCCCGCTGCCGCCGGCCGTGCTGGCATAGGCGTCCACCCGCGGATCGCCCTCCAGCACCTCCTGGGCGTCGGCGATGAAGCGGTCCGTGGCTTCGAGCGGCGTGCCCTCGGGCAGCGTCACCTTGAAGTAGAACTCTCCCTGCGAGAAGGAGGGCACCAGGTTCACACCCAGGACCGGGATGAGGAGGAGCGATGCCAGGAACAGCCCGAGGCCGAGGCCGAGCACCAGGGTCTTGGAGCGCAAGGCCCAGCGCAGGGTCGGCGGATAGGCGGCCGTGATCGCCGCCAGGCCCGCGTCGAACGTCCGCGTGATGGGCCGGAAGATCCAGCCGAAACCTCTTCCCACCGAGGAGAAACCGCGGCGCAGACCGCCGAGCACCGCTGCCGGAACGCGGTGGAAGACCATCCACCACGCGCGGCGGAGCCAGGGGGCCGCGGCATCCGGCGCCGTGGCTCCTGCCAGGCCGGGGAGCTTGCCCGCGGCGCCGGCCGCCATCAGGGGGATGAGGGTGAGCGAGATCACCAGGGAGGCCATGAGCGAGATCGACACGGTCACGGCCTGGTCGCGGAAGAGCTGCGCCGCCATGCCCTCGACGAACACGACCGGCACGAACACGACCACGGTGGTGAGCACCGAGGCGATGACCGCCATGCCCACCTCGGAGGCGCCGTTGCGCGCCGCGTCGAGGCCGGACTCGCCCTGCTCGCGGCGCTTGTGAATGGCTTCGAGCACCACGATGGCGCCGTCCACCAGCATGCCCACGCCGAGCGCCAGGCCACCCAGGGACATGACGTTCAACGTCGTCCCGGTCTGGTACATCAGGAAGAAGGTGGCCACGATCGACACCGGGATCGTGACCGCGATGATCAGCGTGCTGCGCAGGTCCTTGAGGAACAGGAGCAGCACGCCGATGGCGATCAGGCCGCCCATCCAGGCGTTCTGGATCACCTCGTCGATCGAGGCGCGGATGAAGCGCGACTGGTCGGCGCCCACCACGACCTCGACCCCCTCGGGCAGCTCCTTCTTCACGTTCTCCAGCCGCTCGTGCACGGCCTTGGCCACCGCGACCGTGTTCGCGTCCCCCTCCTTGTAGAGGGCGAGCTCCACGGCCTCCTTGCCGCCGAAGCGGGTGACCACCTCGCGCCGCTTGTGGCCGCGCGTGACCTCGGCCACGTCGGCCAGGGTGACGTTGCGGCCCTCGCGGCCCGAGAGGATGACGGCGCGGATCTCCTCCAGGCTCCGGAGCTCGTTGCGCGCCCGCACCAGGTAGCGCGCCTCGGACTCGTAGAGGCTGCCGCCCGCCTGGTTGATGTTCTCGCGCAGCAGCCGGGCGCGGACGTCGTCGATCGACAGGCCCAGGAGGGAGAGCTTGCCCTCGTCGAGGCGGACCTCGATCTCCTCCTCATAGCCGCCGTTGACCTGGATCGCGGCCACGCCATCGGTCGATTCGAGATCGCGCTTGAGCACCTCCTCGCCCACGTAGCGCAGGCGGTAGAGGTCGGCGTCCTTCCCTCCGGTGAGATAGAGCCGGACGATCGGGTCGTTCGCCGGGTCGAAGCGCAGGATCACCGGCTTCTCGGCCTCGCGGGCCAGGGTGAGGAGATCGAGCTTCTGGCGCACGTCGAGGGCGGCGAAATCCATGTTCCGCCCCCAGTCGAACTCCAGCGTCACCTGGGAAAGACCGGGCTTCGACACCGAGGTGATCTTCTTGACGCCGGCCACCACGCCGGCCGCCTCCTCCACCGGCCGGCTGACGAGCGACTCCACCTCCGCCGGAGCGGCGCCCGGGAAGCGGGTCTCGACCGTCAGGGTCGGGTAGGAAACGTCCGGCAGCAGGTTGATCGGCAGCCGGGTGAACGCCACCGCGCCGAACAGCACCAGCGCGACCGCGCACATCGATACCGTGACCCTGCGGCGCAGGGATATCTCGACGATCTTCATGGCCGCCTCCGTCGAACGAATCTGGGAGTGCGGGCCTAGCGCGCCGACTCGGCGGCGCGCTGGTCGGCGGTTTGAGCTTTTCCGGAAGCGGCGAGGATCTCGACCGGCGAGCCCTGCTTGAGGCTCCCCTGCCCGGCGACGATCACGCGCTCACCCGGCTTGACGCCTGCGAGAACCTCGATGCGCTCCCCCTCCTCCAGGCCGAGCTGGACGGCGCGCTTCTCGGCGATGCCGTTCTTCGCCACGAACACGTGAGCGCTCTGCAGCTCGCGCAGCACGGCCTGGCGCGGCAGCAGCACCACGTCGGGGCGCGACTCGCGGACGAGGTCGATGGTCACGAAGCCGCCGGGCCGCACGGCCGGAGGCAGCGGGTTCACGGCCTCGACCGTGACCTTGACCGTGCCGGTCGCGGGATCGACTACCGGGCTGATCTGGCGGATGCGGCCGCGGAACTGCACGGCCTCGTCGGCCTTGAGCGTGATGCGCGCCTCGCGGCCGGGCTTGAGGCCCAGCACCTCGCGCTCGGGCAGGTGGATGTAGGCGACGAGCGGATCGAAGTCGGCCAGGTTGAACAGCTCCTCGCCGGCGCGCAGGTGCTGGCCCTGCTCCACGATGCGGGAGGTGATGCGGCCGGAGAACGGCGCGCGGATGGCGGTCTTGCCGATCCGGTACTGGGCCTCGGCGACCTCCTGGCGGGACATCTCGTTCTCCATGCGCAGCTTCTCGAACGTCTCCTGGCTGATCAGCCCCTCGCGGAGCATGCGCTCGCCGCGCGCGTAGGCCAGGCGGGAATTCTCGGACTTGACCTGCGTCTTGGCGAGGTCGATACCGGTGTCCTCGCGGTCGAGGGTGGCGAGCGTCTGCCCCTTGCTCACCCAGTCCCCCTCGTCCACGTAGAGGCGCGCGATGCGGCCGTCGGACTCGGTGAGGACCTTGACCTCGTTGTCCGAGATCAGGTTGGCGGTCGAGCGGATGTAGGACGAGACCGTGCCCGTCTCCACTGCGGCCACGCTGACCGGGACCGCAGTCTTCTTCTTCTCTTCCGGCTTCGCCTCGGCCTTCGCGGACTTGCCGTTGAAGGCGGCGACCTTGACGACGGAGAAGCCGCCCACGAGCACGACGAGCAGGGCGGCGACGATCCACAGGGTGCGCGAGCGCCGCGCCTTCTTATTCAAAAGGACCTCGGGGGTCTCAACGGTTGCGTGCATCGGAATTCCCTCCTTCACCCGGCATTACGTCCGGAGTCGTGAGAATGTTTCGGGGGGACCCTCACCCCCGTCCCCTCTCCCATCGCACACCCGTCCCCCGGGAGAGGGGCGCCCCCTCCCGGGAACCCGTCTTTTCCCCCCTCTCCCGGAGGGAGGCCAGCGCCGAGAGCACCCCCGCGGCTCTCCACCCAGGGCGCGCGGCGAGGCGATTGACGAGGCGGTGGGCGGGGTGTACGATTAAGCGATTAAGAATTATTTCCCAGGGGAAGCCACATGCCAAGAAGAGCAGCAGCCGCAAAGGAGAGGGCCACCGACCACGGTCCCAACGAACAGCCTGGCGCCGCCCCCGCCGCGATCACCATCAACCCGGCAACCAACGATCTGACGCTCAACCCATCGGACATTCTGGACGAGTCGATCAACGTAACGATACCGAAGGGCGTCAAATGCCAGAACGTCAACCTGGTCCCCTCGGCATCGATCGTGCCGTTCATCGATTTCATCAATCCGCCTGGCGGCTTCGGCCCAATCACCGGCGAGCAGGATCAGACGCTCACGTTCCGGGTCCGATTCCACGGGATTCCCTGCAAGCCGGATCCTCAGGTGTTCACCGGAACATTCGACGTCGTCTGCGATGGGCGAGTGATCGCGAAGAAAGACGTAAAGATCACAGTACCCGCCTGTCCGGCGACGGAGCTCGTCTACGCGGCGAAGTTCATCTGCGGTGAGCAGCCGGCCTGCGGGTGCGAGTGCGCCCCCGTGCTGCCGGGACGGTATGCAACCGAGATCAACATCCACAACTATGGGATCAAGGAAGTCACGATTCAGAAGCGTTTCATCCCGGTTGTGCTGGCCGGGGCGCCGGTCGGACGAGAACCCAGAGTAGTTGGCCCAAGGGCGGAAGACAAGATCATCCTCCCGGCGCAGACGGCCACCATGGACGACTGCTGCCGGATCGCCGAGCTTCTCTTCGGCGGCGAGCCCACGTCGCCCATGCCGCTCACGATCGGATTCCTGGAGATCACCGCCAGCGGGCCCATCGCCGTAACGGCCGTGTACACCAGCGCCGGGCTGGATTCGGCAGGCGTGTCCATCGAAGTCGAGCAGATCGCGCCGAGACGCGCCGCATAGGGAGGACAACGATGTCGCACATCACCGGCACGCTTCAGGTGATCCCGGCAATAACGATCGGACCCGGTGTCACCAACTTCAACCCACCCGCGGCGCCCGGCGGCACCAAGCTGCTGATGCTCCATTTCACCAATCTGAACTTCAAGCCCGGCGACAAGCTTGAGGTCGACCTCGGCTATGGGACGGATACGTTCACGTCGGCGAATGGGCCGGCGTTCTGGACCCGGCCGATCAACATCTATCCGACCGGCGGAAGCGTCAAGATCACCTATATCAAGGGCGGCGCCGCCAATGGCAGCGTTCAGCTCGACAAGTTTGGCCGCGGCGAACGGCACGATGCGTTGCCCGCGGCATTCCACAGCGGAAAATCGAACTGTGATCCGTTCTACCAGGAGGCTGCATATCTCGAACCGGACTACGACCCGTTCTGGTTCTGCGCGCAGCCGCCGCACTGGGACAACGCGGCCAAAATCACCAATCCGTCCGACGTCCGCAACAAGGTCCTGCGCAGCGTTGGAATGATCATGACGCAGGACCGGCAGGGTACGTTCGACGGGGTCTCTACCTGCTCCGTCACGCTCATCGATTCGGACAAGATCATCACCGCCGGACACTGCCATACGCCGGAAGAGACTGCCTCCAGCTCGATCATCTTCGACTACGCAACGGATGAAAACGGGAAGCGGCCGCCCGGGTATGCTCCGAAAGTCTACAAGGTCAAGGAAGTCCTGCACCACCACAACGACGGCGTTGGCGACTTCAGCATCCTGCGCCTGGCCGAGCCGGTGGTGGGCATCCCCATCGTGCAGATGCGGCACGACCTTCCGGCCGTTGGCGAGCAGGTGTTCTGCATTCATCATCCCAATGGCGCGGTGAAGAAGCTATCCCCGCCCATCGCCGAAGGATTCGCAAAGGTCAAAGCGAGCAACGATGCGGGCATCACAGTGCCCAAGGTGGCACACGTCTCTGGCGGGAGCTCAGGGTGCGGACTCTTCGACATGGCCGGCCGAATCTGCGGCGTGCTCTCGTTCGGCGACCCGTGTTGCAACTTCTCCTGCTCGGACCTGCTCTGGTTCCCCACGAAATCGATCATCGCCGCCACCGTCCCCGCGCCGCCACCGCCCGTCACACGCGACGTCATGGTCGTGTTCGACCGATCGGGCAGCATGTCGGAAAACGACGGGACCGGCCGGCCCAAGATCGAGGCGGCACGCGACGCGGCGGCGCTGTTCTACCAGCTCATCAAAGCGGGCAGCGGCAACCGGGCCGGGCTCGTCTCGTTCGACACGAATCCCCATGTCGAACAGGGCCGGGCGAACGTCACAGCGGCCCTGAAAACGACTTTGATCGGCCCGCCACCCTTCGTCACGGGCAAGGTGGGTCTCTTGATGCCGGGCAGCCGCACGTCCATCGGCGGTGGTCTCAATTCGGCAAAGAGCCAGCTGAATCCGGCGGGCGCGAATCCTCGCGCGATCCTGCTGATGACCGACGGCCTGCAGAATGAGGGCCTCGCGCCGGCTGACGTCGATCTCTCCGGCCTGACCATCCACGCCGTCGGCTTTGGCACGGAATCCAACCTCGACGGCAACATGCTCAGCGCGCTGGCCAACGACCACGGTGGCAGGTACCTGCGCGCGGGCGGCGGGCTCACGCTGGAGAAGTTCTTCTCGGACGCCTTCGGCAACATCTTCGAGAACGGGATCATTCACGATCCCGAAGTCGATCTCCCGGCGAACCAGCCCGGCGCGAAAACACCGTTCAGGGTCTGCGGGGAGGATGCCGTCACCATTGTTGCCGGCTGGAATCGCACCGATGCCTCACTGTTGCTCGAAGTGACGAGTCCCGGCGGCGCGGTGGTCACGAGCGCCACTCCGGCCGTTCAGTCGTCGGACGGACGGACATGGACCTTCCTTCGATTCAACCTGCCGATCGGCGGCGAGCGGGACGGACTGTGGCACGTCCGTGTCGTGAGGCCGGGAGGCAGTGGAGAGATCCAGCCGCCCGCGCCGGCGATGCGCTATTTCATCAACGTGATCGCCACCGGCGGCCCGGTGATGTCTCGCATGCCGGACACAAGGCGGTACTACACGGGCGATACGATCCATCCGCTCGTCCTCGTGCGCTACAGCAACGGCGGCTGGCCGGAGGACATGAGCGTACTGCTGACCGTCACGCGGCCGAATACCAGCGTGGGCAACGCAATCAGCGCCGCCGGGCTGCAGCCGCCGGGGGTGGTTGCCGGTGACGTCATCCCGGCGCGCCAGGCAACGATGAAGGCCATCGAAACCTCGAGCGGCAGCCCCATCGCCAACTACGTCGACACCACGATCAGCCTGTCGGACGAGCCCGGCCTCAACCGCTCGTTCGAATCCGGCGGGCTCTTCGGCCGGCCATTGCCGGACCTGCTGAACGTCGAAGGCAACTACACATTCCACGCGAAGGCCCAGTACACGCAGGACTGCACCGGTTCGCGGGAGCTCACATGGTCGATCCATGTCGACGTGGGAATCGATCCCGGCAAGACGACCGTCAGCACGACCCCGCTCGGCGATGGCCCGGACGGCGGCCCCTGCGTGCGGATGACCTTCACGCCGCGCGACAAGTACGGGAACCTGCTCGGTCCGGGCCGGCTCGACGGATTCAAGGTTGCCCCCCAACCCGGCAGCCACCCGTCCGGGCCGGTGCACGATCTGGGCAATGGCAGCTATCAGGTGGACGTCTGCTCCGATCCGGATTCGCTCGAGCCACCGTCGGTCGGCCTCGAGCAGCCTGGCCGCGATCCCGTTGTGGTCAAGGCGCCGGAATTCAGGCTGTTCGTCTACAGTGTGAAGTTCGTCTGCGGCGAGCAGAAGGACGATTGCTGCCGCTGCTCTCCTGTCGTAGCCGGCCGCTACTCGACCGAGATCAACCTCCTGAACCCGTTCAACAAGCTGGCGGCCGTCGGCAAGCGGGTGATTCCGCTCGTGCTGGCCGGAGTGGCGGCGGGAAGAGAGCCGAAGGTGGCAAAGCCGGTCTCCACGGAGATCGTCCGCTTGCCGGCCCACTCGGCGACCATGGACGACTGCTGCCGGATTCTGGAGATGGCGCTCGGCGCGCCGCCCGCCGGCCCGGTACCGCTGACCATCGGGATTCTGGAGATCATCGCCACAGCCGAGATTGTCGTGACCGCCGTCTACACGGCCGCATCCGGCGACAGCGGGCCGTCGATCGAAGTCGAACAGGTGAAGCCACAAATCCTCACCATTTGACGCCGGTCTGCGAGTCCCGCAGTCGACGTGGCACTGGAGACGGAAGCGGAGGCCGGGGCCACGAGGGCATGGAGCCTGGTGAGGTGAGCGCGCCTCGCTCCTACTTGAGTCGGCCCTAATCCTACTCGCGTCGGAGTGCTTCCTACTTAAGTCGGATCTAATCCTACTCCGGTCGGACTGCATCCTACTTAAGTCGGCGCTAATCCTACTGCAGTCGGAGTCACTCCTACTGCGGTCGGATGGACTCCGACGCGAGTCGGAGCTTCTCCGACTCGAGGTGGATGCTTCCCGACTGCGTCCCGGAACAAGTCCCTGGCACCTGCGAGGGCAGCCCTGATTCTCGACGGCAATCCACGCCTTTGAATTTCCAGGCTTGCCGTTCGCCGGCAATCCATGCCATTGAATAGCCAGCTCTGATTCTCGGCGGCAATCCAAGCCTTTGAATTTCCAGGCTTGCCGTTCACCGGCAATCCATGCCATTGAATAGCCAGCCTTGATTTTCGGCGGCAATCCATGCCTTTGAATTTCCAGGCTTGCTTTGG
>Ga0268265_10001476_pt1 | contig 19738 bp, 17 predicted proteins | sample KBSSwiS52_FD_190355 | JGI IMG/M metagenome (GOLD analysis project Ga0268265, IMG submission 190355) | Switchgrass rhizosphere microbial communities from Kellogg Biological Station, Michigan, USA - KBS Switchgrass S5-2 (SPAdes) (version 2) | ecosystem: Host-associated > Plants > Roots >... | reverse complement strand
ATGGGCATCGTCGGTGCATTGATCCCCCTCTCCGTCATTATCGTGATGGTTTATTGCCAAGTGATGGGCTGGCTGCCGGTGGTCGTCAACACTGCCACCATGTTATTTCTCACCGTCGCGACGATGCCGGCGCTGCAGACCCACGGCAACTTCATCAGCGTATTCAGCGGCCTCGGCATGGGCATCGCGTTTTTCGTCACGCTGGTGGTCGGTGGCGGCAAGTTGATGGAAAAATTCTCAAAAAAATAAACTTGCAGGCCCTTGTTACGCGCTCGCAGAAATGTGAGCGCTCGACTTTCCCCCACAGCGCACGGGGAAAAATATTCACTTAACCGCGCGCGAAAAACTCAGTACTATCGGCTTCCCATCATTCTGCGAACGCGCAATGCTCGAACGAATATGTCCGGCATGAGTGCGAGCGCTTTCGACCAGGAGCTCGATCATGACGACAGCTTACGATTTCTCGGCAAAAACCATCGACGGCAAACCGGCCACATTGGCGGACTATCAAGGCAAGCTGGCATTGGTGGTCAACGTTGCCAGCAAATGCGGATTGACGCCGCAATACGAAGGGCTCGAAGCGCTGTATCGCAAATACAAAGACAAGGGCTTGGTGATTCTCGGTTTTCCATGCGATCAATTCGGCAATCAAGAACCGGGCAGCGAAAGTGAAATTCAGGAGTTTTGTTCGCTGAACTATAACGTCAGCTTTCCGATGTTCAGCAAGATTGAAGTCAACGGTCCCAATGCGCATCCGCTTTACGCATTTCTGCGCCAGCAGCAGCCGGGCACTAAACCCAGCGCGGACGATCTGCAAAACAATAAACTGTACAAATATCTGAACGAACACCTGCCGGAAAATCTGGTCGGCGATGTCGTTAAATGGAATTTCACCAAATTTCTGATCGGTCGCGACGGCAAGGTATTGAAGCGCTTCGAACCCACCGCAACGCCAGAAGAAATCGATCGTGAAATTCAACCGCTGTTGAGCTGATTGCATCGCGGTGAATCAATCACACGCGAGTCTCTGATCAAGTGGTTTTCGCCCCTCTTCCCGCGGGAGAGGGGCTGTGAGGGCCTCTTGTACCTCGAACAATAATAATTGAGGTCGTCATGCCGGGAACCATCATTATCACCAATGCCGTCCTGCAAACCTGGCTATTGATTGCCGCCATGATTATTGCGCTGACGCTGTCGGCACGGCGCACCACTGCTAATACCTTGCTGCCGATCGGCGTCACGCAAGAGTTAAAAGGCGTGGCAATACTCGCCGTGGTATTCGGCCATATCGGTTATTTTCTGGTGGATGACAATCGCTTTCTATTTCCGCTATCGATCGGCGCCGGTGTCGGCGTGAATATTTTTTTATTGTTATCGGGTTACGGCCTCACTCTCGGCTTATTGAGTAAACCGCTACCGGCGCTGGAATTCTATCGTCGGCGCATGATCAAAATATTTATTCCCTTTTGGTGCGCACTGATCGCATTTTTCGTGCTCGATGCCTTCGTGCTGCATCGGACTTACTCGTCGACTTATATCGTGCGCTCACTGTTCGGATTTTTTCCGCGCGCCGACATGGCCGACGATATCAATTCGGTGTTCTGGTACATCACCTGGATTTTATTTTATTACCTGTTGTTACCGCTGTTGTTCATGCCGCGTCGTCCATGGCTGACAGCACTATTACTGTACCTCAGCGGCGAAGCACTAGTGCGCTGGAATCCGCCCGCGATCGAGCTGGTCACGCGTTTGTATCAAGTGCACACCGTTGCATTCCCGCTCGGCATGGTGCTCGCGTGGCTGCTGTATGAACCGAAGAATGGCTCCAACACGATTGCAACAAAATTAAAAACACTGAAACGTGAAATGCCGTCGGCGCCCTATTACCTGACACTTCTCGTATTCACCGCAATCGCCGCGTATTGCGCCTATTTCAACGGTATCGGCGAAAGTATTCAGAAAGAACAGTTGATGAGCATTCTGACGACGCTGGCACTGCTCGGATTATTCGCGGTCAAGCGCTTTGAATTACGCCTGTTCAGTTTGATCGGCGTGTATTCGTATGAAATGTATTTACTGCATTGGCCGATTGTTTCCCGCTACGACGTTATTTATTCCCATCTACCCGCCGCACTCGCCACCATCGTCTATATCGCGCTGTTTCTGGCAATGGGCTGGTGCATTCAAAAATTTACCGCACCAATGAGCGTTTGGATCGATAGCAAATCGAAACCGGTGCAACAGTGAATATTACCCACCACCGGCCCGCTGCACTCGCTCATCGTTAAACACTCGAAATTAGCAGCGTCACCATAATTTCCATGCGCGACCACAACGCCGCTGCCGCTGCGGCGCTCAATAACGCCAGCACGATAATTGGGCCAGATCGTCCGCTGCAGCGATGCAACCACTCGCCAAAATATAAAATGTTTTCGTCATAAAATTTCCGACCGCGACTAAAAATTGGGCGCAAAAAAAAGCTCATCTCCCATCCATCGACACTGAGCTGCAGTGACCTGGATAGAGATGAGCTCCGTTGCCCTCTCGAATCGCACATCCCCATTGATGCGCGAGTTTAATTAATTTTAATCAAACATCGTGCCAGCGACGAAAACCCCGTTAATTAATGGAATTTCAATTCGTTAGCGTTATTGCAGAGAGGACAATGCGGTCGAGACCGCCTGCTATTGGTGCAGAGTGCTGCAGGTTGGTTCGCGAATCCCTTTAAGTGCGCCGCGATTTCGGCGCATGCAATGGCGGAATTACCGCCGCCATCAATTGCAGCCGGCCGGTAATGACTCCCCGCTGCGTAATCATTTCGTCAGCAATTTGTTGCAATCGCAGTACTGGCCCCTGCACCAATATTACTTCCATAGTTTGATGATGCATAAGGTGCACGTGTAATGAGCTGATTACTTCGTCGATGTAGCTGTGCTGCAAATCGGCCAGTTGCTTCTGCAAACCGCGTGTCGAATGATCGTAAAGCAGCGTGATGGTGCCAGCCATTACTTCGTCACCAAATTCGCGCTTATGTTCGACGACATGCTGATTGATCATGTCACCAATCGCCTGCGAGCGACTTTCGAAACCACGACGCTCAACCATTTCGTCGAGATCGGTTAGCAATTCCTCTGGTAAAGAAATACTGATGCGACTGACTAAATTTCTTTTTTCTTCCTTTGACATTGGTATCTTCCCCAGGCGCCGCAAACAATTATTTCGCGGCTTGCAAGCAGGATTTCACTTGCACAGTAAATGCAACGTGCAAACACTTATTAGTCCTCCACTCCGAAATAGTTCGGCCACAAAACAATTGTTCACGCCGCTCGATATTTGGTGGCAGCTACACGAACTTTCTTTACCGACTTCTCAGAACAACCAAACTTTAGGGCGATATGAGCGATTGTGTTGCGGCCGTAGCCATTCGCGAGCTAGGGACTTGTAAGTGTTTGCACTCCCCATTTAAGACGCCGAAGAAATCCTGCTTGCAAGCCGCAACACAGTCGTTCATGTCGCCTCGCACGTAATTCAACGTGAACACTCCGTCAAAACATATGACTGTAACGCTCAAGCTCCCACTGGCTAACGCTCAAGTGATACTCCTCCCACTCCAATGTTTTGTATTTAATAAACTCATCGCGCAATTCCTTGCCGAGTGTTTGTTCAACGAGCGGATCGGCGGCGAATGCTGCGACCGCCTCCTGCAAGGTTTGCGGCAAAAACTCGATGCCGCGATCGCGGCGCTCGGCATCGCTGATTTCGTACAGATTATCTTCGTTCGGTGCGCCGGGATTAATGCCCTCGCGAATACCCTCCAGGCCGGCCGCTAGCGCCAATGTCGCTGCGAGATATGGATTTACTGCGCCATCGGCATTGCGCGATTCACAGCGACCACCGCCGGCTGGCACACGTACCGAGTTCGTGCGGTTATTCGAACCATACGAATTAAACACTGGCGCCCACGAAAAATAACTCATTGCGCCACGTCGCACTAAACGCTTGTAGCTATTCACCGTCGGCGCGAACGCGGCGCACAACGCGCGACCATGTTTTAGAATGCCGCCGATGAATTGATAGCCGAGCTCGGTTAAACCAATACCGCGCGGATCGTCTTTCGGATCGCACGCAAATAAATTTTTCCCCGTATTAATGTCGTACAGCGACATATTGAAATGCGCACCATTACCGGTTTTATCCGCAAATGGCTTCGGCATCATCGTCGCCAGCAAGCCCTCCTCCTTGGCGTAGTGTTTCGCCATGAAACGGAAGAAGGTCAAGCGATCGCAACTCGTCAGCGCATCGGCATATTGAAAATCGAATTCGTATTGACCGTTGGCGTCCTCATGATCCAACGAATACAAATCCCAGCCGAGATCGTTAATGCAGGTTGCCACCTTGTCGAGCCAACTAAAACTATCGACGAAACCGCGCACGTCGTAGCACGGCTTCACCAATTTATCGTCGGCATTCGGCACGGCCAGCGAACCATCGCTATTTTTCTTCAGTAAAAATATTTCACACTCGATGCCGAGATTGAAACCGAACCCCATCGCTTTCGCCTGCGCCATGATGTTCTGTAACGCAACACGAGTATTTAACGAATACGGTTGACCCTGGAAATAATTATCGGCGGGAATCCATGCGATTTTTGGCTCCCACGGCAATTGAATGGCGCGATCGAGATCGGGTACCGAGGTAATTTCATCGTCGTTCGGCGCCTGCCCCAAACCATCAAGCGCGTAACCGGTGTAACGCTCGGAGCCATGTGCCATATGTTCGAGATGCGCGATCGGCACCACTTTCGCTTTCGGCACGCCGTGAATATCGACATATGCACCGATACAATATTTAACGCCCTTGTCGCGCAATTGCTGTTGCAATGCCTGAATTTCTGCCGTGGATTTCATCGCCACCTCTCGCTCTATGTCGCGCGAAACACTTCGCGCCGAATCAAATGCTGCTGCGTTCGAAATAAGACGCTTCCAGCGGCGGCCGTTCGCACATTCCACGCTCGATCAATGCGCTCAAATCTTCGACCATCCATTGAAACCATTCGCGCCCTTTCTCGGCATTAGCGCGGCTCGGAAAACCGGTGACGCCGTTACAACTAGTACGATTAACCGGATGCGCGAATACACAATGTTCAGTGCGATCGGGATCGTCGGCATCCGCGATCAATTCTTCGCGCACCATGCGCGGCGCCTGCGCCATCATCAGCGATGTCTCGGCATCGTTCGCATGCCAGTCGTCGCCATCGGCAAAATGAAATTCGCGCACACGCTGACTGATCGTCGCTGAGTTGAAAACCGCCACCATCAGGTCGTCGTGTTCGGCGCGCAGCATTTCCAGTGCACAACGCAGCGGCGCAGCATTGGTGACATGCGTATTGACGATAAATAAACGACGCACACCGCTGCGATAAGCCCAGTCACCAATCTGCTTAATTAATTCGATCAATGTGGTCGGTTGCAGCGCGATCGTGCCGGGCCAGCGCTCGCTGTGACCGAGCGAACAGCCGTAAGGCATCGTCGGCAACATCGGCACGCGCGTTTGGTTCGAAACCGCGCGACACAGCTCGTCCGCAAGCACGAAATCCATGCCGCAACCCATATGCGGACCATGTTGCTCGGTGGCACCGATCGGTAAAATTGCAGCGTGATTGGCGGCGCGCAATAGCTCCGGCAATTCAGCCCACGTCGATTCTGCCCACAACATCATTCGATCTCTTCCACATCGTCGCCGACCCGCACCATGCGAATCATGTTCGGCGTAATGTGATCGCTTTCGTCATCATCCACCGTCGGCGGATGGATCAATTCTTCGAGACGAGCCTTGGTGGCGAGAAATTCCGGCGACAGATATTGCTCATTGAAATTACGCGGACGCGGCACCGGCACTTCAATCAGCTCCTGCACTTCGCCGGGATGCGCTTTCAACACGAGAATGCGGTCGGCGAGCAGAATCGCTTCGTCCAAATCATGCGTAATAAACAGAATGGTGACGTCGATGTTGCGCCAGATTTCGAGTAAATGTGCCTGCATCTTGCAGCGGGTTTGTGCATCGAGCGCGCCGAATGGTTCATCCATCAGCAAAATGCGCGGTTGATTCGCCAGCGCACGCGCAATCGCAACACGCTGCTTCATACCACCCGATAATTGATGCGGATACGCATCGGCAAATTTCGCCAGCCCAACCAGATCGAGCCACTGCAACGCTTCGCTTGCGGCGGTGCCGCCGCCGCGCTTATTCATTTCAAGGCCGAACATCACATTCTTTTTCACCGTGAGCCACGGAAACAGCGTGTAACCCTGAAACACCATGCCGCGATCGGGACCGGGACCCGTCACCGCCTTGTCATCGAGCAACACTTGCCCCGATGTGTACGATTCAAGTCCGGCCAAAATTCGAATCAATGTCGATTTGCCACAGCCCGATGGGCCGATCACGCAGACGAATTCGCGCCGATGCGTTTTGAAATTAATATTTTTCAGTGCGGTTACTTCGCCCTGCGGACTCGCGAATGTCTTACCGAGGTTTTTTACTTCGAGAATCACTTCGCGCTGTTTCAATTTTTCGAAGCGCGCGCGTACTGCGTTGGACTGCAGCAGATAGCTCGGTAAGGAAGGTGGAATATTCATATTTAGCCCTATCAAATCGTCGGCGGATCACGTCTTATTCGGTGAGCGTTCCCATGCGAACAGCCATTTGCCCACCGCTGCCAGAATTAAATCCGTAACGAGTCCGATGATGCCGATAATGAAAATTGCTGCGTAGACATTCTCAAAATTCTTGTAGCGCGCCTGCTGGGTAATGAACCAGGTAATGCCCGAACTGGTACCGATCAATTCGGCAACGATTAGATACGTCCACGCCCAACCGAGCAGAATGCGTTGATCGCGATAGAGATCGGGCAGAATTCCCGGAATCACCACGCGAAACAACATCTGCAGTTTTTTCGCCCCGAGTGTCAACGCCGCTTCGAGCAACGCGATATCGAGCTTGCGTGTGGTATTCGCAATTATCAGCACCTGCTGAAAGAACGTGCCGATAACGATGATCGCAATCTTCGGTCCGTCATAAATACCGAGTATCGCCACTGCCAGTGCACCGAATGCGGGTGCTGGCAAATAGCGAAAGAATTCGATGAAGGGTTCGTTCAACCGCGATATCGCTGTATAGGTGCCGCACAAAATACCGAGCGGCACGCCCACAATCGACGATAGAACGAAGCCCCAGAAAATAACCTGAATGCTGTGCCACAAACTTTGGTGTAACCAAAGTCCATCCTTGCGTTCCGGTGCCGTGGTAAAGCCGGTGTACAACGCTTTTCCCACCAGATGCGGCGCTGGCAGATAAATTGGATTCGCCGGAATACCCTGCGGCAGCGCTTGACCAGCACTTTTTGCCGTTGCGTATTCGTCCGCGAATACCGATTTTTCCACCAGCATGTCGGGCGCGAAATAGCTGACATCTCCCGCCACCGTAATCCGCATCATCGGATGCCATACAAACGGCACATAACTGACGATGCACCACAACAATAAAGGCAGCAGAAACGAACCCATCGTCAATAGTAATTTGCTGCGCGGCGTTAATTCCTTGCGCACCGCAAACCATGATGTCTTCGTAATCGGCGTTACCTCATCGATAATTTCTGCTGCCGACATTGCGCAATCTCGCAGTAAAGTACGACTGGGTCTCGTGATGAAAAATCAGAGGCCGGAGGTAAACGACGGATCGATATAGCTGTCGACCGCTTGCGGCGTTTTATACACCTCGTATTTCACGTTGAAGTTGTCGACGATTTTCGATGAGCCATACACCGATTTAAAGCCATCGACTTTTGCATACGCCGCTTTCGCTTCCGGCAATGTGAGAATTTTTGTGCCTTTCAACAGCGCATCATATTCGGCCGCTGAAACACCCACGCGGGCCGCCATGATTTTTACCGCATCGGCATGCGTTTTCGGGTCATAGATATAATCGACCACGCGGTACCAAACCTTCGTGACTTTCTGCCAATCGGCCTTGCGTGCGGCGATGCTGCTCGGATTCACCGCGAGCACGTCGTAGATCAAACCGGGTTCATCGGCAGAGGTATAAATCGGTTTCGAGCCCGGTACCAGTTTCAGTGCCATACCCGAGTTGGGTTGCCAGGCGCCGATCGCCTCGACCCCACCGGACGCGAGCACTTGCGGCGTTTCGTTGGTCGGCGAATTTACCAACGTCACATCGGTTTCCTTCATACCGGCTTTTTCGAGACCGTTCAGCAACAATAGATGATCGACGAAACCCACTTCGATGCCGATTTTCTTACCTTTCAAATCTTTCAGCGATTTGATGCCGGGTTTGCCGACAATCATGTCGTTGCCGTTCGAATAATCGTTGATCAAAATCATTACGCTCTTCGCACCGTTCGCGCCGGTGACCAGTGCATCGCCATTGGTAACGGTAACCGCATCGAGTTTGCTAGCGGCATACGCGTCCATCGACGCGACATAATCGAACCATTCGAATTGCACATCGACCCCGGCTTCCTTGAACCAGCCTTTTTCAATCGCCACTTGCCATGCCACCCATCCCGGCCAATCGCTGTAACCGATTTTCAACGGTGCTGCCGCGTGTGCAGAAAAGGCAATCGCGGAAAATGCGATGCTGCCGGCAACAAATCGTGCGCACTTCAATAAACGCTGGCACGAGGACATAACGGATTGCTTCATTGCGGTTCCCCCTGATGGTTTTAGTATTACGATTTGATCTTGCCGTAATACCGACCTGTGCAACCGGTATGCCATTGAAAAAATCTGCTGCTGCGTCAGTGTTTGTTGTTTCGCTTCGAAAAAAGGGCCGCAAAAACAGTCATTAATTGCGCACCAAACAAATGCAAATGCGCTTTAAATTGGCGCGCGCAAAAACAATTTTTCGGAAAAATAATATTTGCCTGCTCAAAAAACTTCGGTTAGCCTCATCCACGGCATTGCAAAATGCCAAGGCAATGGATGACTAGGGTTCCGATTTCGCTGCTGTAAAAAGTGAAGTGTCTGGTCCGAGAGTCATCGACCTCACCGAACCGATCTTGCCGATTTCGTTCACTGTGAGGTTACACGGCGGGACAAAAGCCCGGGAGAAATACTGTGTAACCACATTGCATTTGCTTTTTTTGTCATTCAAAAAATGCGAATGAAATCGGAGCAAGAACATGCACGACGAACATTCCTATCTTTCCGGCTCAGCGTTTTTCAGCGATATTATTCCCGGCGGCGCGCACTGGTCGTTAACCATTAAACGCAATCATGTATTGCGATTGATCGATATCGAAGGCGGCGCCAATGTCGGCATGCTGTTCTACAACCCGGCCAATCCGCTCGAACGCTACAACGCACCCGATACCTTGAAATGCCAGCACACATTCAAGCTGACGCTAGGGCATTGTTTGTATTCGGATATGGGCCGTATTTTCTGTTCAATCGTTGGCGACAGTTGCGGCTGGCATGACACCGTCGGTGGCACATCGAATAAGGCACTGGTAAAAAAACGGTGGGGCGAGCGCAATTACCAGCAATACCGCAACGACTGGTATTTGAATGGCTACGACAGTTTTCTGGTCGAGCTGGCGAAATACGGTTTAGGCCGCAAAGACATGGCGGCGAATATCAACTGGTTCAGCAAGATCGCCACCGATGACGCGGGTAATCTGCATTTCGCAACAGGTAATAGCAACGCCGGCGATCATGTCGATCTGCGCTTTGAAATGGACACGCTGGTGATTTTCAATACCTGCCCCCATCCAATGAATGCCGCGACCGAATACCCGAAAAAACCACTGCGCTACGAATTATTTCACGCTGCTGCACGCGCAGCCGATGATTACTGCGAACACGCGTGCCATGAAAACGAACGCGGCTTTATCAACAACGCGCTCTATCACCAATGCAGCAACGGAGGGTTGTGATCATGATCGTGGCGAGTCAATTACAACCAACCGAAGCGATCTACCGCGAAGTGATTCCCGCCGGCGATTACTGGATGTACGTCGTTAAAAAAGATCAGGTGCTGCGCATTCTCGATCTCGAAGGCAATCAAGCCGCCGATACGTTGTTTTATGCCGCACATGATCCAGGCGAACGTTACTCGGCGATGGATACGATTCGCGAGCAGGACAATGTATATCTCAGCGCCGGCACGAAACTGCTATCGAACGAAGGTAATGTGATGCTCGATATCGTCGCCGACACCTGCGGTCGCCACGACACGCTCGGCGGCGCGTGCGCCACCGAATCCAACACCGTGCGCTATGCGCTTGACAAGAAATGCATGCATGCGTGTCGCGATAGCTGGATGCTCGCCGTCGCGGAAAACGAACAATTCGGCATGAGCAAACGCGACATTACCCACAACATTAATTTTTTCATGAATGTGCCAGTCACACCGGATGGTGGACTGACGTTTGCCGATGGCATTTCCGACGCGGGTAAATACGTTGAGCTGAAGGCGATGATGGATGTGATCGTGCTAATTTCAAATTGCCCGCAGTTGAATAATCCCTGCAATGCGTACAACCCGACGCCGATTGAAGTATTGATCTGGGATTGATCGATTGCGGAATTTTTGACTAGCCGCGGGCGCAAAGTCAGCTCGCTTCCCGGGACACGCGGCAAGTACATCCATGTAGCTCGTCATCGACATCCCTGTCGATGACGGTCCCGAAAAGCGAGCTGACTTCACGCCTGCAAGCATCGCAAAGACGATTGTGTGGACGACCATACAACGGCAATGACGCGGGACGGCCCGCACAGGACGCAAAATGTTTAACGCAGTGTTAATCGCCAACCGCGGCGCCATTGCCTGCCGCATCATCCGCACATTGCGCGCGATGAATATTCGTGCGATTGCGGTTTATGCCGAAGCCGATGCCGAATCACGGCATGTATTGCTCGCCGACGAAGCGCATAGTCTTGGCAGCGGCAACGCCGCGCAAACGTATCTCGATCAGGACAAATTATTCGCGATTGCAAAAGCCAGTGGCGCGCAGGCGATTCACCCAGGCTATGGTTTCCTCAGTGAGAACGCTAACTTCGCGCGCCGGTGTGCACGCGAAAACATTGTGTTTCTCGGCCCGACGCCGGAGCAGATGGAAGCATTTGGGTTGAAGCACACCGCGCGCCAGCTCGCCGAAGAAAACGAATTACCACTACTGCCAGGCAGCGGCTTAGTGGAAACGTTAGGCGCGGCACTTACTGCGGCGGAACGTGTTGGCTTTCCGGTGATGCTGAAATCGACTGCAGGCGGCGGCGGTATCGGCATGCAACTGTGTCATGACGTGGATGAATTGCGCAGTGCCTACGATTCGGTGCGCCGGTTGAGTGCTAATAATTTCGCCAACAACGGCGTGTTCATCGAAAAATACGTTACCAATGCGCGGCATATCGAAGTGCAAGTGTTCGGCGATGGCCAAGGCAATGCGATCGCATTGTGTGAACGCGATTGTTCGAGCCAACGCCGCCATCAAAAAGTGATCGAGGAAACGCCCGCACCGAATCTGCCAGAAACTGTGCGCGCACAATTACGTGACGTCTCGAAGCGTCTCGCGGCGGCGGTGAAATATCGCAGCGCCGGCACCATCGAATTTATTTATGACGCACAAGCACAACAATTTTATTTTCTCGAAGTAAATACACGGCTGCAGGTCGAGCACGGTGTCACCGAGCAGATTTACGGCATCGACCTGGTACGCTGGATGATCGAAGTCGGCGCTGGTGAATTGCCGCCACTCGCTCAGCTCGAAAAACAATTGCAGCCACACGGACATGCGATTCAGGTGCGAATTTATGCCGAAGATCCCGGCAAGAATTTCCAGCCGAGCGCGGGGCTGCTCAGCGAGGTGCGCTTTCCCGATGCCAATGGCCCAGGAGTTGCCGATACCGAAAAAGGGCAATTGCGCATCGATCATTGGATTGAAACCGGTATAGAAGTATCGCCATTCTTCGATCCCATGTTGGCGAAAATCATTGTGTGGCGCGATACGCGCGACGCAGCAATTACTGCGCTTGATACCGCGCTTGCTGACAGCATCGTGTACGGCGTCGAAACCAATAGCGATTACTGCCGCGCGATATTACGCAGTGAGATTTTCACTCGCGGTGAAATGCACACCCGCTATCTGAATCAATTCGCGTATCGCTCGCCGCGCATCGACGTATTGCGTGCGGGCACCTTAACTACGGTGCAGGATTTTCCCGCTCGCCGCGGTTATTGGGATGTCGGCGTACCACCGTCGGGTCCATTCGATGATTGGTCATTTCGGCTCGGCAATCGCCTGCTCGATAACGCTGAAACCGCTGCTGGTATCGAAATCACATTGAACGGCCCACAGCTGCAATTTCGCAGCGCCACGCAAATCGTACTCGCCGGCGCCACGCTCGATGCGCAACTGAATGGACAGGCAATCGAATTCTGGCGCGTGATCGATGTACCCGCCGACGCGATTATCAATATTGGAAAAATTAATAGCGGTGGCGCACGCGCTTATTTGCTGATCAAAGGCGGCGTGCAATGCCCGGATTATCTCGGCGCCAAATCGACGTTCACGCTCGGCCAGTTCGGCGGCCATAACGGCCGCGCGTTGCGCGTCGGCGATGTGCTGCATATGACGCCGCTGAGTGAATCCGTTAGTGCGCGTGCATTGCCCGTCGAATTAATACCGACGATGCAGCGCGAATGGCGAATCGGTGTGATGTATGGCCCGCATGGCGCACCTGACTTTTTCACACCGGACGATATTGCAAAGTTTTTCGATGCCGAGTGGGAAGTGCATTACAACTCCAGCCGCACCGGTGTGCGCTTAATCGGACCCAAACCGACTTGGGCGCGCAACGACGGCGGCGAAGCCGGCATGCATCCGTCGAATATTCACGACAATGCGTATGCGATCGGCGCGATCGATTTCACCGGTGATATGCCAGTGATTCTCGGCCCCGATGGGCCATCGCTCGGCGGCTTCGTCTGCCCCGCCACCGTAATTCGCGCGGAACGCTGGAAGATCGGTCAATTGAAAGCCGGCGATCGCGTGCGTTTTATTCCGCTCAGCGTCGAGCAGGCAATAGCCATTGAGCGCACGCAAAATGCCGCGCTCGCCGCGCTGCAATGTTCGCCACAGGCGTTTGTGCTGCCGCAAGACACTGCGTTGCACAATCCAATCGTTGCGCGCATCACGGCCAGCGGTGGCGATAGCGTTGATGTTGTCTATCGCTGCGCCGGCGATAAATTTCTGCTGGTCGAATACGGCCCACAAATGCTCGATATCGCGCTGCGTTTTCGCGTACATGCATTGATGCTGCAATTGCAGAAACATAAACCCGCCGGCGTATTCGAATTGACGCCGGGCATTCGCTCGCTGCAAGTGCATTACGATTCATTGCAAATCGCATTGTCCGAGTTATTGCAGTGGCTACAAGGCGCCGAAGCGCAACTCGGTGCCATCAGCGAGTTATCGGTGCCGGCGCGCGTCGTCCATCTGCCATTGTCGTGGGACGATGTCGCGTGCCGCCTCGCGATCGAAAAATATATGCAGTCGGTGCGCAAAGATGCGCCGTGGTGCCCAAGTAATATCGAATTCATTCGCCGCATCAATGGTCTCGATAGTATCGACGATGTTAAAAAAATCGTGTTCGATGCGAGCTATGTGGTGATGGGCCTCGGCGATGTGTATTTAGGTGCGCCAGTGGCGACGCCGCTCGATCCGCGCCATCGCCTCGTCACCACCAAATACAACCCGGCCCGTACATGGACCGCGGAAAACTCGGTCGGTATCGGCGGCTCATATTTGTGTGTGTACGGCATGGAAGGCCCCGGCGGTTACCAATTCATTGGCCGCACGCTGCAGATGTGGAATCGCTATCGCCGCACGCAAGAATTTACGCAGCCGTGGTTATTGCGCTTCTTCGATCAGATTCGTTTTTACGAAGTCAGCGCCGATGAGCTGGTGCAGATTCGCCACGATTTTCCACATGGCCGCTATCCGCTGCGTATCGAGGAAACACAATTTAGCCTGCGCGAATACCGTGCATACCTTGAACAACACGCGATTGAAATCGATGCCTTCACCACACAGCGGCAACAAGCATTCGCTGAGGAATTGCAGCATTGGCGCGACAGCGGTCAATTCCATTTCGATAGTAGCGCGAGCAGCGAAAACAATGCCGCTATCGAACATGAGTTGCCTGCCGATTGCATAGCGATCGATAGTCACGTTGCCGGCAATATCTGGAAGCTACTGGTCGAACCCGGCGCACGCGTCACCACTGGCGAGACCGTTGCAATTCTCGAATCGATGAAGATGGAGATTGAATTGCATGCTCCAGTCGATGGCGTCGTCCACAGCATTCATCGCGGCGAAGGTTCGCAGATCAATGCCGGACAAGCGCTGATGATTATTCGTGAGAGTAAGCCATGACACTGAGCTTCGAGCAAATCGATATCACTATCGCCGGCCTACGCGCCCATTATCGGCGCGGCGATTTCACACCGCGCGAACTGATCGTAGCGCTGCGCAATCGCAGCGCACAATTTCGCGATCGAAATATCTGGATTCATGAACTGACCGAACTCGAAATCGAACCGTATCTGGCTGCACTCGATAATCGCGATGTTAACGATGCGCCGCTGTATGGCATTCCGTTCGCGATTAAAGACAATATCGATCTGGCTGATGTATTAACCACGGCCGCGTGCGCAGCAGTTGCCTATACGCCGCGTGAGCATGCATTCGTGGTGGCGAATTTAATTAAGGCTGGCGCAATTCCGCTCGGCAAAACCAATCTCGATCAACTCGCGACGGGGCTCAACGGCACGCGCTCACCGTGGGGCGCATGCAAAAACAGTTTCGATCCCACTTATATTTCCGGCGGTTCCAGTTCCGGCTCGGCAGTGGCGGTTGCATTGGGCCTCGCGAGTTTTGCACTCGGCACCGATACCGCCGGCTCAGGCCGCGTGCCTGCATCATTCAACAACATCGTCGGCTGGAAACCATCGCGCGGTTTACTGAGCACGCGCGGTATGGTGCCAGCATGTCGCAGCATCGATTGCATGAGCGTGTTCGCATTGACCGCTAGCGACATCAACACATTGCTGCCTTTCGTCGCACATTACGACGCGGCCGATCCGTATGCGCGCTCGAACCCTGCCTACAACAGTGCCGCACATAATGGCTTCGGCGCACTGCCCGCACGCGCATTTAATTTTGGCGTACCGCGCACGGAGCAGCTGCAATTCTTCGGCGATGCCCGCGCGCAAACCGCATTTGCAACGAGCGTCGAATTGCTCGAACACATCGGCGGTGTGAAATGCGAAATCGATTTCAGCGGCTTTCTCGATGCCGCGCGTTTGCTGTACGAAGGCCCGTGGGTGGCCGAGCGTTATCACGGCATTCGCGAATTGATCGAACGCGATCCCACCACGTTATTGCCGGTGATCGCCACCATAATTAGCTCTGGGCGCGGCAAGACCGCCGTCGATACGTTCGATGCGATGTATCAAATGCAAATGCTACGACGCCGAATCGAAACAATTATTGCCGATATCGAATTTATCGCGACACCGACCGCCGGCCGCCATTTCACCCTTGACGAATTATTGGAAGAGCCGATCAAACGCAATTCGGAATTGGGTTATTACACCAACTTCATGAACCTGCTCGATCTGTCGGCAGTTGCAGTACCAACGCAAATCATGCCGAACGGTATGCCATTCGGCATTACATTATTTACCGATCGTTTCCACGATTTGCGTCTATTGAGCTACGCACACGCATTACAAGCCACCACGCAATTACCGCTCGGTGCAATTAAACAACCGTACGATTTTCCGAAACTCACACCACGAGCGGAATTATCAACATGCAAAGTCGTCGTCTGCGGCGCGCATATGCGCGGCTTGCCATTCAACGGTCAATTAATTACCCGAGGCGCGAAATTTCTTCAGCAAACAAAAACCTCGCCGAACTATCGCTTTTACGCATTGCCGGGCGGCGCCGTACAACGGCCCGGTTTAATTCGTGTCGATAAGGATGGCGCCGCAATCGAAGTCGAAGTATGGGAAATGCCAAGCAGCGAATTCGGCTCATTCGTCGCCGCCATTCCACAGCCGCTCGGCATTGGCAAAGTGGAATTGGAAAACGGCGAATGGCTGCCGGGATTTATTTGTGAGGGCTATGTAGCTGAGGGCGCCGAAGATATTACGGAACTCGGCGGATGGCGCACTTATCTCGCCACGAAGGCGAAACTATCTGCGTAGGGCGCAATAAATGAAATGCACTAGTGACCTTTAGGTTATTGCGCCGTGTACGGAGTAACGACGCCATCATTACATCCATTATGGCCAAATATCCTGGTTCGCGAGCCTGACTGGACAGTTTTCCCCCGTCGGGTTAATTTGAGGAAGAACTAAGAACGATTGCGCCACCCTCAGAGGTGGTGCGGCTTCCAAAACAAAAATAATGGCCGTGATAATGGACTACATCAACCGACGCTTCCGTATTAACCGCCAAAAGCCAAAATCAACCGACGCGTCGCATTTAGTTTTTAAATGCGGACTTGTCTGCATACTAAGTTTTTATGTTTGAGTCCGAGTCATGAAGATATTTGCCTGGTCTTACCTAATCGCTTATACGCTCTTCGCTATACTGATGCTTATTATGGAGCTTAAAACAATTGGCGCATCTAGCCTCCCAATGACCTTGATAAATTTTATCCCCGTAATTGGCGTTGCGCTATTCCTGAAAAATCATCGAGCGCCCATTGCTTTACTGGTTGTTGGCCTTATCGCCATTTTGTTACCACTTAAAGATGCACATAAATTTATCTCGATGCCGAAAATAACAATCGGCATGTATGTCGTCCTAGTACCAATGCTTATTTTTCTAATTTATGCAGGTTACAGAAGTGCCAAAAATCAAAAATAACAATCACGCGCAGCACGGTAGTGCCTGGACAGCCACACGCTGCGCATGCGTCTGCCGCTGGCGTGGGCGTTTATGCGGGCTTCAAGATTGAGCTATGAACTTTACCCCAACACATCCAAATACGAAGCTAATCTCCAAATATGAGTGGAAACCCAGCTCCACAGAGGGGCTTATCACTGAGCTCAGTCAGATAGCAAACACCGGTAGAGATACCAACAAATTCTTGCTCTATCGCGGTCATCGAGATCATAGGTGGCTGTTGGACTCAACATTTGTTCGTTCGTTTAAGACAACACTGTTTGGAATAGAACCATTCCACCGATTGACGCAGAGAATCACGGAGTCTGCGGAATTCCATCCGGCGGTCCTAAATCTTTTCTTGTTAAAGTTTGGAGTACTTGCCAGGCCTTCTGATGAGCTAGAAGCCAACGCAGAAGAGCATGATCTTGATGCTTGGTTTGAGTTTATGAAGAGGATTCAACAGTACCCCGCGGAGGATGGTTTCTTTTTGAAGGGCACAAATCTCGTTGATTGGAGTCAATCTGCCGATGTCGCATTGTTTTTTGCAAACGAAAACCGAGCAGGCGAAGGCGCCATATTTGTTTGTGACGCTACAGCGACTGGCAAGACTCTTCAGAAAATTCCTGTAGGTGCGGTCTTGGATAAAATGAATGAAATTGGTAATAGCGGAAAACCGCTTGGTGTACCGTTGTTATTTCATCCCGGAAAGCAAATTGCCAATCAACGGCCAAAGAACCAGCAAGCTGTGTATTTTGCTCAAATGGATCTACGCTATGATTTTCAACAAATTTGGGAGCTGTATGAGCGGGAGCAAAAGACGGAACCTGTATACGTAAAAATAGTTCTGCCTACAGACAGCATTCATGAAATCAATAGTCATCTAAAAGAGAAAGATATTGATAGCCAATTCATTTATCCAGACCGAAAGTATGGGTCCGCGCGTTAGGTCTACGACAGCCCTAAATACGAAAAATCGTTCTGTCCTCCGACTCAGTACTGTACTCGCAGCCTTCACTTTGATATCCGGATGTTCAACTGCTCACCGACTATACGTTCCACCAGCAGGAGGAGAAATAGCGTTTTTGCGCGTAGTTGACGCAGAGGGCAGAGGCCTGCCGGGATCGATATTTATCTCGACATTCGAGAAGGCTGAAAACTGTCAGAGGCGCTTCTTCTTCCAGGGCGTAGCTTCTCAAATGCGGCCAACTGAAATCACGCTTAGTTACGCAAAGATTCAAGCAGAAAAGCCTTTCTCACTAGCCATAAATTTTCCGCTTGGCGGAAGTTTCTCTGCTGGTTTTACGTACTGCGCTCCGGTTGTTTCGTTCATGCCGCAGGCGGGGCGCTACTACAAGGCATCAATTGCTGTTGACGGTAATAAAGCCTGCTACCTGACCGTGACCTCGTCCACTACTGAAACCGGAGCGCAATTGCGCATCGAACCAGTGAAGAAGCTGACCTTTTCTAACGGCATGGATGAAGACAGTAGCTTTTGTAAACCGCAATAGCCGGTTGGTCTCGGTGCGTGAGCCAAGCATCTATCTCCATAGGTCAACATTTCCTTGCATTCCATTTATTGCACCCAACAAGTAACAGATCACTCATGATGCGTGCCATTGAATAAACGTGACTGGCGAGCCGCATCGACAATACGGGAAAGCAGTTGCTGCGTGGTTGGAGCGCGCAACCAAGCAGCGTTAAATCGCAGTTGCCAGCGCTACTTTTTTTCCAATAAATCTTTCAACTGCGCAAATGGATTGTGGGTGGCTGCCACGTGTGCTTTTTCTTTGTTCGAGCCGTACAGAACGTATTCGTGAAATTTGCTGTGTTCATGGTCGTGGCAATACAGGCATAACAATTCCCAATTGCTACCATCGGCGGGATTGTTATCGTGATTGTGGTCGCGATGGTGTACGGTTAATTCGCGCAAATTGGAGTAGACGAATTCGCGCCCGCAGCGCCCGCAAATCCACGGATACATTTTTAGCGCGCGGTCGCGGTAGCCCTGCTCCTGCTGCAAATAGCTGCTGTTATTTTTGTCGGTGGCCATGCGTTTGCCTCCAGCGCCAAGCGGGTTGGCGGTTTGCGGTCGAATAAGCTCGGCCGATTAATGCCCGTGTGTAGCGATGAATCAATCGACTTGAAATTGTAGTCGCTTGAGCAGCTGCCCTTGCGGCGTTGTCACATCAACAGTCCATACGCCTTGGGAATTTTCCGGAAAGTGCTGCTTGCGCGACCAGGTGCGCCAACCGGCATTATTACCGCCGTGAATTTCGGCACCGATGCGTTCCACCGTTTCACGATGCGTGCGTGGATCGCGGTGGCGCCAGTTGAAATTCACCGATTGGGCGACGCGCATCGGCGCGCGAATCGCAACAAAGGCAATCATGCCCTTCTCCAGCTCGGCATGGTGGATCACCGTCACCGCCGGCCCTGGAGTTAATTCGGCGATGCTCTGTGTAATCGATGCTTCACGCACCGATAGACCAGCGGCGGGAATACTATCGCGCAGCAACCACAGCGCGAGCGGAATGATAAGACAGGCGAGTACCCAGCCTATTTTTTTGCGATAGCTGGACAATGCGGCAAGGCAGCGCGGCAGTGTTAACAACAACCATATGCTTAATAACGCCAATGCGGTCGGTGCCGCGCGCTCCAACGGCAGGTGCAGCACCATCGGCAGCAATACTAATGCGGCGAGCCAGCTGCAGAATCCTTGAAAAAATAAATTGACGGCGGGATGCGCTGCGATGCGGTGGT
>Ga0268265_10001475_pt1 | contig 19746 bp, 19 predicted proteins | sample KBSSwiS52_FD_190355 | JGI IMG/M metagenome (GOLD analysis project Ga0268265, IMG submission 190355) | Switchgrass rhizosphere microbial communities from Kellogg Biological Station, Michigan, USA - KBS Switchgrass S5-2 (SPAdes) (version 2) | ecosystem: Host-associated > Plants > Roots >... | reverse complement strand
CCCTTGACCGGGACCTCCAGCCTCGATGCGCCGCACCGGGACCAGGTGCTTCCTCCCGTTGCAAGCTTCATTGTCCTCTACGCGCTGCTCTATGGCGCGTTCGGCGCGGCATCACCCTTCCTGCCGGCCTTCATCGAGGAACGTGGCATCCCTCCGGAGCTGATCGGCGTCCTGTTCGGAGCCGGAACGGCGATCCGGTTGGTTTCGGCGCCGGTGGCGGGACGCATCGCCGACCGCACGCAGGCCCTTCGCCTGACCCTGGCGGTGTGCGCGGTCGGCACAGCCCTCGCGGTGATGAGCTATCTGCCGGCAGCCTCGTTCTGGCTGCTCCTGCTGGTGAGCCTCCTGCACGCAGCCGCGCTGGCGCCGACGACCAATCTGGCCGATGCCCTCGCCTTGGTCGCCTCACGACGGGGCCGGCCAGTCGGGTTCGAGTACGGCTGGGTCCGGGGTGCCGGTTCGGCCACCTTCATCGTTGCCTCGATCATCGCTGGATGGGCCATCGCGTCGCACGGCCTGAGTGTGGTCATCTGGTTGCAGGCCCTGCTGATGCTGGCGGTGCCTTTCGCGGCGGCGCGGGTGCCCCCGGTCGATGCAAAGGCCGAGACGGCGGCGGTTACCCGCGCCGGGATCGCGGCTCTCCTTCGCCTGCCTGTATTCCGGCGCGTGGTGCTGGTCGCGGCGCTCATCCTTGGCAGTCACGCCATGCACGACACGTTCTCGGTGATCCGTTGGAGGGCTGCCGGCATTTCGCCGCAAGCCATCAGCGTGCTCTGGTCGCTCTCCGTGGCGGCCGAGGTGGTGGTGTTCTTTGTGCTCGGCCCCTGGCTGCTGCGGAAGCTGACCCCGGCCGGGGCGGTTGCGCTGGCCGCCATGGCGGGCGCGGCGCGATGGCTGGTCGCGGCGTTCACCACAGACATTGTCGCGTTGTCGCTGATTCAGCCGCTCCACGGCGTGACCTTTGCCCTGCTGCATCTCGCCTGCATGCGCATGCTGGCGCAGAGCGTTCCGGACGCCCTTGCCGCCACGGCTCAGGCCATCTACGGCACGGTCGGCGTCGGCGCGGCGACTGCCCTCCTTACGCTTGTCTCCGGATGGCTCTATGCCCGCCTGGGAGCGGCAGCCTTTGGCATCATGAGTGCGCTGTGCCTCGCGGCCTTGCCGATCGCGCGCTCATTGAGACCGGCGCCAGATGTCACATCCCGCTAACACGCCCCGCCAGCCGTTGACCTGCAACCGGCCCGATCTGAGACCCGTCCGACCGGCAATGGGAATGTGGATTTAAGGGGGACACGGCTACGGCTGACTCCCTTTTGCTTCGACGGGAAAAAATTTGGCACTCCAGTCTTGACAGTGCCAACCGCCCACCTAAATCGCTGGCCGAAGCGGGAGCTTGTCAAAGGCCTGCTTCAGTGGTTAGGGCACCGAAGAGGTCGAAGATGCTGTCTCGCCCTCTGCATGACCGCATTGCCGCCAACAGCCTTGCAGCCCATGTAGGGATTAAGGCGCCCAGCGCCATTTCCTCCGCTGTGGCTGTTGCCTGGTCCTCTTCCCTGAAGTGCCCGCCCTTTCGCAGTCACCAGAGGAGATGTGATCATGGTTGGACGCTACGACGCCCTTGATGCGCTCTTCAATTTTCAACGCGCGCTCGAAGCCCGACTAGAAAGCGACTGGTTGCGAGGTGGAACTACGGGCGGAGGAGCGTTCCCGCCCATCAACGTCTTTCAGCAAGGCGACAGCCTGGTGGCGATCCTGGAAGTGCCAGGGGTCGAGAAGAGCGACCTGGACATCCAGGCCAAAGGCAACACCGTCCGCATTTCCGGCAAGAAGGCCATCGGCCACCCGGATGGCGTCAGCGTGCACCGGCGCGAACGCCTGTCGGGCGTGTTCGATCGCACGTTGACAGTGCCCATGCAAATTAATGTCGACGGGATAAAGGCTGAGTACCGCGACGGTGTTCTCGTCCTCTTCATCCCACGAGCAGAGAGCGACAAGCCGCGCTCCGTCTCGATCAACTGATGGTCAACGACCCAGTCAGCGGAGGAAAGCCATGTCACCGCAGGAGCTGCAGGTTCAAGAAAAGCGCGAAGTCGAGAGACAGCAGGAGGCGACCGTTCCGGCCCGCGCCTTCCTACCCCCAACGGACATCTTTGAAAGTGACGACGTATTGACGATCGTCATGGAGATGCCCGGCGTTGACAGGGAGGACGTCGACGTGAACGTTGAAAACGGCGTTCTCCGCGTGGAGGGCCGGCTCGACTTCTCGAAGTACGAAGGGATGCAACCGGTTTACACCGAGTACAACATCGGCCACTACCGACGCAGCTTCTCGCTGTCGAGCAAGATCGAGCAGGACCGGATCAGCGCGCAGATGCAGGATGGCGTGCTGACGCTCCTTCTGCCCAAGGCGGAAGAGGCCAAGCCGCGCAGGATCTCGGTCGGCTGATCCAGGAATCGGCACGCCTGCAGGATGCCGCCCGGCGCTGCGCTGCGGGGCCGCATCCTGCCCCATGAACTTCAGCGATTGCGTGCTGTTCGCTCGAATCCAACGAGCAGCCATGGAGAAGGGAGATGAAGGCTCAGGCACTCATCGGTGGCGCGACCTATGGTCCCGATGCCCTCAAGGTGATCTGGAAGGCGTTCGACGACGCCTGGGCGCACATCCAGCATCACTTCGATGGCGACGTTCATCAGGCCGAGGAAGTTCGTCTAAGGCTGGCGCACGCAATCTTGGCGGTCGCCACCGATACCAGCAGAGACCCGGAAGAGCTCAAGAACCAGGCGTTGGAGGCCCTCGCCATGAACTACCACGAGCTAACAGCTCCCACTGGTCTCGCGCGGTAGTCGCGCTGACCTGCGCAGCGACCGCAACACCAAAGCAAGGTCGAGCCGTCGCCGCCGTGGCAGAGGTTGTGTCAGTTTGCAGAGCCACTTGCACTGGACGCGGCCCCCCGCGCGAGCGACAGGGTGGTGCGCTGCGGAGCCCCTTACTGCCGCTTACCCCGTTGGACGCGGGCTACTGCGGGGAGCACCGACGGTCCATCCCATTGGCGGATTAACGGAAACGCAAACGCGCCGCCACGGCTCATGGCTTGGAACTTTTGGAGACCAAGGTGCGTTATGTCGGGTTATTGCGTGCATGGGGAACCAGGGGGCGTGGCCGGCAACGTATCGCGTGACAGAGCCGACCTACCATCACCTTCCGCCGACTGGTTGGCCGGCGGCGGTGAGATGGCCCGGCTCGTGCGGGCCCTGGACTGGGCGAGCACGCCTTTGGGGCCTTTTGCAAGTTGGCCGCAGAGCCTGCGCAGCGCTCTCAGCATTTGCCTGGGGTCACGCTTTCCCATCGTTATTTACTGGGGACCCGACCTCGTAGTCCTTTACAACGACGCTTATGCCGAAATCCTCGGCCAGAAACATCCATGGGCGCTCGGCCGCCCATGCCGGGAGGTTTGGTCCGAAATCTGGGATGTGATCGCGCCAATGCTCGATCGCGTGCTCACCCGCGGTGACGCCACGTGGTCCGAAGATCAATTACTCTTGCTCGAACGCCGAGGCTACCCCGAGGAGTGCTTTTTTTCCTTCTCATTCAGTCCCGTCCACGGTGCGAATGGCGGCGTTGATGGCATTTTCACTGCGGTCATCGAGAACACAGGACGCGTGCTCGGCGAGCGGCGGCTGCGTACGCTGCGCGATCTTGGGTCGTCGCTGACAGAAGCCAAATCCGCCGAGGAGGCGTGCCGCGTCGCAGCCAACATCCTCGCCGGCAACCCTGCCGACGTGCCTTTCGCTCTATTCTACCTCGTCAATCCGCAGTCAAGACGATGCACCCTCATTGCGAGCACCGGACTCGATAACCGGATTGCTCCCGCTCCCACTTCGTTCGAGCTCGAGGACATTGGCGAGGCCAGTGCGTGGCCTCTTGCGAGCGTCTACCGCTCCGGTGACACGCCGGACGTCAGCACGTCGTCCTCATCGGCACTCCTCTTGCCGATGACGACGGCAGGGGAGCCTCATTGCACGGGCGTCATCGCTGTCGGCGTCAGCCCGCACCGTAAGCTGGATCAAGAATACAAAGGCTTCTTCCAGCTGATCGCGCGCCGCGTCGCGGCTGCCATCGCAGAGGCACGTGCCTACGAGGCTGAATGCCGGCGCGCCCAGGCGCTGGCAGAAATCGACCGGGCCAAGACTGCATTCTTTTCCAATGTCAGCCACGAGTTCCGCACGCCGCTCACCCTGATGCTCGGGCCGCTGGAGGAGCTGAAGGGTGAGCTCGCCCGATCTACCGCATCGCTCTCGGCAGCTCATTACCAGCAGATCGACTTCGCCCACCGCAATGGGCTGAGGCTCCTGAAGCTCGTCAACACTCTCCTTGATTTCTCACGCATCGAGGCCGGGCGCGTGCAAGCCGTCTACGAGCCGACGGACCTCGCTGGCACCACAGCGGAGCTCGCCAGCGTCTTTCGCTCCGCCATCGAGAAAGCGGGCCTGCGGCTTAGCGTCGATTGCCCGGCCCTTTCTGACCTCGCCTATGTCGATCGCGAGATGTGGGAAAAGATCGTCCTCAATCTCGTCTCCAACGCGTTCAAATTCACCTTCGAAGGCGATATCGAGGTGAAGCTGCGCCAAGCCGATGACCGATTCGAGCTAACCGTGCGCGATACCGGTACCGGCATCCCAGCGCACGAGTTGCCGAAGCTGTTCGAACGCTTCCATCGTGTGGCAGGAGCACACGGCCGCACGCACGAGGGCTCGGGCATCGGTCTCGCCCTGGTCCAAGAGCTGGTCAAGCTGCACGGCGGCTCCGTATCGGTCGAAAGCCGGTACGGCGAAGGCAGCACCTTCCGGGTAGTGGTCCCCCTTGGCCACGATCACCTGCCCGCCGGGCAGATCGGTGCCGCGCGCAACCTCGCATCGACGGCGCTTGGAGCGACGCCCTTTGTCGAGGAGGCGCTGCGCTGGCTGCCCAATAAGGGGCGGATGGACGACCAGATCATCGAGGATGTTGGCGCTACTCAGCACGCCGAGGCAACCCCCGGCGAGCGTGCCCGCATCCTCCTTGCGGACGACAATGCAGACATGCGGGACTACGTGCGCCGGCTGCTCGCCTCGCGCTACGAGGTCGACGTGGCCGCGGATGGAGAGGCGGCGCTGGCCGCGATCGCGCACCGAAAGCCGGATCTCCTGCTGGCCGACGTCATGATGCCGCGTCTCGATGGCTTAGGGCTGCTTGCGCGACTGCGCGCCGATCCGCGCACGAAGACCTTGCCGATCATCCTGGTATCGGCCAGAGCCGGCGAGGAGGCCAGAGTGCAAGGCCTGGCGGCCGGCGCGGACGACTACCTGGTAAAACCATTTAGTGCCCGCGAAATGCTGGCGAAGGTCGCGGCGACAATCAATATCTCGACGCTGCGCCGTGAGGCCGAGCAGGTTCTGCAGGAGAGTGAGCGACGCGTTCGGGAGATGATCGACCATTTGCCAGTCGGTACCGCTCTCATCGATCGCGACGGCCAGGTCGTCCACGACAATCCCGTCTTTCGGAACTACTTGCCTCGGCGGATCGTACCGTCGGGTGAACCGCCCGATCGTGCCCGCCAATGGCCCTGGTATCACCCCGACGGCACCATCATCGAACCCCATGGCTTTCCCGGCGCACGCGCCCTGCGTGGCGAGGTCGTGCACAATCAGGAATTCGTTTGTCTCCCGGACGACGGGCCGGAACGTTACGCCCTGGTGAGCGCCGTTCCGGTCGGTCACGACCGCGGCGAGGTCCGCGCCCTTGTCACCATCATCGACAACGACGCGGCCAAGCGGGCGGAAATGGCAGCGCAGCGGCTGGCTGCGGTCGTCGATTCCTCCAACGACGCGATCGTCAGCAAGGACGTGAACGGGATCATCACGGGCTGGAATGGCGGTGCCGAGCAATTATTCGGCTACACAGCAGCCGACGCGATTGGTAAGCCGGTCACGATCCTCATTCCGCCTGATCGCCAGAACGAGGAACTCGCGATACTCGAGCGCATCCGAAGGGGCGAGCGCGTCAACCACTACGAGACGATGCGTCAGCGCAAGGACGGCTCTCTCATCGACATCTCGCTGACCGTTTCCCCCGTGAAGGATGCCCACGGCAAGGTGATCGGTGCCTCCAAGATCGCCCGCGACATCACGGATCGCAAGCGTGCGGAGGAGACCCAGAAGCTACTGCTGAGGGAACTCGATCATCGCGTGAAGAACACTCTCGCCAACGTGCAAGCGATCGTGCAGCACACACTGCGCCGCACGAATGATCCGGCCACGTTCGCGGAGAGCTTCGCGGGTCGCATCCAGTCGCTCTCGCGTGTGCACTCGCTGTTGACCGCTCAGACATGGAAAGGCGCCGAACTGCACGATCTCATCCGCGACCAGCTTCTGCATGGGGCGGTGGACGAGGCCAGGATTACGGCCTGGGGCCCCTCGGTCAGCCTGGAGCCGCAGATGACCGTGCACGTTGCGTTGATGCTTCACGAGCTTGGCACGAATGCCGTGAAGTATGGCGCGTTGTCGGTGGCTGGCGGCTGGGTAACGATCGGTTGGCGGGTTGAGGATCGCGATCTCCATCTGCGCTGGGAGGAGCGCGGTGGACCGCCACCCAAAGTGCCGGGGACACGCGGTTTCGGCACCACGCTCATCGAGCAGAGCGCCACAGGCGAGGGTGGCCAGGCGCGCATGCTGACGACAGCCGATGGCGTAATCTGGGAAATCACGCTTCAGCTCCCGCCGCCTCTTGCACAGACTGCAATCTCACAGTCAGCGCCTGAATTGGTCGACGCGATGTTGCATCAGCAGATGCAGGTCACGGACAAGACGTGCGGCAAACTTGCGGGAAAACGCTTCCTGGTGGTCGAGGATGCGATGCTCGTCGCCCTCGCGCTATCAGCTGGTCTACAGGACGCGGGCGCCAAAGTGGTTGCTTCGACCGGCTTGGCGAGCGAGGCCCTCGCCATCATTGAAAGCCAGCCATTGGACGGGGCCCTGCTCGACGCAAATCTGAAAGGGCGGCCCGTGGACGACATTGCGGCCGCATTGACGCGGCGCAAGGTCCCGTTCGTTTTCGTGACCGGGTACGGACGCGAAAGCCTGCCGCAAGCGTTTGCAACGGCGCCTCTGCTGGCCAAGCCCTTCAGCCAGGCGCAGCTGCTGGAAGTCGCGACGCTACTGGTCGAGCGCGGCGGAAAAGTGGTTCGATTGAGGGAAAAATAGCACCTGTGTGCCCTTGGGCCAGGGCCCCGCTGTGTGATCCTCGAGGATTCTGTCACGCGGTCAGCCCGCGTCATCACTTCCCATTGAAACCGAGCGTCTCAGACGGGACGGGTCATGGAGGTGGCTCTTCGTGGCCCGCGCGCCACCGAGTTGGCTGCGAACGCGGCTTTACGGAGCCGCGCGACCTGGCCGACCAGCAACTCCGCGCGCCTCTTCTCCTTGGACTGTCTGGCAAAGCGCTGCTTTCACCGGCCCCTGACTTTGTCCGGACGGAGTCTGCAAGTCGCGTTGCGACCGGCCCACACATTCTGGGCCCGAGCAACCCAGGTCACCGCCTTCTACACACGCAGCAAAACATGATGCTCAACCATGGTCGCGTCTCTGTGCCAGTCCAGACCATGCCACGACGCTTGCCAATGCCTGAGCGCTGCCGGTAGGCGTAGCTCTCACGCGAATGCGATGGGCGTCTCCTCCAGGGGAGGTTTGCGCAGCTCGACGATGTTTGTGTCCGTTTGCGTCTTTGGCGACCGCGCCTGGCCATCGAGCTGATGTCCCGCTGGTACGAGAACACGCAGTCACGCGGACGCGGCCGCTTGCGCACGACGGTGAGCGACAAGGCCACGCCCTGCCCGCTCGATCACGTCAATCGCCGGTTCAGGGCACCACGGCCGAACCAGCTTTGGGTCTCGGACTTCACCTACGTCGCGACCTGGACCGGCTTCGTCTACGTCGCATTCGTCATCGACACTTACGCCCGCCGCATTGTCGACTGGCGCGTGTCACGGTCGGCGCACGCCGGCTTCGTGCTGGACGCGCTGGAGCAGGCACTGCACGATCGAAAGCCCGTCTCCGGCGACCTCGTCCATCACTCCGATCGCGGGGTCCAGTACGTCTCGATCAAGTACACGGCGCGATTGGCCGAGGCCGGCCTTGTGCCATCCGTCGGCAGCGTCGGCGACAGCTACGACAACGCGCTCGCCGAGACGATCAACGGGCTCTACAAGGCCGAGGTGATCCATCGGCGCGGGCCATGGCGATCGCTGGAGGCTGTCGAGTACGCCACGCTCGAATGGGTCGACTGGTTCAACAACCGCAGGCTTCTCGAGCCGATCGGCCATGTGCCGCCGGCCGAAGCCGAAGCCGCCTACTACGCAGCCCTGGAGGAACCTGCAGCACTCGCAGCCTGACTCAAACCAACCAGCCTCCGAGGAACTCGGGACAGTTCACGTCACGGCCTAGGCGTTCCTGCGTCATGTCCAAGAGCGCACCGGGTTAGCGAGGCCCTCCACTTTCGTTGACAGTCGAACCAACTTTCACTGTGGCGTTCTGCCTTTGATCACCCAAAGGAGAACCGCATGGCCCGGCAAGACGCTGGCGAGAGCGCCGAGGAGACGGCAAGCAAGGTCACCGAGCAAGCGCGCGTGTGCGGGGAGAAGGCACAAGAGGGCCGCCAGGCAGGTTAAGCCCCTTGTGCAAAAGTCCATCAGTGAGCAGCCCTGACCACCCTGGCGAGCGCGGCCGCGATTGGTTTCCTGCTCGGGGTCCTGTGGCCGCCTTACGCTTGACCCCGGGGCGCGCAGTCCCATCACGAACTCGTCTTTGAAGCGCGACGGGTCAAAGTGGCCGGCATTGGTGTTGAGGATGTGGGAGGCGAGGCTCAACCTCTCCTTGGGGCCTTTCGGGCAGTGCGCAGCTCTGCCGACCTCAACGAGCGCGCTCGTTGCTGCCACCAAGCGCACCGATCAATCCTGATCGGCTTCCTAATGCAACGGTTCGCGTCGCGTTGGCATCAGGCTTGGGGATGTGAGGGTCGGATCGACCGCGCCGAGTCGGCCACCAAACCATGCCGCAACAGCGCCCAGAATAAGGGCGAAAGCGCCGAAGAGTGCCCCGCGTGAAGTCGCGGTCGCGGCCGCCTCTGCTGCGCTCGCTGCTCGTTGTTTGGTTTCGTCGACAGCCTGCCGGAACTGTTGCTCATATCGTGCCACTTGGGCGCGAGCCTCATCGATCGCTACGTTTTGCGATTTCGCGATTGCCTGGGCAGCGCGCTCGCGCGCGTCTTGCGTCTGCTTAGGGTCGCCCGTCAGCGCAGCTCGCAGCGCGGAGGCAGCAGCATCCCGAAGTGCCGCCGGATCGGTGCCGCCGGTCGCATTCCGAAGCGATCGTTCGATGTTAGAGAACGGGTCCGCTGTGCGGGACAGTGCTGGGGCGGTCGCTTGAACCGCAGTCTGCGCTATCGAACCAAGCGTCTGAGTGGTCCCAGAGGCGGCTGTGCCCAATGTTTGGAAGGCACCACCTATGATACCGCCGATCGTCGTGGTTAGCAGATAGAACACGACTAGGGTGCTTAGAGCCCAGGCCGTGAAGCCATGCCAGGCTCCTGAAGACTCTTTCGGCTGACCTGACAGTCGGCCAGCGGTGTAACCGCCGGCTAGGGCAGCGACGATGCTGGATACGGCCCACCATATCCCCGCGCCCACAGAAAAGGCCGTCGGGGAGGGGCTATCACCTGTCGCGGGTGAAAGCGTCGAGGCGCCTACGCCGATGCCGAGCAAATTGAGGATCAATTGAACAACCAATGCCACCATGGCACCGGCGAAAACGGCGCCCCAGCTCACACGGTTGATCATGATCGTGCGCACATCTTCTTCAGGCGTTACAGGGGTCGTATGGGGCGCGTCTCTTACTCCTCGCTCGCGAGGAGTGTCAGTGCCGATAGAAGCCATGGAAGTTCTCCGTGGGTGGGCCTATCGCCATTCGGTTAGACGAGAGGTGTTGGCCACTTGATCAGGCAATTCCACTCGCGCCGGCAAGTTCCCGCCCGACAACGAAAATTCCGTTGGTGGCGCATATGCTGTCGGGGCTGCGGTCCCGTATTTACCGTCTCTGCCCTCAGAACCCTTACTTCCCGGGGAACCCTGGAGCGCGACATATGCGAACCCGACGCCCGTCGCAGCTGAGACGACAAAGCCCCGGCCGAGCTAACGACCAGGGCTGACTGGAAGGCTTCGGACCAACATCGCTTTCGGCACAACCGTCGCCCTCGGTCTGTTCGACACTTCTCCCATGCTCGTGGAGATCGTCGACAACCCATCATGCTGGCAATTCCAGGTGCGATGGATGCGGGCCTCGCATTGCCCCGTTCTGGGGAAGCCTGGCGTCTCCACCGCTCGTAGCAGGCGTGGCGGCATTCTCCGCTTAACTGCTGGCGCATATCGCGCTGACTCGGTCATGCGGTAGTGCATCAAGATAATTGATGCTTGCCCGGCCAGCCGACGAGGCAAATTGCGGGAAGCGCTACCCCCTTCGATTGGAAGATGGAGAACAGCGTTCGCTGAGCCTTCCTCAGACATTAACGACATAGACTGCGACAATTTGCGTTAACGAGTATTTTCCAAGTCGCGCCTATTCGGAATGGACGGCAATGCCCCTGACAAACGAGGTGATCGAAGTGGTTAGAGCAGTGCGTTCCATTGTCAGTTCCTTCGAGAGGCTGTCCTTCGAGGAGCAGAAAGAGGCGCTGAAGCAGCTAGAGGGCGCGCACGAACTTTCACGCTCAGAGAAGAGAGCTGAGCTTGAACGACAGTTAGCCGAACTGGGCCATGGCGCACCGATTAAGCCCCCCCGAGCCAAGCCACTGAAGATGGCCAATGGCCTGGCAAAGGAAAAGGAAAGGACAAAGCGTGCGACTAGAAAGAACGGCAAGGCAGCTTCCGTAAAGGCCAAGTACCGCGACGGCAAGACCGGCGAGACGTGGTCAGGCCGCGGTCGCATGGCGAGCTGGCTCAAGGCCAAGCAGGACGCCGGCGAGAATATCGAAAAGTACCTGCTCAACTAGATTGAGATTGGGGTTCGAGCCCGCTACCTCATTGCTCTTACAGAGAAGCCATCGGCCCGCCTAGCGGGGAGCTAGGCGGGCCGGTTGCTGGGACAGGGGTAGGAGGGCTTTCGTTGCCGCGCTTCCTTGAGGCCGTCGTGTCGCGCTTCGCGCTCAGGTGCGCGACGCTCGCCCAATAGCGGCACAAGGTGAGAACCGCTCCCGATCCGCTGGGCGCGTCGCCTCCAGGTCTGCGGCCGCCAATGAACCGGCAGGCAAGGCGCGCGGAGGCGGACTATCCGCCACGGGGGCGGTTCGTAACGAGCAGGGGAGTGGCCGACCCGACATCAAAGAGAAGGCGGCCGAGCAATTCGGTAGGGCCGGCGAGCGCGCCGAGGACATCACCAACAAAATGGCGGAGAGGGTCGGGAAGCCGGCCAGCGCATGCAGGAGGTTGCGGCCAATTTCAAGGGCGCTCTGGACAAGTCTGTCCGGGATCAGCCGATGGCAACTATGGCCGCCGCGGCGATGATCGGCTTCGTGCTCGGTGCTCTCTGGAAATCATGAGCCAAGGGAGCGCGCGGTGTTTGCGGGCCTAGTACCTCGTCACAGTGATTTTGACTCTTTGGATGGGAGTTGGGGGTAGGACCGGCCCATTTTGTCGCGTGCTTTCTCAGTGGTGAACATCCATTTTATGCGGGAGCGTGACGTGTTGCGCCGGCGCTCCCAGGCAGCGATTTCGGACACGAGGCATTCCTTGCTGTCGATGCGCCGATCCAGGCATTGACTGCGCAGCACGCCAATCTCGATCTCGACCATGTTCAACCAGCTGGCGTGCTTGGGGACGTAGTGGAACTCCAGGCGGTGCAGAAGGCGACGCGCTTCGACAGGCGGGAAGGCTTGGTAAAGTGCGCCGGCCGTGTGGGTCAATGGATTATCCAGCACGACGCGGATGCGCTCCGCTTTGGGAAAGTGAACGTCCACGAGCTCCCGCATGCAGGTCGCGAAGTCGATAGCGGTGCGGCTGTCGGTAACTTTGACCTTGCGCCAGGGCCGATGCACGTCAAGGAAGATGAACAGGTTGGCGGTGCCATTGCGCTATACTCACAGTCGTAGCGCTCCAGCTGCCCCGGCTTGGCCTTGATGGGCTGGCGAACCTCGCCGATGAGCTGGGGGCTTTCATCGAAACAGACCACCGGACGCTTCCGATCGGGTTCCGCAGCATAGAGGTCGAGCACATCTTCCATGCGGGCGACGAACTCGCCATCGACCTGCGGGATGCACCACATGTCCTTGCGCCAGGGCTTGAGCTCGTTTTCCGCCAAGCGCCGGCGCACAGTCTCGCGACAGACGTTGTCATGCTCGGTGAGCCTGACCAGTTCATCGGCCAGCAGTTCCAGCGTCCAGCGGGCGCGGCCTTCGGGCGGGTTCGAACAGGCCGTTGCGACCAGCAGGGCCTCCTCTTTGCCGGAGAGCTTGCGGTCCGCTCCAGGGCGCGGCTCTTCACTGCGCCGCCTCCAGGTTGCCAATCACGAAGCGGCGCTTGGTCCGATAGACGGTCGAGCCGCCTACCCCGACGCTCCTCGCGATCTCCTCGTCGCTGACGCCGGCATCCGAAGCCAGCAAAATCTGTGCACGCGTCAGCTTGCGCGCCGCGTGCCGGCCGCCGCTGAGGTGCGCCTGAGTTCATCGCGTCAGTTTGGCTGAGTTCGACCCGATAGCGTACATTCATCCGTGCCGCCCCGATCGCTGGAGGCACGGATGAGCAACTGAATCGGATGGCCGCCGTGAGTCCTTCCGCAAAAACCTTCACGCCCAAGCAGGGCCAGTACCTGGCGTATATCCACCTTTACACGCGCCTGCATCGCCGGCCGCCGGCGGAAGCCGACATCCAACACTATTTTCGCGTCACACCGCCTTCCGTTCACCAGATGGTGTTGACGCTCGAACGTGCAGGCTTCATCAGACGGCAACCGGGTGCCGCTCGCAGTATCGAAATCCTCGTCGATCCGAAACTCCTCCCGGAGCTACTGTGACCGCGGATTCAACACGTCATAATCACTGTGACCAGGTACTAGTTAGGGAAGCGAAGGCGGCCGCGAGCGGCTAGGTCCTGAAGTACGTGGCGCGGGCGTCGGTGGTGGTACCGTTCGCCATCGCACTCGGTTTCGCGCTAGCGGCGACCACGGTGATGCTCGTGCAGTGGCTCGGGCAGGTGACCGCCTATTGGACCATGGCGGCCGGCCTGGCTGCCGTAGGGCTGATCGCAGCCGTCGCGGTCTCCATCAAGGAGGAGCAAGAGGAAAGGCCGAGGAGCTGGCCGAGCAGACAGACACGCAGGACGTGGTGTCCGAGGCGACAGCGCAGGCCCTGGGGCAGGCTCCTTTCGCGCTGCTAGGCACATTGGCAACGGCGCCTGGCGGAGCGACGACCCTGCTTCCGGTCATCCGGCTTCTCGCACGCAACCTTCCGCTGGTATTGTTGTTGGTGATGATCGGCGCGCTGTTCTGGCCGAGCCAATCTCAATCCCAGCAGCGGCTCCGCGAGGCGGGGGAAGTCGAAGAGGAGGAGGACCTTAGCGGTCCAATTCCGTTGAGGCCCGTTGCCTGATCAACAGTCAGGTCTCCCCGGAAGAACCGATCCTCGGATTCCCGGTCGGGCCATAGTCGTTCGCTTCTGGGACGCGCGCTCGCGTGGGGCAGTGGCAGCCTTTTGAGCCGTCGCCGAAGATCATCCGCATTGCGAGGCGAACGGGCGCGAAGGGCCTCACAGATAATCGGCCTGGAGTGAGTGAACGCCTGTGCGGCTAGCGCCAGCGCTCCGGCAGCAGGCTGTCCCGCCCGGGTAGCTCCGGCAGGTGGGCGCGTAAGGCCTCAAGCCGTGTCTGCGGGCGCTGCTCCCCAAGCTTCCAGAGCGCGCCGACCGCGAACGCCAGCCCCGCGGCAACTGCCAGGGCCGTAAACGGCCGCTCCCTGACCGCGTCGGCGATGTCCTCGGTGAAACTGACGGCGCGGCGGCCAGCTTCCCGCGCTGCCTCGCTCACCTGTTCCATTGTCGCCTGGGTCTGATCGGTTGTAGGAAATCCGTCGGTGCCATGTCGCGAACCTTTGAAAAGCCTCGTTGAAGCATCAACGTCAGGGGGCAAATGCTGTTCCGACAACAACTCGCGTGCCCACGTTGAGGGCGGGGCCTCGCACGCCCGTTCATCGGTGGCGGTCAGGCTTTTGAGCCTCCCCCCTTGGCGCACAGTCGACAGGAGCTCAGGCGTGACCGGAGCTCTTTTACACCGGCGGCCAGGAGCACAAATCGACTCGCCGGCGACCGGAAAATCGGAGGGCGTGCGTCGGTTATTCGCTCGATGCACCGACCATGTGGTCACCTGCGCGCATTCCCCGTGCATGTCGCTTGGCCATCTGCTGCTGCTGGCACTGGGTCTCACGGGATGAGGAGCGCGATCTCATCGCACGCTAAGGCAGCCGCTATCTCGCGTGGAGGACGGGTCGATCGTAGCGAAAGGTCAAGACGCCGAATACATGTGGTCACTTCTTGCAACAGCGGCAAGCAACTGGTCGCGCCGAACGGGTTCCACCGTGCGGTCTCCTCCTGGAACTGTGGCATTTCGTGACGCGGTGGTCGAAATCAATCTCCATGACTGCGGTTGCTCAACGGCTTGTGAGCAACTATCGCGGATGCGCGGGCCGACATCTTGCTCAAGTGGCCGCAGGCAACGGTCCTGACTAAGCTCGTGGACATGGACCGCATCTGGGAGGTTGCGCGCGCATCCTGCGTTGAATGTCACAGTAGGCGCTCTATCAGGTGGTACCTCCGTGAGTCCGCTCCGTGCCGAACGCGGAGGAAGGCGCCGCGCTTATGGGCTCCGAGATCGAAGGTTCGACCGCTTGCGCGACTACGTCGCGCCTCGTGTGCCGCGTGAGTTTGCAATAGTGGCGCAAATAGTCATGGGCCATGCGCCTCGCGGTGAACCTCTCCTCAAACACAGCCCTTATGAAACGCCGGTTTAGTTCATTGATCCGGGCGACCGCGAGTACCGCCTCGTCTTCGTTCTCAACAACGAAGCCAGTGACGCCATTGTCGACCACTTCTGGAACTGATCCGCGCCTGAAGGCGATGATCGGTGCGCCGCACGCCATGGCTTCGATCATCACCAACCCGAACGGCTCCGGCCAGTCGATGGGAAAAAGCAGAGCCGCCGCGCCCTGCAGGAAGCCTTCTTTATTGCGATCGTTGACCTCACCGACGAATTCGGTGCAGGAGCCTTCAATCAACGGCAGCAACTGCTCCTTGAAATAACGGCTGTGCACCCGCGGCAGCTTGGCCGCGATGCGCAAGGGCATATTCGCTTGCCTGGCGATCCGGATGGCGACGTCGGGTCCCTTCTCGGGCGACAATCGGCCCAGGAACGCTAGGTAGCTTCCGCGCTCGTACGATGGCTTCAAAGACTCCTTTGGAAGTCCGTGGTAGACGGTGCCGAGCCAGCGCAAGTCTGGCAAGCCGACGCGCTGGTTGTCGGAAATTGAGATAAATGGAGCCGTCGGAAAGCGTCGCAACACCTGGTCGAGGCCGGGCAGATCCAATCGTCCATGCAGAGTCGTAAGAAAAGGCACCTCAAGGCGCTGCAACAGTGGCAGATGGATCCAATCAATGTGGGCATGAATGACATCGAAATGTGATGCCCTCTCCGCCACATCAGCGAGCAGAGCAGCGCAAGCCGCGGAAGGGTCTTGCTTCTGCCGGCCCAGTCTCAGCGCATAGGGGATGGAGGGTACGAGCGCCCCGCTCGTGATCGAATCACCGCTCGCGAACAACGTGATCTGGTGGCCCTGGGCGATCAGCTCTTCGGTCAGCCAGTGGACCACGCGTTCGGTCCCGCCGTAGAGCTTGGGCGGCACGCTCTCCGCCATGGGGGCGATTTGCGCAATGCGCATGGTCAATACCTGCACGTGCTTGCCTAGCTTGAACGAAGACGTGGGGCGGGCGGTTCCTGCGATCCCCTTAGTCCTGCAGCCGCAGGCAATGCTAGTACCTGGTCACAGTGATTTTGACGTGTTGAATCCGCGGTCACAGTAGCTCCGGGAGGAGTTTCGGATCGACGAGGATTTCGACACGAGCTATCTCATCTGGGAAGCGCGTCAGCTCGGCGCCCCCCCGATGGCTGATCGCGCGCTGATGCCGCTGACGAAGTCCACCGGGCGTTCGGTAGCGATGCGCACGTCGTCGGCGATGCGGTACTCAGGGTTGGCATGATCGCCTTTGACCAGGTTGAGTTGATAGTATCGGCCATTGGTGAGCCAGCGATCAACCAGGTGATCGTTGAGCCAGGCGCGCCAGCGGCGCTGGATTGCCATACGAAAGTGGACCTGCGCGACGCCGAAGAGGACGCTGACAGCCAGGATCACGAAATAGAGCAGGGATAATCGGGCAACGGCTGGAGCGTCGCGATTCTGCAGGGCGTCGAAGATGGCGCGGTTCCACGCATTCATGCCGCGCCCACCACGAGGGGAGTTACGAGCAGCTAACAGGCGCATAGCATCCACGCGGCGTAGCGCTGCTGGCCGGTCCAAAACCCTGCTGCCGAGCGCCACAACCGGCGCAGCAAGAACCGCCGGAGCAACGCGTCGTTCGACGTGTCGGGAGCGGTTTTTTCTGCGTTCATGGCTGAGAACCTTGTTTACTTGCGGCTATGTTCAGTCGAAAACGGTGGACCCTTTGAGCGGCTCCTCGCGGGCGCACCGGACCTTCACCACCAGGCACGAAGGACATCTCTGGATCAGTGATGTCGTGGTTCGGCGGTACGCAGCAGCGGCAGCTGGTGGCTGATCGACCAGAACCGTGATCTCGCGAAGCTCAGGGGGTGCGCACTTGGGGCCTGGTCTCGCTTGGATGGGCACCGCTGCTCTCGCGGTGATCCAAGTTCCCGGCATGGCCGAGAACGCGAACGCCACGAGCCGTGTGGTCCAGGACGACATCCAAGGCGTCATGGCCGGCATCAGCTTCATCGGCGCCGGGTGGTTCGAGCGCCTTTCCGAACGGCGGAAAAGCAATCCGGAAGGCGGTTCGCCTCATGAATGAACCGGCGTCCGGGATGCAGCCCTGGCTGCAGCGAGGATTTGCTCGGCCGCCGATCGCAAAGACGCGGCAGCCAGGTCAGCTCCAACGGCCTTGCGCCATGCCTCCAGCTTGTCGGGATCGTCGCCGAGCATCCAGAAGCAAGCGAGAATTTGTGCGCGCGGCATTAGCCGCCGTACCCTGCAGGCAATGATGCGCACGTGGGCAGGCTGAGTGGCCGCCCCGAAATACGAAAGGCACACGAGCGGAGCATCGCGGGCCTCGGCGCCGACCGCGACCGACCGCACGTCGGAGAACGGCTCCACGTGGGCTGGAAGTCCGTGACTCGTGAGGAGCTGTCCGAGCATGATGGCCGCCGCTTGGTCGAGGGGGCTGCGGGTTCCAATGCAAACGACCGGTTGTTGCGCGCGCCATGGTGGCGGCAACGCGGTTTGTGATAATACCGCTAGGGATGCTTCGCCGCTGGCGAACGCCTGCGCTTCTTCGGCCAGGTCCTCCACCACGTCGGCAACGCCGTCGCGCAGTTGAGCTTGCTTCTCGAGTGACAGTTTCCCTGAAGCGGCATCAACTTGGGCGAGTCCAAGCGCTCGCATCGGCACTGCCTCGTAGAACACAAGCAGCGACTGTTCCTTCAGTTGATCCTCGGCCTCCGCAGCTGCCTCGATGGCATTGCCGGCAAGCAGGCGCTGATAGAACTGCTCTTCGGGTTTGAGTGCCGGTTCATCTCCGAGCGCGACCGCGATGAACTCGAGCGCCTCGATGTGTTTGCCCAGCACCACCAGGCAGACGGTGAGGGGCGTCGCCAGGAGGAGGCCGATGGGTCCCCATAGCAGTGTCCAGAACAGCGCGGCGACGACGATGGCGACCGGAGATAGGCCCGTATGCTGACCATAGAGGAGGGGCTCGACAATGTGGCCCGCCACGGGCTCGGCGATGAGAAACAGTGCTGCGGTCCCGAGCACCATGCTCCAGCCAGGGTCGACGGCGGCCGCCAGGGCGATCGGAAAGAAAGCCGCGATGAACCCTCCGATGAACGGGACGAACCGCATGAGCCCCGCGAGGATGCCCCACAGAACGGCATTGGGAACGCCGATAACCCAGAGCCCACCGGCGATGACGACACCGAAGGCCGTATTGAGAAGTGTCTGAGCCAGGAAGAAGCGGCTCAGTCGGCTCGCGGCATCGTCCAGGGCGGCCGTGGTGCGCTGTAGGTCTGATGTACCGGCCAGCCGCAGAAAGCGGTCTCGAAGGTCTTCGCGCTGCAGGAGGATGAACACCAGGAACAGCACGACGAGCGCGCTGGTCGCGAGCGGAGTGAGGAGCGGCCGCACCAGTTGGGCGATCGCCTCGAGTCCCCTGGGCTCGGGCTGTCGCACCTCGACCAGCAGCGGCTTTGCCTCGCCTGATGATGGGCGCGTCTTGGCCAGCTCGTCCTGCAGGTCGCGCAGCGTATCCGTGGCGCGATCGAGCGTACGCGAGGTCCACGGCCCAGCGCCAAGCCCGCGAATCTTGCTGCGCAGGTTGGACTCGTACTGCGGGAGGTCTTGCGCCAGGTCGGCGACTTGAAGCGCGACTGTGCCCCCGATGCCGGCTAGGAGCGCAATGGCGAGGATGACGGTGAGCAGCACTGACGGGACGCGCGGAGTCCCCCAGACGCGCAGGTGCCGAATGAGAGGTGCGAGAATAAACGCGAGCAGCGCGGCAACGACCAGAGGCTTGAGAATTTCACCGCCGAGATAGAGAACGGCGATGACTGCCGCTGCGAGGACGATGCCGCTGGCGATGATCGGCAATCTAGCTGCCGAGAGCTGTGCAGAGGACGGGACCAGGGATGCCACGCCGATCTCCTAACGCTGTGGCTGCTGGTGAACGCTGACGCTCAAGCCCAGTTCCCACACGGGTTCGTAGCTGCTTGCCACACGAGATGATGTGCGGATCACGTGCGCAACGTGTTCCCAATCACCCCTAGCATCCGCGCCAAAGCGCGACATCACGGTGCGCAGCACCGCTGCCAGGTGCATCTCACCGATAGCTACGTGCAGCCCCGATCCCGAACAGCGCGGCCGCAGCTCGAGCAGCTGCGGCGCGAGCATAGCGTGCCGATCCTCCCCGACCTTGCCCTGCTCGACCCGGATCAGCACCTTGGAGTCGATATTCGCGCAGCATCGCCACCTCGCGCGCGCAGGCCTAGCGTAGGCGGTGCTCGAGTCCTGCACGGCAGGGGCGTTTGCCCATCTGTTCTCACAGACGGAAGGCGCACGCAAAACGCTGCCCTTAAAGGATTGACGCACGGCGATCTCCTTCCCCCACCTATCAACGCGCTTGACGCACGGATCGCTCCGAAGCGAGGGAACCCGGCTGATGCCGAAGCGTTGCCGACCATCAACCCTCAAGCTTAGAGCGCCGGATGGAAGCGTTCAGGAAGCCGTTCAAAGGAAGACGACCGACGAGACGTCGCCGAGCTTGCCAGCTCCGAAACAACGTCGATCTGACAGATGGGGACCAGGAGATAGCGGAGCAACCAAGCGCGGAGGGGCGGGCTGCCGCGAGGCCAAGCGAGACGAACGAAGAATGTTCCCTGAGCCTGCTACATCGGACGGTTC
>Ga0268265_10001467_pt1 | contig 19812 bp, 16 predicted proteins | sample KBSSwiS52_FD_190355 | JGI IMG/M metagenome (GOLD analysis project Ga0268265, IMG submission 190355) | Switchgrass rhizosphere microbial communities from Kellogg Biological Station, Michigan, USA - KBS Switchgrass S5-2 (SPAdes) (version 2) | ecosystem: Host-associated > Plants > Roots >... | reverse complement strand
CAACCGCCGCAACGCCCCGGGCTACAGCCACGAGGACCGCAATCTCCTGGAGATCTTCGCCGGCTACATCTCGATCTCCATCCAGAACGTGCTGGACGGCCGCCAGGCCCAGGAGATCGCGAAGCGCGACAACCTGACCGGCCTCTACAACGACCGCTACCTGCACATCGCGCTGTCGGACACCATCCAGCGCTGCAAGGCCGAGGGCATGGACCTGGCGCTCCTCTTCCTCGACCTCGACTTCTTCAAGCGGGTCAACGACACCCACGGCCACCTCGCGGGCAGCCAGGTGCTGCGCGAGACCGGGCACCTCCTGCGCCAGAGGGTGGCGCGCGTCGAGGGCATCCCGGCCCGCTACGGCGGCGACGAGTTCGTCCTCCTCCTGCCCGGCTGCAACGTGGAGCAGGCGATCGACATCGCCGAGGACATCCGCGCCGAGATCGTGGAAGAGACCTTCTGCGACGGGCCGGGCGAGATCCAGCCCTTCCCGCTCCACCTCAAGGGCCTGACCTGCTCCATCGGGGTCGCCACCCTGAAGAGCCACCTGGCCGAAGACCTCACCCTCGAAGAGATGAAGAGCGCCCTGCTGCGCCTGGCCGACACGGCCATGTACGTGGCCAAGGAGACCGGGCGCAACCGCACCGCCACCGCCGGCCAGCCGATCCGCCGGCGCGTGCCCAGCCCGATTCGCTGACCTGATCGACCCCTGATTGACCCCCCCTGGGGTGGATGCTAGGATGCCGCGGCTTTGACCGAACGGTACAGGATCGCGATCGCCGGGGCGGGCGGAATGGGCCAGGCCACCGGGCTGCTGCTGCGGGAGCTGGGCGACTTCGACGTCGACCTCTACCTCGGCGACGCCGATGCGGACAAGGCCCGCGAAGCCGCCGAGTGGATCTGCCACGACTCCACCCGGACCGGCGTCGTCGAGCCGTTCCACCTGCCCGCCCAGGGCACCAGCCCGGCCTTCGACACGGTCCTGCGCGGCGCGCACCTGCTCCTCGACTGCCTGCCCGGCGAAGAGGCGACCCGCATGGCCCGGCTCGCCCGCGAGAACCATCTCCACTACGCGAACCTCACGGAGTACGTGAAGGCGACGAACGAGATCACCGAGCTCGCCCGCGGCGCCGAGCAGGGCTTCCTCCTCCAGACCGGCCTCGCGCCGGGCTACGTCAACGTGCTCGGCAACGGCCTCTTCCAGCGCTTCCGCCAGGAGCATGGGGTCGACCGGGTCGACACCCTGGAGATGCGCGTCGGCGCCCTCACGCGCACCACCCGGCCGCCTCACCAGTACGGCTTCACCTGGAACCCCAAGGGCGTCGCCACCGAGTACGTCGAGCCCGCCGTGGTCATCCGCGACTTCCAGAAGACCACCCGCCCCTCCCTCGGCGACCGCCGGATCGTGCTGATCGACGGCCACCTCTACGAAGAGGCGCTGACCTCCGGCGGCGCCGCGGACCTCCCGAGCGAGCTCGAAGGCAAGGTCCGCAACCTCGACTACAAGACCTTCCGCTATCCCGGCCACTACGAATGGGTCGCCGGCCTCCTCGACGAGATGAGGAGCGCGGGCGTGCCCGAGGAGGAGCTCTCCCACCGGCTCCTGCAGAGCATGCTCGAGGTGGTCCCCTTCGTGGAGGACGATCTGGTGATCATCTACGCCGCCGTCGAAGGCAGAGATGATCGCGGAAGTCGCGGCACCCTGCACCGTCTGGAGAGCTCGCGGGTCATCCGTCCCCGCAAGGTCGGCGGCCACCGTCTCAAGGCCATCCAGACCACGACCTCCGCCGGGCTCGCCGAGTCCGCGCGGCTGCTCCTCCGCGACCGGCCGCGGGGAGTCTATTTCCAGAGCCAGATTGATCCTGTACGGTTCATGGACGGACCCTTCGTCTCGACGATCTACGGCTGAGATTCCCCCCGGAACAGGCCCTGAGGCCGAGCCTTCTTGTCAAGTTCTGTCCTTGTTTTCGGACGGAAACCATTTTCTGTGGAAAAACCGGACCCCGCTGGCATGGCGCTTGCCGTAAAGCACTTGCGGGCCATGCCTTTACTTTTTTCAACCTGCTCAAAACAAAGCACTTGCTCTGTTTGCACAGAAATCTGGGCAAAGAGGACCAAACACTGGATTCTCCTTGTGTTTTGGCCTCGAAACCGGGGGTTTCCCACAGTCTTTTCCACAGGCCCTGTGGAGATCCAAGCTTTTTCCCGAATGCTCAGCGACTGCGCATGGCCTGCTCATCCGATGACCGCAGGGGTGCGCGGCAGGTCACGTCGAAGGCAGGTCCGGGGAGCGTGGTCGCGGGAGGCAGATCGAGACGCGCGAGAGCCTTGATCCGGACTTGAACGAGCGGCCATTCCACCGGGAAGGGACGGCGGCGGAAGGTGTGGAGGGAGAGCGCGAGCGCGGGATCGGTGTCGATCTCCAATCCCAGGCGGGCGGTCCCTCCCTGCCGCTCGCCGGGAGACGGCAACGCGGCCATCAGGGACTCCTTCCAGCCCGGATTCACCTCCGGCCACTTCCGCAGCGCGAGCATGGAGCGGCTCAGCAGGTCGGGGTGCGTCTCCCAGAACGTGGCCGCGGCGAGGCGCGGATCTGCGAAGAGAGCATGGGCGCCCTGGCGGGGCGCGGGTGCCAGGGTCATCTGGTAGTAGGGCGGGAAGGGATTGAACGGATCGAGCTCGCAGGCGCGCTCCAGCGCCTCGGGTGCCCAGGGCCGCTCCGCCGCAACCCCCAGGATGCCGGCCACGGTCCAGAGCGTGGCAACTCCCCGGGCGTCCCGCGCCGCACCCAGGGCCAGGTCCGCATCCTGCCGGAGCAGTGCCTGCCGCATCCGGTAGAGCGGAAACGAAGGATCCAGCCGGATGGCCGTGTCCAGATCCTGCCGCTCGTAGGCCCATCGGGCGATCTGAAGAGGAGCCAGGCCCAAGGCCGCGGCCAGGACGTAGATCAGGACCGGCAGCCTGCGAACCGAAGCGGCCGTCCCACCCAGGGCGGCCCCAGCAGCGATCGCCACCGCAACCGGCAGGGCTGTCACCGCCATGGCCGCGCTTCCCAGGGAAGCCACCGCAGCCCCACAGAGCCCCACCAGTCCGGCAAACTGCACCGCATCCTGCTCCATCTCCGAGATCCGCCGCGCGAAGAAGACCGCGCCCAGGGCGATCGCCACGATCAGCCCCACCGCTCCCATCTCATAGGCGAGGTGCAGGGGAAGAGAGTGGAGCTCCCCCACCGACTCCCCCACCGGGCTCACGCCGGGCACGGGATCGAAAAAGGCGGCAGCCGTCCAGGGCGCGGAGCCCGGACCCCATCCGAGCACGGGACGCTCCCGGAATCCCTCCAGCGCCCCCTTGTAATAGACCACCCGGCCCTGCATGGAAAGGTCCTGTCCGGCGGCGATGCTCGCGATCCTCGCCCGCTGGGAGTACAGCCCCAGACCCGCCACCAGCACGAGCGGGATCAGCCCCCAGGCCCACGACCGCCGCCGCCGGACGATCCAGACGAGAGCGATCACGGCCTCGGCCGCCAGGGCCAGGTTGCCCGCGAGCGACATCGTCGCCAGGATCGTGACCGCCGGCAGGAGCCCCCCCGCCAGCCCCAGCCATCGCCAGATCCCCGGCTCCCGGGCCGTCAACAGCGACAGGGGAAGCAGGATCACGAGCCACGAGGCCAGCAGGTTGTGCTGGCCCAGGGGCATCGCCACACGCGGAAGGTCCCGGACGGCGTAGTCGATCAAGGCCCAGAGCGAGACGCCGATCACCAGCACCGTGATTCCCCGCGAGCTGAGCTGGTTCCACCACCGGGCCACCGCCCCCGGCAGCAGGAAGAACGCAGGCAGAAGGAGAAGCGCCATCCACGACGCCCGCGGCACCGGGGACCTCCAGGCGCTCAACGCCGCCACGAGCCAGAGCGCCGGAGGGAGGAGCCGCCCAAGCCGTCCCAGCCGCAGTGGGTCCTTCCAGGGCGATCCGAGAGCGGCGAGCAACAGCACCGCCGCGCCGACCGTGCTCCCCGCGGCCGACGCGCTCCCGGCAAAAGTGCCGCACCAGGCTCCGAACAGAAGGAGAAGAAGCGGGGGAATGAGCCCGGGCATCGCTGCATTGTACGGTTTGATATCCTGTCCTTCCCACGGACGGACACGGACCTCCACGGACGAGCACGGACGGTCCGGATTTGTCCGTGCCGGTCCGTGTCCGTCCGTGCTCGTCCGTGTTCCGTGCACCCCCAGGAGAAATCCCATGACTGTTGAGACCGATACCCGCATTTCCCACATCCTCGACTCCCTCGGCATCGAGGCCGAAAACCACGGCGCCTTCGCCGGCCAGTGGATCCGCACCTCGGGCGAGCGCGTCGAGTCGCTGAACCCGGCCACGGGCGAGCCCATCGCCGCCGTCCGTTTCGGCACCGCCGACGACTACGAGAAGGTCGCGGCCGTCTCCGTGGACGCCTTCCGCGAGTGGCAGACCTGGCCGGCGCCCAAGCGCGGCGAGATCGTCCGCCAGCTCGGCGACGAGCTGCGCCGCCACAAGGAAGAGCTGGGCCTCCTCGTCACCCTGGAAGCCGGCAAGGTCCTCTCCGAGGGGCGCGGCGAGGTCCAGGAGATGATCGACATGGCCGACCTCGCCGTCGGCATGTCGCGCCAGCTCTACGGCCTCGCCATGCACTCCGAGCGGCCGAAGCACCGGATGTACGAGCAGTGGCATCCGCTCGGAGTGGTGGGCATCGTCACGGCCTTCAACTTTCCCGTGGCGGTCTGGGCCTGGAACGCCATGGTGGCCGCGGTCTGCGGCGACTCCATGATCTGGAAGCCCTCGCACCAGACGCCGCTGACCGCCATCGCCACCACCCGCATCGCCCAGCGGGTCCTGGAGGCCAACGGCGCGCCGCCGATCTTCAACATGATCCTCGGCGGACGCGACGGCGTCGGCCAGCGGCTGGTCGCCGACCACCGCGTCCCGCTGATCTCCGCCACCGGCTCCACCCGCATGGGCAAGGAGATCGGCAAGGTGATCGCCGACCGCCTGGGCCGCTCGCTCCTGGAGCTCGGCGGCAACAACGGCATCGTGGTCATGGAGGACGCCGACCTCGACCTCGCCCTCCGGGCCGTCCTCTTCGCGGCCGTGGGCACCGCGGGCCAGCGCTGCACCACCACCCGCCGCCTCTTCCTTCAGCGCGGCATCGCTGCCGAGCTGAAGCGCAAGCTGGTCAACGCCTACCGCTCGATCCCCGTGGGCGATCCCCTGGAAGAGGGCACGCTCATGGGCCCCCTGATCGACCAGGCCGCGGTGGACAACATGATGAAGGCGCTGGAGCGGGTGAAAGCCGAAGGCGGCAAGGTCCTCTACGGCGGCAACAGGATCGACCGTCCCGGTTTCTACGTGGAGCCCACCCTGGTCGAGGCCAACGGCAGCATGCCCATCACCTGCGAGGAGACCTTCGCTCCGATCCTCTACGTCTTCGAGTTCGAAGACCTGGACGAGGCCATCCGGCTCCACAACGACGTGCCGCAGGGCCTCTCCTCGGCCATCTTCACCCTCAACATGCGCTCCGCCGAGCGCTTCCTGGCCGCGACCGGCAGCGACTGCGGCATCGCCAACGTCAACATCGGCACCTCGGGAGCGGAGATCGGCGGAGCCTTCGGAGGAGAGAAAGAGACCGGCGGAGGCCGCGAAGCTGGCTCCGACTCCTGGAAAGCCTACATGCGCCGCCAGACCTGCACGATCAACTGGGGCACCGAGCTGCCGCTGGCGCAGGGAGTGGAGTTCAAGGTGGGGACGTAGGCGAGAGGCCGGGCTCGCTTCGGAGCGGGCCCGTCACGTTCATGGCAGACAGTCATTTCAGCTCAGGTCGCCCGGAGCCCGGCGAGTATGCCGACTATGCCCAGCCGGACCTCGACAAGGTCGAGGGCGACGACGCGGTCGAGGTGCTGCTGCGCCAAGGCAAGCAGACGGTCGCGCTGTTCGAGGAGCTTGGGGAGGCCAACGGCAACGTCACCTACGCCCCCGGGAAATGGACCGTGAAGCAGGTCCTCGGCCACCTTGCCGACGACGAGCGGATCTTCGCCTATCGCGCTCTCTGCGTCGCGCGGGGCGACTCGCGCCCGCTTCCCGGATTCGACGAGAACGACTACGCGACCGCGGCACGGTTCGAGAACCGCTCCCTTGCCGACCTGCTCGCGGATTTCGAGGCCGTTCGCCATGCCTCCGTCACGCTGTTCCGCGGTCTCGACAAAGAGGCCTGGCTGCGGAGAGGCGTCGTCAACGGCTACTCGGCCTCTCCTCGTGGTTTGGCCTTCCACATCGCCGGCCACGAGCTGCATCATCTGCGCATCCTTCGCGAACGGTATCTGCCGCTGGTCAAGAGATAGGGCGAAGGGGCGGAAGCCCCGAGAGGGGCGCAGGCATAAAGCCTGGGGCTTCAGCCCCAGGTGTGCTGTGCCCCGGTGTCACCGCCCAGCTCCTCCCCGAATCCTGCCGCTTCCTCCACGACCAGGATCCTCCCGAGAGCGCTCCGAACGCTTTCGGCCGCGGCCAGAACGGCGTTAATCGCGGTCGAAATGACTTTGACCGCGGTCGAAACGGCCTCGATCACGGCCGGAATGACTTCGAGCGCGGTCAGAATCGTTTTGGCCGCGCCTGGAATGACTTCGAGCGCGTCCGGAATCATTTCGGCCGCGAGCGGAATGACTCTGACCCCGGTCGGGATCATTTTGGCCGCGACCCGGACGGCTCCGGTCGCGGTCGAAATGACTTTGGCCGCGGTCCGAATCGTTTAGACCGCGGTCGGAATGACTTCGGTCGCGTCCGGAATGACTTCGGTCGCGGTCGGAATCATTTCGGTCGCGGCCGGAATCATTTTGGCCGCGATCCGAACGGCTTCGGACGCGGTCGAAATGACTTGGCTCGCGATCGAAATGACTTTGACCGCGGCCGGATTCATTTCGGCCGCGACCTAAATGATTCTGGCCGCGACCTAAATGATTCTGGCCGCGGCCGAAACGATTCCGGCCGCGATCCTTGCGTTACCGCTGGAACGCGTACGAGACCTTGACGAACACCAGCCGGTCCGCCGGCTGCAGGTCGCCGAGACGGTCCTGCAGCCGGTCGTCGGCGTAGCCGACGAAGAGCACGGTCTGCCAGTTGATCTGGTAGGCGAAGAGAGCCGAGCCCGCGAAGGAGCCGCTCTGGGCGCGCACGGGGACAGAGTAGAGCGCCGGATCGCGGTCGACGTCGAGGTACTCGCCGATCACCCGCAGGAAGGCGCGGGCGGTGAAGTTGTAGGTCGCCTTCAGGCGCTCGATCTGGGCGGTGAAGACCCGCCCGGCCTTGACGTCGAGCCACTGGCGGTCGGCGTTGAAGTCGAGCGCCAGGTGGTCGGTGGGCTTGACCGTGCTGAAGAGCTGGAAGGCGCCGCCCTGGCCGACCCGGACGTTGGTGAAGTCGATCGAGTCACCCAGGGAGCCGTTGAACCCGATGCGCGAGAGGCGGCGGCCCGGATCGATCTGGAAGTAGTAGTTGACGTCGCTGCGCTCCAGGACCTGGCTGCCCACCCGCAGCTTCTCCTTCACCGCGAAGTCGAGGCCGGCTGCTATGTTGCGCCGCCCCTGGACCTGGATGCCAGGATTCGTCTGGCGCCGGATCAGCTCGCCGTCCGGGCTCTCGATGTACCGCACGATGCCATAGGGCTGGATGCGCCGGAAGAGACCCTCCTGCGGATAGTAGTTGCGGTAGAGCGCATAGCGGCCGGCGCGGAAGCCCACCTGCGTCACGAAGCCCTCGTCGGCGCGGAAGTCCTCGCCGAAGTCCTGCACGGTGGCCCGCCAGGTCCAGTCGCGGCCGGTGTGGAGCCACTCCAGGTGGCCGGCGTGGGAGGTGAGCTGGCGGCCGTCCCAGCCGGAGTACAGGTCGGGACGGTCGGGGGTTTCGGTGTCACTCACCAGGAGCTGGCCGGTCATCTGGTCGGTCTCGCTCCGCCGCCAGAGGAAGTCGGGGCCGGCGACCCGGTTGTAGCCGCCGCCGTCGTTCTCGCGGGCGGTCACCAGCAGGCCGAGATAGGAGGCGCCGGAGCTCCGCCGCAGGCTGCCGGCCAGCACCGTGGACGAGAAGTCCTGCGGCGCGAAGTCGTTGCCGGTCGGGCCCGGGATGATGACGCTGCCGCCCCCCTGGTCCTCGGTGAGCAGGAAGGTGAAGGTGGTGTCGCCCAGCTTGCCCGTGTCGCGGAGGCCCCACTTGGGGTCGGTGATGGTGCGCGTGTAGACCGCCGGGATCAGGGTGTCGAAGAGGTCCAGCCCCTCCAGAAAAAAGGGGCGCTTCTCGGGGAAGAAGATGGCGAACTGGTTGTTGACCGCGATCTGGCCGACGTCGGACTCCACCTGCGAGAAGTCCGGATTGATGGTGAGGTCGAGGGCGTTGCTCCCGCTCGGCGTCCACTTGACGTCGAGGCCGGCATCGGCCTCGGGGTCCTGGGTTTCCAGCGACGAGCCGAGCTCGCCCCGGGGCTCGCTCCGGCTCTGGCCCGTGACGTAGGGAGCCGCCACGAAGTGGCCGCCGGCAGGCAGCCCGGTCAGGCCGGTGAGCTCGCGCGACTGGCAGATCCAGCAGTTGCTGCCACGAGGGATCGGGCTGCTGTGGATCGCATAACGCTGGTCGCGCGGGTAGTTGCGCCAGACCAGGATGCCCCAGCGGTTTTCCGCCAGCTTCGGATAGCGCAGGGAGGACAGCGGGACCCGCATCTCGGCCGTCCAGCCGTCGTCGGTGAGCTGCGCTGCCGTGTCGTAGAAGAAATCCGGGGAGAGGTCCTCGTTCTGGGTGCTGTCGTTGTAGAGCGCATCGGTCTGGTTGCCGCGGGGATTGACGCGCAGCTCGACCGCGGAGCGGCGGTCGTTGCGGGTGTCGAGGAACACGGCGACGTTGTCATCCGTTCCGACGATGTTGTCGCGCTCGACAAAGGGCGCCCGGATGTTCGCGGGCTCCGGATCGAAGGCGTGGATGCCGACGTAGAAATCGTGATCGTCGTAGGTCAGGTACACCACCGTCTTCGCCGCCGGCTCGGTGTTGTCGGCCGGGTAGGTCTCGTAGAAGGTGTCGAGGACGGCGGCCTGCTGCCAGGCGGCGTCGTCGAGCTTGCCGTCCATGGTGATCTTGCCGGCCGCCCGGGGAACGGCCAGGGGAGGGCCGATCTCCGCGGCAGTGAGCAGGCAAGGCGCGAGCAGGGCGAGGAAGAAACCAAGGGTGGTGCGCATGCCAGTTATACGGAACGCGGCGGAAAAGTTTCTCAGTCCACGATTTTCAAGCCCGCCGGCACCACCTCCGCCGCCACCGGCTCGCCCGCGGCCATGGGCCGGACGGGCTCGCCTCCGCCGTAGAGCGTCATCGGCCGGTCGATCGTGATCTCCGCCCGGCAGGTGCGATGGAACAGGACTGCCGGGTGACCGACATGCTTTCCGGCATAGACCTTGGGGAAGACGGCGAGGAGCGCCCGGCGCGAGATCTCCTTGACGATCACGAGATCGAGCATGCCGTCGTCGATCTGCGCCTGGGGGGCGATCTGCATCCCGCCGCCGAAGCGCGGGAGGTTCGAGAGGTTGGCAAACATGACGCGCCCCTCGAAGACTCCCTCGTCGTGAACGATCCGCATGGAGGGCGGCGCGAAGGTGGCGAGGGTGTGGATCACGGAGTAAGGATAGATCAGGGGGCCCTTGAGGATCTTCACCTGGTTGGCAAACTCGGTCGCCTCGGAGTCGAACCCGACGCCCAGGTAGCTCACGCTGTACGTCTCCCCCACCCGGATGAGGTCGACGGGGCGGATCTTCCCGGCCAGCCCCCGCTGGACGGCCACGTCGACGTCCGGCGGGATCTTGAGCGTGCCCGAGAGGTCGTTGCCCGTGCCGACCGGGATGACGCCCAGCGCGCAGGAGGTATTCGCGAGCCCCTGGAGGGCAAGGTGCATGGTGCCGTCGCCCCCGGCCACCAGGAGGCGCTCGATTCCATCTTCGGCGGCCCGCCGCGCCTGCTCGCCCAGATCCGCGGCGCTGCGGCTCACCACGAAGCCCGCTCCCGCCCGGGAGGCGAGCTTCCGCAGGCGGTCGAAGCTGGCCAGGCTCAGGCCCCGGCCCGCTTTGGGATTGACCAGAAAACGGACGCTCATCAGGCCTCCATCACCGCGAGGACGTCCTCATCGATCTCTTCCCCACCCGTCCACCAGCTCACCAGGAGCAGGACGGCGAAAGAGGCCGACAGGGAGACGGCGGTTGGCAGCGCTCCCGGAGGGAGAGGGATCAGCTTGAGCTCCAGCACCAGGTTCAGCACCGTGCCCGTGAGGATGGAAGCCGTCGCCGCGGCGGCGGTCACCCGCTTCCAGTTCAGCCCCACGGCAAGAGCGGGAGCGAGAGCCGCTCCGAACGTGCCGAAGGAGAAGGTGCCCAGCAAGGCGATGAGGTCATCATAGAGATACGCCGTCACGGCCGCGGCCAGGGTCACTCCAACGGTGGCGATCCGGCCCCAGAGCAGCTCGTTCCGCACTTGGCGGCCGAGCGCCTTGGGGAGGTCCCGCACCAGGGCCGCGGCGCCCAGGTTCGTGAACGAGTCGGCCGTGGACATGATGGCCGCCAGGATCGCCGCGACCGCCAGCCCGGCCAGGAGGTCGGGAGCGAAGTGGAGGAGGAAGAGCGGCGCCGCGTCGTCCGGCTTGGCGAGCGGCGGGAGCTTCCCCTGGGCGACGAGAGCCGGCACGGCGAGGCCGAGCCCGAGCCAGATCAACAGGCAGACCCCCTGCGAGCCGCCGAGGACCAGCGGCAGCCACCTGAGCCGGCGCGGGTCGCGCAGCATGAAGAACTTGTGGAGCATATGCGGCTGGCCGAGCACGCCGATCCCGAAGACGAAGAAGAAACCCAGGGGCATCAACACCGGCGTCTTCCCGAACGGCTCCAGGAACTGGCGGCCGAACCGCTCCGACGACGAAATACTGCTGGCGATCTCCCCGAACCCGCCCCCCGCGTCCAGGGCGTAGAAGAAGACCCCCACCGCCGCCAGGAGCATGAGCGATCCCTGGAGCACGTCGGTCCAGACCCCGGCCACCATGCCGCCGGCCGTGCTGTAGAAGAGGATGACCGCCGTTCCCAGCGCTACGGCGAGCAGCGCGCTCTCGATGCCGAGCGCCGCCTTCATGACGACTCCCAGGGCGAGGAGCTGAGTCCCCAGGTAGCCGACCGTGCCGATCAGCACGGCCACGGCCGCGGACCCGGAGGCGAGCCGGCTGCGGTAGCGGCAGAGGACGGCGTCCGGGATCGTGTAGACGTCCCGCACCTCGGCGAGGAGCCGCAGCCGCTTGGCGACCGTCCAGCCCAGGAGGCCTGCTGTGAACCCGATGGAGACGTTGATGAACAGGGACGACAGCCCGATCCGGTAGGTCAGCCCCGGCCCGCCCACGAACACGAAGCCGCTGAACGCCGCCGCCATGGTAGCGATGCCGGTCACCACCACCCCGAGGGCCTGCCCCGCCACCCAGAAGTCGCGGGCGTTCCGGGTGCGGCGCAGAGACCAGACGCCGATCCCGGTCACGGCAGCCAGGTAGAGCACCGCCGCCACGACGATCAGGGGCCGGTCGAGGATCGGCACGTCAGCTCTTCCTCATCCTGCGAAGCCGCTCGAGGTCCTCGTCTCGGAGGTCGAAGAACGCGGCATAGGCCCAGCTCACCAGGATGAACGGGACCGGCACCAGCACGAAGAGCATCAGCGCCGTGCCCAGGGGAAGAGATCCGAAATCGGGTCCGCCGTCCGGGAGGAGAAGCAGCGCGGCGAGCATCCCGACCAGGACGATCCCGAGGAGCAGCAAGGTCCATCGCAGTCGTGGAGCGCCCAGAGAGATCAACGCCACCGGGAAGACAGCCCCGCCCATGGCCAGCAGCCAGGGCGAGCTCCAGGCCGAGCCGAGCAGAGTGGCCAGCGCGGCGAGAGCCAGCAGGACGAGGGCGAAGCGTCGGGTCAAGGGAGAGATTCTATCCGCTATCATCCCGGGCATGCCCAAGCCGCAGGTCCAGATCCTCGTCTGCACGAACGAGCGCCCACCCGAAAGCCCCAAGCCGAGCTGCGGCCTCCGCGGCTCCATGGAGGTCTACCACCGCTTCAAGGACCGGGTGAAGGAGCTCGGCATCCGCGACCAGGTCATGGTGGTCCGCACCGGCTGCCTCAAGCACTGCAGCCAGGGGATCACGGTGGCCGTGTGGCCCTACAACCTGTGGTACCGGGGGGTGACCGTGGGGGATGTCGAGGAGATCCTGCAGACCACGGTGCTGGGCGAGGGTGGCGAGGTCGAGCGGCTGCGGATGCCGGACATCCGGTGGGAGTGAGGCCCCTCACCCCTGGCCCCTCTCCCACCGCACACCCGGACCCCCGGGAGAGGGGAAGGTGACTCCGGCAACGATCTTCCCATACGTGGCTCCGGCGAAACGGAGATGAATGGCGACAGGTTAGGGCGACGCGCGCTCCCCTCTCCCGGGGGTCCGGGTGTGCGGTGGGAGAGGGGCTGGGGGTGAGGGGTCAGGAGACCACCGGCAGCAGCGCCGAGCTCACCAAGTCCCGGTTCTGCGGCGTCAGCGCGTGCCGGTACCGCCTTGCCAGCTCGGCGGTCTCGTCGCGGGTGACGAGCCTCTCGTAGAGGTTGGTGCGCTGCTTCGGGACATAGCCGGCCGAGCGGATCAGGTGCTCCATCTCGTCCTGGCTCATGCGGTAGCTCGTGCCCGCCGAGGAGACCACGTTCTCCTCGATCATGATCGAGCCCATGTCATCCGCCCCGAAAGCCAGAGCCGCCTGGCCGATCTTCTTGCCCTGCGTCACCCAGCTCGTCTGGAAGTGCACGATGTTGTCGAAGAAGAGCCGCGACACGGCCAGCGTCCGCAGGTACTCCTCGGCGAAGATCTCGGGCACGTCCGGCATTTCCGTGTGCTCGTGCTGGAAGGTCCAGGAGATGAATGCCGTGAAGCCCCCGGTCTCGTCCTGGAGGTCGCGCACGCGCTGGAAGTGCTCCACCCGGTCCCGGATGGGCTCGCCCATGCCGTACATCATGGTCGCCGAGGTGCGCAGGCCGTTCCTGTGCGCCTGGCGCATGATGTCGATCCACTCCTCGGCCGAGCACTTCGGATAGGCCAGCACGTCCTTGCGGATCTGGTCCGACAGGATCTCGGCGCCGCCTCCCGGGATCGACATCAGCCCGGCGGCCTTCAGGCGCGCGATCACGTCGTAGAAGCTCATCCGCTCCTTCTTCGCGATGAACTTGACCTCCGGCGGCGAGAAGGCGTGCACGTGGACCGAGGGGTAGTTGGCCCGCAGGTAGCGCAGCAGGTCCTCGTAGTAGGAGAGCGGCAAGTCCGGATGGACGCCACCCTGCATGAGGATGCCCGTGCCGTTGAGCGCGATCGTCTCCTCGATCTTGCGCCCGATCTCCTCGAACGGCAGAAGGTAGCCCTCGGGGTCCCCGGGCTCGCGGTAGAAGGCGCAGAACCGGCACTTGTACACGCAGACGTTCGTGTAGTTGATGTTCCGGTCGACGTTGTAGGTCGCCACCGACGGGTCGTTGAAGCGGTTCCTCACCTCGTGCGCCGCGAGACCGATCTCCAGGAGGTCGCCGTCCAGGAGAAGGGTGTGCGCGTCGGCGGCGGAGATGCGGCGGCCGGAGACGGCGTCGTCGAGGATCTGGTTGACGGGGCGGCCGGACGGTTCCAGGTTCATGGCAGGTGCAAGTCTATCATTCCAGGAACTCGAGGGGCCTCGGCTCGAGGATCAGGCCGTGGGCGTGGGCCCTACGGTAGAACTCCTCCAGACCGGCCAATTCTTCCTGGCGGAGGAAGTAGTGCAGGTTCTCCGTCAGGTACGAGCGCACGTCGGCGCTGTCGAGCCCCAGCTCGGCCGCGGCCTCGCGCGACAGGGTGTCCACCGAGGACAGGCCGTACCGCAGGCTGCTCTTGAAGTAGAAGGCGAGATCGGGCAGATCGACGCCGGCGCGCACCGCCCAGACGGCGAAGACGAAGGGGAGGCCGGTCAGGGCGTTCCACTCCGCCGCCAGGTCGATCACCTGGTATCTGTCCCGCTCCACCTTGAGAGCCGGATCGCCGATCAGCAGCGCCGCATCCGCCTCGGACAGCATCCGCTCCGGGTCCGGCCGCTCGTGCAGGTACTCGGGATGGATCCCGCGCTCCTGCAGGAGGATCCGGAGCAGCGCCACCGACGTGCGGCTGTTCTGGTCCAGGGCGACTCTCTTGACCTGCTCCAGCGGACCCCGGGAGACCAGGATCACGCTCTTCACCTCGTGGGTCGAGGCGACGCAGAGGTCCGGGAGGATCTTGAGACCCGGGATGCGCTGCACCTCGACAGACGGGATCAGACCGATGTCGAGGGCGCCCTGCCCCAGCAGCCTCGCCACCATCGCGGGCGGATGGTAGGTCGGCGCGAAGAGGTCCGCGTGATGTCCCTTGAGGAAGCCCCAGGCGAGCGGCTTGCTGTTCAGGAAGTTGACGATCCCGACGCGCAGCTTGGGCAAGGGCTCCCCTACTTCGACATCGCGTTCAAGAAGTCCTGATTGCTCTTGGCCTTCGAGAGCTTGTCGAGCAGCAGCTCCATGCTCTCCACCGTCGACAGCGGGTTGAGCACCTTGCGCAGCACCCAGACCCGGTGCAGCTCGGTCTCGGGCATCAGGAGCTCTTCCTTGCGGGTACCCGACTTGTTGATGTCGATCGCCGGGAAGACGCGCTTGTCGACCAGCTTGCGGTCGAGATGGATCTCGCAGTTGCCGGTGCCCTTGAACTCCTCGAAGATGACGTCGTCCATGCGGCTACCGGTGTCGACCAGCGCCGTGGCGATGATGGTCAGCGACCCGCCCTCCTCGATGTTGCGCGCGGCGCCGAAGAACCGCTTCGGCCGGTGCAGGGCGTTGGCGTCGATACCGCCGGAGAGGACCTTGCCCGACGGCGGCTGGACCGTGTTGTAGGCGCGGGCCAGACGGGTGATCGAGTCGAGCAGGATCACCACGTCCTTCTTGTGCTCGACCAGGCGCTTGGCCTTCTCGATGACCATCTCGGCCACCTGCACGTGGCGGGTCGCCGGCTCGTCGAACGTCGAGCTGACCACCTCGCCCTGGACCGAGCGCTGCATGTCCGTGACCTCTTCAGGCCGCTCGTCGATGAGCAGCACGATGAGGATCGCCTCCGGGTGGTTCTTCTCCACCGAGTGGGCGATGGACTGGAGCAGCATGGTCTTGCCGGTGCGCGGCGGCGCCACGATCAGGGCGCGCTGGCCCTTGCCCATGGGCGTCGCCAGGTCCATGACCCGCGACGACATGTCGCCCGCGACTTCCAATTTGATCCGCTCCTGCGGATAGAGCGGGGTCAGGTTGTCGAAGAAGATCTTGTTGCGGGCGACTTCCGGATGCTCGAAGTTGACCGCCTCGACCTTGATGAGCGCGAAGTAGCGCTCGCCCTCCTTCGGCTGCCTCACCTGGCCGGAGATCGTGTCGCCGGTGCGCAGGTCGAAGCGCCGGATCTGGCTCGGGGAGACGTAGATGTCGTCCGGGCCGGGGAGGTAGTTGTACTCCGGGGCGCGGAGGAAGCCGAACCCGTCCGGGAGGCACTCGAGCACCCCTTCCGCGAAGATGAGGCCGCTCTTCTCGGTCTGCGCCTGGAGGACCTTGAAGATCAGCTCCTGCTTGCGCATGCCGGTGGCCCCCTCGACGCCGAGGTCCTTCCCGATCTGGGTGAGCTGGGAGATGCTCATCTCCTTGAGCGCCCGGATGTCGAGCGCCTCCACCGCGCTCCCCTTCTCTGCTTGGTTCTGCTGTGGCTTGGCCATGTTGTTCCTCTTACGGTTTGATCACTGTGCACTCTGTTCGAGATGGCGCGCGACCGCGCTCCAGAGCTCCTGCATCCCGTCTCCCGAGTGCGCGGAGACCGGGATCAGAGGCGCTTCGCCTTCCAGACCCAGGGTCTCCCGCACTCCCCGCTCCATCGCCGCCCTCTTCCCCCGCGGGATGCGGTCGACCTTCGTCGCCACCACCACCAGGGCCACCCCGAGGCTCGCCAGGTATTCGTACGCCTGAGCGTCCAGGGGCGTTGCTCCTATCTTGCCGTCCACCAGCATCACGACCAGCGGGCGCGTGCGGTTGTCCTCCGCGCCCCCCGCCCGAAAGTAGCTGTCGGCCAGCGCGGCCCACTCGCGCCGCTCGTCCTTCCCGGCCTTCGCGTAGCCGTATCCCGGCAGGTCCACGAACCAGAAGCGCCGGTTGACCAGGAAGTAGTTGACCAGGCGCGTCCGGCCCGGGGTGGAGCTGACCCGGGCCAGCCCCTTCCTGCCGAGGAGACGGTTCATCAGGCTCGACTTGCCCACGTTGGAGCGGCCCACGAAAGCAATCTCGGGGCGCCCGTCCCGGACGAAATCGCCGCTCGCACGAGCGGACTTGACGAACTCCGCGCTCTCGACCTTCACGCTCTACCCGGGAGTTTCGCCGGCCGGCGGCCTCGCAGGAGGCCGACGGCTTGCGACAGGCTTTTCAACGGGTTCCGGCGGCCACGGACACGGACCGCGACCGCCGGCTCTAGGTCGATCAATGGGCCAGGGAATCCGGTCCCACGGGAGGCTCGGTGGGGGCCTCCTCGAACTTGCCCGCCTTCGCCAGCGGCGAGACCGGCCCCTGCAGAGCGAGCCGCAGGACCTCGTCCATCGATTCGACCATGTGAAACTCCATGGCCTCGCGGACCTCCCCGGGGATCTCCTCCAGGTCCTTCTCGTTCTCCCGCGGCAGGATCACCTCGGTGATGCCGCCCCGGAATGCCGCCAGCACCTTGTCCTTGATGCCCCCGACAGGCAGCACCTTGCCGCGCAGCGTGATCTCGCCGGTCATGGCCACGTCCTTGCGGACGGGGTTCTTGGTCAGCGCCGAGATCAGGGTCGTGGCCATGGTGATGCCGGCCGACGGCCCGTCCTTCGGGATCGCGCCTTCCGGCACGTGCAGGTGGATGTCCAGGCTCTCGTTGAAATCCGGCTCGATGCCCAGCATCTCGGCGCGGCTGCGCAGGTACGACACGGCCGCGCGGGCCGACTCCTGCATGACCTCGCCCAGCTTGCCGGTGAGCGTCAGCTTGCCCTTGCCCGGCATCAGGCCGACCTCGGTCTCCAGCAGCTCGCCGCCGACCTCGGTCCAGGCCAGGCCGGTCGCCACTCCCACCTCCGACTCCTCCGCCTTGCGCCGCGGCCGGAACCGCGGCTTGCCCAGGAGCTCGAACACCATCTCCGGCGTCACCGTGACATGGTAGCCCGGCCCCTGCTTGACCACCCGCCGCGCGATCTTGCGGCAGATGGACGCGATCTCGCGCTCCAGGTTGCGCACGCCCGCCTCGCGGGTGTAGCTCTCGATCACCACCCGGATCGCCTCCTCGTCGAACGCGACCTTGTCGCTCGACAGGCCGTGATCGCGGAGCTGGCGCTTGACCAGGAACTGCTGGGCGATCGCCAGCTTCTCGTTGAGCGTGTAGCCCGAGAGCTGGATGATCTCCATGCGGTCGCGCAGCGGCGGCGGAATGGTGTGGATCACGTTCGCGGTGGCGATGAACATCACCTTCGAGAGGTCGTAGTCCACGTCCAGGTAGTGGTCCAGGAACGAGTCGTTCTGCTCCGGGTCGAGCACCTCCAGCAGCGCCGCCGATGGATCGCCCCGGAAGTCCATGGACATCTTGTCCACCTCGTCCAGGAGGAAGATCGGGTTGATCGTCCCCGCCTTGCGCATCATCTGGATGATCTGGCCGGGGAAGGCGCCGATGTAGGTGCGGCGATGGCCGCGGATCTCGGCCTCGTCGCGCACGCCACCCAGCGACAGCCGGACGAACTTGCGGCCGGTGGAGCGGGCGATCGACTTGGCGAGCGAGGACTTGCCCACGCCCGGCGGGCCGACGAAGCAGATGATCGAGCTCTTGGTCTGCCCCACGAGCTGGCGCACGGCCAGGAACTCGAGGATGCGGTCCTTGATCTTCTCCAGGCCGTAGTGGTCCTCGTTGAGGACGTGCTCGGCGTGGTCGAGGTCCTTCCTCTCCTTGCTCTTCTTGCGCCAGGGCACCGCCACCAGCCAGTCGATGTAGTTGCGCGAGACCGTGGCCTCGGCGGAGACCGGCGGCATGGCTTCGAGGCGCTTCAGCTCCTGCTCGGCTTTTTCCTTCACTTCCTTGGGCAGGCCGGCCTTCTCGATCTTCTCGCGCAGCTCGAGCATCTCGTCGCCGCGGTCGTCCTTGCGCCCCAGCTCCTGATGGATGGCCTTGATCTTCTCGTTGAGGTAGTACTCCTTCTGGGCCTTCTCCATCTGCTTCTTGACCTTCACGTTGATCCGCTTGTCGATGTTGATCTTTTCGATCTCGACGTCGATCAGGTCGTGCAGGCGCTGCAGGCGCTCGTAGGGATTGAGCAGCTCGAGGAGAGACTGCTTCTCCGTGGTCGCCACCATCAGGTGGGCGGCCAGGATGTCGGCGACGCGGTCGGCGTCGTCGAGCTTGAGCGTCGACATGAGCCCCTCGAACGCGAGGTGGTGCGACATCTTGGCGTACTGCTCGAAGGCGGAGAGCACCTTGCTCATGTAGAGCCGCAGCTCCTCGCTCATCGGGTAGTGCACCTCGTAGCTCTCGCACTCGACGTTCAAGGCGCCGTCGGTGTCGATGACCTCGACGATCTTGCCGCGCTGCACGCCTTCGACCATCACCCGCACGTTGCCGTTCGGCAGCTTGAGGTTCTGGATGACGGTGGCCACGACACCTGTCTCGCAGATGTCGTCGCGCAGGGGATCGTCGATGCGCGGGTCCTTCTGGGCGGCCAGGAAGATCCGCTTGTGAGACGACTGCAGGGCCTGCTCCAGGGCACGCACGGAGCTCTCCCGCCCGACGATGAACGGCGCCATCATGTGGGGGAAGACCACCATGTCCCGGAGCGGGACGAGGGGAAGGACTTCGCGCTTTTTTTGAATGTACGGTGAAGCCATGGTCTTGCTCTCGCTCAGGTCAGCCGGCTTTCTTGTAAAGCATGATCGGCTGCACCCGGCTCGCGACTACCTCTTCGTTGATGACGATCTGCTTGACGTCCCGCTGAGACGGGATCGTATACATCAGGTCGAGCATGAGCTCCTCGAGGATGATCCGCAGGCCGCGGGCGCCGACGTTGCGCTTGAGCGCTTCCTTGGCGATGGCGGCGAGGGCCTCGTCGGTGAACTTGAGCTCCACCCCTTCGAACTCCAACATGGTCTGGTATTGGCGTATCAGACTGTTCTTGGGCTCATGCAGAATCCGAACCAGCGCCTCCTCGTCCAGCTCCTCCAGCGTGGCGATCACCGGCAGGCGGCCGACGAACTCGGGGATGAGCCCGTACTTGATCAGGTCCTCGGGCAGCACGTTCTCGAGGATCAGGTTCGCCTTCTTCTCCCGCTTGCTCTTGATCTCCGCCCCGAAGCCCAGCGATTTCTGGTTCATCCGGCGCTCGATCACGTCGTCGAGACCGACGAACGCGCCGCCGCAGATGAACAGGATGTTGGTGGTGTCGATCTGCAGGAACTCCTGGTGCGGGTGCTTGCGCCCGCCCTGGGGTGGGACGTTGCACTGCGTCCCCTCCAGGATCTTGAGCAGGGCCTGCTGCACGCCCTCGCCCGAAACGTCGCGGGTGATCGACGGATTGTCACTCTTCCGACAAATTTTGTCGACCTCGTCGATGTAGACGATGCCCCGCTGCGTCTTCTCCTTGTCGTTGCCCGAGGCCTGGTAGAGCTTCAGGATGATGTTCTCCACGTCCTCGCCGACGTAGCCC
>Ga0268265_10001465_pt1 | contig 19828 bp, 40 predicted proteins | sample KBSSwiS52_FD_190355 | JGI IMG/M metagenome (GOLD analysis project Ga0268265, IMG submission 190355) | Switchgrass rhizosphere microbial communities from Kellogg Biological Station, Michigan, USA - KBS Switchgrass S5-2 (SPAdes) (version 2) | ecosystem: Host-associated > Plants > Roots >... | reverse complement strand
TCCTCTCCAACCGTTATCCTTGCCATTGCCATTTGCTCGTCCTCCTGAAAGTCAGTCCTGTCGAATCAGAGCCAGAAGATCCGCGCACGCGTTCACTATCCTGCGGTCACGCTCATCAAGGCGTGGCATTTCCCTGAGCCAGACGATCACGCGCTCAACCGTACGGTCCGGGTACATGTCCGTCTTGGAAATCAGGGTGAGGGCCAGGTCGTAGAGCACCACAGCGTCCAGCGTGTCTCGGTCGGGAAGATCCGCGCTCACGTTGACCCCCGTGGCCAGTAGGTGCGCTGACAGAACTCCGAGCACTCATCCGCGGTCGCACCCGAGGCAACGATCGTCGCGTATTCATCGGCGTGTGCGGTGCAGAAGATCGACCCGGGCGCGCGGATGTTTTCGCAGCGGTTGCACGATTGAGCTGGCGCGTGCGCATCACGAGCGCGCTCAGCAGCGCGCTTCCGCTCGGCGTAGCGCGCCGAGTAATAGCTTGCGTTCGGCTCGTGGTCGCGCGTCATGGCGCGTCCTCCACCGAATCAACGCATTCACCGCAGTACGCGCCCGTCTCCGTCAGACACGCGCCACAGCCGGGGCAAAGCCCGAGCTGGACAGCGTAGTCGTCCAAAGCGAAGCGTGTTGCATTCTCGAGCAGCAACTCAACGGCTCGGTTCTCCGGGCAGCGCGCGATGAAGCGGTCATAGGGACCGTAGACGCGAAACGTCTCCGCTTCTTCGGCCTCGGCGCACTTCGGACAACCCATTCCGTGCGCGCCGAGATCGACCAACGCCGTGTGGCAGTACTCGCACACGTCAGACATGTGCGCACCATTCGAATGTGCGGGCGTAGTCGACCGCGCCTGCAGCCGAGCAGCACTGCAGCGCCACGCCATCCCAAATAAACCACTCGCACCCAGGGAACGAGCTTTCGACGTAGCGCACGTAATCCGCGGGCGTTGATCCTTTGCCGTCGATCGTGCGTACGTCGCACCAGCAGAGAAACGTTCCGCCCTCGTGCGCAGCCCACACGAATGGGCGCTCGCGCGTGTTGTCGTGTTGATGCAACGCGCGGTGGTCGTGGCGTATATCCTTGGAATACGTATCGCGCACCAAGAGATTTGCGACAGTCAGCATATCGTTGAAAGCGGGGTGCGTGGTCATGCCCAGCCTATGTGCAGCTCTCGTGCCAGCCGATTGTGGGGTCATGCACTCCCGAGCCATTTCCACCAGGGAAGTTAATGTCACTTATCAGGCCCTGTCTACCACTATTTTTGACCCCTCGGGGCTGGGGCTCGGGACCCGGGTGTTACGCCGCCTGTTACGTCACGGTGGCGCCACAGCCGTCCCTGTTACACCCTTTCGGGCCGCGTGGACAGGGCTATCAGCGCTATACCTGCTAGACGGGCTGGCACGGCGGGTGCATTATCCTGGGGCATGTCCAAACGAACCCGCAGCGCAGAAAACAAGCCGGTCAAGGGCCAGCTGACGACGGTACGCGGCGTCAGCTGCCGAATCGTTCGCGTCTGGCCGTTCGGTACCATCGACGTCGTTTCGCTCGACGGCAAGCACGCTTGGCGCGTCACCGGCCTGTCGTTCTTGTGAGACGCGACGGTAAATTGATCCAGCCCGCACTGAGGTAATGCTCAGGCGGGCTTGGGGCGTTGGAGGAGTTGACGCAAATGGCACGATTTGAAATCTGGGAGAACGATGCTCGGTTCGCGGTGATCGAGGCGCGCAACGGCGTGTCCGCACTGCGCAAGGCCGCTCGGGAGTATCCGCGCCGCCGGTGCGACTACAATATGGAGGCCGATGACAAGCCGTTCAAGGTCACTTGGCGCGCCTGCAAACCCAATGAATCGTGGACTGCTAGCGCCGAGATCATCGTGCCTGGGCGCAGCGACCACGGCTGCTCGTTCCACTCCAAATCGGAAGCGCTGCGCGAGGCGCGTACACCCAGGCCGCTTGCCGATTCACCCGCGTATTACGCGGATCTCTTGAAGCGGTCCGGCGCGTAGTCGGAGCCATTCAAACCCTTGGAGGTACCGAAACGATGGCTAAGCAACCAATGGCTGACGCAAAACTTTACTGGGCGCGACGAGACACGCGATGGGATCCCTACCCGCAACAAGAGCCGGTCCAGCTAGTTCTCCACGATTGGTACGGCGTGTGGCGGCCGCTGCGCAACGGCGGATGGTTTCTTACGCCCGAGTCAATGGACATCGTAGCGGATGCTTACTCGCCCGCGTTGTTCGGTGAATGGGTCGAAAAGGAAGATCTTCCCTACGGCAAAGCCGTGCCGTATTTCCAGCGGCGCTAACCCGCCTCTCACTCTGTCCCGCCCGCGTACACGTCATGGTGTTGCGGGCTTGGGGCGTTGAGGATGCAGATGGCACAATCCGCAAAAGCAAGCTACCACGCCCGCGCCCGCCAGCTTGCGGCAGCGGTATCAGCTTTGCATCCAGAGTTGGACCATGGAGACGGCGCACTGTTCGTGATTGCGCTTGCTGAGCTGGAGCATAGCGGCCGTGCAACCGTTCGCGTCATCGCAGCGATTGCCCGCGAGGCGGAAGCGGACGCGGGCGCTCAATGTTTCACATCTTACAATCCGGTCGAGGAGTAAACGTAAATGTCTGAACTGCAGATGTCTAAACTGGTCGGCTCAGGTCAGCACTCACACCTAGTCCCCATGCGCGACGGCGCTGTCGTCGGCATGCGCGACGGGAACCATTCAGGAACGGATCTGTTTTGGTCACAAATGCACGGCTGTTATGTTGCCGTCTCCTACGACGCTGGTGAGTGCAGCTTTCATGACCGTTTAGTCCTGGTTCGCGGCGTGGATGTTACCGCGTGCGAAGAAGAGGACCTCTTGGTTGCGTGCGATCTGGAGTCACACGACGGTCTTGCATTCTTGTCGTATCCGAAGGATTCGACAGTTGAGGCGAGCGACCTGGTCGCCGCTGAGGGCTGCGAAATCGCGATCCTGTGGGATTCGGCGGACGAGTAACCATGCGCTTCTTTCTCATTGACGAAGGCCAGCTCAGGGTCCTCAAGCGGGTGCAGTCGCGCCTGCACACGGAGGACCGCTTGGGCGGTGACGAGATGCGCGATCTGGGTCACGCCCTGGAGTCCATTGTCCGAGTAGTCGAGCAGTTGGAACAGCCCAGCGATGTCATCATGCCCGATGATTTTATCAATTCTCCGAGGCGTCGCTAATGTCAAAGTATCCCTACACCGAAAGCGTCTACCAATTCCCGCACAGCGGCACCTGGCGCGTCTGCTGGTCGACCGCGGGCGATGTGAGCGCCTACGATTTTCGTTGGGGCTGGGTGCGCAAGCTGGTCGCCGCAGATCTGGCTGGCGTCGAGTACGTGCGCAATCGCAACGAGCTCAGCGAGGCCCTGCGGCGAGCTCGGCTGCACCGATACGAGCGACCATGAGACACCGTCGACGTTCATCACCCGCCGAGCGTGCGCTCGCGGCCCAGGCTGACGCGGCGGCCGCTGCGAAGCACTCGGTTTCCGAAGAGATCGAACGCTTCATCAATGACCCTAGGAATGCCGCGCTCCTGGCTGGCATCGCGGCGCGCACCAATGCGCCCGTTTACCCGGCCGCCCGCTTTCAGATCGGCAACATCGTCCGGTTCACGCCGCCCGCGGTCAAGCGCGAGATGATCCTGGGCATCGTGACCGAAAGCGACGGCCTCATGCTGCGCGTGCATTGGGACGATGGCGAGGATACTATCCACTTTCACGACGACGACCGACTGAGCTTGGTGCCACAATGAAGCCCACAATTAAAGGCGCCCTTCCTGGGCCGCTCATCGAGTCAGGACGACGCTGGATGGTTCTTTTGAGCTGCGGTCACCAGCGCGAAATCATCGCCTCCAAGGGCAAGCCGCCGCGCGGGGAACTCGATTGCGAGGAATGCCGCTTTGCGGCCCTGGCGGACGCGCCGGGCCTGGGACCGGACGACGTAACCGGGGAGCATTCGGTCTATGACCCCGCGGCGCGGGCCGCTGAAAAGCAGGCGAGCCGCGATCGGGACGCCGCCATGCTCGCCAGTGGGGAGATCACCCGGGAGGAGCTTGCGCGTAAAAATGTGTTCCTACCCGCGGCAGGAACGCGTATCGATCTATCGCGCACCAAGCGCCTGGTCTGACTTTTTGCGCTGTGCGGGCGTTTGGGGCGACACTGCCGCCATGATCCGCGCCGCATTGCTACTGGTCCTGCTCCTGGTGATCTCGGGCTGCCCAAAGACGGCCGAGCGCCCCGTTTGCAGTGAGCTCACGCTCGCGGGCATCACCGCCGAGTGCCAGGCGCAGGTCCAAGAGCACTGCTCGGGCCTCACCGAGGCGCAGTGCAACGAGAAAAGTGACGTCCTGCGCAAGTGTGACGATCGCATCGAGGAGTGGCAGCAATGTCAGTGAACCCCAACCAGCTCGAAGAGATCGGCCTCATGCTTGGCAAGATGGCGATCGAGAACATCCCGACCGCGATCGATGCCATTCGCGCAATGAGCAGCGGCAATCCCGATCAGGCCGCGCGCCTGGCCCGTCGCGCTGGCGTCGCGCAAGCCGCCAAGCTTGCGATCCGTGCCAGTCTCAAAAAGCCGGGCGTCCGTTAATCGACGACGCGCAGGCGCGGCACCTGTGCGTTGCGCGCGATCTTCAAGAGCAGCTCGATCGATTCGTCCAGCTCTTTGGTCGCCCCGAGGATGAACGCGTAATCCTCCCCGTTCTGATCGGGCACCAAGTCGGACATCGACATCAGGTTACGCGCGCAGCGTAGCAGGTGCTCGCGCAAGACTTGGATCTGTTCGGGCGTCATTGTGGTTGTTTGATACATAGGCATACGTATCCCCAGCTCTCCGAGTGCAACATGTGATGGGGGTGCGGACAGGCGAACATTCGTCGTGGATGGTCTGGATCATCGAGCACACTGAGGTCGCGACAGACGCCTTGACCGAGCTGCTTTAGCTCAGCTTCTTCGTGGACGCGCGCGGCCTTCTCTTCGCTCATCCGCTGCCGATCGCGTTCTGTCGCGCTTTCGGCGCCGCACATGCCCAGATAGCCGATGAACCCGCCGATGATGCCGATCATTATGCCGCGGCCGAAGCGTCGCCACTGCTGGCCTAACCAGCTTTCGGTCGTCTCCATGGGTTCGTCCCTTTCTCGGTAGGTCACGCCAGGGCATCCCAGAGCATCTGCACGTATTCGTCCGCTGCGCGCAGCGCCATCGGTACCGGTTCGTTGGGGAAAATCTTGCCGCGGAATACGAAGAACGGCAGGCCGTAGCGCTCCGCTTTGCGCCTGGCGTCGTTCAGTTCTTTTCGGTACAGCTCGGTGCTCGGCTCCTGTTCCATGGTCGCTCCTAACTCTTATCCCGCGCGCGGTTTGGCGTTGGCGAAACTGCTACCCGTGAGCAGCCCTTCCCTCGGTGGCTTACAATCCCATTGCTCCAGCGCCCGATAGACCGCTTCTTCCAGATCGTTACTCTCGGTCACAATCGGCAGGATCTCGGGTTCGTCGGCCGGATAAAGCCAGACGACGAACTTGAATCCGCTCGGCTGCCAGATCTTGAGCGTCAGGTCTCGCTCGCGCAGGTATTGTCCCAGCTCTTGGAGGGTCACGACAGCGTGATATCATTGCTATCATCTGCGGGCAAGAGAGTTGTTGCGGGTCGCCGGGGCCATGGCGCACACTCGGCTCTGCCATGCTCTACCAGCACCCGGGTATCCCTTGGCTCGTCTATCAGTTCGGCACCCCGCAGGGGCAGCCTGGCTACACGCTGCGCTGCCAGGCGTGCGGCGTGGTCAACGTGGCGCTGAGCGATGCGGCGTTTCAGCAGTTCGCCCAGCAGCACGCCGAGCACCGAAGCGCTCAAGGGGTGGGCCTAGGCGATGCGATTGCCGCGATGACCAAGGCCGTCGGCATCGCGCCGTGTAGCCCGTGCGAGGCGCGTCGACGCATGCTCAATGGCATTGCGCCGCGCATCTTCCCGCGTCGCTAGTTCGGATCGTCCGGTTTATCCGGCGCGGGATCGGCCATCTTGATGATCTGATCCCAGCAGTCGCGTGCCTCTTCGATGGCCTCTTCTAGCCCATCGCCCGAGCCGGGAAAGGTACCGAGCTCCGGATCATCGACAGCGAAGAGCCACACCGTAAAGCGCGCTTCGGCCATCGTGCGACCAAACCAGATCGTCATCGCTAGGCCGCGCTCTTCGAGCACCGCTTCTAATTCTTCAAGCGTCTTCATCTCGATTCAACTCCTCGAGCGCAGCCTCGTAGCGTTGTTCAATCGACGGATCTGCCGCGACGTACTCCCGCAGGCGCTGCCGATCGATCGTGCCGGCCGACAGCATCGCTACGACATCCCCAAGATCCTTGAAACGCGGTGTCGCAAGCTTCATGTACGCCAGCGCCGTCGCATCGAGCATCGGCACTTCAACACCGAGCGAGACGTCCATGTATGGGTCGGTCAGCGATCGGGCAAGCGCGATGGCTTGCGTTGCGTCCTCGGGCAACGGGATCGGATCGATCGCCACGTTGTACGCTTGCAAGGGCATGGCCACCGCAAACGCGATGAGCGGTCCTCGGTGCACAAATGCTTCCGAGCCCACGAGAAAATCGATGTCGCGGGTGACCCGGGGCGCACCGTAGGCGCCCGCCGCTAATCCTCCGACCAGGGCGTAACGGATCCCCAATGCCGCATACGCTCGATTGGCCTCGAGGAACGCTCGACGAAACTCCTCCGAGTGCATCGCCAGCTCCTGACGAAGCCCCGGCGCCTTGATAGCCCTCTGCAGCCGTAGCTGTTTGCGCACCATGACACGCGCTACTTGGAGGCGCGGTTCATTTGCGTGTAGCGATCTTCAATCAGGCGCACCATCGTGGCCGTGAAGTTGTACTGGCGCTTTTCCTTTTCTCCGAGATCAAAGGCGATCTGATGCAGCTTGTTCCAGGTCGGCAGTGGTATTCTGAGCAGGATTTGTTTGCGGATGTCTTTTTTCGTGGACTTGCTGGCTGCCATAAATAGTCCTTGTCTTGTCGCCAACTTAAGCGATGATATCAGTGATGTCAATGCTAACTCTGTGCCCTAGCTGAGCCACTGCCAAAGCGCGCCCGCCCAGCCCGCATAGCCGCGTGCGGTCGGGTGGATCCCGTCTCCGCCGCGCGGGATTTCCAGGGCATCGGACGGGTAGTAGTGACTGGACGGAATTTCATCGCGCAACATGGCCACGATGCCGTTAGAGGCCTTGGGCAATGTTGGCGGACCGATCCACACGTAGTCACTGCCACTGGCTTTGATTTTGGAGAGGAGCTGGCGCGTCTTTTCGCGCTGGCGCGTGACGGCATCGCTACCGGTCAGGTACTCGTCATTGGTGCCGAGCGAGACCAGGGTGAGGGTCGGGTGAAACGACACTAGAGCATCGGTGAGCGTACTGCTGTCGGCCCATTGATCGATGCGCGTGCCGACCTTCGCATTCGCTTGGAAAGCGATGCGGGCAAGAGTCGCGAGCTCACGCAGCGGCGGCGCCATGCCCACGGCCAGGCTATCGCCGATGACCAGCAGGCGCGTCGTGCCCGCGTGTAGCCGGCTCGGACGGATGAGCCGCACCATCCCATAGCCCGCCGCCAGGGCCAGGCCTGCATAAATCCAACGCCGATTCGACACTGCGCCCGAGCGTAGCCCCCTAGCGCGGGGCGACCAAAAAGTCGGGGCGCTCGCGACTTTTAGAGGGGCATGCGCGCGGCCCTGTATGCTCCGGCGGGTGAGCGATTGGAACAATCCCTGTGGCGGCAAACGCTGGCGCACACTGCCTAGCGGGCTCATCGAGGTCGAGGGCGAGGGCTTCCCGGCGTATGCGGTCGGCTCGGCGCAGTACGCCAATCTCGAGCGCACCTGGGACAACTGGGGTTCGATGTTTCGCGGTGGCGCGAGCTCGGCGGGTATTCCCGTCAGCTGGGTCATTGCCATTGCCACGACCGAAACGGGCAGCTGGTCTAAGGATCCCAATCGTCAGGCGAGCATCGTCTCCTACGCGGGCGCCGTGGGCATCATGCAAATCATGCCGCAGTACCAACTGGAGAGCGCGGCCGAGCTGGGCGTTCCGCGCATCAACATCGCCGTCGGCTGTCGCATCTTGGCCGATCTGTCGCGGCGCATGGGACCAGAGCTGCCGGCTATCGCAAGCGGATACAACGCGGGCTCAGGCGCACATGGTCCGCACTGCTCGGGCGTCAATGAATGGAACATGGCCTCGGATGCGAACTATCCGCGTCAGGCGCTCACATACAATAACTCCGCCCTGCTCTATCTCAAGGTCAACCAGATGAGCACGCTCGGCATGATGACCGGCGGCGCGGTGCTCAGTGCGGTCGGGCTTTTGGCGTACAAGTATTGGACTAGAGTTCGCGCTTGAATGCGGTGTAGTCGAGCTTGAAGGCGCGACACAGACCCTTGATGTACGTGTCAGAGATCTCTTCCTTGAGAGCGTTGTGCGCCGGAATGCGGTAGCTCGCGCAATCCGTGAAGGCGACCCAGTGCGAGCCTTTCGATGGCTCACGCACCATGATGCCGTGCGCAACCAGAGCGCGCTTGATGTCTCGGAGCCGTGCGGGCACTTGCGCTCAATTCGGAGATGAATGCGCAGCGGCCTCAGCTGGCTCGATGAGCCATGCCGGCGCAATTTGTTGAACGAGCGGCTCAGATGCCGCGCTATCCATTCTCACGCTCAAACGCATCTGGGTCGCCACGACAACGCTCGCGGTACTTTCAGGAAGTGCGCCCCGGTGACCCTCACGCAAGATCTTGGTTAGGTGCTCCCAATCCTGATCCGGTGCAGACCGTCGGGCGAACGGATCGCGCGCTGCCTCCAGATCGTCGGCGACCGTGAGTAGTACTGCCTCAAATGTCATTTGTAGTGCGTGCTGCAAAGAAGCGCCCTGCGATACGATGTCCAGATCGAGGCAATGTCCCGTCCACTGTCCGGGAATGTCCTCTGCAGGCTCCAGCACAAGCCAGAGCTCTTTTTCTTTCAGCATCAACTCGCTTGCCTCTCTCCGGCGCTGCGCAAGTATTCGCGCAGTTCTTCTAAAGCCTCTACCAGATCCTGTTCGGCCTCATTGCGCGTGTCACCCAAGCCGTAAACTCCTGGTACTGACGGATCGTGCGCCGTCCAAATCCCTTCTTCTTTCCGTACTTCCAACATGGCCTAAAACTGAGCTGTGGTTAGCGCGCTGTCAAGCTACGTTCTCAGCGGACCCCGTGCGGGAGAGACTATTTTGGCGCGTGCTCGTGATCTAACCGTCGCAGTAGCTCATCATCGACGATCCCCTTCAGTGAATCACCGTGCTTCCAGCCTTCGGGCACCTGTGCATCAATCGGACGCACATCGATCTCCCCTAGGGCACCCGCACCGTAGATGGCCGTGGCGATGGCGTTCGCCTGATCATAGTCCTTGAAAACGGCGGACATGTATTCGTTAGTGCGTGTGTCAACCACGATGAATCCGAGTCTGATTTTTCGGCTTTTCATTTGATCTCTCCGGTCAAGCTACGTTGAGCGGCCGTCTCGGCTACAGCGCCGAGCTGCTTTCGATGATGGTTGCGGCGCGGGTTTTCTTCGGCGGCTCAGGCATTGATTCTGGCTCCGGCGTTGCATTGCCATCGCCCTCATTAAAGCGCTTGAGCAGCATGCGGGCGGCGTTTCGATCCTGATCCCAACTGCGCGCGCAGTCGGCGCAGTGTTGCACGCGCTCTTCCGGGCTATCCCATTCGGTGTTGACGTGCGCGCACCAGGAGCACTGCCGCGTCGTGTCTACCGGATCGAGCTTGACCACGCACTCTTTGCCAGCTGCCGAGATCAAGCATTGCACGAGCTCACTGGGGCTTGCGGTGTTGCGCAGGCGATGATGCGTCTGGTCCTTGTCCGCTTCTGGCGGAGCGTTGCGCGTGAAGGCCCGCAAGTCGAAGTCTTCGATGACAATCGTCTCGTAGTGCTTTTGCATCTGATGGGCCCAGTTGCGATACAGATCGCGGCGCGCGGCCAGCACATTCTCGCGCTGATTGGCGATCCAGCGGTAGAGGTGGTCGTACTTGCGGCGCCACCACTCAAGATAGAGGACCATGCGCTCGACGCTGCCTAGGCCCGGGTGCGCCTCCACAAGCCATTCATCGATCTCGGGCCGTGGACCAAAGAGATCCGCTTTGCGCGCCAGCCGTTCGGTCTTCCACCGGTTCCACAGCACGGCCACGCGTTCTTCGGGCATCACTTCGTTGCGCCAGCGCTCGACCACGCGGCCTAGCTTGTGCGGCGCGCGCCATTGGCCGAGGTAGCGGATCTGCTCGGTCATCCATTCGGGGATCGCGCCATCGTTGCCGAGATAGGTTCCGAGGGCCGCGCGCGCGGCATTGAAGTGGCTGTCCATGACGCTCTGCAGGTAGGAGCAATACTCCAAGCGCTGACGCACAATGTCGGGCAGTACTAGCTCTCGCTCGTGGCCCTCGTCGTCGATTGCGTAGCCGACCCGGATCCCCTTGGGCACCACGCGCCAGCCGATATCGATCGCCACCGCGCCCTTGCCCGTCGGGATGCGCGCAAAGGCCGGGGACTCAAGCGTGAGCTGCAATTCGAAGCGCTCGGTCGGCCCCACCTTGCGCACGCCGATCCACGCCCAGGTGACGCGCGCATTGTCGGGGATCTTTCGGTGCATGATGACCGGGAACTCCACCCAGATAGGGGAGCGGTCCGCATTCGAGCCGACGCGCAAACGCACCAGGGTGCGCGCGTGACGGCGGCCGCTGCGGGTTTCCCATTGCTCGGCAGGTAGCGGAGCGATCTGCAAAAACGTGTTGGTGCCCGCCAGCACTTCTTCGATGGTGTGCACGCCTTGGAGCTGCACACCGATGCGGCCCTCGCCGCGGTAGCGTTTGAACTCCGGATCGCTCGCGGCGCTCTTGCGTGCTTGCTCGACGGATTTTTCGATCAACAGGTAGGTGCCCCAGTACACGCCCGACCCTTCGCGAGCGGCGGCGATGCGTTGATTGGCGCGCTTGTTGATGCGCTCGCTTTCGGCGAGCAGGGCCGGATCGGTCGCGACGCGCTGCCGCTCGAGGCGCAGCCTTGCCGTCACCTCTTTGCGCTCGGCGCGCAGGCGCCCGACGCTTGCCTTATCGGCGCCGCTTGCTTCCACCCGGGCGCGTTTCTTCTGGCGCGCGGCCTTGATCTCCGTGCGCGCCGCCTCGATCGCTACGGTCAATCGCTCACGTTCGGCTTCGAGCGCGGCAAGTGCGCTGTCGATACCGCTGCGCGCGGCGCGGTATTCGGTCCTGCGCGAGCGCTCGATCTCAATGAGCTTGTTGTAGTAGCGGTGAGCCAGGCGCAATTGCTCGGCCGCAAGCTCGGCCCCACGGCTAGCTGGGCGACAGCCAAAAGTCCACACCCGGCACGGAGTGGTTGAGGTGCGGCGTTTCATCGTCGGCTCTCCACGGGTGCGGTGATGGGTTGCGTCTTTGTTTTCACTGGCGCCGCGAGGCATGCGGCGACCGCTTTGGATGCTAACGCACGCAGGGCGCGTGCTTGCTGCTGCAGCTTATTCACTTCCGGGTTGTGTTGCGGGCGCATCACGCCGCGAATGCGGGCGCCTTCACGCACGCCGTGCTCGTAACCCCGAATCTCGGACTGCAGATCGTTGAGCGCCGCATGACATTGCTCCGCTCCGAGGCCTACCGAAGCGAGCAGCGAGATCGTGTTCAGGCCCATCTGCCGCGCGGCCGAGGCTGTCTCTTTGGTCAGCAGACTCCATTCGGGCTCGGGCTTCGCCACAAGTTTCTGTATTTTGGAACCGTTCACGCGCTCAACCATCGTATTTCTCCAACTCCCGGACTTTCTCTTCGGCCGCTTCAGCGCGTTTGCGCCAATAGTGTTCGTTGCGCAAATGCTGAGCGGCCGTGTCCATCCAGGCCTTGGCGCGGCGTCGCTCTTGTTCGGCTGATCCAATCGGTATGCCATCGAGCTCATCGGACGGCTGCCAGCCCTCTTTGACTTCGTCGTTACCCATGTCGCTCTTTTCTCTCAGGTGCTTACGCATCGCGACGTGCAGCGTGGCGAATTCCAAAAGCTCAGCCTCCGTTACCGGACGGCCATAGAGTCGCAACTCCAAACCCGCGAGGCGGATCAACTCGCCGAGCTGCACGAACGCTTCCGACACCCGCTAAGAGCTAGCAGTGCTATCAGTGGCGTGTCAAGCGCGGCGTTGCCGCAAGGCCAAAAGCCCCGCTGCAACGGCGCCGGCGGCCAGCGATCCGGCGATCAATGGGCCGAGCCATCGAGGCCGACCGAGCCACGGCGCCAGATACGCCTGCCAGATCCGCGGGGAGAGGTCGTGGTGTCCTTGGTGACTGAAGTCATTGCCGGTGTTGTCAGCGGCGCCAGGCACCACGTAATCGCCCCAATACAGGTTTGCGCCAAGGCGCCACCAACCGCCGCTCGCTGCGGGCGCTGGCGGCGCGGCGGCCACCGCTTGGACCGGCATCGCGCTCGCTTGCCGGATCGCATTCCACGCGGTCAACCAGGAGGCGCGTCCTGTCTGATAGCCCGTGCCGCTCGAGTTGCTTGCCGTGACGACCATGAGCTTGTCGCCCCGGGCCGCCTCTTTGCCGAAGGCGACATAGCCCGCCTTGGGCGGATCGCCATAGCCGGAAAAGCATGCGTCATCGAGCACCATGGCGCTTAGGCGCGCGCGATCGGCCGGTACGGCGCCGACCTTGTTGAGCAGTCCATGCCCCGCGCTGTACGCGCACAGGGCCACCTGGTCGAACGTATCTGCGCCCGCGTAGCGTCGGATCAGATTGGGCAGGATGCGACCGCTGCCGTCACGCAGCTGTTCGCCGAGGGCGGAGAAGTAGCTTGAGCCCGCGCCTTCGACCGCGACGATCTTGACCTGACGGCCGTGCCAATTGATGGCCGAAAATTCCGGCCTCAGGATGACCGGGCCGGCGAAGAGGACCAGATCCACGGCGGCTCACGCCGGCAAGACGACGAGTGAGTACTTGTAAACGATGAGATCGTTGACGTCGTTGTCGAGATTTCGAAACACGCCTTGGATCGTGTTGCCCGTGCGCAAGCCCACCATGCGCTGCGTGCTGATGTTGATCCGGGTCAATGTATCTTGCAGGTAGTTGGCATTTTGCGAGAAGTTGGGCGTCGCATTCGTGTTGATGAGCGCGGTCTGGCTGGTGCCCGCGCAATCGACCGCGAAGTCGATGAGCGCATCCCCGTCCGATCCGATGCTCACCATGGCCGTAATCATGAAGTTCTGATCGAGACCGGTATACGTGAGCACGCCCGTGGCCAGATCGAGCACGAACACATCCGAGAAGAAGTTGCCCGCGCGGATGAATTGGCTGGGCGAATCGAGTGGCTGCCACAGGCCCGTGTTGTCCGGGATGTCGATGGTATTGGGCGGCGTATCGAGAAACACGCTGGCCGCAAACGGATTGACGCCGCCGCTCGGATTGACAAGCGCGAGCACCCATCGACCGGTGCCGCCATTAGGCACCACGATGATGTCCAGCAGGGCCGCTTCGGTGCTGAATTTGTCCAGGATGTAGAGTGCGCGATTGTCGGTGCAGTAACACATCGCACCGTCGGGCAGGTTCGTGGTGTTGACGTTCTCGAGCGATTCACCCGGATCGGTCGCGAACTGGTTCTGCGTCGCACTGCGGGGAGAGAGCAGCCGCAGATCCGAGGGTGCTATTTGTAGCAAGGTCATCGGCGCTTCCCGCGCTCGTTTAGACGACGGCGGTTACGGTGATCGTGAGCCGCTCGACCGAGATGTCGTCGGTGGTCGTGAGGTTGCGGAAAATGGCGCGAATGACATCGCCGTCATTTAGTAGCAGAATCACTGTGGAGCTGAGTGCCACTTCGAAGTCTTGCGTTGCTGGCGTACTGGCCCGCGACGCGGTGAAGTCATCGGTGGTGGTTCCGACGAGCGTGCCTAGACTGGGTACCGCTTCGACACTGATCGTCGCCGCCGCATCTTCATTGGCGACGGAGGCATTGACCGTGATCTCGAACGCTTTGCCGTCTGGTCCATTGTAGGTGAGAAATCCCGTCCCGGCGGCGAGTGTGAAGAGTCCCGGCCCGGCGCTTGAGAGCGAGTAAGCGCTGCCGCCAGGCCCTGGCTGGTTTTCCCATTGGCTTTGCGTGCCGATGGCGACGCTACCTGGCGTAAGAATCAGCGTGACCTGGGCCCAGTAGGCCGCGTCACTGCCGCTGAAGAGAAACAGCCATCGGCCCGGTCCCGCCGAGGGCGCAATGATGACATCGCCCACCGCATCGGCCACGGAAGCGCGATCCAACATGTAGTAGCCGGCTATCTCGGTGACGTAGCAGAGGCACCCGTCATTGAGGATCGTCGTGTTGATGTCCTGCAGCGAATCGCCGTCCCCTGTTTCCAGGATCGTGGCGCGTGCGCCGAGGTGTCGAAGCCCAATTGCGCCAGTTCGTTCGGTCATGGCGACGAGTGTGGATCAAGCGCCGCGGACAACGCAAAAAGTCGCTATCGCAGCGACGCTGGTAGCCAGTTTGAGCGGTAACGCTTGACCGCCCAATAGCCCGCCCCCGCGATGGCCACCCCAAAAAACAGCGCTCCGGCGATCGGCGCCTCGGTCCGGATGCTCGCGCTGATGGCCGCGCAGTAGGCGGGGCTTGGGCAAACCTGCTCGATCGTCAGGCCCGGGTGCCATTCGAAGTGACCAATGTCAGGGAAACCCGGGAAATCACCGCCCCATTTGCCGCCCATAGCGGTCCAGATTTGCCCCGCGGTGCGGTACGCGCTCTCCGGTTGCATCTGGCCGGCGGGGCTCACCGGATCGACGTCGGCGGCGCGCCCTAGCACGTGCCAAGAGCGACAGCCGCTCGCGTACGTGACGATTTCCCCTCCAGTTTCACGGCCTTGGGCGTAGATGCGATCCTGCTCGGCGCACGTGCGTCGGCCTCCGAGCGGCCGAACGCGTAGATGCAGGCCCGTCACGCGCCCGAAGCGGCTGGCCAAGGTATACAAATGATCGCGGGTGGACCACTCAAGGGCCGGTAAGAGCTGAAGCGGGTCGAGTAGGGCCACCGACGTCGACAATTACCACCCTGTGGCCGACAGCTGTTAATTTCGCCCCCATGCCCAACGAAGACCGGCAGCTCACCCGTGACGAGATCCCTGTCGCAAACCCGAGCGAAGTGGAATTCTTCGAAGACAACCGCCACGTGCACGAGGGGCCGCTGTGGTTCTTTAGTTTCGGGGCCTACGGCGCCACGCACGTCTATGTGTGGGCCGATGGCATCGAGAGCGCATTCGAGATCGCAGTCGAATGGCTGGACATCCATGCCCCGGGGCTATTGACCGATGTGACCGAGGGCGATTACCGCGCGGCGGCCGATGATCTCGGCATCGCGTGGGATCCCAATTGGATGACGAGCCCCGAGCGCGGCGACGAGCGTCTATGGGAAAAGGTGCGCGAGGCGGCCGAAGCGGATCTGACCGTCATCGGTCACACGACGCTGCGGCACGGGCAATTCATTCCAAGCTGGGAATGGACGGTCAGCGAAGTCCCCAAGGGCTCGGCTGAATGGGACTACGCCGTCGAGGCATCGAAGCTCGAGAATCAGCGCGAGGAGATGCCGGTTTACGAGCCGAACAAGAAGATGCCGCTGCGGCGCAATGCGGGCGGCTATGACTACATGATCCGCAAGCGTGGTAGCCGTTACTACGTGTACGAATTCAACGCTTATCAGAATAGCGTTGGCGCCCGGCTTCAGTCAGCGAATGGCTACGCCTCGGAGGCAGAGGCGATGCAGGCGGCCGATCGGCACGCGCACAGTGTTGATAGCGGCGATGCCGTTGTCGTGCGAGAAAACGCCGATGGCTCAACGACGCAAATCGGCAACGTGGGCCATAAATATGGACCATCACGTGACCGACCCACGTATCGCACTTTTCTTCGTAGCGCGACAAGCCTTGAAGAGTTTGGCTCTGCGCGCAAACGCACGATCGATCGCGGTTTGACCGAAGACGAAGCGCGACGTGCCTGTAAGGCCTACAACGAATCGCGCACACCCGCACAAATTCGCCGCGGCACCAAGATGGAGTACGACTCCGAGTAGCATGTCCCGACTTTCCCTCAACGCCGTGATCGAATCGCACATCGACGACTTGCTTGTCGATGAAGAGTGCGGCGATCTGGAAGAAGCTCCGCATCTGCGTCTGCTGCTCTATCGCAACGGGGAATCGCTCGCCGACGAGCTCGACCAGGCGCTCGACATGGACGAGGAGGACCTAGAATTTCTGCGCGAGCAGGCAGGCGCCATCGTCACGCAGAAACAAGACGGAACCTGCGTCATCCGCTACTTCGCTAGCGGCGATGAGCTCGAGGATCGATGGCAGGACGCCATCAACGATCTCGATGCTGCCGGCGAGGACGAGGACGAACCGGACAACGAAGACAGCGAGGACGAGTAAACCATGGGCAAGCGACGTAAAGGAACCACGACTGAGGTCACTGAGCGGCAGGTGCAGGACGCGGTAGCGGTCATCACGCGCGACTATTACAACGACGTCGCGGATCTGGGTGACCAACTCATCGACGACATCAAGAACGGTGAGATCCCGGGGCCTAACGACTTTTCGGATGCGTTGCATGAGATGGTCGATGGCACCCAGCGCGTCATCTACACCTGGCAAGCCCGCCTCGGCCTCATCGCCTCCGAGAACCACGATGCGTACTTCGAAGAAGGCATCGGAGATCTCGATTGCAGCGAGAGCGTGCCGCACGAAGTGCTCATGTTCTATGCGTTACAGCAGGACATTGTCGAGTACATGGAGCGCGAGGGGTGTGATCCGAACGACCGCGACTCGTACCGCGAAGAAGACGACGACGAGTGATGGCTGTCTCGCGCAACCAATTCAACAAGGCCCGTGCTCGCTATCTGGCGGCCGATGAAGCGTTGGCTTCGTTCAAGAACGAGCTGAGTCGCCATTACGGCAACTATCAGAATTCCTGGCTCAAGGCCGGGCAGCGCAAGAAGCTCGAGGCTTTGGACGAGCGGCGCGACAAAGCCAAGGAAGCGATCTTCTCGCTGTTGGAGTCGTCACCCCGCGACTGGAACCACGGCGCGCCGGCTTACTGGATCGCTTCCCGTCTCAGCTACGACGATGCCTTCCGCCCTCAAAGCGAACCGCTTTCAGTGACACCGCCGCTTGCCTACGGGCACACTCAACAAATGCGCAATTCCGGAGCAATCATGCACACCAACGCTGGCAAACTGGACGAAACCGCGGCGCACGAGCTCGAGCTCTACATCACCAACGAAGCGGCGCTGTTCGGGCCGCAAAGCCAAGCCGAATCCATTCGCAAGAACCTCTTGCGCAAAATGAAGGCCGGTACCTTCGACCCCGAGCGCTCGGTCGATGCGTGGATGTATCTGGTTGAAGCGGGCGCCAAGCGCTACGCCAAGGAATACGCCGAGCCGCGCGATTGGAGCTCGATGTTCAGTGTGCCCACGCGGCGCGCTGTCGCCGAAACGCTGGCCGAGGAATTCGAGACGGAGGCGAAGCTCGGCAACTATCACCTCAACCCCTCGACGCCACCACCGGCCCCGCGCCGGCGCCGCTCGGTCGATCCGTCGCTGGCTCGCGTGCGTCAGATCGTCGTGCGCGAAGAGAAGCCCTTCGATCCGGAGCAGCGCTACGAACGGGGCAGCAAGCGCCATCACTTCGCGGTCAATGCGACCGATCCGCGCGACATCCCCTCGCACCTGCGTGCAGTCAAGTTCGACTACCACGAGGCGCCGGAGAAGAACGGCGAGCAGCTGAGCTACGGCCACTTCGACCCGGGCACCGCGCGCGATGGCGCTCAGTGGTACGAAGTCGAATACGCTTCGGGCTCGGACTACTCAGGCGGCACCGTCAATCGCAGCAATTACGAAGTGCTGCAAGAGATGCTCGAGGAATCGCATCCAAGCGGCCAGGAGCCCGCCGTTTGGGCCGACGCCTACGGCGGCCACGGTACCTACGCGATCTTGGTCGTCTACGATGCGCTCGATCCAGAGATCCGAGCTGCGCTCGACGCGCTCGAGGACTACCCGCTGCTCGATGAAGAGCACCATTCGATGCACGAGACCGAGCTGGAGGACGAAGCGTGGGAGAGCACCTACCAGCGCGAATTCGAGTCGAAGCTCCTCGAGGAGCTCTTCACTGATGGTGAAGATGAAGACTGGCCCGAAGGCGTCGAGTCATTCGGCGTGTTCCGTCTTGGGATGGAAGTAGCCAACGAGAATTGGGAGCACAGCGCCGAGGGGCCATACGTCGATATCGATCGCGTCGTCGCTGCGATTGCCCCGATCCTTACGGGCGACAAGGCTCCGCCGAGCTGGATGCGCGGCACGAGCCTCGATGATCTCGAGAAGGCCCGCGAAGCGCTCGGGTTGAGCTAACCGACTTTTCGCACGTCGCGTTTCCAATCGACACTGAACGTGCCCTTGCTCGTCGCGTGCTCAGGCACGTGCTTGTGGTCGAGCAGGCTTTTCATGTCCATGCGATGTTCGACCAAGCTCGGCGCGTGCACGCAGATCTGCCGCTTCATCTGATTGACGGCCCACGCGATGGCCAAGTCTTGTTCGCAGCCTACCTTGAGGCCGCCGCGGCTCGAGAACCACGTCCAGCACAGTTGCCGCAACCGCACCATGTCCCGCACGTAGAAGAGCGTCGCTTGCGAATAGGCCATCAGCGGGCCCATCACCCAACGGCTTTTGCTAGGCGGCCTGCGGTACATGCGATCGTGGGTCGATAGCGTGGTGCCGCCCGGATCGAAGGCCCAACCGGCACCGAATTGCGGTTGATGCCGCTCGGCCCAGCTGTCGAGATTTGTCAGGATGTGCCGGTTGACCAGCACGTCGTCCTCGAGGCGCAGCACGAGCTCTGTCTTGCATTCGGCCATGCGTTTGAAGATCGCCATGAAGTGCTCGCGGCAGCTCTGCTCCGGCTGCTGCAAGCACACCGTATAGTCTTTGCCGATGTCGCTCGCTTCGATGCTATCGGCCGTCGTTTGCCAATCGCGGCGCAGGGCCTTGGGCGCTTGAACGAATACAGCGATGTTGCTCATGGTTCTCCTAGGCATTTCTTGGCAGCGGTGCAGTTCTCGGCCGCTTCGACACAGACCAGATGCATGCTCACGCCCGCGCGTTCGGCCGCTTCACACATGGTTGTCCAGCTCGGCCGATGCACGCAATCGATCGCGTACAGATGCCGATACGCAAAGGGACAATCGGCCGCAAGGTTTTCGCTCGCACTCGGCGCGGCCGAGGTCGGCGGCGCCACCGGTACAGCGACGATCGGACGACGGCGTTGGTCAAAGATCACCAAATACATGATCAGCACGGCCGCCAGCGCGAATCCGAGCACTTGGAGCTTGAGCATCGACCGCACGGAGTCTACTACGCGGCAGCTTCGAGGAATACGTAACGCTTGGTCACCGGATCCCAGGTCACGCCGATGATCTTTCCGGGATTGCCCAAGCCGGTGACCGTCTCTGTCGCTACCGGCGCGACGGCAACTGGCGGCGCGCTCACGCGTTCTCGGATGGCTTTGCCCAGGTAGGCGCCGAAGGTCAGGGTCAAAAGGTCAAAGATCTCATTGATCTTGCTCTGCCCGTGCCCCGGCTCGAACAGGGCCTTGGTCGTCTGCGCTTTGACGACTTCCAGGATCGCTTCGGCCATGAGGGCGGCGAGCAGGGCCATCTTGGGATCGACGCCGGCAATGCCCGCTCCAAGGCCCACACCGAAGTGG
>Ga0268265_10001460_pt1 | contig 19856 bp, 21 predicted proteins | sample KBSSwiS52_FD_190355 | JGI IMG/M metagenome (GOLD analysis project Ga0268265, IMG submission 190355) | Switchgrass rhizosphere microbial communities from Kellogg Biological Station, Michigan, USA - KBS Switchgrass S5-2 (SPAdes) (version 2) | ecosystem: Host-associated > Plants > Roots >... | reverse complement strand
TACCCCGACCTCGCGCCGACCGCGCCCTACGGCGGCTACAAGCAAAGCGGCCAGGGCCGCGTCGGCGGCCTCGAAGGACTACGGGAGTTCATGCAGACGAAGAACACCCGGATCAGCATGATCCCGCCGGCTCTGCCGTCCTGACGGCGGACACGGATTGGCTTGGCAACGGAAAGCAGACACGACAGGTGGGCTGCTCGGCCTCGATCCAGCGTGAGCCGGGCGCCGCCTTCGCCGAGTCCATTGGCCACCGTGTCGTCGACTCGTGTGAAAGGCAAGGTCGTCCGCTGATGGAGATGCGTCAGTTCGGCCGCACCGGCGTCCAGGTCTCCTCGCTTTGCCTCGGCGCCATGATGTTCGGCCGGATCGGCAACCCCGACCCCGCCGAGTGCCGCGCCATCGTGGACCGCGCGCTCGACGCCGGTGTGAACTTCATCGACACGGCGGACGTGTATTCGTTGGGCGAATCGGAGGAGATCGTCGGACGGGCCCTGGGTCAACGCCGCGACGACGTCGTGCTGGCGACGAAGTTCTACAACCCGATGTCGCGCGACCCCAACCACAGGGGCGCGTCGCGGCGATGGATCGTCCGGGCCTGCGAGGACTCGCTGCGCCGGCTCGGTACGGACTACATCGACCTGTACCAGGTGCACCGGCTGGACGAGAACACGGATCTCGACGAGACGCTGTCGGCGTTGTCGGACCTTGTCCGGTCGGGCAAGGTCCGGATGGTTGGTACCTCGACGTGGCCCGCCGAGTGGCTCGTGGAGGCGCAGTGGGCGGCTACGACCGGTGGCCATGTCCGGCCGCGCGCCGAGCAGCCGCCATACTCCGTCTTCGTGCGTGGCCCCGAGCGAGACGTGTTCCCGACCGCCGTGCGGCATGGTCTAGGTGTGCTGGTCTGGAGCCCACTCAACGGCGGCTGGCTCACCGGCAAATACACGTCGGCCGAGCAGGCCCCGGAGGGGTCGCGGTTCGCCCGGCTGCGTGCTGGCGCCTGGAGTACGGCGACGGCGGGTGCCCCCGCGAAGCTCGCCGCGCTGCCAGCATTGGAGAAGATTGCGACCGAGGCGGGGCTGACGCTGATCGAGCTGTCGATCGCCTTCACGTTAGCGCATCCCGCCGTCAGCTCCACGATCATCGGTCCGCGTACGCTTGCCCAGCTGGAGTCGCAGCTGAGCGCTGCCGGCGTCCGGCTGGGCGCCGACGTGCTCGACGCCATCGACGCGGTCGTTGCGCCGGGGGAGACCCTCGACCGCGGCGACTATGCGTTCGAGCCGCGCGCGCTGCGCCACCTCGACCAGCGCCGCCACTGACGGGCGGCGTACCACCCTTCGTCGCCTGCCGCCGTTCGTCGGCGGCAGGCGACGACCACTTGCGGCCGCCCGCCGGATAACGGGCGGCCCACTGACGGTCGTCAGGATGAGGGCGCCGTGATCTGCTGTCCGCAGAGGGGCTCGGCTCCGGTCACGGGGTTCCACGAGTCGGTTTTGGCGTTGAACTGGATGAAACTCAGGCACGGGCTGGCCACGCCGAAGGCATTGGCGAAGTTGCGTTTGTCGACCAGGATGCCGTCGGCGTCATAGTCCTTGACGTTCCGCAGGCCGCGGAGGAAGGCCTCCCGGGTGGGGCAAGGGCCGGCTTCCTGCAGGCCGCGCAGGAATAGGTCCGCTGTCAGCCAGCCGTGCAATGCCTGATTGGAGGTGGCAGGTTGGACCTCCGGCGCATATTGGTTCATCGCCGACAGAAATCGGCTGATGGCCGGGCTGCGCGTCTCGAACGGGTGATACGGGAGATAGGTGAAGGCGCCATCCGGCCATTCAACGGTTCTATTGGAGGATCCGTAGCCCGTAGGTGACAGCGCCACCTTTATGGTAGCGCGCTGCTGGCGTGCGTCGTTGACGATGGCCGCGAAATCCGGCTCCGTCGAGGCGCCGGTCACCACGTCCGCGCCTGAGGCGCGGATGCGGGCCGCCGCCTGCTGCGGACTGCTGATCCCCGGGCTCACCTCGATCCGGTCTACGACGGGGATGCCTGCGGCGGACAGGCTGGCCGCTAGGGCGTCCGTAAGCCTTATCGATAGTTCATTGGAAACATAGAGCAGCGCCGCGTGGGTGCCGCCATGGCTCTTGATGAATTGGCCGTAGGTGGTGATGCCAGCGCCCTTGCCCACCAGGTATGTGTAAGTGAACATGTTGTCGTACTCGCCCCAGGAGAGGTCTAGCGCCTCGCCGGTGACCGGGATGCCCTGCTGGTGCAGCCAGTCCGCCGAGCCGCCCGCGGCGGTGGTCATTTCCATGACTCCGAAGACGTGCTGCTGTGTGACGAGACTCTTGGCCGCGGATAGGTTGGCGGAATTCGTGGCAGCGTCGTCCGCCCACTTCAAGACCACCCGGCGACCGTAGACGCCGCCTTCCTTAACTGAGACCCCGAGGCGGGCGTCCACGCCACCTCGGAAGGCATCGAACTCTCGGGCCAATGGGCCGGAGTCGGGGTAGATAAGCCCGGCGACCACTTGGTCGCGGGTCACACCGAGGGTGGCACAATTGCTGGAGGCGCTCTCGCCGCTTCCGCCGCCACTACAGGCCGTCAGCCCGATGCCGGCGAGCGCGGCGGCCAGGAAGAGCAGCAGCACGGTTCCTGTGGGTTTCCTGCGAAAATGAGTAGGCATAACGCGCGGCTTTCTAATTGAGGAAATGAGGATTTGAGCAGCGACGGCGCAAGACACTCGTCACCTGCCGGCCATGCCACGAAGCCATCCACGCTGGACGACCTACCACGCAACCCACGGCATAACCACTGGAGAGCCCGTTGCGGTTAACGCCGCCCGGCGGGTTCGGCGGGGGTCCGACGGAAAAGGACCGACCAGGGCACCTCGCCGGCGGCCTACCCGACTGGAGCCATCACCGACTGTAACCGCGAGCTTCGCATTAGGACCATACAGTTGACAGTATCGTCAAGACATCTAGCATCGGAGGCGGGGCGGCCTCCCCTCGAGCACCACCGCGACCATCAGGGCCCCGAACCGAGGGACCTTGACATCATCATCATGAACTTCAACATAGGGACGGAGTGCAGACGTCTGCTCGAGTGGGCTCCCGCGATCATCAGGCACCGCGCTAGGGGATGAGGAGAGATCTGTTGGAACTGCACGGAATGGATCTTGAGCTCACTGGTTGGTTTCAGGTCGCATGGTCGGGCGACATCGGGCCGGAACAGGTGATTCCCCTTCGCTACTTCGGCCGGGATCTGGTCGGGTACCGCGGGAAGGACGGCGCGGTTCACATCCAGGACCGCCATTGCCGACACTTAGGTGCGAGCCTCGCGCACGGCGGGAAGGTCGTCGACGAGGGCATCCGGTGCCCCTTCCACGGCTGGGTCTGGGGTCCGGACGGCCAGAACGTGTCCATCCCTTACCAGGACCGGCCCAGTCGCGCCCGGCGGCTCGGCAGCTGGCCGGTCGTGGAACGCAACGAGTCGATCTACGTGTGGCATGACCACGCCGGTCGCGACCCCTTCTTCGACGTCCCGGACTGCCTCACGTTCACCGCGCACGGCGCGCGAACCAAGTTCCACCCCGCCTGGCCGGAGGGTACCGCGCACTTCCGCGACCTGCGGGTTCACCCGGCCATGGTCATCGAGAACAGCGTCGACCCGCAGCACTTCAAGTTCGTCCACGGAACCCCCCTCGCGCCGGTGGTTCTCGAGGAGACGGTGGACGGCCCGTACTGGCAGAACCGAGTTGGCTTCGGCAATGGGTGGATCCAGCACGCGCGTGACGCCGAGGGCAATCTGCGCAGGGATTCCCTCAATACCCTGGAGGCGATCTGGGCCGGCATTGGTGCCAGCGTCAACATGGAGCACACCCGCGCTGGCATGCGGGGCGTCACGATCAACACGACGCCCGTCGAGGACGGCAAGTCGGAGATCTTCGCTACCTACTGGATCGACAAGCAGGACGGCGATCTGGAGAACGGCTCCTATCGACGCCGGCTCGACGAAGCCAAGGCTGCGCTGCCCGATGACGTCACTATCTGGAACAACCAGGTGTACCTGGAGCGGCCTGTCCTGGCCAGCACCGAAGGAGCCGGGTTCCGGAAGATACGCCGCTGGGCGAAGCAATTCTACCCGGGCGGTCAGGGCGTGACCGGTCCGACGGGAGTCAGCGGCACCCGAACGCCCAGCGCGGAGACGGCCCAAGTGTAGCTCCAGAGCTGAAGCCTGCCCCGGCGGGAACGGTCCTCTCCGCCACAGCGAACACCGCCAGTCGGTTGCGTTGATACTGTCCGGTGCCGCGCCCTCGCCGCCGGACACCCATGGGCTAGAAACCGCCCGTCGAGAGGAGAGCCCGTGACCGCCTCGAACACCCATACTCAGGCCAGCCGTGAACTCATGGAACGTGTCTACGCCTCCGTCGCTCAGGGCGACGGCCAGGCCCTACTCGCCGCCATGAGCGACGACATCATCGTCCACGAGCCTCCCTTCCTGCCGTACGGGGGCACCTACCGTGGACACAAGGAACTCGCCAACCTGTTCGCCCAGATTCCCAAGTACGTCGACGTTCGCAAACTGAACGTCGACCGCCTCATCGCCGACGGGGATCACGTCATCGGGATCCTCCGCATGCCCGACCTGAAAACCGGCGAAGAGCTCCTCGTAGCCGAGGAGTCCATCATCCGCGACGGAAAGATCGTCGAGATGTACATCTACTTCCACGAGACCCGATCGCTTCTGCCCCAGCCCTGACTTCGACGGAGCCGGGCCCGGCGGCGGGCCACGCCGCGAGCAGGGCGCCGAGCCCACTACCGCCGAACCTCGAACGGAACCAGACGATCGGGCCACCTTCGGCCCACCGCGCTGAGGGCGCTTGCACGGGAGACAACGACTTGACTAATGAAGCTCGTTCCCCTGCTGGCCGACCACCATCCGGAACACGGAGCTCCCGCTGTCGGCGTTCCTTCGGCCAAGGTCTCGGCATGACTTATCCCACGAAAGGCACTCAGCCTCTCGTGGCGGTCACTTTACCCGAATGGGGTCCCCGATGGACAACACGGAGATAGGCGTACGGATCGGCGTGACCGATCTGATGGCCACCTACCAGTTCCTGGTAGACGCGGGCAAGATCCGACAGGCCGCCGAGCTGTTCGTCGCGGACGGGGTCTTTCAGACCGAGCTTGGGGAGTTCGTCGGCCCCGAGGGCGTACTCGAGTTCTTCCGCAGGACCAAGGACGGCTTCATCGCGGCGGACTTCCTGCCCGCCCGCCACTACCTGAGCTCGGTCCGCGTGGAGCCACGTCCAGACGGTACGGCCGCCACCTACGCCTGCTTCCAGTACATCGGCACCCGCGGCCTCGACCACTGGGGGACCTACCGCGACGAGGCCGTGGAGCAGGACGGCAGATGGCTGTTCGCTCGCCGCCGCGCCACCGTGGAGGGGTACGTCGCCGGCTCGCCCGTGCCCGGCATCCTGGGGCTCGACCCGGCGGGGCTGTCGGCGTGAGCGTCCCCGCGGGCCGTCTGGAGGGCCGAGTCGCGGTGGTGACCGGAGCCGGCCGGGGCTTGGGCCGGGCGATCGCCGCGGCGCTCGCCGATGAGGGCGCGGCGGTGGCGTTACTCGGCCGCACCGAGGCCACCGTGGCCGACGCGGCCAGGGAACTCGCGGACAAGGGTGCGCGGGTGCTCGCCGTGCGATGCGACGTCTCCAACCGAGTAGATGTCGACGCCGCGGTCGGGGCCACGCTGGAGGCCTTCGGGGGAATCGACATTCTCGTCAACAATGCTCAAGGTGGGTTGATGGGCCAGAAGGTGCCCACCGCCGAGATCGCTGACGAGCAGGTGCTGGAGTCCTTTCTGACAGGCCCGGTCGGCTCGTTGCACCTGATGCAGGCATGTTTCGCGGCCCTGCGAGACTCCGGCCGAGGCGCCGTCGTCAACTTCGGATCAGGAATCGGCGTCCGAGGCGCCCCGGCTATGGCCGGCTATGCCATGGCAAAAGAGGCGATCGGCGGGCTGACCAAAGTCGCCGCCATGGAATGGGGCAGATACGGCATCCGGGTCAACCAGGTCTGCCCGGCCGGCTGGTCTCCGGGTGCGGAAGCATACCGGGACGCCGACCCGAAGCGGTGGGAGAACCACATGCGGCAGACTCCCCTGCGCCGGCTCGGCGACCCGTACGACGACATCGGGCGGGCCGTGATGTCGCTCGTGAGCGACGACCTGAAGTACCTCACCGGCGCGACCCTCATGCTCGACGGCGGCCAGGTGATCCTGCGGTGATGGTCGCCGTGACCAGCCGGGGCGATCTCGGGAGGTTCGCACGCCTGACAACCTGATCGGCAAGGTAGCGGTGATCACCGGCGGTGCCAGCGGCATCGGCCTGGGCTGCGTGGAGTCGTTCGTCGCCGAGGGCGCCCGGGTGGTGGTCGGCGACCTGTCCGACGAGCGGGGGGCGGCCGTCGCCGAGCGCCTGGGGGACGCCGTTGAGTTCGTGCACGCCGACGTGACCAACGACAGCCAGGTGGCCGGCCTGGTCGATCGGGCGGTGCGGCGGTTCGGCCGGCTCGATGTCATGTTCAACAACGCCGCTGGGGCGGGCGACGTCGCCGCGCTGGTCGACCTGAGCCCCGAGGGTCTGGATGCCTCCCTGCGGTTGCTGGTCGGCTCCGCGGTGTCCGGCCACAGGCATGCCGCTCGGTTGTTTCGGGCTCAGGGTAGCGGTGGATCGATCATCACGACGAGCAGCGGCGCCGGTCTGCAGGGCGGCTGGTGACCGGCCGGCTACACAGTCGGCAAACACGCTCTGATCGGCCTGGTGCGGCAGGCGGCCGCAGAACTGGGGTCGGACGGCATCCGCTCGAACGCCATCTGCCCCGGCATCACGATGACCCCGCCATGGCGGCGGGCATCCCGGGGCACCGGAAGCCCGGGTTCATGGCGGAGCTCGCCGCCGCGCTCAAGGGCGAGCAACCGACGGACACAGGGACTCGGCTTCCAGGATCCGGCACGCCTCACGGAGGGTGCGCCGGGACACGCCGAACTGCTCCCTCAGGTGGCTCGCAAGTGGCAGCGTCTCGCTGGCCTTGCGCTCGCCTCTGACGATCTGACGACGCAGGTATGAGGCGATCAGATCCACGGTCTTGGGCGGCCGCAGCACCACGCCGATGAGCGGAACCTCCGTGACCGGTTCGCTCATGGCTGACAATCCTCCTCAGCGTGATCCTCAGGGGCGTGAGGCGGCGTGCCGGCACTCGAAACTCGAACGGATGGTCTTGCCCCGCGGCCGGCTCCGGACCTGACGGATATTTCGGGTCATTATCTAATTCTGGCCATTCATCCCTTCAGGTCAGGAATTTTACGACTCGACAAAAGCCATCGAGAGCCGAGGTTTCCAGAGCCATTTTTAGGGAAATGCCTGTCTGCTAGGGACGACACGGTCGCTGGTCGGTGTGCCGAGGCCGCTCTGCCATGCAGAGCCGAATCGGCGGAAAAATCATCTCATTCCACACCACTGGACAGGCAGAGCACATGAGTATCCGCGGAGACGTGCCGGACGAGACGGACCGCCTGTTCGCGAGGGGTGGTGAGGTGGGCCGGATCCTGGCAGGCATGAACTGGGCCGCGACGAGCCTGGGCCCCGTCCAGAGCTGGAGTGTGACCCTGCGCACCGCAGTGAGCATCTGCCTCGAGTCCAGGCTTCCGGTACAGATTTTCTGGGGTCCAACCTTCATCGAGCTCCACAACGACGCAGTCATCCCGATGCTCGGAAGCAGGCATGCAGGATACCTGGGGCTCCCTGTGGACCAGATGTACTACTCAGAAAGGAAACATTGTCAAGCATTGCAGCAGTCCCATGAGCGGCACCTGTCAAGGCTGAAGAAGGTGATGTCAAACGGCGATGGCGATCTCTCTGAGAACATGACCGCCGTCATAGACCGACGCGGATTTATGGAGGAGTTCTATGTCAACGTCGCCTACAGCCCGATCCGCCAGTTTCCGGGCGGTGAGGTGCTCGGCGTCCTGGCAGTCGGGCAGGAGACAACGCGAAACGTGCTCGCCACGCGCCGTCTGTCCTGCTTGCGAGAACTAGGTGTCGCGACACCGAGCACACGGCCTCTGCCCGAGATATTTGCGGCCTCGGTGGAAGTGCTCCGCCGTTATTCGGCAGATGTCCGGTACTGCCTCATTGCGTTCAGGGGGCCCGAAGGCGAAGGCCCGCTCCACCTTGTCGCCGCCGCAGGCCTGGTCGATGCTGCGGGCGGGTGGCATCTTCCAGACATATCCGGTCCAGCCGTCGTCGCTTCAGAGATCGATGAAGCGTTGGCCGAGAATAGTGTCATTGTGGTTGAAGGGATTCCGGAACGCCTCGGACTTCACCCGGTCCCCGAGGCCTCGGCCTCGAGATCCGCCATCGTGGCACCGTTGACGACAGGACGCGGTGTCCCACCCCTGGGACTGCTCATTGTCGGTCTCAGTCCGAGCCTGCCGGTGGACAGCGACTACCGCGACTTCGTCCGGCTCGCGGCCTCTCAGATCGCGACATCCGCGATCGTGGCCCACACCGCGGCGAAGGAACGGGAGATGGCTGCCGAGGCTCAACACCGAGCCCGGCACGACACACTGACCGGCCTGCCGAATCGGACCGCGCTGTTCGAGGAGCTCGAGAAGTTGTCGTCAACCGGCGTGCGTCCCGCTGGCGAGCGCGCCGCGTTTCTATTTGTCGATCTAGATGGGTTCAAGAAGGTCAATGACACGCTTGGGCACCAGGCCGGCGACGACCTATTACGTGAGACGGCAGAGCTGCTGCGTCGTGCGGTCCGTCCGGGCGACGTCGTGGCTCGGCTGGGCGGAGACGAGTTCGCAGTGGTCTGCCGGAGCATCGCCTCCCGCGAGGCGGCCGAGGCGGTCGCCAAACGCATAGTCTCCAGCCTCGAGACGCTGCGGGCCGGTCGCGGGCAGGGCATCGGCGTGACTGCCAGTGTGGGTATCGCGATCTCCGGACCAGAGATCTTCAATGCCGATCAGCTGGTCCGTGCCGCTGACACGGCCATGTACGCCGCAAAGCGACAGGGCCGAGGGCGCTGGCAGCAGTTCGAAAAATCCATGTTGGATGGCTCACGCGCAGCGAACCATGGCCCCCGCGTGTGAGTCTCCTCGGCGACTGGTCTGACCTTCGCCATACCTTCCCAATACGAGGACGCCGACCCGGAGAACCACCGGGACTTCGTAGACGCCCAAGGTGTCGCAGGTCCTGTTGTTAGCGTGATCAGGAGCTCAACGGAGATGCTGACGGCACGTCGCCACCTCCGTTGTCGTGATGTCCCCTCGAGGGGCTTAACCGCCCAGATGGCCCGTCCTACTTGACGTGCGTGTCAGTTCTGAGTAGGGCAGGTGCCGGTTGCGGTGCCGTCGATGGTGCTGATGTCGACCACGCCGCTGACGGGACTCCAGGTGCTCAGCTGACGGTTCCGTCGAGGCGGGCGCCGAGCAGCCCTCGTAGCACCAGGAGCAGCTGGCAGTTGAGTACCTGGTCGCGGCCTAGCACTGGCTGCCGCCGGCAGGCGTTGTAGGGCAGCTCGGTCAGCAGTGTCCACAGGACGATCGTGGCCAACGAAGGATCGAGCCCGGGTGGCGCGTCCCATCGCTCTTGCAGCCGGGCGGTGATGGCCTCGAGGTAGGCCCGCAGCTCCCGCGACAGCGGCCACAGCGGCGGATTCTCGATTGTTTCGGTCGTCCAGATATGCAACACGGTGCCGTACCGGTCCACGATGTCGAACCAGCTCGACAGCCACTCTCGCAGGTCCTCAACCGTGGTCACGTCGGCGAGGACGTCGAAATGATCACAGGTCTGGATGGCGGCGCGGTACGCGAGTGTCTGGAATACCGCCGATCGGTCGGTCCAATACTGGTAGAACGTGCCGTGTGCGACGCGCGCGACGGCGGCGATGTCGTTGACGCTGGTTCCGGCGAAGCCATGCCGCTCGAAGGCGGTCACCGCGGCGGTGGCGAGGCGTTCGATGGTCGGCTGTGCGCGCCGGCTGATCGGCCGGCGCAGGCCGGGTTCCGTCGGTGGATGCGTCGCGGTGCCGGCGTGCCGCTCCCCAGGGGGAAGGTGGAGGTCGGGGCGGACGACCGGCCGCGGCGACGTGGTGCGGGAGTCTGCCCGACGCGCAGGCGCGGGCGAGGGAAACAAGGATCGGTGGATCATCTTGGCGAGCGTGTCGTGTAGCGCCCGTCCGATCGGGTCGGGAGGGCTGGGCGCCTCGGTCCGGCCGCGTTGGGTGTCGAGCACGACATGCGCCCATTCGACCAGTGTGATCACGGCGATGGACAGCGCCCGGCTGTCCAGGCCTGCGGTGTCAGCCCCGGTCATCTGCCGGTCGAAAAGCATCGTGAGCTGGCGGAGGTATCGTTCAGACGGGTTCTCTACTGCCGGCTCGTCAGCGTCTGGCAGTGGCCAGTCAACGAAGACCGGTGAGCGGCTGTGCAGTATCTGCCCGAGGCCGGCGAGCCAGTCACGGAACCGCGCGAAGCCGTGCTCGCCGTCGGTCAGCGTCGGCAGACGTTCGAAGTGTTCGACGAGTTCGTCGCCAAGCTCCTCGACGAATATTCGAAACAGCTCGTGCTTGCCCTGAAAGTACTGGTAAAAGGACGCATCTGATCGTCCGGTCGCCGCAGCGATGGCCTGGACGCTGGTGTCGTGGTAGCCGCGTTCGGCGAACAGCCGCCGGGCCGCGTCGATCATCTCCTGGGCGGCACGGATACCTTCGGGCCCGACGTGGGGGCTGACCGGGTACGGCGCACGCCGCCGGGCGGGGGGTGCGGGGCCGTCCCCTCGCGAGGTCGTCGCCCCGCCGTCGCTGTCGGTCGTGACGGGCCTGGAGAAGGCGGAGCCGGAGATGGCCAGGTCAACGGATCCGCGGATCGTTGCTGGCGAAGGTTCGTCCGTCACGCCGAGGCACCCACGGGTCCGAGTGTAAATCGCCAGGTCGGTGACCGATGCCGGCCGAGTTCGGCGAGGAGGCTTCCATCCTGACAGATCTCTTAGTAGTGTCTCGACTCACACCGATACCCGCTGGACTCGGAGGCTTGGAGCTTGCAGTGGCAACAGCTACGCGATAAATGTGCTCGCCGCCATCGGCAGTGAGGAGCGCTTCGCCGAGCTGGCGCTGCCGTATCCGCGCAAGGACGTAGCGCTGGTCGAGCAGACCGTCGCGGACCTCGGCCTGGACACCGGCGTCCTTGGCGAGATCGTCCGGGCCGGTCCGGCGACGCTCGTCTCCACCGACTGACCACCCCGCCAATCGACTGATCTCAGCGCCCAAATCTGAGGAGAAGACTATGGGCTTACTGGACGGGCGCGTCGTGTTCATCACGGGCGCCGCACGCGGTCAGGGCCGCTCGCACGCGGTCACGTTCGCCGAGCAGGGCGCGGATATTGTAGGTGTCGACATCTGCGCCGACCTCGATATCGTTCCTTACAAGCTTGGCTCCTGGGAAGACCTGCAGGAGACCGCCAAGCTGGTGGAGCAGGCCGGCCGGCGTATGCTGATTCAAAAAGCCGACGTCCGGGATAAGGCCGCGCTACAGGCGGCATTCGACGCGGGCGTCGCCGAGTTCGGGCATATTGACACGGTGGTCGCTAACGCCGGGGTGATCCTGAGCAACACCGCTGAGCGGGACGCCTCCGAGGCACTGCGCTTGGGCGTCGACATCATGCAGATCGGGGTGTGGAACACCTTCCAGGTCGCGATTCCGCATCTCAAGGAGCGCGGTCAGGGAGGTAACCTGATTGCTACCAGTTCGCTTGCGGCGCTGCTCGACCTCACCGACGGCGGCGGCGGCTCGGATGCCTACAACATGGCCAAGCTCGCCGTCACCGGCCTCGTCCGCTCGTACGCGAACATGCTGGCCCCGCACCGTATTCGGGTGAACGCGGTCGCGCCGACCAACTGCGCCACCCCGATGGTGCTCGACAACCCAGCGCTGTTCGGCGTCATCGAGGCCAACCCGCACCTCGCGAACGCCATGCAGACCCTGCTGCCGGACTTCCCGATGATCGAACCTCGGGACGTCAGCCAGACGATCCTCTTCCTCATTTCCGACGCTGGTCGCGTCTTCACCGGCAGCCTGCTGACTCCGGATGCGGGCATGGCCGTCCGCCGGTAGTCAGGCACCCGCCGGCCCGACGAACTCACGGAACTCCCGCCGGCCGGACAACCTCGGCGAAGTGCCGACGCCTCTTCCTTTCGCACTCTCCCGGGTGCTTCCCTTCTCCTCCTCGCGGCATCTCCGCGCGGACGCGAGGAGGAGAAGTGGCAATCTTGTCGTGCCCCGGAGGGTTATCGGGCATTCCACCGCGAGGCTATCTCGACAATCGACGGGGCGCTTTTCTGGCCTCGCCGGCAACTCAATCCTTCGATCCGATGAACTTGTCGTTCGGGTGAGGCGCTCTATGAGCTGACCTCTTCTCGCGTCGAGGTCGGGCGAGCCGAACACGTAAGCCGGGAATGGAGTCAGTGTGCTAATGAAACTGCCGACATGGCCGCGAGGTCGCGAATGAAGATCTTCGTCGACCCGGCGCGGTGCCGCGGGCATGCCCGCTGCCTGTCGATAGCGCCGGAGGCGTTCGAGTTCCTGGACCTCGAGGACCGCAGCGTCGCCGTCGAGGGCGCGGCCGACCTGGTGGGAATCGCGATGCTGCGCGCGGCCGAAATCGAGTGCCCCGAGCGGGCGATCACAGTGGAGACTGGGGAGGACCAGACATGACCACCGCAGACGTCGAGGCACCGGAACCGTCGGTGGGCCTCGATCACCATTCCGCGCACTTCCGCGAGCACAACTACGAGATCTACGAGGACCTGCGCGCGCGTTGCCCGGTCGCGCATTCCACGGCCTGGGGAGGGTTCTGGGCGCTGCTCGACTACCAGGACGTCTACGATGCGGCGCAGGACCACGAGCTGTTCAGCTCGGCGATGGAGAAGGGTATCCCGATGGCGGCCCCGGACCCCTTGGTCCCCATCGACACGGACCCGCCGCTCCTGCAGCAGTACCGGCGGATCGGGTTGCCGTGGCTCTCTCCGTCGTCGGCCAAGGCGCTCGAGCCGATGTTCCGGGAGCTCGCGACGGAGCTGATCGACGAGTTCATCGAGGCGGGTGAGGCCGATCTCGTCGGGCAGCTGACCACGCCGCTGCCCGCCCGCTGGATCCTGCGGATGCTCGGTTTCGACGAGAGCCGCTGGCAGGAGTGGATCGAGTGGATCCATGCCACGGTGCATGACCGGTCGCATGACCCGGACAAGGCGATGGCCGGGGTGACCAACATCTACACCAACATCATGGCCGAGATGGCCCGTCGCCGCGCCGACGGGTACGGCGACGACCTGCTCAGCGCGATCATGCAGGGTGAGGTCGACGGCGAGCCGCTGCGCGACGAGCAGGTGATCGGCTATGCGTTCCTCATGCTGCTCGGCGGGATGGACACGACCAGCGGGCTGACGGGCAACGCGCTGGTGCGGCTGGTCGAGCAGCCCGAGCTGCGGCGCCGGCTGATCGACGACCCTGACGTGCTGCCGAAAGCGACCGAGGAGTTCCTCCGCCACGACACCCCGTCGCAGGGCCTGGCCCGGATCATCACCCGGGACTGTGAGTTCAAGGGCCACCAGCTGCGCGCGGATGACCGCGTCCTGCTGATGTTCGCCGCGGCGAACCGCGACCCGAAGGTGTTCACCGACCCGGATCGGATCGACTTCGACCGGGTCGGGAACCGTCACCTGGCGTTCGGTGCCGGGGTGCACCGTTGCATGGGCTCCAACCACGCGCGCGTCATGTTCCAGGTGATGATCTCGGAGATCCTTTCACGGCTGCCGGACTACACCATCAGCGGTGAGATCGAGCGGTTCGCTGACGCCGGCGACGTCTATGCGGTGCGCCGCCTGCCGATTCGTTTCACGCCCGGTGCCCGCTCCCGGGCAGATTCGTCGGCCAACTCCGCTGCCTGATCCCGCACACCCACGCCCCGAGGGGCTGCGCGGACGTAGCCGTGGCCTCGGGCGTAGATGACCTTCGGGTTCCAAGCACGGACGTCGTCACGCTGCGGGTCGCCGGTCACCGGATGATCGATCTTGATCACGTCGGCGCCCCGGTCGGCGAGCGTGGCCCCGGCCGACGGAACAAAGGTCCAGGCGGCGACCTCGACGACCCGGACGTCCTCGAGAATATCCATGATCTTCGCCGGTTCGATCGGTAACGACATGATCGTCAAATTTCGTGGATGGCATCGCCCCTTGCCAACGGGCGGACGCCTCCAGCTGGTGGTGGGTGCTCCCCTGCAAACGCTTCGCGACCTTGTTGGTCAAGGGAGGACGGTGGAGCGGCCGGTCAGCTGATGCTAGGCTTCTTCGTGGTGCGCGTTTGACATTCTCGTCAATATCGCTCCAGTCAAATATCGCTCCAATGTTTTCCTGAGACGAGCATGGATGAGACGAGCGTGGAGAGGCGGGCACGACGAATGGCCGAACGATGATGTCCGGTCAGCGGACCGAGCTGAGCGCGTCACTCAGTGAGCGCGCGATCCGCCGGGTGCTGCTGGATTACTGCCGCGGCATCGAGCGACCTGACCTCTAGCCCCGTTCTCCGCACATGCCGCATCGCTGCTGGTCAGAGCGCTGCAACGGTCACCACTCTTAGTGATCGCCGCAGGCCAGCGCGGGTGATGTGCGGAATACGGGTCTAGCTGGGGCGTGCCCGCTACTGGCCGGACGCCACCGACTGACATGGACTTTCGCGGGCACCCGTGACGACTTCATCGGCTGGGCCGGGCTGCTGTTGCACCGCCAGGCGATCACCATACCTTGTGGCGAACATCACGGTCGAGACCGGTGTCGGCGATGACCGGGACGCCGCCGCGTTGGAGGTCTGCCCACATGACCGATGTCGCTGACGTGGCCGAGACACACCCGCGCCCGCCGGAGGGTGACTGGCTGGGGACGCCGTACCTGCGCTTCGAGCGTCACGGGGCGTTCGCCCAGGTTGTCGTGGACCGGCCGGCGGCGCGTAACGCGTTAACGGCCGCGATGTACTGGGGGATCCGGTACGCGGTCCAGCACGTCGAGCGTGACCCCGACCTGGCCGGACTGTTGATCACCGGCACCGGCGAGGTGTTCATACCGGGCGGTGACCTGAGCCAGCGGGGCGTCGACAACTGGATGGACTTCTCCCAGCTGCTCATGGACGTCACCCCGTTCGACACGCTGCGCCAGGCGTCCAAGCCGGTGGTGTGCGCCGTCAACGGGATCTGCCAGGGCGGCGGTCTGATGATCGCCATGTGTTCCGACCTGGCGGTGGTCAGCGAGCGCGCCACGTTCCGGGTACCAGAGCTGCTGCGTGGCATCGCGGACACCTATTACAGTCAGATGCTCTTCCGCACGATCGGCCCGGTACGCACCCGTGACCTCATGTTCACCGGTCGCACGTTGACCGCGGCTGAGGCACTGGACTGGGGCATGGTCGCCCGGGTGGCGCCGCATGAGCAGTTGCTCGATCAGGCGACCGAGGCGTTGGCGATGATCTGCCGCACGGCTCCGGGCGCCCGGGGGGACGTCAAGCGCAGCATTGACGCCCAGCTGGGGCTCTACGACCGCATCGCCATGCGTGAGAGCGTCCAGGGCGACGAGGCGCGGGAGGGCTATCTGGCGTTCAAGGAGCGCCGCTCGCCGTCCTGGGTACACGCCGACCTGCGGATCGCCGGCCGCCTCTGAGCCGCCCGGCGACTCCGCCCGGCGACTCCGCCGGGCACGCCCACGTCGCAGCCAGCCCACAACAGGACGTGTCGGGAGGACCGATACCCGAATCCGGAAGGCGAAGATGACATGACCGTTCATGCGGACCGCGGGTCGGCGTTTGTCATCGGGCCGCCGCGCGGGCACGACCGCAGCCATGCTGCGCGCCTCGCGGAGGAATGCACGGGCATGGGCGCGGTAGACACCCTGGTGCAGGTCAGCTCGAGCTCCGGCGCGACGGACCGGTTGGGCGCATGAGCTGGTTCGACGATGTCATCGGGATTCATGCCGGCAGCGACCGGCCCGTGGTCATCGACGCCGCCGGGTCGACCACGGGCGCCGAGCTCGTCGGCCGGGCAGCGAGCGCCGCCGAGCTGATCGCCGGGCTCGGGGACGCACCGCCGGGCGGCTCGTTGCCCGCGCTGCTGACGAGCAACGCGAACGCATACGCGCTGCTGCTGGGCGGGGCGGCAGCCGGCCGTCCGGTCGCTCCGCTCGGCCCGCGGCTGACGACCATGGAACTGGCGGGCATGGTGCGCGCCAGCGGGTCCGAGGTGCTGGTCACAGAGCCGGCATGGTGTGAGGTGGCGGACGCGGTCGGCCGGGAGACGGGCGTGCGGGTCGTGTCTCTGGGGGCGCTGCGTGCGTCGGCGACTCCGCCGCCCGCTCCCACAGGGAAGATCATGTTCTACCTGCACACGTCTGGGTCGACCGGGGCGGCCCGTCGGGTCGCGTTCACCCAGGAGGTGCTGGCTGCGCGCACCGCGCTGTCGTCGAAGCTGCTCGAGCTCGGCCCGGACAGCCGGTACGCGGCCGGCTCGCCGATCCACCACATCGGCGGGCTAGGTAACGCGCTGGTAGCGGTGTCCAGGGGCGGCGCGGTCCTGCCGACGGCGCGGTTCACCTTCGAGTGGTGGCGCGGGCTGCGGGCCATCGGCGCGACGCACTGCCAGCTGGTCCCGACGATGATCGAGATGGTGCTCGCCGCGGGCGAGCTCACGGCTGTCCCGATGCGCATGCTGGTCTACGGTGCGTCACCGATCAGCCCGGACACGCTGGGACGGGTGCTCGCCGCGCTCCCCGGCGTCCGGCTGGTCAACATGTTTGGCCAGACCGAGGGCAGCCCGATCACCTGCCTTACCGCCGCCGACCACGAGCGTGCCGCGGCCGGCGAGGATCGGCTGCTCGCCACGGTGGGGCGCGCGGTCCCCGGCCTGCGACTGCGTATCGACGACCCAGACGACGAAGGCGTAGGGGAAGTGCTCGCCGCGGCGGAACACCTGGCGGTGCATGGTGAGGATGGCTGGCTGCGTACGGGCGACCTCGGCGCGCTCGACGACCAGGGCTACCTGCGGCTGGCCGGGCGTCGGCACGACATGGTGATACGCGGCGGCGAGAACGTCTACCCGCTGGAAGTCGAGCACGTGTTGGCCAACCATCCGGCCGTCGCGGCGGCTGGTGTCGTCGGAGTGCCCGACCAGCGGCTGGGGGAGACCCTGGCGGCATTCGTCGTCGCGGCGGACCCGGCCCGCCCGCCTGGTCCCGACGAGCTACGCCGGTTCACCCGCGCCCGACTCGCGGGCTTCAAGGTGCCCGCCTACTGGTACGTCGTCGACGAGCTGCCGCTGAGCCACGCGGGCAAGGTCATGCGAGCCGCCCTGCGCGACCGGCACATGGCCGCCGCCGAGTCCTCGGCCGCCCGAACGGGCTGATCCCCCGGCCGCCCAGCTCGGACGCGATCTCGCGGACTCTCCCGGACTGCTTGAACAGGTCGCGGCTCGGTCGATGGCAGCGCTTGACCTCCGCGTCCCCTTCACCTCCACCGAGACGGAGCGTCCCCCGCCAGTCTCAGGCCGTGGCCGGCGTCGGTACTTGGGCGGGGCGGATCGTGCTCACGGATGGCTCTTGCGAGCTGGGAGGATGGCGGGCGCGTCGCGCCAGTCATCGAGGCCGTACTCGGGGGTGCCGCAGATGACCCTTCCGCCGGAGACCTCGCTCCAGTGCGCATGGTTGAGCTGGTGCAGGGTGAAGCAGGCGTCGAGGGCCGAGCTGAAACCCATCGCGTCCTGCGTCTGGTTCACCGACTCCTTGATGAGCAGCGCCGCCATGGAGGGGAGCCTCGCGATCCTGGCCGCGAAGTCGACGGTTCGCCCGGCGATCTCCTCGATGGGAAAAACCTTGGCGACCATGCCGAGCCCGTGGGCCTCGTCCGCGCCCAGCGAGTCGCCGGTGAGCAACAGCTCCTTGGCCTTACGGGGGCCGAACTCCCACGGATGGCCGAAGTACTCGACCCCGCACATGCCCAGCCGCGTGCCGACGACGTCTGCGAACACGGTGCCCTCGGCGGCGACGATCAGGTCGCAGCACCACGCCAGCATCAGTCCGGCGGACAGCACGTTGCCGTGCACCTGCGCAATCGTGATCTTGCGAAGGTTCCGCCAGCGCCGGGTGTTCTGGAAGTAGTAGTGCCATTCCTGCCGCGCTCGCTTCTCCGCGCCGCCGAGCGTGCCACCGTTGCACAGGAACGTCGGATGCTGGTCCGGGCCGGGCAGCGTCTCCGCCTCCATCTCGGCGGTGCCGAGGTCGTGACCGGCGGAGAACGACGGTCCCGCGCCGCGCAAAATCACCACGCGAACCGTGTCGTCGGCCTCGGCGCGCTCGAACGCCTCTCCCAGCTCGACGAGCAGGCCACGGTTCTGCGCGTTGCGCGCCTTCGGCCGGTTGAGCGTGATCCGCGCGATCCGGCCGTCCTCACCAAGCGTCTCGTACTCGATGTATCGGTAATCGGCGTTCTCGGCGGCTCGGGCGCCGTCGGCGCCCGTCTCGTCCATGACGGTCACGCGGTCTCCAAGGTGTGTGGCGCGGCGAGTTGGGCGTTCTCGCCGCCCGTGACGATGACGTGCTTCTTCCGGTCGACCAGGTGCAACAGGCCGTGGTCCATGTGACGATCTGCCCTCACGAACTGCTCCATCGAGGCCCGGGCGCTATCAATTGACGATGATGTCAAACTCGCCCTCTCCAGGCAAGGCGGCCCGCCCGCCGCTGGTCGTCGACCCGCGCGCCACCGCCGTCGTCTGTGTCGAGTGCCAGGAGGGCGTGCTCGGCCCGTCGACGCCGAGCTGGTGCTGCGCAACACAAGCTGGTGCTGCGCAAGACAAGCTGCTGCTGCGCAACACAATCACGATGCTCGCCAAGGTCGTCACCGTCGACGAGCTGGCCGCCGCCCGGGCGCGCGCCCTGAGTCAGACCCCCTGCCCGTTGAAAGTTGGCGGATCCGTCAAGTTTGGCTAGCCTCCGGTAGGAGGCAGCGGAGCGTCCGGGCAGGGCATGGACACCGTGACAGACCAGCCCTGCTCGTTCCTCCGGAGGAATTCCGTCCTCCGGAGCCATCCCGTCAGCTCGCCGGTACGCGGGCGGCCCCACACCGTGCTCACCCAGCGGGGGGGGGACACGTCCCTGGGTCGCACCGTCGTGCCAGGAACGTAGTTTTCCGGCTTCGGCTGGGCACGCGCCTCTTTCCTCAGTTTGCCGGGGGAGATGCGCTTCTCATGCGGCTGTGGACGCCGTGCAAGCAATCGCAAACAACAGGGAAGGCCAGGCACTCCATGAGCACCAGCACCAGCGCCAGCCTGCCCGGGCCGGACGCGCCGGAATCCCTCCGGCCGGCGCACCACGCACACGCCATGATGCACTGCAATCTGAACACAACCGCCATCGAGCGGTCCGCCGCGTTCCACATGGACGGCGCCGTTGTCGAGCTGGTCGAGCGGCCGCGCTCCGCCGTGCGCCGTCCCGCCGAGCCGAGCTGAGTTCACGCGGCCCGCCCGTCAGCCGAGCGGACGAGACAGGCAGAGCCCGAAGACCCGGCCGACGCGCACCGCCGGTAGCTGTCCGACCGGAACTGCGACGATCGCGGCCCTGGTGTGCGCCGCTCGCGGACCGTGGCCGCGCGGTCAGATCTCGACGATTGGGTCGAAGTCGGCGCCGGCGAGCAGGTCGGCGCCGAGCTGCGCGGTGAGCGCGCGGTGCCCGCCGAGCAGCGCGTCGAGCGCCGCGGCCCGGGACACGTGCCGATGCAGC
>Ga0268265_10001459_pt1 | contig 19860 bp, 14 predicted proteins | sample KBSSwiS52_FD_190355 | JGI IMG/M metagenome (GOLD analysis project Ga0268265, IMG submission 190355) | Switchgrass rhizosphere microbial communities from Kellogg Biological Station, Michigan, USA - KBS Switchgrass S5-2 (SPAdes) (version 2) | ecosystem: Host-associated > Plants > Roots >... | reverse complement strand
GATCGTGCATTCCAGGTTGTTGCTGGATAGCTGGGTCAGCGCGGTGTTGAGCGCGTCGACCACGCCTTGCTGCGCCTTGCGGCCTTGCTCGATCTCGACGGCGTTGTCGCGGAAGGTGGCCATGGCCTTGGTCATGCGGCCCACGCAGTCGGCGTAGTCGGTGTACTGGATCGGCGTCGCGGTATCGCCGGCGGCCAGCGCCTCCATGCGAAGGACGGTGTTCACGTAAGGCGTGCAGATCCGCTGCGACGACAGCAGCACCGTCAGCATAATGAGGCACCAGCTTCCAAACGCCACCGCAGTCAGGCCGCTGGCTCCGGCCGCCAGCCAGGTAGTGACGACTCCGACCGCGCCGACGACCGAATGGACGACCAGAAGCGCCTTGAACTTGACGCGTATGGGTGCCGTCTTCTCGAACCAGTTCAGCATGCGAAAAACTCCGCTCCGTGATCATGACGTCGCGAGAGCGCAACGTCGTCGGCAGCGGAATTAATCATCCGAGGACAAGACGCGCTTACGCCGCCCTTCCGTTGTTCTCCCTAAAGGAAGGACATCATTTACTATAGTCGCACGCCGTAGAGGGGCCGGGTTCCTTTCACCGGTTGAAGAAGGTCGTAGCGATGCATGATGCCCGGGTCCTGGTGGTCGACGATTCCGCCGCCATGCGCGCGCTGTTCTGCGATGTGCTTGAACAGTCGAAGAATGTCCGCGTCGTCGGCACTGCCGCCAACGCCGCCGAGGCGCGCGAGCAGATCGCGCAGATCATGCCCAACGTCATCACTCTGGACGTCGAGATGCCGGGGATGAGCGGCATCGAATTCCTGGAGGAGATCATGTCCGGCGGCAGCCCCCTGCCCGTAGTCATGCTTTCCAGCCTGACTCAGAGCGGCACCGACACCTCACTCAAGGCTTTCGAACTGGGCGCGGTGGAATGCTTTCCCAAGCCGCTGAAGGCCACGCCCGAGCAATTCGCCAAGACCGTCGGCAAGCTCGGCAAGATCGTGCTCGCCGCCGCGAACTCGAACGTGCGCGACAAGCCGCGCAACAAGGGCGCGAAGGCCGCCAGCGCGGCGGAGGATTTCGCTTGCAACGGCACCATCGCGGCGTTCAGCACCTCGATGGGCGGCGTCGATGCGCTGTCGGAAGTGCTGGCGCACTACCCCGCAAATTGCCCCGCCACCGTCATCGTGCTGCAGACCGAGCCCGCCGTCGCTCAAGCCTTCATCGCGCGTGCGGACAAGGACTTCGCCTGCTCCGTCAAGGCGGTGGCCGATGGCGCGGCGCTGGTTCCGGGCACGGTCCATATCGCTTGCGACCCCGGCAAGCATGTCATCGTCGAGCCGGGCCAGCCGGCAGTGCTGCGACTTGTCGAGCGCGACCCGGTGGAAGGGTTCCGCCCCTCTGCCACGCTGCTGTTCGGCACCATCGGGCGCAGCCGGATTCCGGCAATCGGCGCGGTTCTGACCGGCATGGGCGAGGATGGCGCCAAGGGCCTCAAGCTGCTGCGCGATGCGGGCTGCAAGACGCTGGCCCAGGATCGCAACACCGCCACCGTGCCGCAGGCTCCGGCCGCCGCGATCGAGGCAGGAGCGGTGGATTGCGAGCTGAAGCTGGAAGACCTGGCCGCCGCCGTACTTTCGGCCTGCAAGGCGAACTGATCGTCCCTCGCGGGGGGCGTCAGTGCGCCCCCGCCGGGGTTCCCGTCCCTCTTGGAGGGCGAGGCGCGATCCATATACTGGCCGCAGCGAGGAACAGCACCACCGCGCTGACCATGAAAAGATGCGAGGTCGCGGTCGCCGAACCCTGCTGCTGCACGATTTGCGCGATAGCCGCGCGCGCCTGTTCCATGGAGAGGCCCTGCGATTGCAGCCGCTCCATGGTGCCGGCCGGATCGTTCAGCCGCGCCGCCATCTGGGCCGTATCGATCGTGACCTGATCGCTCCAGAACGTGGTGAACACAGCTGTGGCGATGGCAACTGCCAGCGTGCGACCGAAGTTCGCGATGCCGGCGGCCGAAGCGGTTTCCGACGGCAGAACAGAGCCCAGGCTGATCGTTGTAAGAGGCACCATGAACAGCGACACCCCGGCGCCCTGGATGAACTGGGGCAGCGCCAGAATCCAGAATGTCGATCCCGAAGACCAAAGCACCGACCGCAGGACCGCGCCGACGCTCAGCCAGGCAATCCCGGCGAAGACCAGCAACCGCGGGTCGAAGCGCTTCATCAGCCCCGGCACCACGGGCGACCCGGCCAAAGCCAGTACCCCGCCAAAGGCCATGACCATCCCCGCCTCCGTCGCGGTATATCCGAGCGACGTCTGCAACCACTGCGGGATCACCACCACTGACGAGAAGTAGGTCCCGAACGCGAGGACCAACGCAATGGCCGAGGCGGAAAAGCCCGGGTGACGGAACACCTTGATGTTCACGATCGGGTGATCGTCCGTCAGCTCCCATATCACGAACAGGCAAAAGAAGATCGCCGCGACGACCGCGCAACCCACGATGAACGGAGACGAGAACCAGTCCTCGTCTCGTCCCTTGTCCAGCATCATCTGCAGTGCGCCAACCCACACGATCAGCAGCAGCAGGCCGGTAAAGTCGATGGGTCTGGCGCGCGTCTCGGTCTCGGTCCCGCGAAGCAACCACACGATCGCAACGACCACGGCGCCGACGATCGGCAAGTTGATGAAGAAAATCCATTCCCACGACCAGTTGTCGCTGATCCAACCGCCCAGGATAGGCCCGACGATCGGCGCGACGACCACCGTCATCGCCCAGAGGGCCATGGCCCTGGCATGATGCTCCTTGGGAAATATTCGCAGCATCAGCGTCTGCGTCAGCGGCATCAGCGGCCCGCCGCAGAAACCCTGTCCGAGACGAAACGCGATGAGCATTTCCAGAGAATTCGAAAGACCGCAGGCCGCGGAGAAGAATCCGAAGCCCAGGAGCGAGGTCATGAACACGCGCAGGGTTCCGAACCGTTCCGCGAGCCAGCCCGTCAACGGCACGCAAATGGCCTCGGCGACGGCGTAGGACGTAATCACCCACGTCCCGCTCGAAACCGATACCGCCAGGCCCCCGGCGATATGCGGGACCGAGACGTTGGCGATGGTGGTGTCCAGAACGACGACGAAGTTCGCCATCGCCAGAGCCAGCCCGGCCAAGATGAGCTTCGCCCCGGAGAAAACCGGCGGTTCGCTGACCGGCGTAAACAGACTTCCGAAGCCGAAGGCCCGAGGCATCAGTGGGGGTCCGTCAGATCGATCGAGGCTTCCATCGAAAGGCCTACCCGCAGCGGATGGGCACGCAGTTCTGCCGGATCGAGCGCGATCCTGACCGGCAGGCGCTGCACCACCTTGATCCAGTTGCCGGTCGCGTTCTGCGCGGGGATCAGCGAGAAAGCCGCCCCGGTGCCGCCGGCAAAGCCGATCACCTTGCCATGGTACACGACATCTCCACCGTAGAAGTCGGAGTGCAACGTCGCCTTCTGGCCGCTGCGGACGCGTCCGAGCTGGTCTTCCTTGAAGTTGGCATCGACGTAGAGCCGGTCGACCGGCACGATCGTCATCGCGACGGTACCGCTGGCGAGGCGCTGGCCGATCTGGACCGTGCGCTGCGCCACCACGCCGTCGATCGGAGCGCGGATCACCGTACGGGCGAGGTTGAGCCGTGCCTGTTCCAGTTGCGACATCGCCGCGCGCACTTCGGGGGCGTTGTTGACCGAGACGCCTGCGGTCAGTGCGCTGGCAGCAGTCTCCTCGCGCCGGGCACTGATCACGTCGGCGCGTGCCTGGGTCAGGCTGGCCGCGGCCAGCCGAACCGCCGCCTGCGCCGCAAGCATCGCGTTGCGCGCGCTCGTCAGCTCCTCGCCCGAGACGGCGCCGCTGCCGTCCAGCGACTGCCTTCGGCTGTAATCGGTCCGCGCCTTTTCCAGGTCGGCCTGCGCCGAGGCCAGCCGCGCCTGCGCCTGCGGCACGCCCGCTTCCTTGGCCTGGGCCGAAGCACCTGCCGCCGAACCTTGTGCCTGCGCCTGCGCGTACCGCCGCTGGGTCAGCAGCAGCATCGCTTCGGCCTGTTTTACAGCCACCTGCTGATCGGCATCGTCGAGCCGCATCAGCAACTGCCCCTTGCGGACGGGCTGGGTATCGACGACCGCGACATCGACCACCTGCCCGGCGACGAGCGGCGTGACCTGGGCGTTCTCGGCGGCGACATAGGCATTGTCGGTGGAGACCGAACGGCTGCCGATGAACACGTCATAAAGCAGGTACAGCAGCCCGAGAACCACTACCACGACGAACAGGCCCAGGATCAGCGGCCTGCGCCGCGACTTGTCGACGACGCTGCCCGACCCCTCAGGGTCGCCTGCGCCGCCGACCTCGCTGGGATTTGCCTGCTCGTTCTCACTCATCTGTCGGAACCTTCCCGCTCGTCTGATCCGCGTAGCCGCCGCCCAGCGCGCGCTTGAGCGCGACTTCGCTGGCCAGCGTACGGAAATGGGCATCGACCGCCGCCGAGCGCGCGTCGAGGGCTGCCTGCTGGGCGCTGAGCGCCTCGATGAAAGTGCCAAGGCCGGCACGGTAGCGCTTAAGGGCGATGTCATAGCCGCCCTCGGCCTCGCGCTGCGCCTGATCCGCGTCGCGTTCCTGCCCATGCGCCGCCTCGATACTCGAGACGGCATCTGCCGCCTCGCGCAGCGCATCGATCACGGTCGCGTTGTAATCCGCCACCGCCAGATCGAAGCCGCCCCGCGCCTGGCGATACTCGCCGCGAATGCGGCCGCCGTCGAAGATCGGCAGGCCGACTGCCGCGCCCGCATTGCCGTAGGACGAACCGGAATCGAACAGATGGGAAATGCCCAGCGAAGTCAGGCCGATCAGCCCACGCAGCGAGATGTCGGGCAAATACGCAGTCTTGGCGACGTCGATGCGCTTGCCCGCTGCCTCCACCCTCAGGCGCGCGGCGACGATATCGGGACGGCGACCCGCCAGCGCGATGCCGGCATCGGCGGGAAGCGGCGTCGCCGGGACGCGGCCCAGCGCGGTCGGCTGGATCGACAGGCCGCGGTCGGGGCCGGCGCCAAGCAGCGCTGCCAGCGCGTGGCGGCGGGCCGCGATCTGCTCGCGGTTGGCGGCAAGCGCGATCCGGGCCTGCGCGCTGCTCGCCTGCGACTGGCGCACGGGGCTCTGATTCTCCAGCCCGTGCTCGGCGCGCTGCCTGGTGAGGCTAGCCAGGTTCTCACGCGAAGATACCGCGTCGCCCAGCGCCTTGTCGCGTTCCAGCAATCTCGCGAGATCGAAGTAAGAGGACACCACGTTGCTGGCGATCAGCAGGCGCGCCTGGCTGGCGTCCGCCTCCGCCGCGCGGGTCTCCGAGGTGGCGGCCGCCAGCAACTTGCGACGCCTACCCCACAAATCGAGGTCGAAGTCCCCGGTGAGCGCCAGATCGCCCCTGCTCTTCCAGCCCTTGGGCACGAAGGCGGCGGGGATACCGTTGTTGTAGCTCTGCTTGGCGAAGCCGGCGGAACCCTGCCCGTCGATCTGCGGTAGCAGCGCCGCGCCCGAAACCTCGGCCGCGCCGCGCGCCTGCCGAATACGTGCCTCGGCCGCCGCGACGTCGGGAGAGCCGGCGAGCGCCTCTGCCACCAGCGCATCGAGCTGCGGGTCGCCGTAGCCGCGCCACCAGTCGCTTGCCGGCCATGACGCGGCGGGATCGGAGGCAGGCAGCGACTGCGCGCTTTGCAAGGCGGCGGGAGGCCGAACCTCAGGCCGGGGCCCGACATCGGGCAGGGTACATCCCGAAAGCGTGGCGATGGCCACGGCTAGGGCGCTGAGGCCGACTCGGCTGAATTCTGTACTCATCGGTACACGCTCAATTGTGATTTGGATTGCACCTGTCAATCGAAAAGCGTACTGAGTGGTACTGATATGGAAAGGCCATGCGGAAAGAGGGAGCTGAACCGGCAGCGCAGACGGGCGTCGATCGTAGCCGTCGCGACGCGCTACTTCCTCGATCACGGTTACGCCGCCACCAGCATGTCGGCCATCGCCGACGAGATCGGCGGCTCCAAGGCCACTTTGTGGAATCACTTCTCGTCCAAGGAAGAGCTGTTCATCGCCGTGCTGGACGAACTCGTCACGGTGTTCTCGGAAGCGATCGAGAGCGCCCTGCGCGACGACCACTTCACGCTGGAGGGCCTGCGCCACTTCTGTGCGCGCTTCCTCGAAAAGCTGCTGCAGCCCGATGCCGTCGGGCTGTTTCGGGTGATCCTGGGCGATGGCGAGCAGTTCCCCGAGGTCAACGCCATGTTCTACGCCCGCGGCCCGGCCAAGCTGATGCCGCGCCTGGTCTCGTTCTTCGCCACCCGGTTCGCGCCCGACGAGGCCGCTCGGCTGGCGCTGCTGACGATCGCCACGCTCAACGGCTTCAGAGTGCATGTTCTGACCCGCCCCAATCCCATACGGCCGGGCGAGCTGGAACAATTCGTGGACGACTTCATTGCCCACCTGCGCCTGCCCGCATACGAAGCAAGCCATGAAGGCGCGCCGGGCTAAGCTGGTTCCCGGCCGCCAGTGCAGGAGAATGCGTGTCGGCACCTGACTTTTCGCTTCTTGCCAAGCGCCGCCTGGGTCCCATGTTCGTCGTCCAGTTCCTGGGCGCCTTCAACGACAACCTGCTGCGGTCGGCGCTGCTCCTGCTGGCGACCTACACGGTCTATGCGAACGATCCGGGACAGGCCGAGCAGCTCGCGACGATCGCCGCCGGGCTGTTCACCGCGCCCTACTTCCTGTTCTCCGCGCTTGCCGGACAATTGGCCGACCGCATCGACAAGGCCCGGCTCGTCCGCTTCGTGAAAGCGGCCGAAGTCCTCATCATGGGCGTGGGGCTGACAGGATTTGCGCTGCAGTCGATCCCGATCCTGCTCGTGGCGCTGTTCCTGATGGGCGTCCATTCCACGTTCTTCGGCCCGGTGAAGTACTCGATCCTGCCCCAGCACTTGCGGCCGGGCGAGATCATGGGCGGCACCGCGCTGGTGGAAGGCGGCACCTTCATCGCCATCCTGTTCGGCCAACTGCTGCCGACGCAGATCCCCGCATGGGAGGCCGGCCTCGCCGCAACGGGCGTGGCGCTGGCAGGCTTTGCCGCGTCGTGGGCGGTACCCAAGGCACCGCCGACGCGCAGCGGGCAGCCGGTCGACTGGAACGTGCTGCGGGGCACCTGGCAAGTTCTCAAGACCGCGCACAGCGGTCGGGGGGTATGGCTCGCGATCCTGGGGATCAGCTGGTTCTTCACCGCAGGGCTGGTGCTTACAGCGCAGCTCGTCTCGCTGGTGGGCAACACCTTCCAGGCCACGCCGGACGTCTACGGCTTGTTCCTCGCGATCTTCTCGGTGACGGTGGCGCTGGGTTCGCTCGCGGTGAACCGGCTGCTGAGCGGTACGGTGTCCGCACGCTACGTCCCGATCAGCGCGCTGGTCATGGCGTTCGGCCTGATCGACCTGTGGCTGTCGAGCCGCGCGTTCGTCGTCCTGATGCCCGGCGCGGGGATAGCGGGGTTCATGGCCACGCCCGGCGCGCTACGCATCCTCGCCGACCTTGTCGTGATCGCGTTCTCCGGCGGCATGTTCATCGTTCCGCTCTACGCCATCCTGCAGGTCTACACCGTGCCCGAGGAGCGCTCGCAGGTCTTCGCGGCCAACAACATCGTCAACGCGGGGGTGACCGTCCTCGTCGTGCCGGGCGTCAGTGTGCTGCTCGCCTCCGGGCTCGGCGTTCCGGACGTCATCGGCGGACTCGGCTTCGTCACCCTGATAGTCGCGCTGGTGAGCATCTGGCTGCTGCCCGAAACGCTGTTCAAGGGCGTGGTGCGCCTGATCCTTCGGCTGCTTTACCGGGTGGAGGTGCACGGCGCCGAGAACATGCCGGCTCCCGGCGAGCCGGCGGTGGTCGTGGTCAACCACCTGAGCTTCCTCGACGGCGCGCTGCTCGGCGCGTTCCTGCCGGGACGGCCGACCTTCGCGATCGCCACCCAGATCGCCCGCGCCTGGTGGGTCCAGCCCTTCCTCAAGCTGTTCGAGGCTTTCCCGATCGACCCGACCAACCCCATGGCGGCAAAGGCGATGGTGCGCGCCGTGCGCGAGGGCAGGACGCTGGTGATCTTCCCCGCGAGGGCCATCACCGTCACGGGTGCGCTGATGAAGGTTTTCGACGGTCCCGGCATGGTCGCCGACAAGGCTCACGCGCCGATCGTGCCGGTCCGGCTGGACGGGCCGCAATACAGCCCCTTCTCACGCCTGAAGGGCAAGGTCCGCACGCGGCTGTTCCCGAAGGTCTCGATCACCGTGCTGCCTCCGCGCCGCTTCGAGATCGAGGGGGAAATGAGCGCCCGCCAGCGCCGCGCCATCGCGGGGCGCCGTCTCTACGACGAGATGAGCGCGATGATCTTCGACACCTCGCACACCGACCGGACGCTGTTCGCGGCCTTGTGCGAGGCGCGCCACCTCAACGGCGGCGGGGCGCCGATCGTCGAGGACGTGAAGCGCGAACCACTCTCGTACGACCGCCTGATCCTCGCCTCCGAGCTGCTGGGCGAGCGGCTCGCCTATCGTACCCGGCCGGGAGAGAACGTCGGCCTGCTGCTGCCCAACATCAACGGCGCCGCGCTGGCCTTCTTCGGCCTCCAGGCGGAGGGACGGGTGCCGGCGATGCTGAACTTCACCGCCGGGCAGGCGAACCTGCTTTCCGCCTGCCGGACCGCCTGCGTGCAAACCGTCGTCACTGCGCACGCCTTCGTCGAACAGGCCAAGCTGGCACCTGTGATCGCGGCGCTCGAGGCGGACGGACGGGCGATCCTCTATCTGGAGGATGTGGCAAAGGAGATCGGCTCGGGCGCCAAGTTGTGGAAGCTGCTGACGAAGAACCGTGCCGCCGCGCGGCACAAGGCGCGCCGCGTTTCGCCCGACGCCCCGGCCGCCGTCCTGTTCACCAGCGGATCGGAAGGCATGCCCAAGGGGGTCGTTCTCACCCACCGCAACCTGCTGTCGAACTGCGCCCAACTTGCCGCGCGGATAGACTTCAACCCCTCGGACGTCGTGCTGAACGCGCTGCCGGTGTTCCACTCCTTCGGGTTGACGGGCGGTACCCTGCTGCCGATCCTCAACGGCGTGAAGACGGTGCTGTACCCCAGCCCGCTCCACTACCGCATCGTCCCCGCGCTGGCCTACGACGCCAATGCGACGATCCTGTTCGGCACCGATACGTTTCTGGCCGGCTATGCCCGCATGGCGCACAGCTACGACTTCTATTCGCTGCGCTACATCTTCGCCGGGGCCGAGCGGGTGCGCGACGAGACGCGCAAGGTCTATTCCGAGAAGTTCGGGCTGCGCATCCTCGAAGGGTACGGTGCCACCGAGGCAGGGCCGGTGATCGCGGTGAACACGCCTATGCACTTCCAGGCCGGCACGGTCGGACGGCTGCTCCCGGCGATCGAGCCGCGGCTGGAGGCGGTGCCCGGAATCGAAGAAGGCGGACGCCTGTTCATCCGGGGCCCCAATGTCATGGCCGGCTATCTGCTGGCCGACGAGCCGGGAGTGCTCAGGCCGCCGGAAGGCGGTTGGCACGACACCGGCGACATCGTGACCATCGACGATGCTGGCTTCGTCACCATCAAGGGCCGCGCCAAGCGCTTCGCCAAGGTGGGCGGAGAGATGGTCTCGCTGCCTGCGGTAGAGGGCTATGCCGCCAAGGTCTGGCCCGAGGCCGAGCACGCCGTCGTCACCCGGCCGGATGCCAGGAAGGGCGAGCAGCTGGTGCTGTTCACCACGGCGAAGGCGGCCGATGCGAAGGACCTGCTCGCCTGGGCGCGTGCGAACGGCGTCACCGAATTGATGATCCCGCGCGACGTGCGCGTGGTGGATGCTCTGCCGGTCCTCGGCACGGGCAAGGTGGATTACGTGACGCTGGGCAATATGGCCGCGCAGAGTACCGCTACAGCCAGCCCTGCTCCCGATACCACTGCGCCGTCGACTTGAGGCCGGTTCGGGTCTCGATCTGCGGGACCCACAGTTGCGCCGGAGGATGCGCTTCTGCACTGCACACCCAGTCGGGATGGCTGAAGTAGGCGGCGCGGTCGGCCGTCATCTTGGCCCCCTTGCCCCGGAAGAAATGGTCAGCGCGGGCAGCACGCATCAGCCATTCGCGCGACAGGCCGATCACGCGCGGACGGCGGCCCATGGCCCAGCCGATCGCCAGCGCCAGCTCGTCGTTGCCCCAGCCGCCCGGGCGACCGTCATCCGGCTCGAAGCAGCGGCTGTTCATACCCGGTACGCCGGGAACCAGCGCCACCAGCAGTCGGGCGAGGTCCGCCACATGGATCACCGAGGCCCGTCCGCCTCCGGGCACAGGCATCACGCCCCAGCGCGCGGCACGGAACAGCTCGAACATCTCCTTGTCCCACGGCCCGTAGATGGCCGGCGGACGCACGATGGTCCAGTCGAGCCCGCTGGCCTTGACGACCTTCTCCGCCCGCGCCTTCGAAGCGCCGTAGTCCGACAGATCGGGCTCGCGCGCCGAGAGCGACGAGACGTAGACGAACCGGCGCACGCCTTCGGCCACCGCCGTCTCGACGAGATCGAGCGTGCCCGTGACATTGCCCGCCTCGAACCCGGCGGCGTCCGGCGCGTTCACCACGCCGGCAATGTGCACCACAACCTCCGCGCCGTGCACCAGCCGCGCCAGCGCGTCGCGATTGGCAAGATCGCCGCCGACCCATTCCAACCCCTCGCGCGGCTGCTGCGGCGACCGCGCCAGCGCGCGCAGACGCAGGCCGGTGCCCAGCGCGGCATCGACGAATGCCCGGCCGACGAAGCCGGTCCCCCCGGTGAGCGCGACGGTCACTTGAGAACCAGCTGGTCGCGGTGGATGACGGCAGGACGCGGTGCATAGCCCAGCAGTTGCGCGTGCTCGCTGGTGTGATGGCCCATGATCCGCGCACACTCCCCGGCATCGTACTCGGCAAGCCCGTGGGCAAGCGGGCGACCGTCCGCGCCGTGAATGACCACCGGGTCGCCCCGGTCGAAGCTGCCCGAGACGCCGATCACGCCCTTCGCCAGCAGGCTCGATCCGCGCGCCAGAGCAGCGGCCGCACCATCATCGACGACGATTTCGCCCTTCAGCCGAAGCCGCCCCCCCAGCCACGCCTTGCGCGCGCCTGTCTTGCGCGCGGGACGGAACAGCGTGCCGATCCCCTGGCCGATGGCGCGGGCGATCGGGCGGTCGTAGGTGCCGTTCGCGATCGCCAGCGCGATGCCCGCCAGCTCCGCGATCTCGGCGGCCTGCAGCTTGGATGTCATGCCGCCCGAGCCCATTCCGGAGGCGGACTCGCGGCTCGCCATCGCGTGGACTTCTGCGGTGACACCGTGAACCTGCGGGATCAGCGTCGCGCCGGGCTCCTTCGGATTGCGGTCGAACAGGCCGTCGACGTCGGACAGCAGCAGCACCGCGCTGGCCTGCGCGGCCTGTGCCACCCGAGCGGCGAGCCGATCGTTGTCGCCGAAACGAATCTCATGCGTCGCCACCGAGTCGTTCTCGTTGATCACCGGCACCGCGCCCGCGTCCAGCAGGCGGGTCAGCGTGGCGGTCGCATTGAGGTAGCGGCGCCGATCCTCCAGATCGTCCAGCGTCAGCAAAAGCTGCGCGGCGGTGAGGCCCTGGGCGGCGAGCAGCTCGGCCCACAGGCCGGACAACGCGATCTGGCCGACCGCCGCGGCGGCCTGGGCATCGGCGAGATTGCCGCGTCCGCCCTTCTCCAGACCGAGGCGCGCGGCGCCGAGCGCGATCGCACCGGACGACACCACGATCACCCGCTGCCCGCGCGCCCGAGCCTCGGCTATTTCGGCGACCAGTCCCTCGACCCAGCCCCGCCGCACACCCTCGCGCCCGACGAGCAACGAGGAGCCCACCTTGATGACGAGGAGGGGGCAGCGGGTTTTGTCGGAGAGGTCGGAGAGGCCGGCGATCGTCATGGGAGCGAAGCCTCTAGGCGCATCGCCGCAGCATGGGAAGCGGGTGGGTTCAAAAGTGACGGCTGGGCAGGCGAATCTGCCTCAGGCGATGCACTGCCGGTCGGCTCCGCCGCGTCTCGAACCCGCTACGCCCACGCGGCTGGCCAAGTCAGAGCGGAGACCAGGGCTTCGCGTCGGCTTCCTCGCGCTCGCCCTCGGGACGTTCGGTGACGGTGGCGGCGGGAAGATACGAGATCACCGCGTCGAGCAGCTCGGGGAGGCCCTCGCCGGTCGCGCCCGAGATCGCAAAGACCTTCTCGGCCCCCGCCTGCTTCAGCTCGCGCGCGAAGGCGGTGGCCAGCTCGGCATCCGCAAGGTCGATCTTGTTGAGCGCGATGAGCCGCGGCTTCCCTTCCAGTCCGCCGCCGTAGGCTTCCAGCTCGTCCTCGATCACCTGCATCGCCTCGGCCGGATCGGTCCCGGCGATGTCGATCAGGTGGATCAGGACGCGGCACCGCTCGATATGGCCCAGAAAGCGGTCACCGATGCCCGCCCCTTCGGCCGCCCCGGCGATCAGGCCGGGAATGTCCGCCAGCACGAACTCGCGGTTCTTGTGGCGCACGACGCCGAGCTGGGGGTGCAGCGTCGTAAAGGGATAGTCGCCTACCTTGGCCTGTGTGTTGGCAAGCTGGTTGATGAAGGTCGACTTGCCCGCGTTGGGCAGCCCGACGAGGCCGACATCGGCAAGCAGCTTGAGCCGCAGCCAGACCCACATCTCCTCGCCCGGGATGCCGGGCTGGTGCTGGCGCGGGGCACGGTTGGTGCTGGTCTTGTACGAAAGGTTGCCGCGGCCGCCCATGCCGCCCTCCAGCAGCACGACCCGCTGGCCTGCCTCGACGAGGTCCGCCAGCACCGTCTCGCGATCCTCATCGTCGATCAGCTGGGTGCCGACCGGAACCTTGATGACCAGGTCCGTTCCCTGCCCGCCGGTGCGGTTCTTGCCCATGCCGTGGCCGCCGCGCGGCGCCTTGAAGTGCTGGGTATAGCGAAAATCAATCAGCGTATTGAGGCCCGCCACCGCCTCGAACACGATGTCGCCGCCCTTGCCGCCGTTGCCGCCGTCCGGGCCGCCGTACTCGACGTACTTCTCACGCCGGAAGCTGACCGCTCCCGGCCCGCCCGAGCCGGCACGAACGTATATCTTTGCTTGATCGAGGAAATGCATGGTGAAACGTCCGGTTAGCGCGCGGCCAACTTTTCACGGTCCGCCAAATGCCAAAAGGCCGCACAATGTGCGGCCGATCGGCGTCAAATTCAATCACTGGTGGAGCCGAGGGGGATCGAACCCCTGACCTCGTCATTGCGAACGACGCGCTCTCCCAGCTGAGCTACGGCCCCGTTCCAGCAATCGCGCGAAGCGGTCCCCCGCGTCGCGAGCGGCTCCTCTAGCGAAGAGGTCGCGCCCTTGAAAGCACTAATTTCGCCTTTTTCGCGAGGCCCCCTCAGCGCGTGCTGAAGCCGCCGCCGCCTTGTCCCGGAGCCACCACGACGATGCCGCCGTAGCGTGCCTGCCAGGCGATCAGGTCCGAACGATACTGGTCGTAAGCGTCGAAGAAGCTCTTGAAAGGCGCCTCCAGCCGAGCGAGGCCCTGCGGCGCGTAACCCTCGAGCTGGCCGGCCGGCAGCACCATGACATCGTTCGCGACGAGCACCGCCGCATCGCAGAAACTGGCGGTGACGGGCGGGATCGCGAAGTAGTTGTAGACCTGCGTCTGATAGCTCTCGCGCGTCTTCATGCCTGCGGTGCCGAAGCTGGACTTGAAATCCTTCGTCAGCGCGGCGTTCGCCTTGTCGAGCGCCTTGTCGTGCACCTTCAGGAAGTGCTTGTAGCTCGCCAGGATCGGCGCGTACTTCGGATCGATGCAGTTCAGCGCCGCGACGTTGAACGCGGAACGGAAATTCCACACCGTCTGCTGAGTGGAAAGATCGGAATTCACCGTGTGGCGGGTTCCGTCGGTCGCCAATTCCGGGATCGTCATGTTCTCCGGCGCACCCATCGGCGGACGCGGCTGCGGCGGAATGACCACCACTGGAGGAGGCGCAGGCGGCGGTGCCTTGTGCCCGCAGGCCGCAAGCACGCTGACCAGCACCGCGACCGGCGCCAGTCTCAAGAAACTGAGGGAAAACCCCGGGGATTTAGGACGCGACACAGCCCACTCCAAACTTCGAGCCTACACCCCTAACCGCTTCCATCCCCAAAGCAAATGCCCGGGGCGATCGCATCGCCCCGGGCATTGCATTTGACCTGTGGATGATTCGCTGCGCCGTCAGTCGGTTAGCGGCGATCGCCCATGAAGCTCAGCAGGAACTGGAACATGTTGATGAAGTCCAGGTAAAGGCTGAGCGCGCCCAGGACCACCGACTTTGCGGCAAATTCGGTCCCGGCAAGCACGTAGTACTGCTGCTTCAGGCGCTGCGTGTCCCACGCGGTCAGGCCCGCGAAGATCAGCACGCCCAGGATCGAGATGCCGAACTGCAGCGCGCTCGACTGCACGAACAGGTTGATCAGGCTCGCGATGATGATGCCGAACAGGCCCATCACCATGAACGACCCCATCGCCGACAAGTCCTTCTTCGTGGTGTAGCCCACCAGGCTAAGACCCGCGAAGGCGGCGGCGGTGGCAAAGAAGGTCGTGGCGATCGAGGTCGCCGTGAAGACGAGGAAGATCGTCGAGAGCGAGAGGCCCATGACCGCGCAGAAGCCCCAGAAAAGGGCCTGAAGCGTCGAGGTCTGCATCCGGTTGGCGCCCATGCTCATGCCGAACACGAAACCGAGCGGCGCGAGCGCGATCACCCACCACAGCGGCGTGCCGATCACCTGCGCGGCGTAGCCGGACTGTGCGAAGAGGAGCGCCACGACACCCGAGAGCAGAACACCCGAGGCCATGTAGTTGTAGATCGAAAGCATGTAGCGGCGCAGCCCGGCGTCATAGCCGGCGCGCGTGCCCGTGCGACCGAGGCTCGGAGACGCTCCGAAGCCCGTGCGGGGCTGGGGGTCGTTCCAATTCGCCATTGCAAACTCCTTGTCCCGGCACCGCCCGATGCGGTGGATTCCGGTCACCTGCGAATATCGCGCTCGGCGCGGGACTTTTCAAGGAGAACCCGCGCCGATCCCGTGTGACGAAATGTATCAATCGCCCCGGGCGCTCGCGGCCATCTCCGCGCTGCGCCGAGCCGCCGCGGCCATCGCCGCGCGGACGACGTCGGCGAGCGCGTCACCGTGGTCGAGCACGTCACCGTGGTCGAGCACGTCGAGCCCAGCCTGGGTCGCGCCGCCGGGGCTCGCTACGCGCCGCGCGAGTTCGCCGGGAGCATGAGGCGACTGTCCAGCGAGCAAGGCAGACCCCTCCGCCGTCGCCAGCGCGAGCCGCCGCGCCTGCCCCTCCGGCAGCCCGAGCGCCACGGCTCCGGCCGCAAGCGCATCGATGAAACGGTACACGAAGGCGGGTCCGCATCCGGCCAGCGCGGTCACGGCATCGAACAGATCCTCGCTCGCCAGCCATTCGGGCGTGCCGAGCGGCGCGAGCAATGCGGTGACGGCTTCGCGCCCCACGTCGTCCAGCCCGAGCGACGCCAGCGCCATTGGCGACTTGCCGATGGCGGCGGCGAGGTTGGGCATGATCCGCACGATGCCGCCGTTCACCGGGAAGCGTGCCGACAGGCTTGCCAGCTCGCCGCCCGCAAGGATCGAGAGCAACACGGTATCCGGCCCGACCGCGCCCGCGACCTGCGGCGCCACCGCATCGAGCAATTGCGGCTTCACTCCCAGCAGGACGGCATCGAACCGGCCGGTCGGCACCGAACGCACCAGCGTCACGCCGTCGGGCGCGGCGGCCATGCCGGGATCGGCGACGGTAAACCTCGCCGGGTCGAGTCCCGCCGCGAGCCAGCCGTCTAGCATGGCCCCGCCCATGTTGCCGCAGCCGACGATAAGGATGGACTTCACGTGGTATCTCCCGATTGCGTCAGTGCCGTCGCCGCGGGGGACAGAGTACCCTGCCCGGAACGCCGACACGGTGAGGGCCCGATTCCCGGCCTTGCGACACCGGGCGGGCCAGGTGTTCAAGGTCACGCCACCGGCACTGCCATGTGGCGCTATCGCTCACGCCTCGCCGGCAGCATCCACCATCGCGGCGGCCAGTGCTTCCGCCGGAGTCTTGTCGCCCCAGAGGATAAACTGGAACACCGGATAGAACCGGTCGCACTCCTCGATCGCGGTCTCGATCACGGTCTGCGCTTGCGCCGGTCCGAGCAGCCCATCCTCGCCCAGCATCAGACCGTGGCGGAACAACACCACTCCGCCGTTCGACCACATATCGAAATGGCCGAGCCAAAGCTGCTCGTTGATCAGTGCCAGTGCCTCGAACATGGGCGTACGCTTGTTCTCGGGCACCCGGACCTCGGGGAGCGCCAGGAGCTGCAGCACCCGGTCCTCGGCCCGCCAGATCGCCTGGAGCTGATATGTCGCCCAGCTCCCCTTGACCTCTACGGAGATCTCGTCGTCACCGGAGTACTCGTAGGGCCAGTCCCGCGCCTCGAACAGCGCCGCCAGCATTTCAACGGGCGCGGCATCGTCTTCGCGCTCGATCTCGTCCCCAACGCTTCGCATATATCCCGACATTCAGCCTCCGTGACTTCCGAGGGATGCGTCGGCAAGCCGTTGCAAGACAATGAATGTGCGGTTCAGCACTGCGCAAAACTCCATAACCCTGTTCACAGCGTGTGGATAACGCGCGAGGGGCTACGCCGGCCCTTACTCGGTCGGGAGCGTATCGACAACCTGCCCGGCCGGACTGGTCCAGACGAAGGCATTGCCGATGTCCGCCTTCTTTACCTGCGCGAGATAGGCGTTGGCAGCCTTCTGGCTTTCGAATGGGCCGACGAGGATCCGGTTGGTGCGCCCCATCTCGCTGACGTTCGCCTGCCGCCCCTTGAAGGCGGTGGGGGACTGCTTGACGTTGCGCTTCCAGTCGTAGGCGATCGCAGACTTGTCGCGTCCGACGCCGACCTGCACCCAGATGCGGCTCGGATGGCTGGGGGGAGCCTTCTTGCCCTTGGCGCCCTTTGCCGCATCCGTATCGGACTTGGCGGCACTGCCTTTGGCGCCGCGCTTGGCGGTGGTCGCGGCGGTATCGTCCTCGGCGGCGAGCTTGCCGCGCTTGGTCGTGGCCGCCGCGGTATCCTCGGCGGTGAGCTTGCCGCGCTTCTTCGCGTCGGCCGCCTTCGCGTCCGATGCCTCGGTCGCCAGCTTGCCAGCGGCCTTCTTGTCGGCGCCGGCCTTCGTTGCCGGCTTTGGCGCGGCTTTCGCCTCCGCCACCTTCGCTTCGACCTTCTTCACGGCGAGCACTTCCTCGGGCTCGGGCTTGGGTTCGGCCTTGACCGCCTCGATCGCGCGCACGTCGACGGCGCCCGAGATCGGATCGGCGACGCGGTTGGGCGTGCCAAGATCGGCGAATGCAAGACTGACCGGAGTGGGCGACGCCGGGGTCGGCTCGGCTTCCGACTGTGCGCCGGCAGGCGGTGTGGGAGATGGTGCGGGAGACGGCGCGGCGGACGGTTGAGCCGGCACGGATTGCGGGGCGGGCTGTGCAGGCTGCGGCGCAGACACGCCCTGCGACGCAGCGGCCGATGGCCGCGATACCGAGGTCGCACCGCTTACGCGAGCCAGATCGAAACGCGAAGCGGAGGCCAGCGCCGGAGCGGTCTCTGTCGTGCGCACGGGCTCCCGCACGGGGACCGATGCAAGCCGGGTCTGCAGGCCGGGCGAAGCGGCGGCCGGACGCGGCTGCGGCGTTGAGGCTGGCGTCGGCTCCGGAGCGCGGTCCGGAACGGTACGCGCGGGCTCGGTCGCCTGCGCGGCGACTGCGAGTTGCTGTGGCGGGGTTGCGACGCTTCCGATCGGTGGCAATTCGCCGCTGGTGTCGCGCCCGATCGCCGGCGCGGGGTCGGGCGGTGCCACGCGGTCGGCCTTTTCGGCCTTGGCGCGGGCCAGTTGCTGCGCCACTTGCTCCCTGGCGCGTCGGCGGCTGCCGGATCCGGTGTCGGCCGACGCCAGCTCGGCGCGGGCATTGCGCGACTTGCCGCTGCCCAGCGCCTTGCCCTGCGGGATCAGCGCGGCGTCCGCGCCGGCGAGAGTCGAGGACGGCGCAAAGGCGGCGATCGCCGGGTCGTCACGCCCGATTTCGGATGCGCGGGGAAACTTGCCCAGATTCGCCGCCGCCGCCTGCTGCGCTCGCGTCAGACGCGGCATGTACCGCAAGTAGGGCGTCACGCTCTGCGCGAGCTGCCCGGGCAGGATCGCGTTGACGGTCGTGACCGCTTCCGGGACGCGACCGGCGATAGCCAGCGCGAAGGCGTGGGCACGCCAGCCGGGCTTGTCCTGCTTGCGCAGCAGCGGCATCAGCATCGCTTCGGAACCCGCCGCATCGCCGGCAATGGCCAGGCTGATGCCGAGACGTCGGCGCACTTCATCGTCATCCCGCCGGGCCAGCGCGACGCGGTAATACTTCTGCGCCGTCGTCGTATCGCCCACGAGGTCGTAGGCGAGGCCGCGATCCGCCGTCACGTCGGCGCTGGTTCCCGCTGCTTCCGCCTGCGCGAACAACGGGATGGCCTTCACCGGATCGCCTTGTAGCACCAGCGCGCGCGCAAGACCCGCCTTTATGCGCGGATCGTAGGCGTCGATGTCGCCGGCCCGGCGGTAAAACCCCGCCGCCGCCTCGGGATCGCCCATGGCATTGGCCACGTCGCCCGCATCGACCAGCGCGCCGACGTCGCGCGGATCGCGACCGATTCGCGCCAGCGCCGCGTTCAACCGCTGCGACTGCGCACTCGGCAGCGATTGTACGACGGGACGCGACACGACCGGAGCCGATTGCGCCATCGCCGGCTGCACGGCCGTCGGTGCAATAGCGCACAACCCGACCGTCGCCGCCGTTCCCAACCAGGCCGAAAGGCTACGCCCGAGGTATATGTTCGCCATTATCCACCACCAGTGTGAAGCCGGATCGGCATCACAGCGCCCCGATAACGGGCCGACCTGAACCGCGCGGGAACACCCGCGCGGACAGCGCCTCACTGGTTGTTCTGACGCCCCAGGAAGCGCGGGATGCTAATCGAGCCGCTCTCGTCCTCGTCCGCCTGCTCCTCGCGGGCGGGCTTGGCGCCGCGCGAGAGGTTGGTCATCCTCTCGAACAGCGTGCTACCCGTCGCCGGGGCCTTGACTGTCGGGGTGACCGGCGCGGCAGGCGCCGCCTGCGGGACGGGACCCCCGACGAACCCGCGCCGGGCGCCGCCCAGCGACGCCACCGTGGCGGGGGCCTCGTTGTCGAGCCTCAACTCGTCCTGACGGCTGCGGTAGGGGGAGGCCGGCGCCGGCTCCTGAACTTGCTCCGCGCCAAGGTCCAGCGGCTCGGGCGTCGGCGCGCGCAAGCCACCGACGCTGGCATAGCCGCCGGTGCCCTCGTTCTCGTCCTCGATCAGTTCCTCGGCACCACCGAGTTCGAGCGCCGCATCCTCGGGCTCGACTTCGCTGCCGTGGTTGAGGTCGAGCGGCTGCGTCGGCGCAGGCTGATAGCTCTGCGGGGCAGCGACCGGCGCCGGCTGCACCGGCGCCACCTGCGCCGCCGGGGCGTGCGTGAAGGAGGTCGCACCCGAGCGCGCCGGCCCTCGCGACATGCCCAGGTTCATCGGACGCGAGGCGATCTCCGCCTGCTCGGCCGATTGCTCGATGCCGGTGGCGACCACCGAGACGCGGATCTTGCCTTGCAGGTCAGGTTTGAAGGCCGACCCCCAGATG
>Ga0268265_10001456_pt1 | contig 19881 bp, 21 predicted proteins | sample KBSSwiS52_FD_190355 | JGI IMG/M metagenome (GOLD analysis project Ga0268265, IMG submission 190355) | Switchgrass rhizosphere microbial communities from Kellogg Biological Station, Michigan, USA - KBS Switchgrass S5-2 (SPAdes) (version 2) | ecosystem: Host-associated > Plants > Roots >... | reverse complement strand
TGCGTGAACCGCAGGTACATGCCCACACCAAACCACGCAGACCCAGCTAGAGCAACCACAAGCAGGCTAGTCGTGTTACCACACTTCAGACGTCGCGAGCCCAATTTCCATGGTCGACAACCCTGCGACCTGCACCTTCACGTCAGCGATCTCCGCCGTGTGCCCACGAACTGCGGAACCCGGGTCTGTCGCACGGGCCGATAGCTCTGCCCGCGTCGATGGCGGGCGGAGCGGCCGGCGATCTGGAACAGCCTGTGGCGGAGCCGGTTCGGTTCCCGCCGGCCGGCTGGGTAGGCGGATGTTGCGTTGTGGGGAGCCGGGACATGCGCAGCTGCCGCCGGGCTGGTGATCAGATCGCGTGGGCGAGCTCGATGAACGCTGCCGCGAGGCGTAGCCGTGGTTCGGTGTCGGTGGCGAGTTCGTAGTGGCCGCGGCGGATGTTCTGAACCAAGGCGTGTCCGGTGCTGATCGTCTGGGCGGAGCGCAGGCGTTTCAGCCCGCGCATCGGCCGCAGCCTGGCCTTGAGTCTGCTGTGGTCGGACTCGATCCGGTTGTTCTCCCACCGTGCGTCGACGTGACAGGCTTCGGGCACCAGCTCGTCGAGGATCCGCGGGTAGACCGGCGCTTTGTCCGTGGTGACCTCGACCGGCCGGCGGCCGTGGGCAAGGGCCCGGTGGAAGAACCGGCGCGCCGCGAGCTGGTCGCGTCGTTCGCTGGCGAGCACGTCGATGACCTGGCCGTACTGGTCGATGGCCCGGTACAGATATGCCCACCGGCCTGCGATCTTGACGTAGGTTTCATCCACATACCAGCGATCTCCCGGGCTGTGCCGACACGGCCGGGCCGCCTCGGCCAGCAGCGGCGTGAACCGCTGGACCGCGAGGTAGGGCGTTGGCGAGGTACTTCTCAGTCCTTTTCCAACGCCCCCCTCCCGAACCCGCCGTGCTGGTTTCCCAGCAACGGGCTCTCTGGTGATTACTCCGTGGGTGGCGCGGCTGGCTGCCCGGCGTGAATGGAGGTATGGCATGCCTGGCAGACCACGAGGGTCTTGCGTCGCCGGGCGGCCATGGTTTCCTTCCACGCGGGCTGCGACCGTTTGCTCACACATCTCGCACCGGCCCGCCACGAGCCGTGTAATCAGCTCTGTGCGGCGGCTGGCGACCTGGACTGGCCTGCGGTCGACGAGGACCGCATTTTTCTGCCGTTTGAGTGGGATGCCACCGAACCGTGCGACCAGTGGTTTCCTGCTGCCGCGTTCAACACTGGCCTGGAAGCATCTGCGCGGCCCAAACGGCGTCTCGACAGTCGCCTTGTAGGCGGCCGCCATCTTGGACACCGACGAGTCGTGCTTGCAGGCCAGTGTTTTCAGCAGTGAGGTCAGCATGACCCAATGCACCCGGTTCAGTCGGTAGACGTCGCCGGCCAACAGGTAGTACTGGACTAGGCCCCGGTATTCGGCCGCGTAGGTGTTGACGATCGTGTGGTCGTCGTCGTTCACCAGCCAGGGCCGGCGCTCGGGTTTTCCGCGCATCATGTACGGGGCGCAGGCACTACACGCCGGCCTGCTGGCCACCGACTTCTTCCATCTCGACACCATCGCGCTGCGCCGGCTGTACGTCCTGTTCGTGATGGAGATCCAGACGCGCCGCGTCCACATCCTCGGCGTGACCGCCCACCCGACCGAAGCCTGGGTCACTCAACAGGCACGCCAACTCGTCATGGACCTCGATGGGCGGCTCGACGGGTTCCGGTTCCTGATCCGCGACCGGGACGCGAAATACACGAGATCGTTCGACGACGTGTTCGCCGCCGAAGGCATCCAGGTCGTGAAAACTCCACCGCGGACGCCGCGGGCGAACTGCTACGCCGAACGGTTCATCCGCTCCGTCCGCCAGGAGTGCACCGACAAGATCCTCCTCTACGGTGAGCGCCACGCCACCGCCGTGCTCGACGAGTACGCCCGCCACTTCAATGACCATCGTCCTCATCAAGGGCGAGACCAGCGCCCACCGAACCACGACCCAGCCACCGTCGTCGTACCTCTCGACCGCCCGATCCGCCGCCGCAAGATCCTCGATGGCGTGATCAACCAGTACCACCGCGTTGCGTGAGCGAACAGCAAAACCGCAGGTCAAACCTCTGAATCGACTTTTGGCACGCTACACGCTTGTTTGGCTACGCCGATTACCCCGACACCGGTGCCGTGATTCTACAGGCGTTGCCCGACACCATCGGGCAACGGTCAGGACACTCGACGGAAACGAGGGTGCGAGCAAGCAGCCACGCATACCAGGTAGCAACCAATCGACCACACTGTGAGAACTACCGTTGCTTGCTCACGAAGGCCGTAGCTGAACTGGAGCCCGGTCAAGAGCTGATCATCATAGCCAGCCAGGCACCCAATCGTTACTGCAACTGTCAGCGGTAAGCTAGCGCTCGGCGAGCGCTCGTCTTGCCGTCAGGACGTGGGCCGGTGAGTTTCTGGGAGGAGCGCTGGTCGCGGTCATCCTCGTCGGCTTCGGGCCACGACCGACCGCTAACGAGTCTGGCTCGGAATCGCGTCAGAACGAAGCCGCGGGCTCGGGCAACGACCGAGCAGTCGAGCCAGGCAAGTCTGCCGCGGGCAACGCACGTCTCAAGTCAAGTAGTCATTGTGATGCCAAGACACGAAGGCTGTCTTGGCCGGCAATTGAGGCGCGCCGATTCTAATTCATTGTCGCGAGTGATGCAAGTCCGTGCGGCTCGCCAGTGGAGGTCCAGTGAAGGCCGATAACTGGATCTTCGATTACTACATTTCCTACGCTGAGCCTGATAAGCCGTGGGCCGAGTGGATCGCGTGGCAGATCGAGGCCGCGGGAAGTCGAGTCCTCGTTGATGCGTGGGACTCGATGGCCGGGCAAAATAGACTCGCCATTATTCGCGAGGCGCTCAAAGGGGCCCGGAGGGTTCTAATCCTCGTCTCACCAAGCTATCTCGAATCGGCATACGATCACTCTGCCTGGCAAGCGATATATGTTAATGATCCGCTGGGCTTCGACAACCGTCTAGTACCAGTAAAGATCGCAGATTGTGCGCTCCCTGATCTCCTTGCACAGGTTTCTTCAATCAATCTGTATGGCCTTTCAGGCGAGCACGCCAGCGAGCGCCTACTAGGCGAGCTTGGCGCCCTTGAACGAGGGCGCAAAAAACCTTCAAATCCGCCAGTATTTCCAGGCCACGAGCGTCAACAGGACGCACCGATAGCGATTCTTACTCGCCATAGTCAGGGCGTGAGTGGCGTTGCTATATCGTCCGACGGCAATGTACTGGCTACTGCTAGCTGGGACAGAACCATCGCCATCTGGAATCCGCAGCCGTCGGCGCCTGTCGAATATGTCAGTACAGTTAGAAATATTTCGGCTCCAATCTCATCGGTTGCATTTGTAGGTGACAGTCTCGTTTTGGCTTCGGCCGCCGTGGACGGACAATTAGCGCTCCACGACCTCGTGGATCCCGCTCGACCTCATGAAATTGTTCGCTTCTCGTGCGGTGAATCGCTGCCGAAGTTTGCCATAAGTCCGGATGGCACACTAATGATCGTCGGGACCGCAGCTGGGAACTTACACCTCTGGGATATAAGTCGGCCGCGCGCGCCGATTCGCCACGAGGTCACTGAGGCTCGAATAGGCGAGATCGGCTCCGTGGAGTTCGGGCCTGATAGCCGTTTGATCGCTGTCGGAGGAAGCTCCGGGTCAGTCCACCTCCGACGCATCCACGCTGAATCTCGATCTTTCTTTGAATCCTCGTGGCGGGCAGGTTCAGGGATACGGGCATTATCCTTTGACCCTAGCGGTGAAATTCTTGCATTAGGATGCCTAGACCATAGTTTGCATCTTTTGAACACCGCCGAACCCCGAACGTTGGTAGAGCTTTCGCTCCTTCGTTCGCACCGACGCAGCATCGAGGCTGTACTCTTTGTACCCCGTGTTAGAGGATCTCTTCTGGTCACTGCCGGGACCGACCATCAAGTCAAAGTCTGGAGGATTGATGACCCTGTGTCGCCCCAAATCGAAAAATCACTTGATGGCCACCTTGGGGCTGTCGTCGATCTCGCCTATTCACCTCGCCAGAATATCCTCGCTACGGCGAGCCTCGATGAGACCGTGATGCTCTGGCGAATTCGAGGCTAAATTCGTCGAATTGTAGACCGAATCATTTCTATTTTCCTCGCAGTCTGCTCTTCTAGGTGACGGTTTCCGATCTCACGAAGCGTCGGGAGACTCTGCTCAAGACATTCTAGGGCGGGTTCTAGTTCTCCGAACTTAAAATGCGCCGTTCCAAGGCCATCAATAGCCATCACCTCCCACCAACGATCACCGACTTCTCTAAGAGTCGGCAGGCTCTCGCGGAATGATTCGATTGCAAGGTTTCGGTCGCCTGCATCTGTGTAGATGCGGCCCAACTGGACTAGACCGACTGCGCGTCGCCTAACATCGCCCAGACTTTCCATGACTTGAATGCTGGCACGGAGCCTATCGATTGCCTCTGTGAAACGTTCTTGGCGGCGGTATGTATCTGCAATCCAAATGCCGGCGTTTGCCTCCCACCAGGTGTCGCCAATCTCGCGGAATTCTGCCATGCAGCGGTCGAAGAGAGCAAGGGCCTCATCGTGCATGTCCAGCTGATGGTAAACGTCGGCAAGATTTGCGCGCACGTAGGCGGCTTCATGTCGCGCATCAAGATCATCATAGATTTGCGCGGAGCGCGTGAAGTGCTCTATCGCTTGCTCGAAACGCCCTAGCTGGTAAATTTTTCCGAGCGCGCAAACCGCACCCGCCTCGCCAGATCGGTCACCTGCTGCACGGAAGAGCGTCTCGGCCTCCGACAGCTCGGCTATCGATTCGTCCCACTGCCCAAGCAGGTGGTGCACGCGTCCAAGATTGTAAAGCGAAGTAGCCACCGACTGCTCGCCGTGACCTTCACGCGCAATGTCGAGCGCAATTTTCTCCAGTTTTTCCCAGTCGGTCCAATACGAACGATCCTCTAGGAAGGTGACCATCGACCTGATCAAGCTATAAGCAGCATCAGGGCAGTTACGGTCCACTGCCTGCCGTACCAAAATCCCGAGATTTCTCCGCTCAGCTTCGAACCAGTCATGCGCGTTTTCAAGATCGGGAAGGTCGAGTCGGACGCCGGTCATCGGCCGTGAACGAGACAATCGAGTGTAGACGTTGTGTCGACTGCCTGTCGCATGCATCAACTCGTCGGCCTGGTGGCAGTAGATGTCATAGGACGTCGCCGCGCGCTTGAACGACAGCTGGACGTCGCGGGAATCATCTTCGGCTTCGAGAAGCTCGCGAGCGTAGTCGCGTAGTAGGTCGTGAAGACGGTATCGATCCTGGTTGGCCACGTCGGGTCCAGTGGCCTCGAGGAGTTCCGCGTCTACAAGGTGTTCGAGTAGGCGCTTCGTTACCACCGGGTCCTCGTCGAGTGTTGCAGAAACGACCCACTCAGTGAATGTTTCGAAGCGTAGTAGGCCGAGCCTTCGAAAGACACGGGCCTCCGGTTGAGGAAGATCGCGATAGCTCAGCTCGAAGCATGATCTAATTGCGAGATCCTCGATCTCCAACGCAGACAGTCTTTCGCTCGCGTTTTCTAGCTGCCGAACGAAGCTGTCGAGCCGCAAATGAGGGCGGGAAGCTATCCTTGCTCCCGCAATACGCAATGCAAGCGGAAGGTTTCCGCAGAGCGTCACGATTCGCTGTGCAGACTCGGACTCAGCGCGCGTTCTTTCCCGCCCGATCAAACGAGATAGGAGGTCGAGCGACTCGTCCTCTGGCATCACATCGAGCCGGACGGAAATTACTCCGTCAAGCGCACTCAATCGTTTACGACTGGTGATCAACACTACGCAGGATCGGTGCCCGGGAAGTAGTGGTCGCACCTGGGCCGGACTTGCCGCATTATCCAGAACAACTAGAACTTGTCGACCTGAAAGTCGAGATCGGTAAAGTCGTGCGCGTCCTTCCAGATCACTCGGAATAGCCTCCGCTCTAACACCCAATTCTCTCAGAAGACCACCGAGAACATCGTATGGTGCGAGCGCCTCGGCCTCGGGCCCTCGCAAGTTTATGTATAGTTGGCCGTCGCGGAACATTTGACCGACCTGGTGAGCAGCGTGAATCGCCAAGGTAGTCTTTCCCACGCCCCCTTGGCCCGCGATCGCAGAAATGACGATCGCATGACTCTTCTTACTCCGACGCCGATCGAGGAGCTTCCTGAGTAGATCAACTTCTTTGGCCCGGCCAGTGAAATCAGACAGGTCAGGTGGGAGCTGGGCGGGGCGCGTGCCGCCACTACCTATATCGATGGCGTTTATCCCCCGTGTCTTTCTGACGTTATCCAGGCGTCCCGCACCAGTGCGGATGGGTTCTAAGTATTCGAGTTGAGTGAGTAGTCCGGCCATTAGAGTAAGTTCAACAATACCTGCTCCGGGATCACCGGTATGACTTTCGGCGCCGCCGCCTTGACGCTGCATTAAGCCATCTCCGCGCTCTAGATGTTTCCCGTTATCTCCGCCATGGTTGAGATAGCTACTCCCACGGAAAGACTGGAATGTCGGCCACGACACCTAGAGTGAAGTCCGGTTGGATCAGAACAGACTGGCTAATAAATAGAGCGGCGGTTTTAACGATTGCCCCCCGCTCTCGAAGGAGTTCCGTCGCTCTAATGAGGCTCTTTCCAGATTCGAGCGCATCCTCTACCAAGAGAACGCGCGTTCCCTCGACTATTGGTTCAGGGAATGCGTAGACACCGAGAGAAGTCCTTGTCTCGTCTTCGTAGACGAGGCCAATGCTGGCAAGTCGCTTTACACCAAGGTGGCCGGACAGAAGTCGCGCGGGCACGAATCCACCTCGGGCGATCGCGACGATCAGGTCGTAGGATTCGCCGTCGGCCTTGATCGTGGCTCCTAGTTTCGCGATCAATGACGATGCTTCGTCCCAAAAAATTGCTATCACCATCCCTGTCCCGGAAAGCGGCTTGACCGTGTGCGCGGGACGATTATAGTTACGAAGTGAGAGAACGTCCATGTCGGGCCTGGACGGGTCCTCTGGGGCTCGACTGCGCCCTAGCACGATCATCACACTTTGCTTAGCGGCTGAAATTCCAGAGAACGGCGCAAATTCCTGGAATTTCCTTACGTACCGGACGCTAGCGGTCAGCTGGAAAACCGATGCTGGTTGCACCGGAAGTCGGGCGAGTCGACGCATAAAGTCTATGACGGGGGTCTTCTTTTGAACATTGAGCGAGTTCGTCGATATTGTGCCGCGTCAGATCGTGGAACACGCTGGCTTACTGAACGACTCGACAGTGAAGGAACGTTACGAGCTGCGCGAGGCATTGGCGCTTATTACAAACTTCCCCTATGTCTCGCTGAGGCCCATAAAGAGATTCTCGGTCGGCGAATTCTTGCTCGGATTGAGAAGGAGTATTTCATTGGAGGCTGTTTCGTGGATCCGCAGCCTCATTTGAGACCGCCTCGTTACGCTGACCTGTATGAGACATTGTGGGTGTCCTGGGGTGCGACTAGACTGGGTGACATTATTTCTGACAATTATGCATTAGCATACGCTGGGCGGTTCTTCGATCGAGAAGACGGCGGGTTTTATTCGAGTATAGCGACTGGTGGCCGGGCCCGAGAGAAGGACCTCCGCTCGACAGCTCTAGGTGGCATAGCCCTTGCGGTGGCAGGAGATTTTGATCGTGCGGCCGTAGCAGGTGAGTTCGTCATCGATCTTCTCGCGATGCAGAGTAACCCCGAACGGGCATTTTTCTTTGTCCGGCAGGATGATAGAGGGCTCGTCAAGAAGTTTGACCCGGAACTCGAACGTTACTTTGTTATTCACCGCGGCCAGGCGCGCCCCCTTTACTACGCGCTTGGTCTGGGGGTAGCCTTTCTCGCTTTGCTGGCTCGCGAGTTAGGCGACGTTAGGTATGCCCGGTGTGCCGAAAAATACCTCGAGGTCTACGCTGCTCACGGATCGGATATTACTCGACACCAGTATGCGGGTAAATTGGCGTGGGGACTTTCCATGCTTCATTCCGTCACAGGAAAGAGGGGGTACGCTGAATTAGCAGCCGAGACGGGAGATTATCTTTGTCAAATTCAAGGAGCCGCTGGTGAATGGGTGGTGGCGGAAGCCTCTGGAGGAGTAGACGGTATTTACGACCGGACTTCGGAATATTCGATATGGCTCCGCTATCTGTCGGCACGTGAGTGATACGCAGTGTAAGGTCGCGAGGTGCGTCGCGAGGAGTCAATTTCGCCTGGACATCCGGGCGACGCGCCGGCGAGCACGGCGCGCCAGCGCCGCGCGCAGCCGGCGCGCGGCGCCGTCCGGCTTGATCTCAGAACGAGCAATTCGGCAGCGTGCGGGCTACGGACTCGACTCGTGGCGGCGGCGCCAAACGGCGCAGCGTTCCACGTAGGCCGGTAGGTGGTTGCGGGCGAACTCGTCGGGGCTCCACGGTGCCGCGGGGAGGAACTGGGCAGGGTCGGTGCAGGCGTAGGCCCAGGCGTGTCTGCCGTGGTCTAGGTGGACGCGGGCCAGGGTGTAGAGGTCGGCCTCGAAGGTGTCGAGGGTTTCCCACTCGGTGGGGGTGAGGTCGTCGAGCAGGTGTCCGGTGGCGGTGGCGGCCTGGTCGGCGATGAGGCCGGGGTAGACCCGTCCGGGTAGGGCGATGGCGCGCCATCCGGCGATGGTGGCCGGGACGCGGTGGGGGTCGCGGTCGATGAGGACGCGCAGGACGTCAGGGAAGAGAAGGCTTCCGAAGACGAACAGGGGCGCCGGGTCCGCCGATGCGGGGGCCAGCCGGCCAGAGCTGGGTGAGCTGGTGCGGGGTGAGGGGCTGGGCGTAGACGGCACGGAAGACCTTCCCCACGGTGTCGGTGTCGGCGGTGTCGGCGAGGTTGACGAACCAGTCGATGCCGGCGGGGTAGGCCCACAGGTAGCTGCGTAGCTGGGGGTCGCTGCCGCGGTCAGTCAGAATGTCGGCGATGGCACTTTCGGTCCAGAACGGGACATGGGCGCGTGCATGGTGCGCGCACTCGGCGACCGGCGACCCGGCGTTCACGGCCTGGTGCAGCTCGGCGCGGACGAGCTGTAGGTAGTGGTCCAGACGGACCCGGGCGGTCACCGGGGTGTCGTCAGGGGTGATGAACAGCGGCATTGCCTGGGCGATGCCTTCCAAGAGCACCTGGTAGGGAACGTGGACGGACAGCAGTCGGGGCCAGGGAACGTCGGCGCGGCTGGCGGCGGCGGTGTAGCTGGCGCTCTGGAGGGCGTGTCCGAGAATCTCGTGTAGGGCGAACTGGCGGATGCGCGCCTTGGTGAAGGTGGCGTTCCGGAGGTTGAATCGCAGCCGTACGTTCTGGCCGGTGCCGTCGAGCCAGTAGGACCAGTAGGCGTCGACGTCGGCGGTCGTGATCTCCAGGGCGTACGGGGCGTCGGTTCCGGCGAGTGCGCGGACGGCTGGTTCGGCCTCGCTGGCGGCAGCCCGGATCATCTCGGGCGCGTCGGCGGTGTCGATCGGGCCTTCGGCCTCGCGTAGCTGGCTCTCGGTAGTGGCATCCCAGGGAATGCCGATGTCGGCCAGTGCGGCGCGGGCGCGCTCGCCTACGGCGGTCACGTAGTCGTCGGGCCATCCGGCGGCGGGGCATCCCTGGGTGGCGGTCAGGTAGTCGTCAAGCAGGGGCCGCTCGCCGAGTACGGCGCCCAGGTAGGCCAGGTGGGCGCGGAGCTGCTCGGCGCACACCTGGTCGCCTTCGTCCTCGGCCCGTACGGACAGCTCGGTGAGCATGCTGTACACGTCCAGCCGGCTCGGCGCGGCCGTCACCGTGTCCGGCGTCGGCGCGCAGTCGAAGTCGATGACGGGGGCTGCCTTGCGCGCGGTCTCGTGGGCGTCCCACGCCCGTAGCGTCCGCTCGATGTCATCACGGAGTCGCATGGGCGGTGTCCCATCGCAACGTCACGAACTGGTTGGGTCGAAGGTCGTGCCGCGTCAGCTCGATCACGACTCCGGCGTCGTCCCGGGAGAACGACAGTCCGTCGGTCGCCGAGATCTCCGAGCCGTCGGGCCGATCCTCGGTTGCCGTGCACCGGGTCAACGACGTGACGCCCTGGTGGCGAAGCCGGATCGTGAGTGTGCCGGTGGGGCGGACGATCGACTGTCGCCAGTAGTGGTCGTAGACGAACCGTCCACCGGAGCTGCGGTACCCGACCGTCGCGGATTCTCCGGGCTGGATCGCGGGGAAGATCTGGCAGGCGAACCGGGCGCTGAGCTTCGTGTCGTGAATGCGCTGGATGATGATGTTGCGGTCCGGGGAGGGCAGGGCGTCGAGCTGCAACGGGCCGTTGGTGGTCTCGAACCACAGTTCCCGGTTCAACCTGGTGAACGGTGTCGCCGTGGCGTTGTAGAGCTCGTGGCGGTAGGTCAGCGTCGCCCAGCCATCTTCGGCAACCTCGATGTCCAGGGTCAGGCTTCGGTCCTCGACGTCTCCGGCCGGCTCACGGGCGGCCGGCATGCTCACACCTGCCGAGATGTCCTGCCGGTCGGACGCCGTGATTGTCGAGTAGGCATCGGCGCGATGGTGGTCACCTATGCCGGCGAGCGCAGCTGACGACAGCGCGTCGGCCACGGCCGCCTCGGCTTCCCATGGGCGGGGTGCGAGGCGGAAGTAGGCGCCGGGGATGCGTAGGGCGTCGGCGATGCGCTGGACGACGTCCAGCGAGGTGATGCGGGTCTCGCCGCTCATGACCCGGCTGACCCGGCTTTGGGTGAGCCCTGGCACGGGAGAGGACACCCGATCCTGGCTGGCGCCGTCGTACTTGCGCATCAGCCGGAAGACCGTCCTGAAGTCCAGGGCCTCGCAGGCGGCGCGGAACTCGTCGCGGGCAAGGAGATCGGGCGAGACGGTGTACGGAGGGGCGGGCTGGGCCATCCGCCATCTCCTCGGGTGCGGGCCGACTGCCAGGGTCAGCGGGTGGTCAGGTCGCTACGCAGGGACAGATTAACGCCACCATGCCACCTTGGTATGGGTCATTCGCCGCTGATTGGGCGCTTTGGCGCTCAGCTGGCGCTCGTCAACCGCTCGGCGAGCGTGAACCAGCCAGATTCCATGCACGCCGTGCCTTGCCGCCTTGACGTTTCGTCACTCGTCGGGCGCGGAGAGTCTGTCCGCAAGCCACCCCGCTTCGCGTCGAGCTGCGCTCCGCGGGGCGGGGTGGCATCCAGGGCGGGAGCTGACGAGAGGCGCGCGAGTTGCGATGGGTGACATCGAGTCGGACCGGACCGGGACGCCGGAACGGAGGCGGGGGTTCGCGATGACGTGGATTAGCGGTCCGTGCGTGTCGGACGAGGGGCCGGGAGTGGGCGTGCTGCCGTGGGGCGCGGACGGCTGGGCACTGGTCGTCCCGGCGGGCTCGTCGGCGCAGGCGCTGCACGCCGCGATGGCGGAGATGCCGCCGGGTCTGCGGTTCGCTGAGGCGTACGGGGATGTTGACCTGGTTCTCGTCTACCAGACCTCGGATGCGGGGCCATCCCGGCGAGAGACGCCGGGGGCCTTCCTGCGGGCCATGCTCGAACTCGACCCGGTGCAGGTCGGAGAGGGTAACGGTCGGCGGTGGATGACCGAGGGAGAGCGCGCCGCCTACGAGGCCGGGAAGGCTGATCTCGTCGATGCGCTGCGCCGGCAGGTGATCCGGCGGCGCGTGCGAAGTCGGACCGTGCTGAGCTGACATCCCAGGAATTCTCAGGGCCGGACCTCGTCGTGAGGTCCGGCCCTCGTCGTCTCAGGACGATGCTGGAACATCGGAGCTGGTGACGGCCTCCTCTACGGCGGCGAGCCTGGTCAGAACCTCCGTGAGGCGGTCCTCGACGCGGACCAGGACGGCAAGGATCTCCCCGCTCGTCGGCTCACGCGCTCCGTCGGCTGTGGCCCGGGGGCCAGCGAGCAGGACGCGGATCAGGTGGTCGTCGGGCCAGCCCAGAGCGCGCGCGATCGCGGTCAACGTCTTGTTCTGCACCCGGCGGCCGGCGCCGTGCTGAAGCTCGCGCAGCGTTGACACGGACACCCCGGAGATCCGGGCAAGATCCTGCTGACCGATGCGGCGGCGGGCCATCTGGTCGTTGAGCGCCGCGGCAACGGCGGCCCAGTCCTCGCCGTCCACCGGCCCTCTCGCCCTGTATACCGACGGGGCTTTCCGGTCAGCCATGCGCGCATATTAGCGGCCCGCAAAACGACCCAACAGGCGTGCTCGTGCGCCATGTCACCATGACATGAGCCAATGCAGCGCGCATGAAGGCCATGTCTCGGATACATACAACGCTCGGTTAGCGGTTGATACGCGCTTGGCGAGCGGTGGATCGTGTAACTCGTCAGCCGGGGCGCACGACCGGTCCCCGGGTTATCGAGACGAGTGGAGGTAGCACCGTGGCGGTTCCGTCGCGTATTCCAGTGCGCTTCGAGGACGTTTTCCCGCACGGCGCGTTCGTGCTGGGAGTGGAGGCGGCCAACGACTTCGACAAGGTGAAGGCCAACGTGCCGGACGCTCAGGCAAGGGACAAGGACACCGGCGAGCGGGTCTGGTCGGTGCGGGTCCTCGACGCGGACCCTGCGGCCCGGACGGCCGAACTGAAGGTCAAGCTCCTCAGCGAGACGTCTCCGGTCCTGCCGGACCTCATGCCGGGCACCCCGTTGCGTCCGGCGGTCTTCGAGGGGCTGGCCGTGGTGCCCTACGTGAACGCCAACGGGCGAGTGGCGTTCTCCCTGCGGGCGGCGACGATGCGCCCGGCGGGTCCGGCGCGGCGGTCCACTCCGGCGGTGGCGGCATGAGCGGGCGCGGCGCTGACGGGCTGCGCTCCTCGACGCACCTGGGCCTGCACGCGGGCGCGGACTCGTCGGCTCGCTGCCACGCCTACCCGGACAAGCCGCCAATCCTGTCGGTCACCCTGGGACGAACGAACGTCTCGATATCTCCGGCCGGTGGCGCGGTGACCTCCGATCACGTCGAGTTCTCCTACACGCTGCTCGCCGCAGTGAACGACTACCTCATCGAGTGCGAGCGTCTCGTCTTCGCCGCACAGGACGCGGCTGAACCACCCGAGGACCTCGCCGCTTAACGGTTTCGCCGCTCTGCTCTGGTAGGCGGCCCGGAACCGTCGCTGCGGCCAGCGGTTCCGGGCCTCCCTACCGTCCTTCTCTCCACTTCTTCTCACTCCTGGTTCCGTGCGCTCTGAAACAGGTGGTATTTGCCATGTCCAGAATCAATGGCGACCGGGGAATCCCTCGGATTCCGTCCCGGGTGGACAAGGTCCGCGTCCCGCTATGGCTGCTTCTGCTGGCCGTGGCCGGTAAGGGCCTGGTGCTCGCGGTGCGCTGGTGCTGGCGCCACCGGGTGGCCGTGTCGATCGCGGTCGGCTTGTTGCTGTTCATCCGGCGGTTCGGGCCGCTGGGCCTGGTGGTCCTGCTCGTCGGGCTGGCCCTGGTGGCGGTCGTGTGGCGGCGGGTCCATGCCCGGTCGTTCGGCTGGCTGGCTCGGTGGGTGTGGGGCCGGGTGCGGCTGACGTTCGTCTACCGGCGGCGGTGGCGGCCGGCGATGGTCCATACCGGTCTAGCTATCCGCATGCCGGCGTCCAACGGTGAACGGGTCATCTTCGACGAGTACTTCCCGCGTATCCGTTCGATCCGGTCCACCCGCGCGGTGGACGTCCTGCGGGTGGAACTGCTGCCGGGGCAGACCCCGGAGCAGTGGGCGGAGCAGACCGAAGCGTTGCGGCATGTGTTCCGTGCTCGGCGCTGCCAGGTGCAGGCGGATGCACACCGTTTCGTCCGGCTGCACTTCCACCGACACGACACCCTGACCCGGCCAGTTGTCCCCGCCGGCCTCGACACCCCCATCCCCCAGCCCCCGACCGGCCGCGGCTGGACTCCTCGAACTGACGGCACAGCCCGGGAACACGGTGGCGAAACTGACCCTCTCGCTGCCGTGCTGGACTCGGTCCCCGTCGGCCAACGCGAGGACGGCGGACCGTGGACACTGCCCGTCCGCGGGACGCATCTCCTTGTCGCGGGCGCGACTGGAGCCGGCAAAGGCTCGGTGATCTGGTCGATCGTCCGCGGGTTGGGTCCGGCCGTGCGCGCCGGTCTTGTCGAACTGTGGGTCTGCGACCCCAAAGGCGGGATGGAGCTCGCCTTCGGGGAACCGCTGTTCGCCCGGTTCGCCACCACCACCGAGGCGATCGCCGATCTCCTCGACGATGCCGTCTCGGTCATGCAAGAGCGCACGGAACAGCTGCGCGGGGTGACCCGGCTGCACGTCCCGACTCCGGCTGAGCCGCTGATCGTCCTGGTGGTCGACGAGATCGCGTCGCTGACGGCCTACGTGACCGATCGGGACCTCAAGAAGCGAATCGGCGCGGCCCTGCCGCTGCTGCTCTCGCAGGGGCGGGCACCCGGCGTGGTGGTGCTGGCTGCGGTCCAGGACCCGCGCAAGGACGTGCTGCCGTTCCGGGACCTGTTCCCGGTCCGGGTCGCGCTGCGGATGACCGAACCGGAACAGGCAGACCTCGTCCTCGGCTCGGGTGCCCGCAACCGGGGCGCACGGGCGGACGAGATCCCGGTATCCCTGCCCGGAGTTGGCTACGTCCTGCACGACGGACAGCCCGAACCGGTCCGGGTCCGGGCCGCGTTCGTCGACGACGCCGAGATCAGCCGAACCGTGCGGGCCTACCGGCCAACGTCCGCGGCCGGCGGGTGGACACCGGACCTGACCGCCTACCTCGATGCCCCGAACGGCAACGGCCACGACTCCACCGACGATCCGGGCAGTCTCGGCGAGGCGGCATGAGCCATCCAGCCGGTGAACCGCCGAACTCTGCCGGCTCGCTCGATCCGCCCGACCTGGCCGCGCCGGTGGCTGCCCTGCCGGTCTGCTCAACCTGCGGACATCTGCGGATCGTCCACCGGCGCGGCCGGTGCCGGGCCGACGTCGGCCCCAGACGGACCTGTCGCTGCTCCCGCTTCACCGACCCGCCCGGCGATCCCCTCGGCGACGGCCAGGACCTCGACGTGTCGGAGGCCCCTCCCTCGTGACCACACCCGTTCCCGACGGCCCTGCCCCAGCCACCGTCGACCCGACCGGCGAGCGTCTCGGCTCCCGCGCGGCCCGGATGCGGATGCCCCTCGCCCGACAGGTCATCGAAACCGTCGCGATCGACAACGGCGTATGCATCCGGCCCACGCCGATGCGGCGGACGAGCCTCGATACCGGCGAGACCGAGATCATCCCCATGCCCTGCGGCGCCACCCTGGCAAGCAAATGCCCGACGTGTGCGGAGCGGGCGCGGCGGCTGCGGATGGCACAGTGCAAGAGCGGATGGCACCTCGACGACGAACCCCTTCCACCACCCGACCCGCCCAGCGACGAAGCCAAGCAACTTGGGCGGCTGCGCGCCGATCTCGAAGCCCTCTGCAAAGAGGCCGAGCAGGCCGGCAACACCGACGACGTCACCGACATCGACGGAGTGATCGGACATGTCGACGAAGCCCTCACCGACCTCGGCGTACGCGGCAAGGCGGCACCGGACAACCGGGAACGGCCTCGACGGACGCGATCGACGCGGCGGCGTCAGGACGTCGCGGATCTGCCCCGGCTGCCCGTCGATAAGCGCACCGTCGGCCGGACGTACGTCGCGCCCGATGGCACGGCCTGGCGGCCCTCGATGTTCCTCACCCTCACCTGCGACACCTATGGGCGCGTCCTGGCCGACGGGACGCCGGTAGATCCGGACTCGTACGACTACCGACGGGCGGCGCGCGACGCGATCCACTTCCCGAAGCTCATCGACCGGTTCTGGCAGAACCTGCGCCGCGCCGTCGGCTGGGACGTCCAGTACTTCGCCGTCCTCGAACCCCAACGCCGACTCGCCCCACACCTACACGCCGCATTCCGCGGAACAATCCCCCGCATCCTGCTCCGCCAGGTCGCAGCCGCGACCTACCACCAGGTCTGGTGGCCACCGACCGACCAACCCGTGTACACACCGGACGGTCCCGGAATGCCCACGTGGGACGAGCAGACCGGCGGCTACATCGACCCGGCGACCGGGGCTGAGCTGGTCTCGTGGGATGACGCGCTCGACGCGATCGGCCCGGACGACGAACCAGCCCACGTCGTGCGGCTCGGGCCGCAGATCCGCGCGGACGGCGTCACCGCCAACAGTGAGGCGACCGGCCGGCTGATCGGCTACCTGACCAAATACCTGACGAAGTCGCTCGACGCCTGCCATGCGGTCGACACCGACCGCCAGCGGGCGCACGTCGACCGGCTGGCGGCAGCTCTGCGCTACGAACCCTGCTCCCCCACCTGCGCCAACTGGCTCCTACACGGCATCACCCCGAAGAACGCCCGACCCGGCCTCGTCCCCGGCCGGTGCAGAGGCAAGACCCACCGACGCGAAACCCTCGGCTTCGGCGGCCGGCGCGTCCTGGTCTCCCGCAAGTGGTCCGGCAAGACCCTCGGCGACCACAAGGCCGACCGCGTCGACTTCGTCCGCACCCAGCTCGAAGCCCTCGGCCACCGACCCGACGTCGGTAGCCCTGCCGAGCAGGCGACCGGCGGCCAGGCAAACGCGCCGCGCCTGGCCTGGGAGCTCGTCCGACCCGGCGACCCGGACGCACCCCGCCGCGAGCACCTGATCCTGCACGCCATCGCCAACCGGCAACGCTGGCGCGCGCAGTTGGCGACCCCTGACGCGACCGGACCGCCCGGCAACGACCGGCCCTCCGCGGCCTGATCCGCCGTCCGCTCCGACTCCGCAACCAGGAGAATCGCCGTGACCAAACTCCTGCTCACCCCCGCCGAGGCAGCCGAACAACTCGGCCTCGGCCGCTCCACCGTCTACGAACTCCTCGCCACCGGCGAACTGGAGTCGATCTGCATCGGACGGGCGCGGCGCATCCCGCGTGACGCTCTCGACGGCTACGTGGCCAGGCTGCGTGGCCTCAACGGGCAGGCGGCGTGATCGTGCTCCATAACCCGCAGTCGACGAAGATCGATCTCACGGTCGTCAGCTCAGCGGGTCGTAGTCCCCAGCGAGCCACCGTAGGAACCGACGGGCGCGGTCCACAGAGGTGTGAATCGTGGACGACGATTTCCCGCCGGACGCGAGGAGCTGTTCGTACCGATCAAGGGCTTGATGGAGATCCTCCAGGGTCCACTGCCCGGCCTTGCCCTGGTCCCTGGATGGCCGGGGGGCCTTGCGCGCGGCGTGCCAGCGTTCTACGTCGTCGGCGTTCCAGACCTTCCCCATGCTCAGCACGGCCACGGGTTCGGGGAAGGCGGAGTCGTCGCGAAGGATCTGATGGACCCGCGACGGGCTCACATCCAGCAGTTGCGCGATCTCCGCCGCTCCCATGAGCTTGATCGTCGACATGGCGGCATCATAGCTTGACGAGCCAGTAGGCTACTGGCTACTGTAGCCGTTAGCGGTCCCGACGGGTGCTGGAACACCCGCCGAGACCTAGATCCCAATCCTGCGTACACAGGAGTTGAGACCCATGCCTATCTTCTCTTCCGGCGGCTTCGGCGCGTGGCGCACCCCCGGCGACGACTCGCCGCTCGTCTCGACGCAGACGACCGACACCGGCCATGAGCTGACGATCCGCCCCGGCGCCGACGTCGGCGACCTGGTGGCGATCCTCGCGGACCTCCCGCCGGACGCGTTCTTCACCGAGCACTTCGGCGACATCGACGTGGTCCTCGTCTTCCGGCACCTGCCCGGCGCTTCGGCGCTCGTCCCCGCTGGGGCGATGCCCTCGACGGACCCGGCAGCGGCAGGCGTCTCCCGCCCGTAGCGGCACCCCTGCCTGCCCCATTTTTCTTCCGTTCTCTGGCGGCTTCTAAAGCTGTCGGGGTGTCGGACGTGTCCAGGGTCGGCCGAAGGCCGATCGCGCAGCGACGCGCAGCGCCCTGGACGCGGCCGGCACCCCGACAGACCATCCCACCGCCCAGAGAACGGAACCCACCGGCACCGGGCAACGCCACCCGCGGCCCGCGCAAGCCGATACCCGTTCTTTCGGCAAGGAGCTGACTTCACCATGCCCACCAACGACTGCGGCGACGAATCGCCCCGGCGGACGAGCCTTTCCCAGGCGCTACACGAACACCTCGACCGAGCCACCCGCGAACAGGGCACGCTCTACCCGCAGTCCGACGGAGAGGCCAAGTTCGCCTGCGACATGAGCGAGAGTCCGTACGGCTGCCCCTGGTGCGACAACATCGAATGGCCCGACGGCAACCCCCTGGACGTGGCCTGATGGCCGCGCAAGGGCAGGCGGGGCGCCGGTGAGGGTGCGATCTACAAGTCGCCCGACGGCCGTTGGCGCGCATCGGTCGATCTCGGTTGGAAGGACGGCAAGCGGCAACGCAAATACCTGTCCGGCCGGACCCGCGCGGAGGTCGCCGAGAAGCTACGGGCGGTGCGCCGGGAGCAGGAAGACGGCGTCGCGATCGTGACGGGCACGAAGCCGCTGACGATGGAGCAGTGGTTGACGTTCTGGCTCGACACGATCGCGGCGCGAAAGGTGCGGCCGTCGACGCTGGCGACGTATCGCGGGTATGTGCGGAACCGGATCGTTCCTGCGCTCGGCAAGGTCCGTCTCGACCAATTGGCCCCGGAACATCTCGAAGCGTTCTACCGGCGGTGCGAGAAAGAGGGACTCGCGGCGGCCACCGTGCTCCAGATACACCGGATCATCTCCCGCGCGCTGAAGGTCGCACATCGGCGCGGCAAGGTCGCCCGGAACGTGGCTACGCTGGTCGACCCTCCGTCGGTCTACCGGGAGGAAGTCCGACCGCTGACCGCGGCCGACGCGCGGGCGGTCCTCGACGCGGCCAAGGGACAACGCAACGCGGCCCGGTGGTCGGTCGCGCTGGCGCTGGGTCTACGTCAGGGGGAGGCACTGGGCCTTGCCTGGGACGCGGTCGACCTGGACGCCACACGGGCTACGCTGACCGTCCGGCAGGCGCTGCAACGGCGTGCCTGGGAGCACGGCTGCGACGACCCGAAGACCTGCGGCACCGCGCGTAAGTGTCCTCGTCGGACGGGCGGCGGCCTGGTGATCGTGCGACCGAAGAGCCGCGCCGGTCGGCGCACGATCGTCATCCCACCGAACCTCGCCACAGACCTCCGCGCTCACCGTGCCACCCAGCGCGCGGAACGACGCGCGGCCCACGACGGGTGGGTCAACGAACACGACCTCGTCTTCGTCCAGCCGAACGGACGGCCGATCGACCCGCGGGCCGACCACCGGGCATGGCAAGATCTGCTGTCTCAGGCCGGCGTGCGAGCGGCCCGGCTGCACGACGCGCGACACACGATGGCGAGCCTGCTTCTCGCGCAGGGCGTCCATCCCCGCGTGGTCATGGAGATCATGGGCCACTCACAGATCGGCCTGACCCTCGGCACCTACAGCCACGTAGCGCCGGAGCTGTCGACCGACGCGGCCGACCGCATGGGAGAGGCTCTCTGGGGCACCGACCCGACGCCCTCCGCGGACGACAGCGACCAGGACGACGAAGACGAAGAGGACTGAACCCCATGGTGTACCTGTGGCTGCCAGCGTGGCTGCCAAAAAAGATCAGCGGCCTCATCCGAAAGGATGAAACCGCTGGTAGCTACGGGTGCGCCGCCAGGGACTTGGACCCCGAACCCGCGGATTAAGAGCCAGCCACATCAAATGCTGCAAAATGCCGCGCGGGGACGGAAAATGTTTGTACGGTCGCAGTTCTCGGAATCCTGACTGCCGCTTTCTGATATCGAATGACGGCCCGTGCCGAT
>Ga0268265_10001451_pt1 | contig 19942 bp, 17 predicted proteins | sample KBSSwiS52_FD_190355 | JGI IMG/M metagenome (GOLD analysis project Ga0268265, IMG submission 190355) | Switchgrass rhizosphere microbial communities from Kellogg Biological Station, Michigan, USA - KBS Switchgrass S5-2 (SPAdes) (version 2) | ecosystem: Host-associated > Plants > Roots >... | reverse complement strand
TGAACAACAGCTCCTTTGCCTTGCGCAAGCCAAGCACCCACGGGTGGACCAGCGCCTCGACCGAAGCAGCGCCCATCGAGTGCAACACCGGGTCGGAAAAGTGCGCATCATCCGCAGCGACGAGAAGGTCGCAACTGTTGGCGACCATGAAGCCAGCGGCGATGCAGGCCCCCTGGACCTGGGCAATGGTGGGCTTGGGAAAATCCCGGATGCGCATGGCATTGCCGTAGAAATGCTCCTGCTCCCAGACCCAATGCTCCTCAGGGGCAAATTTACCCCGCTTTGCGTAGCCGTCGACGAGGTCGTGCCCGGCGGAGAAATGCTTGCCGTTGGCTCCCAGGATCAACACGCGCACGTGGTCATCCGCCTTGGCGATCGCGAGCGCATCGTCCATCTCAGCAAGGAGCTGGGTGGACTGAGCATTCCCCTTGTCCGGGCGGTTGTGGTAAAGCCGCGCAACCTGGCCGACGACTTCGTAGCTGATCTGCTCGTACTGCATGGGAAACTCCGTGTGAAATCGGTCGCGCTGCGCCGCGAGCCAGAACTGGCTTTGCATCAGTTTATACTCACGTTATCGGCGATGCGTCAATCATGTCGACAAGCGGCTCTTCGTTGGCCAGTCGACAGGCAGCGCTTGCGACGCTGGACCTTAGGACGCGGGACCGAGCGGGTGCCCTCACCACTGGACCATTTCCGAACGCCGTTGATCGGGCCGCGGCCCTGACGCTGTCCGCCAGCTCGCCGGCGCCTCGCCTGTCAATCAGCCGAACCTCTGGGCATCGGGCTAGCCGATTGCTGTCGTCGTTTTGTAGGTGTGATTGATATAAGGGCTAGCAGCACGTGTGCGGAACCACACCAACCGCCACCGCTACAAGAGGCGATGCAAAAATGTGCTGTGGAGCGGAGCAAAAACTGCCGTGTGATAACGCCCGCCCCCCAGTTGACACCTTGCCAGTTGACACCTTGTTCCCGGCAGGGGCATGAGTTAGCGAAAATCCACCTGCATCGGGTCCATATTTCCGAACCAATTCTCTGAAGTGAGTATATGCATGACAAGTGGCATCGAGAAAACACGGTTCGGGCACGTGCCCGCAGGTGCTGGAAAGAAGAATCCTCATACAAAGCCGGTGTCCAAAGGGCGAGCTATCTCTCGGAAATCGACCTCGGAAATCAGAGAGGATATAAACCGGCAATCGCAGAAGCTGGGCAGCAAAGGTCGGCGCACGCGAAAGCTCATAACCGACACCGCGCGCGAACTGCTGCGAACTACCTCGCCGACGGAGATCACTGCTATTGCAATCGCCAGGCGCGCGAAAATTTCGTCGGCAAGTTTTTACATGTACTTCAATGACGTTAGTGATCTGATATATCAGATGAGTGCTGAAATTGGCGGCCAGTTCCAATCTGTAATTCCTATTATTGACCGGCCATGGGACCTTGAAAACCCGGAGAAAGATGCGCTCGAGTTCGTGCAGGCGTTCAACAGCATCTGGTCCAAAAATCGCGAAGTGCTGATGTACCGTAACCTCGAGGCCGACCTCGGTAACCCGCGCTTCGATCAACTGTGGCGTGCCACCCTTAAGCCGATCGTCGCTCACCTTGGCGACAAGATTCGCGAAGCGGCAAAAGCGCGGGGGCGGACTATCTCGATTATGGATTCACGGTGCCGCGCCGTGACCCTAACGTCTGCGATGGAGCGTTTCTCCGCATCAAATCCCAAGGTCATCGCGGAAGAGCTTGATTACGACCGGTTGTTTGCCGCTTTCGCCCAGCTCGTAGCCAACACGGTGCGAGGCACGGACTGACCGCGCAGTCCATCGCACGCGGATTGGTTCCTGCTGGGAGCCTAACCGGCTCAGGGATTGTTCGGAAGCTTAGAGTAGCACCGCTGATATCCGTAGCCGCCAAAACTACCGTACTGATGATTGAAAATTTCATTTGGTTCGGCACCCACTGCCGCCCGTTAGCGACTCCGCTCAGCCGGTGCGCAAAAGGATAAAACGTCCTGTCATCATCTCCAAGACATGCTGGTGTGAAAGAACAGCAAAGATGTTAGTCTGTCAGTTTTTGGGGTTGAATCGTAGTGGCGGTCTGGGCTAAGCGGGCGCAGTAAGGCATCGGCAACCTGCCGGCAGCAAGCGCGGTGGGAGTAAGGCTGGATGAGCGAAGTCGTGATGGCCCTCCCTAGGCTGGACAACGTAAATCGGTTTTTCTGGCAATCGGGACAGGACGGAAAGCTTCGCTTCCAGAGGTGCGAGTCCTGCGGAACGTGGCGCCACCCGCCGACTGTACGCTGCCCGAAATGCGGAGAAGATGCGCTGGTACCGACAGCTGTGGCCGGTACCGGCACGGTTATCAGCTATACGGTCAACCATCAGGCCTGGCTGCCCGGCATGATCGTGCCGTACACGATCATTCTTGTTGAGTTCGACGATGCCCCGGGCGTGCGGCTCACCGCCAACTTCGCCAATCCGGCGACGGAAGCGCACATCGGCCAGAAAGTCTCGGTGAAATTTCATCAGCGCGAGGACGTGTGGATACCGCAGTTCGTCCCGATCGAGGAGCGCGCCGCATGATCGAGCCAGGCGAAAAACAGGCCGTGATCTCGGGGATCGGCCAGTCGAAGATCGGTCGACGCCTCGGCCGCGACGGCCTCTCGCTTTCGGCTGACGCGATTTCAGCCGCGCTCGACAACGCCGGCCTTTCATCTCGAGATATCGACGGGCTGGCGAGTTGGCCTGGCTATATGGCGGAGGCCCCAGGGTTTTCGCCGGTCACCATCGGCGATGTCAAGGAAGCCTTCGGGTTCGAACTCAACTGGTACAACGCCGGGCCAGAAGCATCGCAGCTCTCACAGCTGATCAATGCCACGATGGCGATTGCCACCGGCCAGGCGCGGCATGTCGTCTGCTTCCGCACGATGACCGAGGCGACCGCGATGGTTTCGGGAGAAAGGTCGAGCGTGATCACCCGCGGTGATGCCAGGGTGGGCGGGCTGTTCCAGTGGCAGGTGCCGTTCGGCTCAGTGTCCGCCTCGAACTGGATCGGAATCATCGCGCAACGCTATATGCACGAGTTCGGCAAGACTCGCGCCGATCTCGCACCAATCGCGCTCAACGCCCGCGCCAACGCCGAACTCAATCCCAAGGCGGTCTACCGGTCGCCCTTGACCTTCGACGACTACATGGCCGCGCGGATGATCTCGACGCCTTTGTGCCTCTATGATTGCGACGTACCGATCGACGGCGCCACCGCGCTGATCGTATCGCACCGCGATACCGCGCGCGATCTTAAGGCGAAGCCGATCCGGATCGAAGCGATCAGCGGGCCGCTGATCGGCCGCGACAGCTGGGACCAGCAACCCGATCCCACTCGATTCATCAGCGAAGCCGCGGCAATTCGGATGTGGTCGCGCACCGATCTAAAACCCGCAGACGTCGATATCGCCGAACTATACGACGGCTTCAGCTTTCTGACCGTCCTCTGGCTCGAAGCACTGGGCTTCTGCGGGCGCGGAGAAGGCATGGACTTCATCGCCGGCGGCACCCGTATCGCCCGCGACGGCCAACTGCCGCTCAACACGCACGGCGGCCAGCTTTCCGCCGGCCGTACCCACGGCCTCGGGCACGTATACGAAGCGGTCGAGCAATTGCGCGGCGTTTCCGGCGCTCGCCAGGTCGCCGGTGACCCGTCAGTGGCAGCGGTCGCCAACGGCGGCGGCAATATCGCGTCGGCAATGCTACTTGTGCGCGACTGAGGCCTATCCAACTCTTTCCTGCAGGAGAACCCAATTGAGCAATACAGCCCTGATCGCCGGCGTCGGCATGCTGAAATTCGTCAAGCCGAGCCAAAGCGAAAGCTATGGTGCTATGGGCGCCGAAGCGGCACGCCTCGCTCTCGCCGACGCCGGGATCGACTATACCGACGTCAAGCAGGCCTATGCCGGCTTCGTCATGGGCGACACCTGCTCGGGGCAGGCGGCGCTGTACCGGATCGGATTGACCGGCATTCCGATTATCAACGTCAACAATGCCTGTGCCAGCGGATCGACCGCGTTGTTTTTGGCACGCCAGGCGATCCAGAGCGGAATGCACGACGTCATCCTCGCGCTTGGCTTTGAACAGATGACTGCCGGCGCATTGGCCAGTGACACCACTCGCGAGCCGACCACGGCGATGCTCGATGAGACGATGCGCCGCATCCAGGGCTGGGACGCCAACGTGCCGCAGGCGGCGCTCTACTTCGGTGGGGCCGGGCGTGACTATCTGGACAAATACCATGCCTCGGCGGAACTGTTCGGGCAGGTCTCGGTCAAAGCGCGCGCGCACGCCGGACGTAATCCCTACGCGCTGTTCACTACGCCACTCACCCTCGAGGAAGTGATGCAATCACCCCCGCTTTACGGACCGCTGACCCGGTTGATGGCCTGCCCGCCGACCTGCGGCGCCGCAGCTGTGGTGCTGGTGTCGGATCGTTATGCCCGCGAAAAGGGGCTCAGCGGCACGGTCCGCATTGCAGGCCAGTCGATGGTGACCGACCTGCCATCGAGCTTCGGCGAAACCGACATGGTCAACGCCGTCGGTTCGCAGATGACTCGCCGCGCCGCCGCCGCCGCTTATGAGGAAGCCGGCTTGGGGCCACAGGACGCACAGGTGGTCGAGCTCCATGACTGCTTCTCGACGAACGAGGTCATCTGCTACGAGGCGTTGGGCCTGTGTGGCGAGGGCGAGGCGACGAAGTTCGTTGCGGATCGCGCCAACACCTACGGCGGCAAGATCGTGACCAATCCGTCGGGCGGGCTGCTGTCGAAGGGTCATCCTCTGGGCGCCACAGGACTTGCCCAGATCACCGAACTCACGTGGCACTTGCGCGGCACGGCTGGCGAGCGCCAAGTCGAAGGAGCGCGGGTGGCCATCCAGCACAACTTCGGCCTGGGCGGGGCCGGAGTGGTCTCGATCCTCGTCGCCGATTAGCTGGACAACCGCAAAAACTGGCGTTTTGATGCTGCCGTTGCTTTGATGGCGGCATGACCGGGGTCACGGGGCGCTGTGGCGAGCGTCTTTTTTGATCATCGGATAGGACATTTCACGGCGGTTTACGGGTTTCAGGGCGGACTCATGCTGTCGCTGGGCATCGTTCGTGAAGATCAGGCGATCGAAGTTATAGGCCAAATTAGCCAGTGTGAGTTTCGCGTCGGCCCGCTTTATGCCGATGGTGCGGATGAACAGCCCGGACCGGTTTCTCTGATGCGCGAACACATGCTCGATCCTGGCCCGGATCGCGGACTTTGCGGCATTGGCGCGAGCGGTGGCCGTGGGCATGGACTGACCTTTGGGCTTGCGACGGTGGATGCGACTGGTCAGCATACGGTCAGCCAGCCATGTTTCGTTCGTCCTGGATCGGTATGCTGTGTCGGCCCAGACCTCGCTGCTGCTATTCTCTGCGATCACATGGCGTAACATGCGCCCATCGGCGTGGGCCGCCGAGGTGACTTCACCTGCGCGAATGAACCCGTATCGGCGGTCGATGCTGATATGGCTTTTATACCCGAACACCGGCAAGGCGATCATAGGCAGCGGCTTGCCATCCTTGTAGCGCACCTGTGTCCTTTTGTGCTGCCTTGGCCGGGTCATCGGGCCAGATCTCCTGCGCCGATTTCCGTCCTTGATGGCTTGCCGCTCGTCGTCGGTGTTGCGCTGCTTGGGCGCGGGCACCAGGCTGGCATCGATAATCTGCTTCGACAGGGGGATGTAGCCCTTCTTGTGCAGTTGCCAGTCGAAAGCCTTCATTACCCGCTTGAACGTCCCGGTCTCTGTCATCCCGTTGCGGAAATGACGGATAGCCTTTTCGTCGGGGGGTGCGATCCCCGAGTGCAAAACCCAGAAACCGCATCCAGCTCAGCCGGTCCCGGATCATATACTCCATCCAACCATCGGACAGATTATACTGAGCCTGCAAGATCAGGACCTTGAACATGGCGACGGGATCGAACGGCTGACGACCGCCTTTGCTGCCATCGCCATGGCCCAGCCCTCGATAAGCCACGCCTGGAAACACTCAAAGTCCACGGTGCGTTCCAGAACCTCCAGTGGATCGCCATGGCGGCTCAGCATCTCAAGGTGATCGTTCAGGCTGAAAAGAGACTTGGGATCCATGACACAGCGCATCCTATGGCTACACGATCAATGAAACACGAATGGCCCATATCCGCCATAGTTCTTGCGGGTGTCCAGCTTACGCGCCGACGGCCAGGCATGTGCGCCACGCCGCCGGCGACCTGAACCGCTCAAACCCTGTCTAAGCGGCCCCTGAGGGCGGAGAAGGCGGAGGATGTAGTGCGATCGCGACTTTGCGGGAGCCGACCCAGGTCAAGATCTCCGCGAGCCTTCCAATCCGTCGGCTAGCAGCGCGACGCGTCGCAGGAAGGCCCGGTGAGCCACCAGGAAGGAGCCAAAGGACAGCGGCACGGCGATCAAGATCGTGGTCGCAATCGATAGGCCAAGTTTCATCGGCGAGCGATAGACGTAATCGGTCAACACTCCGACGATGAGCGACCCTCCGCCATAGGCGAATACGCTAGTGATGATCATGGTAACAGCACCGGTACGACCGCTCATCTGGCTCGGAGAGATCATCTGGGTGGCGGCAATAACCGGCCCTACACATGAGGACACGCCGCACTGAAGACAAGCAATGGCGATAAAGAAGAATATCGGATCGTCCCGCAAGAAGGCCCACATGGCAACAGGCAGCGCCAGCGCCAGCAAGCCCATCATCAGCTTCTGCGCGAAAGCAAAGTCGCCCCGCTGAACGCGGTGATCGACAACGAACCCGAACATCAGTGTCGTCACCACGGCACCGATGCCGATGATCAGACCCAACGCCTCGCCCACATGTTGTGCAGACATGCCGAGAACGCGGCGCCCATACGTGGGTGCCCACGCCAGCGCGGCGTAGCTTGCCATGGACCCGAAGGCATTGCCGAAAAGGAGCCCCAGCACCGCGGCGGGATTCAATTTCACAAAGTTCCAGTACGCACCCCAACTATTTCCTTCATCAACCTGCGCGCGCGCGCGCCGCGGTGGTTCCCGCACCCATAGTAACGCCAATGCGAGCACAAAGCCCGGGAGGCTCGATAGCACAAGCACTTGGCGCCAAGGCGCAAGCCCGCCCAACACGGCGAGCGGATGGCGTGTGAGCCAATCGAGCAGCACACCGCCCAGCGCGACTGCAAGCCCAGTCGCAAGCGCCGCCGTCCCGACATAGATTGAAATTGGGGCTGCCGCCCGGGTTGGCGGGAAGATTCCCGTTATAACCGACTGAGCGGCGGGAGCCGTCGTCGATTCCCCGACACCCACAGCCAGCCTTCCAGTCAGCATCTGGCCGTAATTTTGCGCGATCCCGCAAAATGCCGAGGCGAGAGACCAAAACATTAGGCTGAACGCCAACAATCGAGTCCGCGCCACCCGATCAACCAGCGTCCCCGCCACAACTCCGAAGCCTGTGTAGGCAAGGCCGAAACCCAAGCCTTGCATAAGACCGAATTGCGAATCCGAAATTCCGAGATCCGCCTTGATCTCCGGCACCAGCACGAGGATGATGTTACGATCGATCACTGACACCGCGCCGACCAGGGAGAGCAGCATGACCATGCCCCATCGAGTTTGCGGCGTAGCGTAGCCCGGCTTCGCGCCTCGGTCTGTCATCTGTGCTCCCATCGGATCCTCAACTCTCCCGTCCGGTACCTATGATCGGTAGCTCGGCAACAATCACGTCACGAAATCGGCGCATCCATTGTCGATGACCACCTGTTGCCGTTCCTGTGAGTGAATGCGGAAGGCAACCTGTCCATCAGCTTCGTGCCAAAGGTCCAACCGGAGCGTGTCGCCGGGGAAGACCGGGCGGGCGAACCGCACGTCCAGCCGCCGCAGCGCCGACGGATCGTTGCCAGCCACCAGCGCTATCACGCCTCGCGCAGCGATCCCGAACGTGCACAATCCGTGAAGGATCGGCCCCTCGAAGCCCGCGCGGGCGGCAAAGGCCGGGTCAATATGCAGCGGGTTGGTATCGCCGGTCAGGCGATAAATGGCGGCTTGCTGGGGAAGGGTCGGCAGATCGATCGACGCGTCCGCAGGCCGATCCGGGATCGGGTGCGGCTGTGCTTGCCCGGCCGGACTGCCACCAAAACCGCCATTTCCACGCAAAAACGCCGATGTCCGACAAGTCGCCAGCAGCGCATCACTTTGTTCGTCATGCAATGTGCGCTCGAGAACCATGACCGCACCCTTGTCGGGGCCCTTATCATAGATCGCGGCAACCCGGCTGCGCCCGACGACGCTGCCGGCGGCCGGCAGCGGATTGTGAATAACCAGCGATTCCTCGCCATGAAGCATTCGTGTGACGTCGATGCCGGTTTCGGGATCGGTCACCCACATCGGACCGGTCGCCAACGTCACGGCCATCGTCGGCAATGCCTTGAGGCCCCGTTCGTACAACATCGCAAGGTCCGCCGCAGGATCGCGACTGCCAACTCCCACCGCGAGCGCGTAGAGAATGGTATCCTTTTCTGTGTAATCCTGCCTCGCCTCGGGAATGGGCCAATTGATCAACCGATCGTGGTCGATGCTCAAAACTCGTACTCCCCCCTGCCTGACCAAAGTTGACGCACCATTAGCTATCGTTTCGCGTCTGTCCAGAGCGGACCGGTTTATGTCGGGTGGTCTGGCGTTGGCGTAGCCGCTGAAAGGTTGGCCTATGCGCGCTACTTCGAAAACTCGAACCTGGAGAACGGCCACGGCATGGGCATGAAGAGAAATGCTGTTGGCCGACAGCCGTTCCACAGGCGCGACGGCTGCGTTTGCTCAAGAGAGGTTGACGGCGTGCGGGCCGGCAAGTTAAATGATCATTCGTCAGTTGCCGACACCCTCCCCTTTTTGCGGAGCCTCCCGTCATGGACCTTTCCTCGCTGCCTTTCTCCAACAAGCCGGTCGGCTGGTTCCAGATCGGCTGGAGCGACGAGTACCCGGCCGGCACCACTCAGCCGCTGCGCTACTTCGGGCACGACCTCGTCGCCTTCCGCACCGAAGCCGGCGTGCTCGCCGTGCTTGACGCCCACTGCCCGCACCTCGGCGCCCATCTCGGTTATGGCGGCAAGGTCAAGGGCGACTGCATCGCCTGCCCGTACCACGGCTGGCAATGGGATGCCGATGGCACCAATGCGCGTATTCCGTACCAGGACACTCCGACCGGCATGCGGCTGCGCAAGTGGTTCGTGCGTGAACAGCACGGCTGCATCTTCCTCTGGCACGACCCTACCGGGTCCCCGCCCCGCTCAGAACTTCCCCATGTCTTCGACAGCTTCCCGCAGGTTGCGGGCGCTGAAGACGATTATTACCCCCCCTACGGCAACAGCACCACCCGCTTTGGTGCCGAGTTCGTGCATACGCAGCTCGCCATGGAGAACGCCGTCGATTCGGTGCACTTTCGCCATACGCATGGCGCACCGATCGACCCGATCCTGGAAGAATGGGACATCAAGGATGCCGAACTCCACACCCGGGTAGGCTTCGTCTCCCCCACCACCCGCGAAGTCGCCCTGACTCTTCACAACATCACCCACGGTGTCGGCATTGCCTTCAGCGCGTTCGAGGGGACCTACCACTACCGGCTCGTCTTCGCCGGAACTCCGATCGACGATCAGACCACCGACTTCCACTACACCATCTGGTACCAGCGCGAGGCCGGCGACACCGGCGCAATAATGCCACCTCACCTGCGCCAGCGTATCAAGCAGAAGTTCCTCTACACGCTCGAGGAAGATCTCCTGATCTGGCGAACTCAGAACTTCGTCAGCCGGCCCATTTACGCCAAACAGGATATCAAGCCCTACACGGCCATGCGCAAGTGGCAGAAATCGTTCTACGATCTCCCACCTACCACGCCTCAAGCCGCGTGAACGCATGGCCGCTGCCGAATTAATCCGAAACCCGGAAGGCCCTGCCCCGCTGCGTCGGCCGGGCTCGGTGCGCCGCACAACAACGATCGAAACCAGTTGGCCCGAGGGGCCGGACCGGCCGGGGCTCATGGTCGGGCGCGGTCGTGACCTCCTGACGCCGGCCGATCGCTCCGCGCCGATCGTGCTGGGCGAAGCGCAGTTCCGCATGCGGGTTACCGACGCACGCGAGATCCTCGAAATCGAAGTGTCGCCTCCGCACCCGAACGCTGCCAATCTCTGCGGCGGCAGCGGCGGCAAGTCCAGCCGGAACCACCTGCAGGCGGAGATGGGCGATCGCGAAGGTGACTTGCTCTATCAATTGCTCGACGATTTTTCCGGCGCCAGCCTGGTATGCATCTGGGCCAAGCTGCTGTGGCAGGAAATAACCGACCCCGCCGCATTCCGCCTGCTGCTGCCACAAATCGAAGCAACGCAAGATCGCCAGGTCGACGTGTGCATCGGCCTTGCGAGCGGTTCCAGCACGGACCGCCGCGCCGGAGACTTCACGCTGCTCAACCATTTCACCGCGGTCCCCGACTTGCGCAATCCGCTCGATCAGGAAGGATGGCATGACTTCACCGAAGCTTCCGGACCCCAGAGCCGACGCTCCCGTCGGATCGATCTCTGGCTCGACGGACCAAAGACCATCGCGGTCGAAAGCTCTTTCCAAGACAGCGCCATGCATCCGCAGGAAGGCCGCATCGCAATCCACGAATATGCGCTGGCGGGCGCGATCGACCGCGCCAGCGGCGAACTGGCCTCGTTTCAACCGGAAGCCCGCATTCTGCCGCATCCTGAATGCCCGGCCGCGGTGATAGAGGCGCAACGCATGGCCCGGCGCCCTGTGGCGGGTTTTCGCAATTCGGTTCGTGACACCCTGCCGGGCGTGCTGGGATGCACTCACCTCAACGACGTACTGCGGGCGCTCGCCGACGTGCCTCGCCTGGCCGAGGTATTGAGCGGCAGCGCCGGCGCTTCAGTCGCTCGCCCCGCTTCAGCCTGCCTCTGAGCGACCTCACCCGATCATTACTCCGCGTCGCCCATGCCTGCTTAATGATGGCACATATCGCAGTGATCGGCATCAGAGCGCTTGCAGGGGGAACAAAAATGACTATTAGTCATATTTATCCGTCACGCGAAAGCTCGTGGCGAACGTCTATCCGGAGAGATTGAAATGGCACCGAAATCTTTCGTCCTCAGCAATGCCAGGATCATCGATGGCACGGGTGCGCCTGCCTTTACCGGCTCGGTCAGGGTCGAGGGCGACAGAATCGCGCAGGTCGCAACTGACGGTGTGGACATCGCCGGCGCCGAGGAAGAAGTGGTCGATCTAGGCGGCAAGGTGCTCGCGCCCGGCTTCATCGACGCGCATACGCATTACGACGCGCAGGTCATGTGGGACAGAACGATCGATCCGGTCGCGCTACACGGCGCAACGACCGTGGTGACTGGTTGCTGCTCGTTCACTCTGGCGCCAGCGTGCAAAGAAACAGTGCCCGTAATCCATTCGCTATTCCTCAAGGCGGAAGACCTGAGGCTGGCAAATTATACCGAGATTGTCGATTTCAACTGGACGACCTTCAAGGACTATCTCGATCTTATTCGTGATGGCCTCGCGGTAAATGTCGCTCCGCTCGTCGGGCATACGCCGCTTCGGCACTTTGTAATGGGGCCCGACGCGCAGAAGCGCACCGCCTCCGCCGAAGAGCTCGCCAAGATGTGTGACCTGTTGCGAAGCGCGGTGCGCGCGGGCGCAGTGGGCCTGTCCATGTCATTTCTCGACACCGATGAGAGCAACGTTCCGATCGGCAGCCGGTGGGCCGACGAGCACGAACGCACAGAGCTTGCCCGCGTGCTGGTCGAGGAAGGCCGGGGCGTTCTCCAGACCAACCTCTGCTTCGGTCCCGGCTCCGACCCCGAGAGCGAAGTGGATCAGCTGGCCCGCATCTCGCTGGCCACCGGTGTCCACATCGAGGCACTGGGGTGTTTTGCTGCGACGAAGACCGATCCGGTTTATCGGCGCCTGCTGCGCAAGGTCGAGGATGTCCAAGCCGCCGGCGCCGATGTGGTACTCCAGACCACGTCAAAGCCCTTCGACCAGTTTCTCCAATTCAACGCGAACTTCTTCGTGTTCTTCATGCTGCCAGTCTGGCAGGATGTGATGAACCTGTCGATTCCGGAGCGGATCGCCTATTTCTCCGACCCTTCAAAGCGGCAGCCGCTGAAGGATGTGCTTGAGCAGAACGGCTATCTGCCCCGATTCATGAAGGCAGAAGTGCTCGAAGCGCAATCCGACTCCGTCCGAGCGCTGGAGGGCCGGTTGGTCTCTGACCTCGCGGATGAGTGGGGCGCCGATTTTCTTGACGCACTGCTGGACGTCGCACTGAAGGATGATTTGCAGACCGTCTTCGCGCTGCGCGGCTTCGGTCACACCGATCCGGAATGTCTGACGGAGATTCTGACGCATCCATACACGCGTCCCGCCAGTGGTTCGGACGGCGGCGCACATGTCTACCAATTCTCGACCTCGGGCGATTCGACCAACTTGCTTTCGCGCTGGGTGCGCGAACGCAAGATCATGTCGCTGGAGCAGGCGGTGATGCGGCTTACCAGCATGCCCGCCACCGAATTCCGGATCAAGGATCGCGGTGTGATCGCACCCGGAAAGTTCGCGGACCTCGTCGTGTTCGATCCCGACAACATTGCGAACAATCCCTTGGAACGACGCTTCGATCTGCCCGACGGCTCTGGCCGCTACATGAACACCGCCGCTGGGATCGACCGGGTCTTCGTCAATGGGAGAATGGTCGTTTCAAAGGGCGCCTATACTGACGAACGGCCCGGCTTGCTCGTCTAACGAAACTTGCCCGCGAGCGTTCGGCAGCGCATGACTACACCGCTTTGGTCTCCGTCTGCGCCGATATCACAGGTTTGAAGCGCGAGGATTCAAGCAAGCGACCGGATATTTCAGCGACAACGCCGACGGTGTGCGATGGAGTCTGACATGATCGTGGAAGAGCGCAACTATGCTTCGCACCTGCCGATATTGAGCGATTTCTGGCGATCTACGAAAGCGAAGGCGTTGTGATTGCCACACGCGTTCTCGGCAATCTGCTTGGCTATTTTCGCATCGAGGTCGGTCACGATCTCAACGACGTCGTCCATTGGTGGGGCTTTGCCGACCTTAACGATCGTGCCCAGCGGCGAGCGGCCTTGTGGGAGGACTCCGAGTGGCTCGATTTCGCACCTCGGTGCCCCGCCCCCGTACGCCAGCGCAATCGACTGCTGACGCCGACCGCGTGGTCACCGATCCGCTGAACAGAAGGCCGTGATGGAAGAACTGGTAAAGACTGCAGGCACTATGACCTTCCGGCAAAGTCTTGGGCGGCAAGAGCGCTTATCATCCACCCTTCGCACTCGAGTTCGCCCCGGCTTCTTGGCCCGACCGTATCGCAAGCCGCCAGTTCGCCGTACCTTCCAGGAAGACGGGCAATCATGAAAGGAAAATGAGGATGGAAGGGGCTGAGACCCAGGAGCGCGGTGCCCGCGAAGTCGTGCAATTCCTGGTCGATCATGGCCACAGGCACGTGTTCGGCCTGCCCGGAAGCTCGATGGTTTCGATTCTTTACGAACTGCAGGGCAGCGATGTCGCATACGTGCCCGCAATCCACGAATCCGTGGCAGTCGCAATGGCCGATGGCTATTCTCGAGTGACGGGCGGGGCTGTCACCATGCTCTACATGCTCCACGGGGTGGCGAACGGCCTCGCCAACCTCTACAACGCGTGGAAGGACGAGAGCCCCCTGACGGTCATATCGTCGCAGCAGGCCTCGTACTTCCGCACGCCAGGCTGGACTATCGGCGAAGGCGACGTCGTTAATCTCGTGCGGCCCTACACGCGCTTGGCGCACGAACTGTCGCCGGGGATGTCGGTGCGCGAATGGATGGAGGCGGCGCGCCGGGCCTCCACCGGTCCCCTGCCCGGCCCCGCGGTGTTGTCAATGCCCGAAGACGTGCTCGAGCAGGAGTGCCCCGACAAGCCGCTGCGCATCTCCGACCGTTCGCTCGCCAATCGGCCCGATATGTCGGACATAGCCGCCGCTCTGGCCGAGGCGGACAGGCCTTTGATCGTGGTGGGGGGCCAACTTCGTCGCTTCGGCGGATCGGAGGCAATCGAGCGGATCGCGCAAACGTACGAAATTCCGGTGACCTACGAGTTCGGTTTCAACGATCGCCTCGGTATTGCTCCCGGCCACAGCCACAGCCTGGGCAACATCGGCGCGCACGGAGCCGAGGCCGAGCGAGAAGCCGACGTCGTGTTGATGATCGGGACTCGCGCCATATGCGAGGCGCATCCACGCGGCGGCTGGTTCCCCGCTGCGCGGCACATCGTGCACATCAACAACGATCCGGCGAAGCTGGAGGAAACGGTCACGGCCGACCGCAGCCTCGCGGTCGATCCCGGCAGCGCGGCAGCAGCGCTGGAGCAGGCGCTCGCTGCGCTTCCGATCCCTGCCGAGCGCCTCGCGGCACGGCGCGAACGACTCGCACGACTGAAGGCTGCTTCGCTGCCTGAGATGCAGGAGACGTTCCTGGCACAATATGCCCCGGCCCTCGCCGGCTTGCATGACGCGCTCGACAGGGGTTGGGTGGTCGATGAATCCGTCATGGGCGCATTGGCGACCATGCGCCTCCTGCGCTCCACGGACGGACGTCGCTATGTGTCCACCACCGGCGCGGCGCTCGGCTGGGGCACAGGCGCCGCAGCCGGGATCGCACTCGCCTCCGGCGAGCCAGTCACACTGATCATCGGCGACGGCTCGTTGCGCTTCGGCGCGCTGGGCCTGTGGTCCATCCGCCAGAGCAATCTGCCGATCACTATCGTCGTGCTGGACAACGGCGGGTACGGTTCCACCCGTTTCTTCGAACGGGCCTACATGGCGCGGCTTGGCAACAAGGCGCCTTTCGCCCAGCCTGCTTACAGCGGCAGCGACCTCCGCTCGGTGGGATCGAGCGTGGGCGGCATTATCGAAGGATTTGGTATAGCTTGCCGCACACTATCTCCTGATGACGATGTGCGCGCCGCGGTCGAGGCCGCGTGGGCCACTTCTTCAGAAGGACCAAACGCGATCGTTGTGCCTCTGGGTTTTCAATAGCGCGGGTTCGAATGACGACAGCTGGCCCGAGCGCGGCCCGCTGAGACAACGAAAGGATGAAAACATGAACGGCCGGCATGACTTGGTTATCCGCGGCGGCAATGTGATCGACGGCAGCGGCGGACCCGCCTTCGGTGCCGATGTCGCGATCCACGACGGGCGCATCGTTGCCATCGATAAGGCTGTCGGCCCGGGCGAGCGGGAGATCGACGCATCCGGTCTCGCGGTGGCACCCGGGTTCGTCGACGTTCACACGCACTACGATGCGCAGGTTTTTTGGGATCCCAAACTGTCGCCATCAAGCAACCACGGCGTCACCAGCATCTTCGGCGGCAATTGCGGCTTCAGCATAGCGCCTCTGAGCGGCAAACCGGAGGATGCTGCCTACATCATGCGCATGCTCGCGCGCGTCGAAGGCATGCCGATCGAGAGCCTCGAGGCCGGCGTGCCATGGTCTTGGACCAGCTTCGCCGAATATCTCGGGTCGATCGAGGGCCGACTGGGCATCAACGCGGGGTTTCTGGTCGGGCATTCGGCGCTGCGGCGTGCGGTTATGGGCGACCGCGCAATCGGCGAAGAAGCAAGCGAGGCTGAAATTGAACAGATGTGCCGGCTCCTGGCGGTATCGCTCGAGGCGGGCGGCCTCGGCTTCTCGACTACGCTGTCACGCACCCACAACGATGCGGAAGGCAAGCCGGTGCCCTCGCGCTACGCCAGTGATGCGGAACTGATGGCGCTCGCCGCGGTCGTCAAGGGGTACGAAGGCACCTGGCTGGAAATGGTGTCCGACACCGGCACCTCGTTCAGCCCACGCAATGTCGAGCGCATGACCGAAATGTCTCTGGCGGCCGACCGCCCGCTGAACTGGAATGTGCTTTCTCCCGATTCCCGCTACCGCGCCGAATACGACAACCAGCTCGCCGCGAGTGACTACGCAGCCGAGCGGGGTGCAAAGGTCATAGCGCTCACCGCACCCCAGCCAATCGGCCTTGTGCTCAACTTCGAGGCAGGGATGGTGATTGACGCATTCCACGGTTGGGGGGAGGTCATGGCACTTCCGATCCCCGAACGGATCAAGCAACTGTCCGATCCCGAGGTTCGCCGCGAACTCAACCGCTCGGCGCGCGCCGCACCCGGTCCCTTCGCACTACTCGCCGACTGGAGCGCCTGGACGATCGTCGAGGCGACCCGGCAGGAGAACAAGGACCTCGAGGGCATGACGATCGGCGCCCTCGCCTCGCGTCTCAACAAGGCACCACTCGACACGTTGCTGGATCTGGCAATTTCCGAGGATCTCAAGACACGGCTGATGCCGCCGCAATCCGGGGCAGACCATGAAAGCTGGCAAATGCGCGGCAGGGCATGGCGTGACGATCGTACAATCATCGGCGCCTCTGATGCCGGCGCACACCTCGACATGATCGATACCTTCGCCTTCTCGACGCAGGTTCTTTCGCTCGGTGTGCGCGAGCGCGGCCTTTTGGGACTGGAAGAGGCTGTGCACCGGATGACCGACCTGCCTGCACGCACCTTCGGTCTGCGCGAGCGCGGCCGGCTGACGCCAGGCTATTTTGCCGACATCGTCATGTTCGATCCGGTCACGATTGCCTGCGGCCCGCTGCATACCCGCAGCGACCTGCCGGCGGGCGAAGGGCGGCTATTCTGCGACGCGATCGGCGTCGAGCATGTTCTCGTCAACGGCGAGCCGATCGTCACCCATGGCCGCCACACGCAGGCGCTGCCAGGCAAGGTCCTGCGTTCGGGCCAGGACACGCGCACAGTCAGACCTTCGAACTGACCTCGGCGGAGCAGGAAGATCGGTGACCTAACGGCGCGCAACATCGCACCAGCAGCTCAATCGTGGCCGAGCAAGCACCGTAATCGGAGATACAATGATGCTGGGAGAATATGCCCTCGTCGTCAGGGATGGCACTATTTTCGACGGCAGCGGCGCAGATCCATTTGACGCCGATGTCGCGATCAAAGACGGCCGCATCGCCGCAGTCGGCAAGCTCGCCGGCCGCGGTCGCGAGGAGATCGACGCCGCCGGACATTTGGTGACGCCCGGCTTCGTCGATGTCCACACCCAATACGATGGTCAGATCACCTGGGAAAATCGGTTGATGCCGTCGTCGAACCACGGTGTCACGACCGTGGTCATGGGAAACTGCGGAGTCGGTTTCGCGCCGGTGCGCGATCATCAGCGGGATATGGCGATCAAACTCATGGAGGGTGTCGAAGACATCCCCGAGGTGGTCATGGCCGCGGGCGTTCCCTTCAACTGGGAGACCTTTCCGGAATATCTGGATGCCATTGAAGAACGGCACGCCGACGTCGATTTTGCCGCGCAGCTCCCGCATTCACCCTTGCGCGTCTATGTCATGGGCCAACGCGGAGCCGATCTGGAAGCTCCTACCGATGCCGAGCTGGCCGATATGACGCGGATAACCGCACAGGCCGTGGGGGCCAAGGCGCCATCGGCGTGTCCACCTCGCTCAACAAGGTCCATCGCTTTCGCGACGGGCGCTCCGCGCCCTCGACCCGAACCGCCGCGCGCGAGGTATTGGCCCTGGCACAGGGCCTGCGCGAAGCCGGTTCAGGCGTGTTCCAACTGCTCGGCAACAGCGACATCTCCAAGGAAGACCAATTTGAGATGCTGCGCCAGATCGCCCCCACCTCTGGCCGGCCGGTCTCGTTTACATTCGGCCAATCGCCGATGGCGCCAGGCTGCTGGATACCTTCAGAATTGAGCTCGCGTCGGAGAAGACGTGCGGACTTGGCCCACGGCCAGGCGGTCTGACGAGACGCGGAAAAATAGGCGAAAAGGGAGAAGGTCTATGACGGTGCAATCACCAAAGGATGTCGCGCTCGGTTTTTTCGAGGCTGGGTCGAACGGCCGATTTGCCGATGCGATGGCCCGGCTCGCGCCCGACGTCGTCTACGACGTCGTCGCACCCGCCCCCCATGGCGGGGTCTTCGATCGCGACGGCCTGACGGCGATCGCCGGCAATATGGTCAATCTCCTCACCGCGCCGCCGCAGATGACGATCAAAGGCGTGATCGCCGACGGGAATCGCGTTGCAATAGAAGCCGAAGGCCGCGCGACCACCAAGACCGGCAAGCCTTACAACAACCGCTATCATTTTCTGTTCGTGGTACGCGACGGTTTGATCGTCGAGGGACGGGAATACCTTGATTCGGCGCTCTATGTGGACGTGATGACTTCATAGCGCGCTGCGGCTTACGCAAGGCGCCGATGTAAGGACCCTTCCCCGATGGAGGAGGTTCGTAATCGCAGTGCGGGTGAGCAATGGCTGCCCATTCCGATAAATGCTTGGTCAGCCTTGCCTTTCCAAGTTCATGACATGGCCGACGCAGTCCAGCCGCCGTCGACAGCAAGGGTGGCTCCCGTAACATAGGACGATGCTTCCGACGCAAGAAAGAGGGCAGGCCCGACAATCTCGCTGGGGTTACCAACGCGCCCAAGCGGCAGTCGGGATGCGACTCCTGAGCCTGCGCGCCGCGCAATCTCCGGCACGTTCGTTTCGGTTCTAAACGCTCCGGGAACGATCGCATTGCAGGTGATTGACCGATCGCCATATTCGCAGGCTAATGCTTTGGTGAGCGCAATAAGCCCTCCCTTCGATGCGATATAGGCGGGGTCACCCTTTCTTCCCCGCATTCCTGTGACAGACCCCAGCATGATGACCCGGCCATTCTCGGGCATGTGTCGGACGACATCGCGCGTGAGGGTGTAGGCAGATGTCAGGTTGATATCTAGAATTCGCGAAAACTCGGAACGATCAATATTTTCTGCTTCGGCACGCAGGCGAGCGCCCACATTGTTCACCAAAATGTCAATTCGACCAAATGCCGACACAATTTCCTTTATCGCCTGACGAGCCATTTCTAGGTCTTCAACCGGAAAAGGGCTCAGGTTTACCTTTATTCCGTCTTGATCAAAACGCTCTCTGCAACGCTCCAATTTTTCCAAGCTTCTACCATTCACATAAACTTCTGCACCAGCTCTCGCAAATGCTCGAGACATCTCGAATCCGAGGCCCTGAGAGCCGCCAGTCACTAGCGCAACCTTCCCGTCCAGCGAAAAGAGATCGAAAGGTTTGTCGAACATTGGCCCTCTTCCGTATGCTGCAGTCCCCTGCATCGAGATACCGCGTAGTTACCCGATCGTCCGGACTAACTGTAATGCAAGTATATATTCTACTTTGCCCTCGGCTCCCCTGACAAGTCATGTGCCGAAGCTCATAACATAGTGACAGTAGGCTTAGATACAGTATTGATTAACTAATTCTGTCCTATCCTAGAGGTGGGCATGTGGGGCCGCGGCTCGCTGACAGGATGGGCAGATTGCTGCGTTCCGCTAGCACCGCTTCATCCTTCTTCCAGAATACGTAGGGCCATGCGTGTCAACACTGGAAAGTTTTCTGCCCGCTGCCGGGCGTGGAGCGATGCTGCGTTGCGCTCGTCGGCCAGCGGCTCACGCCCGACTTTTGAGCAATATGCCGCAAGATACTCTTTTCCCGACGGAATCCCTAACGCCTCCAGGTCTGCCTGAGCCAGGCCGGAGATAATGTCGGGCGGCAGGCGGTAGACGGTAGACCATGGCGTTGTAGGCGAAGTCGGCCAGCGGATGGCCGAGGGTCGACAATTCCCAGTCAAGGACGGCGCGCACGGATGGCGCATCCGGCGCTAAGATCAGATTGTCGCAGCGGAAATCTCCGTGCACGATCCTCGGAGCCTCGTCAGCGAGCACGCGTCCCGGCAGACGCTC
>Ga0268265_10001448_pt1 | contig 20006 bp, 19 predicted proteins | sample KBSSwiS52_FD_190355 | JGI IMG/M metagenome (GOLD analysis project Ga0268265, IMG submission 190355) | Switchgrass rhizosphere microbial communities from Kellogg Biological Station, Michigan, USA - KBS Switchgrass S5-2 (SPAdes) (version 2) | ecosystem: Host-associated > Plants > Roots >... | reverse complement strand
GGAAGATAATGCACGCGCAAATAGCCTTCGCTCGGCGCATGCCCCGTCAAGTTGCGGATCTTGCCGCTTGCCATGTCATATTCGAACGCATCGCCATAAGACTTGCCGATGAACGCCAGCCTGTTGCCCTTGGGCGAAAAGACGGGGCGTTCTCCAAAGGCGGAGATCAGCCGCTGCCCAAGTGGCATGTCCTGAATGGGATTGCCCGGCTTGTTTCCGAGCGGAAGCGTCGTAGGCACAGCCTCGCCGCGCGTAAGGGTCTGCGCCGTCAGCGCAGAGAGAGGCACCGCGACCAAGAGCGCGGCAGCCAGACCATGTTTTGCCTTCATTGTCCATTCTCCTTACCCTAGCAGCCTGAAACGCGCCAGATGCCGCTCCGGCAGCCATTCATCCACCGATGGTGGCAGCAGGTAACTCGTGTCCCGGTCGATCGGGCGGATGTTGCTCATTCGGCGGTGCCTCGCATCCGTTGCTCGCTCACCGCGCAACCATAACCCAGCGTGGAAACGGCGGGAATCCCCGACCGCTAGAACAAACCACGAATCTCAATTGACCCGCTTCGCCAAGTCCGACAGGTTGCTAGGGGTGCGGGGTGGTTCTCGATCGCTCACATAATTCTGGCCAAATTTCAGGCCAGTGCTCCATTGATGGCATAGCGGCTCTCCCTCGGTCGTATGCTTCACCACGCCGATTGCGCTACGCCAGAGCGGCTCACTGACCCTGCCCATCACCGAAGCGACATAATCCAGCGTGGGGCAATGTTTTCTGATTTCGTGCGCAGACGACGGCGGACGGTTGGAGGATCGCACGGCTGTTGCTGTTGCTGGCGCTGCAAGCAGACTGTGGATTGCTGACAAAGCCAGCATGAAAGCGTTCCAGTCCACAGCTGGACCGTGATGCAATATTTTGACCGGCTTGGGATTCGCCCTGTCCTTGAAATTCATCGTTCCCGGCACACGCAGCACGCTTGCCGCATCAGCTGTGCGCGTCGGATCAATATGTAGTCGTGAGATAACGGCCGGTGTGCGTTTCGCCCTTGGGCAGAGCAACGCCTCGCACACCAGTGAAGCTAAACTTGTTCTTTTTCACTTGGTCGCGAATCCGCTCAAGGTTCGCCAACCAATTGGGGTCAAAGCGTCGGGTACCCTGCTTTGTCGTTTCGCTGTCGGAAGCCATCCTGCTTTCGCGCACTCGTGCCCAGGCCCGATGCAACACCGACCTGCTCCGAACTCGCACATAGAGGTCCAATAGCCACCCCTGTTCTTAGTTGGGGCCCCATCGGTACAGCCACCCCCGGCGAAGCTCGACGTTCGATCCTCAGGGCTCCGGCGGCAATCACCGGGTGCGACCTGCACCACGCGCCGATCGGCAACGCGGCCTCCGCTCCCGGCAGCGCCAGCACCTGAGTCAGGCCCAGCCGCCAGAGACGGAACGATCAACACGGACATGTCGAGTTGCCAGTGGAGCTGGTTTTCGACGGCCCAATGGTTGCGAACGATGTCGAGCAACTGTTGAGGCGTCAATGTCCGGGAGAGGGCTTTCCCGTCACAGCCGGTGGCGTGGGTTGAGCGAATCCATCAGCTTGTAGGCATCGCTCCAGGTGCACATCTGGATGTCGCCATAGGCGGTGCCCTTGTCGCCGCAATCCCACTCCATCAGCGCGAAATTGCCGGTCATGTTCGGCCAGCATTGGATCTGGGTGCTGGCGATCTGGCGGCCATTGATCGCGTAGCGCTTGCCGTTGGAAGCGGTCAGCACCGTCTTCACCCGCTCGGGCCGGAACGGATCCCAGGCATAACTGGTGTTCTGGTCGACCGTGGTGATGCCCAGCAGCTCGCCCTCGTCCCACACATAGCCCCACAGGCAGTTGTTGTCGTCGCCATGGTCGGGGAACAGATTCCTCCATTCGGGCCGATATTTGCGGTTGTCGAACGAGGTATGGTGGAAGGCGAAGCCTTCGTTGGCGACGCCGACCGTCCAGTTGATCGGCGGGATGTGGAGCTGCGATTCGTCGCGGCACTCATTCCACGAGCGGTCGCGGCTGTGGAAGCCGGCGATCGTGTAGCGCTCGCCGTTGAGCACCAGCTCGCCCGCTGTCTTCATCGCCTGGGTAATGTGGTTGTTGTTGTAGCGGCAGGCGGGCGGCATGATCGCCTTGAGGTTGAGCCGGAGATGGGTGTTGCGGGCATCGTCGTCGAAGCTGATGTCGAACTCCTTCATCGGCTCGACCATCTTGACCTTGACGCCATTGGCATAGGTGCAGTCGGTGATATCGGCCGGCATCGGCATCGCCAGGCGATAATCGGTATAGGCGCAGCCGATCGCGTTCGTGTTAAGCCCCTGCCAGATCATGATGCCGCCATAGACGGTGCGCATCACCGGATGGTGCCAGTAATAGATGATGCAATCGATGCCATGCTCGGGGATGTTGAACCCGAACATGCTGGTCTCATCCCACTCGTAATGGGCGTCCCACGGCACCGGCCGGAGCTTTTCCTGCTCGGGTCGCATCTCCGAGAAGAATTTCTCGCGTCCGGCCGATGCGTAGTTCCACAGCCCGATGCTCTGCGCCTCACTCATGCCCCGTTCCTTCTCCGGCCGCCGGGTGTTCCCCCCAGGACAATGCATTTTGCATAGAGCAGCGCCAGGCACCCTGCAATAGCAGCCCGTGCGGCTGGGCTCCTATCGCCGCAAACCGACCGCGCGGCCGCGCTGCCCGAGAGTGGACTTTCCGGTCTTAAGCGACCAATGGATAATCGGTGCTATGGACGAGTTTTTCTTCGAAGCTCAATGACTTCATTTGATCGCATTGAACGCGAAGATCGCCGCCTCGGAGCCGGCCTGGCGGGCCTCCTTCCACGGCGCTTAATCGGGATCGGCCATGAACGCCTTCAGCGCCTCCGTGCTCCGGAAGGCGAACAGCGCGATCTGGTTCGGCACCAGATCGCCCTCCAGCACCTCAACCGGGCCGGAGACGGTGACCCATGTCGCATTTCATTCTTTTTTCAGAGGCAGACGGACATGATTATGGCCGGCTCATGCAGCATATGCTTAATGAGCGCGGACAACAAACTGACGCCCTAATGGAACGGGTCGGGGAACTCAGGCAGCAGTTCTGCGACGAGCTGCAGGTCTTCTTCCCTAATATGTCAAATCAATTGCTGTTCCGAAGCGTGGAGGCTCTTGGCGCGGTCATGCTTTCAGAGTCCCTCAATCACGCGGAGGATATCCTCCGTGCCGCCCACCCCGATCGGGAGCGAATGAATGAAGAGCGTTCGATGTTCTGTGCACAGCTTATTTCCGGTGGCCTGTTCCAATTGTCAAAAAGATATACGCAACGGTAATCGAGTCCGGCTACGATCTGAAAATAAACGAGACTTCAAACGGAGGCGATAATGGGTAGACTTGCTGGAAAGGTGGCGGTCATCACCGGTGCCGCGCGCGGTATGGGCGAGGCGACTGCGCGGCTATTTGCGCAGGAAGGCGCGAAAGTGGTGGTCGCGGACGTGTTGCCGGACGTTGATCAGGTCGCGCGCGACATCGGCGAGGGGGCGATGGCGGCGCGGCTCGACGTGTCGAGCGCGGCCGATTGGGCGCGCGTCGCTGCGGAGGCTCAAAGCCGCTTCGGTCCGGTGACGGTGCTGGTCAACAACGCCGGTATCCTGCGCGTCGGCACGATCGTCGACCTGTCGCTCGACGATTATCAGCGGGTGATCGCGGTCAATTTGGTCGGCACTTTCCTTGGCATTAAGACGTTCGCGCCGGGCATGATCGCGGCCGGTGGGGGATCGATTATCAACATCTCGTCGACCGAGGGTCTGCAGGGCACCAACGGCATGGCTGCCTATGCGTCGAGCAAATGGGGGGCGCGCGGCCTGACCAAGGTGGCGGCGATGGAGCTGTCCCACCACCGCGTGCGCGTCAATTCGGTGCATCCCGGCCCGGTCAATACGCCCATGGGCAATCCGACCAGCGCGTCACCGGCCGAGATGGATGCGCAGTTCGTCAGCCTGCCGATCGGGCGCGCCGCGCAACCCGACGAGGTCGCCCGGGTCAGCTTGTTTCTGGCCAGCGACGAGGCGTCCTACATGTGCGGGGCGGAAGTCGCCGTCGACGGCGGCATGACGCTCGGCAAATATTTGACCTTCCTGCCGGGCGCGCCCAAGGCGCTCATGCCGTTGCAATAGGGAAGGCCCTCATGTCCCTGGCCGAGATCGAGGAGTTCCTCTGCGCCGGGGACCCGATGATCGCCTACATGGTGTTCACCGGCGTCTCGCGTGCCAGCGGCCAGACCTACACCGGACCGTGCGCGGAGCTGTTCCGCTTTGCGAACGGCAAGATCACCGAATGGCGGCCGATCTACTGGGATACCCAGGCCGCCGCCGCGGCGACCGCCGCAGCCAACTGACCTCCTCCTTACAACGGAAGTCGATCATGGACAGCTTTACCAACCCGCATAGTACCCGCGGCAACAGATGGGGCAACAATGGCCGGATTGGGAATCGATTGGTCTTCAATTGGCTGGGATGCATTTGCCACGCTTGCCACGGGCTTCGCGGCTGTCGTAGCAGCCTACTTCGTTGGTTCGCGACAAGTGAGGATTTCCGAGCGCCAAACCGATATTCTCGATCGGCAGATCATGAAGCCTTGTTGGTTCCCCCGGCGTGGGAGCTAGGCAGAGAGCAGCTCGATGCGCTCTAACGCGAACGATCGGCCATCGGCGCGCGCCTACGGCGAAGCCGGGATGCTGGCGCGGTTGACCGGACAGGCAAGGACGACGGCGCTGCTCAACGATGCCCTGCTGAATTCGCCACGCGGCCGAGACGGGCTGCGATCTCGTCACCGGCAATATCAGGGATTTCGTCTGGTTCGACCAATTGCTGCCCGGTAGCGGATTGATCCTCTACCGCTGATACCGCCATCCCGGCGCGCCGAACGATTGATCCTCACTGCAGGGTTGGCCGCACCCGAACCGCACAGGCGACCCAAGGTTCCGCATTGCAGATTCCGACCGGGGAGATGGCCATCGGACGCGGCCTTGAAGGGCTTGCCATTTTTGCCACCATAGGAGCAGGAGGCAAGACCCGATGGCGACCATGAATGTTTCCCTTCCCGATCCCATGCGGGATTATGTGCAGAATCGTATCGACAGCGGCCAATATGCCAGCGCCAGCGACTATGTGCGTGACCTCATCCGTCGCGATCAAACCGAAACAGAGGATGAACAGCGTTGGCTGCGCGCGCTGGACGCCTCTATCGAGCGTGGCCTCGAGCATGAAAAGGCGGGCCGTCTTTACGATCTTGGCGATGTCTCCGCGGAGATCCGCGCGGAAATTGAGGGAAAGGCGGGCGATCAACCGCTTCAATGAGAATTTCCCTGACCGCTGACGCGCGCAATGATCTTCTGGCGATCGCACGCCACATCGCCGCGGACAACCCGGTGCAGGCCATGACGTTTGTTGCGGAACTCGAAGACTGCGCCATCCGCCTCGGTGAAATGCCGCGCGCCTTCCCGTTGGTCCCACGCTACGAGCAACATGGCATCCCCTATGCCGTGCGAAGCGACAGGATCATCGTCTATCGCTTCCTTGGGCCGGGGCGGGATCACGACCGCGCCCCGCGGCTGAATTGAGGTTTGGCGACAAGCGCTGCAGAAGAGCACGCGCCCGGCAGGCACCAGTTGCAGCAGGTAATCGAATTCGGCGATATTCGCGGTGGGCACGGTCAAGCCGAGTTTCTGCGCCTGCAGGAATAGGGGGGGCGTCCTGCAGCGCTTTGAATGTGGCGTCGCGCACATAGCCCTGCAGCCGGCATAGCATACCCGCCCGCGATGCGTTGCGCCTGCCATCGGCGCCCATGTGTCACGCGTCACACCCTTCGAAGGCGAATGCGGCTAGAATCGGTCTCGACGAATTCGGAACGAAGACATCCCATGATCAGGCCCTTTCTCCAAAGCGCGGCGTTGGCCGCGTCGCTCGCCATTGGAGCGATCTCGAACGCTCAACCGCCAATTGCCGGCACGCGTGGGGTTGATCCCGCGACGAGCGGACTCGTCGGCCCGGGCACGGTGAGCACGCCGATCGTGAAGGGAAAGCTCCATCTTCGCGATGCCCTACGGATCTGCCTGGATACCACGATCGACGAGAGGTCGTGGAAACTGTCCGGCAGAAACGCCGGCGTGCTCAGTCCTTCGGCAGCCGGTCGAATTAATCGCGCAGTTTATCGAGCCGTCGAACTGAGACTGGTCGGAAATGACGTCACTGCGGGGACGATTCACCTGCCATGGAAGATGTCCCGTCAGGAGGCGCACTATATCCCCGCCTGCACGCCAGAGGAGATTGGCGCGCGCATCGTTCAGCGTGTCGATTTGAACTCCGGGATGTCCGGTTACCGGGCGTCGATCCGCGTCTCTCAGGACGATAACTTCATCGAAATCGCTGTCGATCGGCCGATCGTCTTCTCGAGACCGTGCGGTCCGCGTAGCGCTACGAGCGGCAGCTTTTGCGACAGAGGCGGTCCGGGCTTTTACGATGCCGCGGATGATCTGGCTCTGATCCTTCGGCTCCTGCTCGATCGTGATTTGCTTGGCGACTGAAACGAACCGCCGCCTTCGTATCTCAACCAAGGCTTTTGATCCGAACCTCGCGGATTCCGGCCCTCACCCTCCCCGTCGCGGATGAAACGATCGCGCAGCTCGCGCTTCAGCACCTTGCCGCTGGCATTCCTGGGGAGGCTGTCGACCAGCACGATCTGCTTGGGTCGCTTGTAGCCCGCGAGGCGCTCGCGGCAATGATCGTTGAGCGCCGCAATCGTCGGCGCCTCGCCCGGCCGCGGCACGACCACCGCGAGGAGAGATCGCGCCGGTCGAAATCGGGATGGCGCAGCAGCGCGAACCACACGATCAGCGGACAGAAGATCTTGGTGACGCGTTCGCGCTCGATCGTCGCCAGCATTGCCGCCGGGTCGGGCGCGCGCAGCAGGATGCTGATGGCGCCCAGATAGCGGTCGACGCTGAGGAAGCCGTCGAGCTGCGCACAGTGGACCGGGTTCGCCCGCGCCGTGAATGGGTGAATCGCTCGGCGAACGCACTGTCGATGCAATGCGGGGCAAGTTCAGCGCGGCTTCAAGCCCGGCCTTCTCGTGCCCGGCGAAGGGGGCGGCACGAGATGCAGCGCCGATGGACGCGATCGCGGCGCGACGAGCGATTCGACGTCGATGGGTTCGTCGAAATGCACGCCGATGAAACCCCCGCCGCACGAGACCACTTCACCCTGAGCCCGCAGCCCGCCGCGCAGAACGACGGTGACCGAGGCACCCACCGGCATCTGCGCCGTGACGGCGAGACGTACGCCCGTCGCCGAAACGTTGCGCACGCGCGCATCCCAAACCTTGTCGCCCAACGCCAGGCGGATCGTCGCCGTCATCATGACATGCTGCCGCGCTGCGCCCCGGCGCTCGGCACCGGCAGCTTCTCCGATCGATCCGCGATCATCCTGCTCCATCAACAGCCTCCGAACATGGATCAGACATTGGCTCTGCAGCGATCCTGCGCAGGCGGCGCCAGCGCAGGATTGCACGCCTGCGCTAGGGGAGACGATGGATCACCGCCGGGTTCCTTCCCGTTTGAAGCGATTGACGAGCGAGCAGAACCCGCCTCGCATGCAACGCGATTTCGTGCAGCCGAGGGATGCGCCAGGCCCCTTCATCACGGATCATCGGCGCGAGGCATTTGCTGCAATGGGTCCATAGATGCGCCCCATCGTGACACGCCCCACTCACGTCGGCATGATGCCCTACATTCCGGCAAACACCATCCATGTCCCGCACCGTTCGATTCCATCCAAAATGGATGCATCGAGCACTTTAAGAGTAATTTTGAAGCAAATGCAAGCCCATGCCAGTGTTTCGGCCGGCATTGGACAGATGTCTAGTGTAATCTTGTTTACCCGATCATCGGCATCCAGATCATGGGCATAGCGGAATCGACAGACACCGCGGCGTTTTGCGGTCTAACGACAAGGTCGTAGAATCCATTCGCGAGCGGCACGAGCACGATCGGCTGGTTGAAAAGTTCGGCAGCTTATCGCAGGCGTGGCCGACCCGGCACGCGGGATACTCGGAACGCTGCACCGGCCTTCAGTTCATATGTCGCGGCCGGAACCTTTTCCCCGCCTGGCGCTTGTCATGGGATGGTGGGGGACCGGCCCGACGCGGCGGGCGGAGTGGTGGCCCGCCACCTGCGTCACTCCATGAAGCCGATCGCGCGACCGGCGAATTGAGATCCAAATCGCAGTGCGACCGGTGCTCAATGATGAACTGAAGATGATCTGCACCGGTGGCGATGACGATCTTTTTCAGAGTGGGCCCCACGATCATCAGGACAGGACAAATTGTAAATCATGACAGTGTGGAGTATGTAACGACATGCTCATCGAACAGTCAGCCGCGCTCCCATATCGCCGCTTGCCGGACGGCTCAGCGTCTTTTCTATTGGTGACGTCCTTGACCACGCGCCGGTGGATCATCCCGAAGGGGCATGTCGAGCGCAACATGACGGCGCACGCCTCCGCCGCGAAGGAAGCGTTGGAAGAAGCCGGCGTCGTCGGAAAGATCAGCCCGCGCTTGCTGGGCAAATATCAGTACGACAAGCTCTTGCCCGGTGGCGGCGTCCGTCGCGCGGCGGTTCGCGTCTACCCGTTGGCCGTGAAGAAGGAGAAGGGCCGATGGGACGAGATGCACATCAGGGAACGCGCCTGGTTTCCCGCCAACGAAGCCGTTGCGCGCACTGACGAGCCAGGCTTGCAGGCGATCATGCGCATGTTCGCGGCGGAAGTGGCTTCGGGAACCAACGCACCCGGATGAAGCGCGGTGTCGCCGTTGCGATCGTCGTCGGGGGTCTGGGGCGGCGCGCGATCGCCTTTTGACCGCCCGACCGCGTAGCGCTATTCCCCACAGCTCCCGGCTCCAACGACGCTGTCGATCAGATCTTCGTCGCACGGAATCTGCGCATCGAGCATCAGCACGGCGAGACCGTGCACCTTGGCCCACGCCTCCAGTGCCGCGCGGTTGACCGCGTCGGCGCTTGCGCCCGCGGGGAGGATCGATGCGGCATTTTCGCGCAGCATGCGGAAGGCGGCCGGGACGGCGGCGTCAGCGCTCGACAGGAGATCCCGCTCGGGCGGGTGGGAGAAGACGAGACGGAACAGCGCGGGGTTGGCGAGCGCGAAGCGCACATAGGCGCCGCCGGTGGCGATGAACCCGCCACTGCCGCCGCCGGCCCGATCGAATGCCGCCTGCTGCACCGTCGCGAGCCGCGCGAGGCCTTCCGCCGAGAGGGCGCGCAGCAGGGCCGCCTTGTCGGGGAAATGGCGATAGACCGCGGTCGCGCTCACCCCCACCGCGCGGGCCACCTCCCGCAGCCCGATATCCTGGCCCCGGCCCTCCTCCAGCAGCTTCAATCCTTCCTGGATCAGCGCCGCGCGCAGGTCGCCATGGTGATAATTGCGCTTTTCGACCGTCATGATGTTGACACCGTTACCATCGCCGCCTATGTGAACGACGTAAACATTAGACGGAGGAACGCGACATGACAACTCTCCTGGACATCGACCCGAACATCGCAGCAATTGAAGCCAATCCGTTTCTCGACGGCCTCCACCGGCCGATGGAAGCTGAACTGACGATCGAGGATCTGCCGGTCGTCGGCACGATCCCAGCGGGGCTCGACGGGCGCTACATGCGCATCGGCCCCAATCCGATGGCTGCCGATCCCGGCAACTATCACTGGTTCACCGGCGACGGCATGGTTCACGGCCTGGGCATCGAGAACGGCCGCGCGCTCTGGTATCGCAATCGCTGGATCCGCTCGACTGCGGTCAGCAAGGCGCTCGGCGAAGACCGCGTCGATGGCCCGCGCCACCCCCTCACCGACACCGTCAACACCAACGTCGTCGGGTTCGCCGGCAAGACGCTGGCGCTGGTCGAGGCCGGCAGCACCCCGGTCGAACTCGGCCATACGCTCGAGACGCTGCGGTTCACCGACTTCGATGGCACACTCCACGGCAGCTTCACCGCGCACCCGCACGTCGATCCGCTGACCGGCGAAATGCATGGCATCTGTTATGACGTCACCCGGCCCGAGGCTGTCCGCCATGTCGTGGTCGGACCCGAAGGCAGGGTGCGGCGTGAAGTCGAGATCCCGGTCGAGCACGGGCCGATGATGCACGATTCCGCGATCACCCGGCGCTATGCGATCATCCTCGACCTGCCGGTGACCTTTTCGATGGACTCCGCGATCGCCGGCCATCCCTTCCCCTACCGGTGGAACGAAGCGCACCGCGCGCGCGTCGGCCTGTTGCCGCGCGAAGGCGAGGCCCGCGACGTGATCTGGAACGCGGTCGATCCCTGCTTCGTGTTCCACGTCGTCAATGCCCATGACGCGGCGGACGGCACGGTGATCATGGACGTCGTCGTCCACGACAGCATGTTCTCGAAGAGCAAGGCCGGCCCGGACTCGCAGCGCGGGGGACTCGAGCGGTGGATCGTCGACCCGGCGGCGGGCGCGGTGAAGCGCATCGTGATCGATCCGACGCCGCAGGAATTCCCCCGCGTCGACGAACGGCGCTTCGGCCTGTGCCATCGTTTCGCCTACACAATGGCGCTGACGGGTCCGTTTCTCGGCGCCAGCCTGTTCAAGCACGACATGGCGACGGGCCAGCGCCAGGTCCACGGCTTCGGGCCGGACCGCCATCCGGGCGAGTTCGTGTTCGTGCCTACCCACGCCGAGGCGGAGGAGGATGAAGGCTGGCTGATCGGCCTCGTGATCGACGCCGCGGCGGACACGACCGACCTCGTCATCCTCGACGCGCGGGACTTCGAGGGGCAACCCCGGGCGAGCATCCGCATCCCGCACCGCGTTCCGCCCGGCTTCCATGGCAATTGGGTCCAGAACCGGGCCTGAGTCGAGAGCCAGCCGTTGGGCGAGCCGATCGATCGGCCCGTGCGGCGGCTGGCGCGTGACCATGGCAGGCGATGTCCGGAATGTCCGGCCAAGGGCGCGCGACCTGTCGACTGTCGGGATCCGGACGTCGTCCCGGCGCGCGAAACGCACGCAGTGTCCCTGACCTGTTATGCAAGAAATTCGACCTGTTATGACATCGAATCTCACCTGTTATGCAGAGATTTTTACCTGTTATGCTTGGCGAGGGGAAATGCCGGCTCGGCAGGACAAATATTTGTGATCAAAGGATATTCCTGAAGGGTTATGGCGCCATCTGCCCTTCGGAAACGCAAAAATCGCGAAAATCGCCCTGTTATCGACCGCCGACGGGGCAATCCGGGTCCCTTTCCGGGCGCCGCAGACGATGGTCGGACGGTTCGAGGCGACTGTTCCCAACCGTGAGACGTTCAAAACCCCGTGATGCGCGGTTCCGATCCGCCGCCGGGCGCCGCCTTGATGCCGATCAGCCGGTCGCCCCGGATGATGTATTCGGCGGCGCTGTTCGAAACGCCGAGGCGAACCGAAGCCGTTCCGCTCATGGCGATCGACGTCAGCGGCAGATTCTGATCGAAGCCGTCGACGATCGCATGAACATCCTGTCCGGCCACGATCAGCGCCTGAGCCTGATCGACCACTTCCTGTACGGCGCTGTCGGTCATGCGATCTCTCCTTCGCCACGTCGATAGACCGGTTTCGGGCGCTGGTCACGCTTCCGATCCGGCAGCTCACTCATGCCGCAGCGCGTCGATCGGGTTCAGCGACGCCGCGCGCCGCGCCGGAAAATAGCCGAACACCACGCCGATCACCGCCGAAATGCCGAACGCAATCAGGTTGATCCTGAGATCGAACATCCACGCGACCTGCATCAACGGCGCCAGCAGGGCGATTGCCAGTTGCGCGATCAGCAAGCCGGCGAGACCGCCGAGGCACGACAGCACGATCGCCTCGACCAGGAACTGCATCAGCACCTCGCGCGCGACCGCGCCGATCGCGAGGCGGATGCCGATCTCGCGCGTGCGCTCGGTCACCGAGACCAGCATGATGTTCATAATGCCGATGCCGCCGACCAGCAGGCTGATCGCGGCGACGGCGGCGACGATCCGCGTCAGCAAGGTGGTGGTGCCGGTGAGCGTGTCGCTGATCTGCTTGGTGTCGAAGATGTTGAAATCATCTTCCTTGCCGGCGGTGATGTTGCGGCGTTCGCGCAGGATGTCGGTCAGCGATGCCTGGACCTGCGCGGTCGAATAGGCCTGGTCGACGCCGACCAGCATCAGGCGGACGTCCTGGTTGCCCGTGAAGCGCCGCTGCACCGCCTTGATCGGCATGATCACGACATCGTCCTGGTCGCCGCCGAACCCCGCCTGGCCGCGCGTCGAGAGCACGCCGATCACGTCGCACGAGACGCCGCCCAGCCGGAAGCGCGTGCCGACCGCGCGCGCCCCGCGGAACAAATTGGTCTTCACCGTCGATCCAATCACGCACACCGCCTTGCCGGCCTGTTCCTCGGCGGGCGTGAAGATGCGGCCCTCGGTCAGCGGCCAGGGCTGGACCTGGAAATAGGTGCCGGTGGTACCGTTGATCGTCGTCGACCAGTTGGCGCCTTCGTAGATCGCGGTCGCGGTCGATTGCGCCTGCGGGGCGACGGCGGTGATGCCGGCGACCTGATTGGCGATCGCGGCGACGTCCTGCCGGTCGAAATCGGGCGGACGCGGGCCGCCGCCGCCGCGGCCGAAGCCCTGGCCGGGGCGGATCTGGAGCATGTTGGTGCCCAGCGACGAGATCTGCGTCTGCACCGCTGCGGTGGTGGCGTTGCCGAGCGTGACCATCGTCACGACCGCGCCGACGCCGATGACGACGCCGAGCACGGTCAGGAACGAGCGCAGCAGATGACGCCGGATCGAGCGGAACGCGAGGATCAGCGTGGTGCCGAACATCAGACGGTCTCCGCCGCCGCGCCCTGGCGGTTCCTGCTCTCGATGCTTTCGACCAGGCCGTCCTTGAAATGGACGATGGTGCGCGCGAAGGCGGCCATATCGGGTTCGTGCGTCACCATCAGCACGGTGATGCCGCTGTTGCGGTTGAGATCGGTCAGCAATTCCATGATCTCGATCGAGCGTTCGGAATCGAGATTGCCGGTCGGTTCGTCCGCGAGCAGCACGTCGGGATGCGTGACGATCGCGCGGGCGATCGCGACGCGCTGCTGCTGGCCGCCCGACAGCTCGGCCGGGGTATGATCCCACCAGTCCGCGAGGCCGACCTTGTCGAGCGCCGCCATCGCGGTGTCGTGCCGCGCCTGCCTGGCGTCGCCGCGATAGAGCAAGGGCAGTTCGACATTCTCGAGCGCGGTGGTGCGCGACAGCAGGTTGAAGCCCTGGAACACGAAGCCGAGATATTTGCGGCGGAGCAGCGCGCGCTGGTCGCGATCGAGCGTCTCGATGGGGAAGCCGCGGAACAGGAAATTGCCCGCGGTCGGCACGTCGAGGCAGCCGAGGATGTTCATCGTCGTCGACTTGCCCGATCCTGACGGTCCCATCACCGCGACGAAATCTCCGGCGGCGATGTCGAGGTCGACGCCCTTCAGCGCCTGGAACGCGGTCGGCCCCTCGCCATAGGTCTTGGTGACCCCGCGCAGCTTGATCAGCGGCTCAACCATGATTTTACTGACCGCCCCCCTGGCCGCTGCCCTGGCCGCCGCCGGAACGCCGGCGCTGGCCCGATCCGCCGCCGCTGCCACCGCTACTGCTCCCCTTGTCACCGGCGAGCTGGCCGGTGATGACGACCATGCCAGGCTTGAGATCGCCGCCGGTGACCTCGGTCACCGATCCATCGCTGTCGCCGGTGGTGATCTGGATCGGCGTGGGTTCGCCGGTCTCGTCCTGGATATAGACGGTCTGCTGCCCGCCGCGCGCGATCGTCGCCGATCGCGTGCCCGAGCTGCGGCGCCGCGGTCCCGGCACGATCGCGCTGGTGATGCCGCCGCCCGACGCCGCGGCGGCGGCCGGCTTGAAGCGCAGCGCGGCGTTGGGGACGAGCAGGATGTTCTTCTTCGTGATCGTGACGATGTCGGCGGTCGCGGTCATGCCCGGCCGCAGCACCAGTTCGGGATTGCTGACGGTCAGCGCGGCGGTATAGGCGACCACCGTCGAGGCCGAGGCGGTGCTGGCGGACGTCGTGCCCGAGCTGCTGGCATTGGCGCCGACATCGACGCGAATCACCTTCGCGGGGAAGGTCCGGCCCGGGAAGGCGTCGACCTGGAAGGTCGCGTCCTGGCCTTCCTTGACCTGGCCGACATCGGCCTCGTCCACCTTCACCTCGAGCTTCATCTGCGACAGATCCTCGGCGATCTGGAACAGCACCGGCGCGTTGAGCGAGGCGGCGACGGTCTGGCCGGGTTCGACCTGGCGCGACAGCACCACGCCGTTGACCGGCGAGACGATCGCGGTCTTGGACAGCTGGGTGCGATCCGAAGATAGCTGCGCGCGCGCCTGCGCGACCGAAGCCTGCGCGGTCCGCACGCCGGCATTGGCCTGCGCCAGCTGCGAGCGGGCATTGTCCATCTCGGTCTTCGCCGGCACGCGTCCGCCCGACAGCCGCGAAACCTCTTCGAGCCGCGCGAGGTTGGCGCGCGCGAGCTGCGCCGCCGCCTGCGCCTGCGCGACCTGCGCCTGCGCCGACTGGAGGCCGGCCTCGCTCTGCCGGACCGTGTCGTTCGGCCGCGACGTATCGAGCCGGGCGAGCACCTGGCCCTTGGTCACGCGATCATTATTGTCGACATAGACATCGGTGATCAGTCCCGACAGTTCCGAACCGACCTCGACCTGCACGGTCGGCTGGAGATTGCCGGTCGCCGACACGGTGACCGTCAGATCGCCGCGGGTGGCCGGCTGCGTCGAATATTTGACCGCATCCTCGCCGGCGAAGCAGCGCGCGAGCAGCAGCAATCCGATCACCAGCACGAGGCCGGCGACGCCGCGGATCGCCCATTTGCGCGACGGCCTGGCCGGCACGACACCGAGGAAATCGTCGAGCTTCTGCGGCTCGGCGGGAAGCGTGACGTCGTTCATCGTGCGGTTCCGGTGCTGGGGTCGAGCGGCTGCCAGCCGCCGCCGAGGCCAAGATAGAGCTGGATCAGCGCCTGCGCCTGCGCGGCGCGCGCCTGGTTGAGTCCGTCGCGGGCTGAGAGCAAAGAGCGCTCCGCCTCGAGCTGGGTCTGGAAGTCGGTGAGGCCGGCGCGATACTGGCTGCGCGCATAGAGCGCCGCGTTCTGCGAGGCCTGGAGCTGGACGCTCAACGCCTCCTGCCGCGCCTTCGACGACTGGAGCGCGACGAGGGCGTTCTCGACATCCTCCAGCCCGGTCAGCACGGTCTGCTTGTAGGTGGCGAAGGCGCCGTCGGCCGCCGCCTGCTGGCTGCGGACCGCCGAGCGCAACCGGCCGCCATCGAAGATGATCTGCGACAGGCTGGCGAACAGGCCGCCGGTGATGACATCGGCCAGCCCGCCCAATGACAATGCTGAGGTGCCGACATTGCCGCTGATGCCGAGCTGTGGATAGAGCTGCGCCTCGGCGACGCCGATCCGCGCGGTCGCGGCGGCGAGGTTGCGCTCGGCGCGGCGGACGTCGGGGCGCTGGCGCAGCGTATCGGCGGGGATGCCGACGGCGATGCCCGGCGGCCCCTGCGGGATCGGCACGACGGTAGAGAGCGCGGCATCGACCGCGCCGGGCGCCTGGCCGGTCAGCACCGACAGCCGATTGGCGGCATTGGCGTAGCTCTGCTCGATCGTCGGGATCGTCGCCGCGGTCTGCGCGCGCTGGGCGCGGGCCTGTTCCTCGTCGATCGACGAGACGAGGCCGGCCTGGACGCGGAAGCCGGCGATCTCGAGATTATCGTCCTGCGTCGTCAGCGTATCGCGGGCGATGGCGAGGCTCGCCTGCGCCGCACGCGCGCTGACATAGTTGAGCGCGACCTCGGCGGCGATCGCTGTGCGCACCGAGGCAAGATCATAGCCGCTGGCGGCGAGATCGGCGCGCGAGGCCTGGATCGAGCGGCCGATGCCGCCGAACAGATCGAGCTGCCACGACGCATCGGCGCCGAGCGAGACGCTGCTGGTGTCGCTGCGGCTGGAATCGAAATTGCGCCCTGCCCCGGCCGACCCGCTGACGCTTGGAAGCAATTGCGCCCGCGACTGGACCAGCGCTTCGCGCGCCTGACGCAGGCGGGTGGCGGCGACCGCGATATCGAGATTGTCCGCCAGCGCCTTTTCGACGAGGCCGCTCAGCACCGGATCGTCGAAGCGCGTCCACCAAGCCGAAAGATCCTGGGCAGCAGTCTGGTCGGCACGCGGCGTGCTGTAGCTGCCCGGCACGCCGAGATCGGTCGCCGTCGCCGGCCGATAATCGGGACCGACCTGGCACCCGGCCAACGCCAGCAGGGCCAGCGTGCCCGTGATCGTCCGTGGTGCCGTTCGCCATGCCATATGCCGTCATCATCCTGCCGCAACGCGTTCGTTTCGCGCCCAACGCCTGAATGGCGGAGGCGGGCACGGGCTGGAACAGGAAAATTGTCGCAATTTGTATGGAGTGCTGCGAGGTATTGCAGGGGAGAAAGCCGATAGAAATCAGATAATTCCGGCGTTATTCACCAGTCATCTTCAACGTGTGTCGAAAGCGCGCGGACACAATTCGTGACATGTTCGGCGCAATTCCTCCCTATCGCGAAGCGATGGGGGAGGGGGATGAACAGGTCGGGATTGCCCCCGGCAATCCCTAGCCATGCCGGGGGCATGGCTACCTGTTCATCCCGCATAGCGGGTGGTGGAGCGGAAATGCGGCGTTTCCGCATGTTCGGAGTTTTGACGCCGCTGCGCGGCGCTCCCCTCCACCACCAGCCAAGAGGCTGGTGGTCCCCCTCCCCGCGCGTCGCGCAGGGAGGATTTAGGTCACTCCATCTCCAATATCACCGCGTCCACCGCCAGGCTCTCGCCCTGCTTCGCCGACACGCTCTTGACCACGCCCGCTTTCTCGGCGCGCAGGATATTCTCCATCTTCATCGCCTCGACGACGGCGAGCGGCTGGCCGGCTTCGACCTTGTCGCCGGCGCCGACGTGCAGCGCGATCAGCAGGCCGGGCATCGGGCAGAGCAGGAAGCGCGAGAGATCGGGCGGGATCTTCTCGATCATGTGCTTGCTCAGCTCCGCGATGTGCGGCTTGAGCACGGTCGCGCGGTGCGAGGCGCCGTGGCTGTTGAGTACCCAGCCGCGCTTGTGCGGGGCGATCTTGGCGACGACGGTGCGCGCGCCGACCACGCCGTCGAACAGGCGCTGGCCGTTGACCCACAGGCCGTCGATCGCCTGGCGCGGGCCGCCATCGACCTCGACCACCATATTGCCGGTCGCATGCGTCAGATGAACGCGATGCTCGGCACCGGCGATGCGGACGACCCAGTCGCCGGGCACCGGGATCGGGCCGTCGAGCTGACCGTCGACCTGCGCCGCGCGCGACGTCTCGTGATGCTGGGCGAGCGCGGCCACCGCCGCGAGATCGGCGATCAGCGCGGGGCTGGCGGGCGCGCCGGCGAAGCCGTCGGGATATTCCTCGGCGATGAAGCCGGTCGTCAGCGCGCCGGCGCGGAAGCGCGGATGCTGCATCAGCGCCGAGAGGAAATCGATGTTGTGGCCGGGACCCTCGAGCACGAAGCGGTCGAGCGCGGCGACCTGCAGGTCGGCCGCCTCGTCGCGGGTGGCGCCATAGGTGATCAGCTTGGCGATCATCGGATCGTAGAAGATGCTGACCTCGCCGCCCTCGGCGACACCGTCGTCGACGCGCACGCCATGGCCCTCGACCGGCGGGCGATAGCGGACCAGCCGGCCGGTCGACGGCAGGAAGCCGCGATAGGGATCCTCGGCATAGACCCGGCTCTCCATCGCCCAGCCGGTCAATGTGACGTCATCCTGCCCGAACGCGAGCGCCTCGCCATTGGCGACGCGGATCATCTGTTCGACGAGATCGAGGCCGGTGATGCATTCGGTGACCGGATGCTCGACCTGCAGCCGCGTGTTCATCTCGAGGAAGTAGAAGCCCTGCCCCGTCGTGTCGGCGCCGCTGACGATCAGTTCGACCGTGCCGGCCGAATAATAGCCGACCGCGCGTGCGAGCGCGACCGCCTGCTCGCCCATCGCCTTGCGCATCGCGGGGGTGACGAACGGCGACGGCGCTTCCTCGACCACCTTCTGGTGTCGGCGCTGGATCGAGCATTCGCGCTCGCCGAGATAGACGATGTTGCCATGCTGGTCGCCGAGCACCTGGATTTCGATATGGCGCGGGCTCTCGATGAACTTCTCGATGAACACGCGGTCGTCGCCGAAGCTGTTGAGCCCCTCGCGCTTGGTCGCCTCGAAGCCCTCGCGGACGTCCTTCTCGGAGAAAGCAAGGCGCATGCCCTTGCCGCCGCCGCCGGCCGAGGCCTTCATCATCACCGGATAGCCGATGCCGTTGGCGATCTCGACGGCATGGTCGGTGCTGTCGATCTCACCGACGAAGCCGGGGACGACGTTGACGCCGGCCTGCAGCGCGAGCTTCTTCGATTCGATCTTGTCGCCCATCGCCGCGATCGCGCCGGTCGGCGGACCGACGAAGATGATGCCCTCCTTCGCCAGCGCCTCGGCGAAGCTGGTCCGCTCGGACAGGAAGCCATAGCCGGGGTGCACCGCATCGGCACCGGTGGCCTTGCAGGCGGCGATGATCGCGTCGGCGATCAGATAGCTCTCCGAAGCCGGCGGCGGCCCGAGCCGGACGGCCTCGTCGGCCAGTTCGACATGCGGACTGCGCGCATCGGCGTCCGAATAGACCGCCACCGTCGCGATGCCCATCTTCTTCGCCGTCCGGATGACGCGACAAGCAATTTCGCCGCGATTGGCGATCAGGATTTTCTTGATCATATTGCCCCCTTATTCGGCCGCTTCGGCCATGCGCATCGGCGCTTCGGCTTGCATCGGCCGCAGTCCCAGCTTCGCGAACAAGGCCGCGTCGGCGTCGTCGCCGGCATTGGCGGTGGTCAGCAGCCTGTCCCCCGTGAAGATCGAATTCGCGCCCGCCATGAAGCACAAGGCCTGGGTCGATTCCGACATGCTCTCGCGGCCGGCCGACAGCCGCACCATGCTCAGCGGCATCGTGATCCGCGCGACCGCGACGGTGCGGACGAACTCGATCTCGTCGATCTTGGCCAGCGGCGTATCGGCGAGCATGTCGCCGAGCACGGTGCCCTTGACCGGCACCAGCGCGTTGACCGGCACGCTCTCGGGGTGGTGCGGCAACGTCGCCAGCGCGTGGACGAAACCGACGCGGTCGGCGCGGGTCTCGCCCATGCCGACGATGCCGCCGCAACACACGTTGATCCCGGCCTCGCGGACGTTGTCGAGCGTGTCGAGCCGGTCCTGGAAGGTGCGGGTGGTGATCACATTGCCGTAATTCTCGGGCGAAGTGTCGATGTTATGATTGTAATAATCGAGTCCGGCCTCGCCCAGACGCTGCGCCTGACCCGGCGTCAGCATGCCCAAGGTCATGCAGGTTTCCATGCCCATCGCGCGCACGCCCTTCACCATCTCGACAATGGCGGGCATGTCGCGGTCCTTGGGGTTACGCCAGGCCGCGCCCATGCAGAAGCGCGACGAGCCATTGTCCTTCGCCTGTGCCGCCGATTGCAGCACCGCGCGGACGTCCATCAGCTTGGTCGCCTTCAGATCGGTCTCGGCGCTGGCCGACTGGTTGCAATAGCCGCAATCCTCGGGGCAACCGCCGGTCTTGATCGACAACAAGGTCGAGAGCTGGACTTCGTTGACCGGGTGGTTGGCGCGATGCACTTCGGCCGCGCGGAACACCAGTTCGGTGAACGGGAGATCGAAGAGGTCGGCGATCTCGGCGCGGGTCCAGGTACTGCGGACGCCCAATTCCTCCCCGGAACGGGGAGGGGGACCGGAGAAGCCGGTGGAGGGGCAGGGCGTAGAAACTGA
>Ga0268265_10001445_pt1 | contig 20018 bp, 11 predicted proteins | sample KBSSwiS52_FD_190355 | JGI IMG/M metagenome (GOLD analysis project Ga0268265, IMG submission 190355) | Switchgrass rhizosphere microbial communities from Kellogg Biological Station, Michigan, USA - KBS Switchgrass S5-2 (SPAdes) (version 2) | ecosystem: Host-associated > Plants > Roots >... | reverse complement strand
CCCACCTGGGGCGGGAAGCCATGCGCAGGATCCTGGGCGGCGAGGGAGGCCCCCAGGAAGCCGAGGCAGCCGCGGAGCACCTCGTTTCCTGCGAGCCGTGCCGGGCCCTGGCCGGCACCGTCGCCGGCGAGCTGCCCGCGAAGCCGGCGGCAGAGGGTCCGCTGCGGCTGGTCTTCGACCTGATCGACCGGGAGCGCCAATGGGCCGTGGATTACTTGGCCGCGGTCACGGAGTGGGCCGAGCTGCGCCGCCTGCCCAACCGCCGCGGCCAGAGGGACCGCGTGCGCATGGCGAAGGCCTGCCACACGACCGCCTTCTTCCGTCTCGTGCTCGGCGAGATCCGGGAGGTCTCGCCCTGGGACGAGGCCGAGTTCCTGGCGGGGCTCGCCCTGCTCTGCATCGAAGCCATGAGCCAGCGCCAGCGGATCACCCCGGCGGCCGAGCACGACCTGAAAGCCGAGGTCTGGACCGCCGTGGCCAACGTCCGGCGCCGGGCTGCCGAATGGGAGCGCATGCATCAGGCCCTGGCGAACGCGGAGCGGCACCTGAAGGAAGGCACCGGCGATCCCCTCCTGGAAGCGGGGTTTCTGTCGATCGCCGCGTCGGCCCTGGCGAACGAGGGTCACATCGCCCGCGCTCTCGAAGCCCTGAAACGGTGCAAGGCGATCTATCGCGCCCGTTCCGAATGGGCGCTCCTGGCCCGCGCGCTGGTCAAGACGGCCAGCGTCGTAGGCGACTCCGATCCCGCGCTAGGCCTGGAAGCGCTCGACGACGCCGTCCCCTTGCTTCCCTCCGCGGATGCCCACCTGGCGCTCCTGGCCGATCTGCTGCGAGTGGATTGCCTCCTCGGAGTCTCCCGGCCGACGGAAGCCCTGCGGGTGTACCGGCGCTGCTCACGGTTGCTCCATGCCGATCCGGGGACCCGGATGCAGATCCGCGGGAGGTTCACCGGCGCGAAGCTCCTCGACGCCCTGGGGTACGAGCAGCCGGCCGAGCGTCTCTACGACGAGGTGATCGATCGCGAGATCGAGCACGAGCTCTACAAGGAAGCCTTCCTCGACCTCCTCTATCTCTATGGCCGCCACGTGAAAGCCGGAGAGATCGAAAAGGCCGCGCGCGTCTGCCGCAGGGCGCTGACCGATGCCTCCCTCTCCGCGGTCGCGCACGACCAGATGCGCACCGTCTGGGAACAGCTCCTGGCCGCCACCGGCCACCGCGCCATCGGCCAGGAGAGGCTGAGCGATTTGCGGCGGTATCTCAACGTCCATTGGAAACACCCTGCCACCACGATTCCGGTGTGACAGATGATGCGCCAGCCGGCCCAACGGGCCGGCAGAGCCTAGCCCAGGGCTGAGGCCGAAGGCCAATGCCCTGGGTATCAGGCGACAACGAATCATGCGGCCTGACAGGCCGCGAGAGCTCTGCCGTGAGTTGACTCCGCCCCCGGTTCTCGCGGCCCTTCAGGCCGCAACGGTCTGTCGCCTTTCTTCCCAGGGCATCGGCCTTCGGCCTCAGCCCTGGGCTATGTTCTATCGGCCTTTCAGGCCGGTTTTGATAGGAGCTCCAAACAGGCCCGCCGCCAACACGCCCCACCTTCTATATCGAATGTATGACTTCGGGGCCGGCCCGCCTACAACAAACGTTGAGATAAAAATCATACATTTGTAGGACGACAAACCCATCGCGTTCTCCTATGCTCACGGTGGATCTCAGCCGCTGTTCTCAGGGCGCACTTCGACCGGGATGTAAGACCTCAAGCACGCAAAGCAGCGGGCTTTGGCGGCTTCGCGGACGGTCGAGTGGGACCAAAGACCTCTAACGGTAAGGAAGAAGGGAGAACAAAATGAAAAAGGCTAGTGCAAGAAATCGGCAGGGGCTCCTCGGGGTGGCGTTGGCAATCGCGGCCCTCGCGGCGATCGGCTGCATCGGGACGATCCACGGCGGTGGCGTGGTCTCCGTTTATGACGTTGAGACGGGGTTGGGGCCTGGTGTGCTCACGGACGCCAACGTGGCGGTTTCCGTCATCTGCAACGACAGGAAGGATGCGGTGCTCAGTACCATCCATTGGACCGATAACGCCAACGGCGCTAACTTCACGGCCCACCTACCGTGGACTCCTCTCTCTGAGATTCCTGAGTTAGGGGTGGTTGACACCTGTGAGGAAGCGGCAGAGATCGTGAGCGAGGTAGGCGGCTCCGCTTCCCTGGGGCTCATTAACTCGCAAGGGCAGGCAAGCGGCGCGGCGTTTGTAGTCGTGAGCGCCCCCGGATCTGCGCCTGCGGAGTGTGGAGATTTACAGTTAGTACACGTCCAGGCAGAGGGTACCGGGCTCCCGGGTGGCTCCTATCTTGCCACAGGCTGTCTTGACCGTGGAAAGATCACCTTCCAAAGCCCGTAGGACACCACGCTCGTAATACGGAGCGGGTTGGCAATGCGCGAAGGCCGGGCATCCGAGAGTCTTCCTCGCTTTGGCCAAAGGAGAGGACTGTCGCAATGCCTGGCCTTCGGAGTCTGCCGAGTCGGCGACGGGGACCACGAGCCTCACCTTCACGCAGCCGTTTTGAGGACTTCGCCTTCCATGTTAGAAAGGAGCGTCCCATGAGACGCATTGCCTGTCTGTTCCTGTTTCTCGCGCCCTGGCTGCGATCACCCCGGCCGGCGCGCAGGGTATTTCGACCTATCGCATTTCGAACGTCTTCGACGTCCAGACCCGTTCCGCCATCGTGGGCACGGGCGCCAACATCTTCGAGGTCGGCCAGGATTACGTCCTGGTGGAAACGACGCCGGAGGAGGCTCGCGCTCTCGGCCGTCTCGGCTTCAAGCTCGAGATCGTGGTGCTCCCGGACGTCTTCCCGGCGGCCGACTCGAACTATCACGATTACGCCGAGATGGTGGCCGAGCTCGAGCAGGCCGCGTTCGATCATCCGGCGATCCTCTCGCTCTCCAGCCTCGGCCTGGCCTATGAAGGCCGCACGCTGTGGGTGGTCAAGATCTCCGACAACGTGGGCACGGACGAGGACGAGCCCGAGGTGCTCTTCACGCATCACCAGCACGCCCGCGAGCACCTGACCGTCGAGCAGGGGCTCTATACCTTGCAGATGCTCACCGACGAGTACGGCGTGGATTCGCGCATCACCGGCATCGTGGACAGCCGCGAGATCTGGCTCGTCTTCGACGCCAATCCCGACGGCGGCGAGTTCGACATCGCCACGGGCTCGTACGTGTCCTGGCGCAAGAACCGCCAGCCGAATGCGGGCACGAGCGCCGTCGGCACCGATCTCAACCGCAACTGGGGCTATCGGTGGGGTTGCTGCGGCGGCAGCAGCGGCACGCCGAGCAGCACGACCTACCGCGGGCCGGCCGCCTTCTCGGCGCCGGAGACCCAGGTGCTGCGCGACTTCGTGGACAGCCGCGTGATCGGCGGCGTGCAGCAGATCAAGACCCATATCGACTTTCACACCTACGGCGAGCTGGTGATGTGGCCTTACGGCTACACCGGCACCGACGTTCCGGCCGACATGACGCAAGACGATCACGACGCCTTCGTGGCGATCGGCCAGGCCATGGCCGGGAGCAACGGCTACACGCCGCAACAGCTCTACGACCTCTACGTCACCGACGGCACGATCAACGACTGGCTCTATGGCGTGCACCGGATCTTTACCTACACCTTCGAGATGTATCCGGTCAGCTCCTCGCCGGGCTTCTATCCTGCGGACGAGGTGATCCCCACCGAGACCGCGCGCAACCGCGAGGCGATCCTCTATTTCTTCGAGAAGTCGGCCTGCCCGTACGCCGTGATCGGCAAGCAGGCGCAGTACTGCGACGCCCTGCCGGGCGCGCCGGTGCTTTCGGCCACGCCGGGCAGCGCGCAGATCAGCCTCTCCTGGACGGCCGTCAGCGGCGCGGCCACCTACCGCCTTCACCGCGCCACGGCGAGCGGCGGGCCCTACACGACCATCCAGACCAACCTCACCGGCACGAGCTTCCTCGACACCGGCCTGGCCAACGGCACGACCTACTACTACGTGGCGACCGCGGTCAACCTGGTGGGAGAGGGGCCGGATTCGAACGAGGCGTCGGCCACGCCCGTGGCAGCGCCCGTGACCGTGACCCTCGCCTCCGTGGCCGCGCAGGACGGCTGGGTGCTGGAATCGGGCGAGAACACGAACGCCGGCGGATCGATCAGCGCGACCTCCTCGAACTCCAGCGCCCTGCGAACCGGCGACAACAACCAGGACCGCCAGTACAAGGTCATCGTCTCCTTCGACACCTCCTCGATCCCCGACGGCGCCACGATCCTCTCCGCGACCGTGCGGCTGCTCCGCGGCTCGCTGACCGGCACCAGCCCGTTCACCACCCACGGCACCTGCTGGGCCGACGTGCAGACCGGCGGCTTCTCGGGTTCGACCACGCTCCAGACGGGCGACTTCCAGGCTGCGGCAACCGTTTCCCAGGCGGCGAGCCTCTCGAACGCCGCGTCCAACGGCACCTGGTCGGAAGGCAGCTTGAATGCCGCCGGCCTCGCCGCGATCAGCAAGACGGGGACCACGCAGCTCCGCGTCTGGTTCAACCTGGATGACAACGACGACACGGGCAACGACTACCTCGGCTACTATTCGGGCGAGGCGACCGCGGCCAACCGGCCGCAGCTCGTGGTGACATACCAGTAGCGGTTTGCATCTGCCGGGCTCTCGCGGGAGCCCGGCAGGACAAGCCCATCGCTCCGCAACCGTCTGAGAAAGGAGCGTCCCATGAGACGCGTCACTTTGCTGTTCCTGTTTCTCGCGCTGGCCGCCCTGGCTGCGATCACCCCGGCCGCCGCGCAGGTCGTTTCGACCTATCGCGTTGCGAACGTCTTCGACGTCCAGACCCGTTCCGCCATCGCGGCCACGGGCGCCAACCTCTTCGAGGTCGGCCACGACTACGTCCTGGTGGAAGCGACGCCGGACGAGGCCCGCGCCCTCGGCCGTCTCGGCTTCACGCTCGAGATCCAACTGTTCCCCGAGGCCTTCCCGCCGGCCGACTCGAACTATCACGATTACGCCGAGATGGTGGCCGAGCTGCAGCAGGCCGCTTTCGATCATCCGGCGATCTTCTCGCTGTTCAGCCTCGGGCTTTCCTACGAGGGTCGCACGGTCTGGGCCGGCAAGATCTCCGACAACGTGGGCGTGGACGAGGACGAGCCCGAGGTGATCTTCACGCACCATCAGCACGCGCGCGAGCACATCACGGTCGAGATGGCTCTCTACACGCTGCGCATGCTGACCGACGAGTACGGCGTCGATCCCCAGATCACCAGCCTGGTCGACGGCCGCGAGATCTGGATGGTCTTCGACGTCAACCCGGACGGCGGCGAATTCGACATCGCCACCGGCTCCTACGCCTCCTGGCGCAAGAACCGCCAGCCCAACGCCGGCTCCAGCTTCATCGGCACCGACCTGAACCGCAACTGGGGTTACAGGTGGGGCTGTTGCGGCGGCAGCAGCGGCGATCCGGCCAGCGAGACCTACCGCGGCGCCTCTGCCTTTTCCGCTCCGGAGACCGCGGTGGTGCGCGACTTCGTGGACAGCCGCGTGGTCGGGGGAGTGCAGCAGATCAAGGCCCATATCGACTTCCACAGCTACGCCGAGCTCGTGATGTGGCCCTACGGCTACACCTTCACCGACGTGCCCGCCGACATGACCCAGGACGACCATGACGCGCTCGTCGCCATGGGCCAGGCCATGGCGGCCACGAACGGCTACACACCGCAACAGGCCAGCGATCTGTACATCTCCGACGGCGGGGTCCGGGACTGGCTCTATGGCGCCCACCGTGTGTTCAGCTTCACGTTCGAGATGTACCCGACGACCTCCGCCCAGGGCGGCTTCTATCCCCCGGACGAGGTGATCCCGGCGCAGACGGCGCGCAACCGCGCGGCGATCCTCTATCTGCTGGACAACGCCGCCTGTCCGTACGCCGTGATCGGCAAGCAGGCGCAGTATTGCGGCGGACTGCCGCCTCCGACCCAGGTAACCCTCACCTCCGTGGCCGCGCAGGACGGCTGGGTGCTGGAATCGGGCGAAAACACGAACGCCGGCGGATCGATCAATGCGACCGCTTCGACCACGAGCGCCCTGCGGGCCGGCGACGACAACAAGGACAAGCAGTACAAGCTGATCGTCTCCTTCGACACCTCGGCGATCCCGGACGGCGCCACGATCCTTTCCGCGACCGTGCGGCTGCTCCGCGGCTCGCTCACCGGCACCAGCCCGTTCACCACCCATGGCACTTGCTGGGCCGACGTGCAGACGGGCGGCTTCTCGGGTTCGACCATGCTCCAGGCGGGCGACTTCCAGGCCGCGGCGACCGTTGCCCAGGCGGCGAGCCTCTCCAACGCCGCGTCCAACGGCTCCTGGTCGGAAGGCAGCCTGAACGCTGCGGGCCTCGCGGCCATCGACAAGGCGGGGACGACGCAGCTCCGCGTCTGGTTCAACCTGGATGACAACGACGACACGGGCAACGACTACCTCGGCTACTACTCGGGCGAGGCCACCGCGGCCAACCGGCCGCAGCTCGTGGTGACGTACCAGTAGGGGTCGCGTCAAGAACGGCAACGGGAGGAACGACGATGAGAATCCCATTCCTGGTGATGGTGCTCGCGTGGCCGGCTCTGCTGCCGGCGTCTGCCACGGCCCAAGGCACCCTGCTGTCCGCAAGCTTTGATGCGGGCACGAACGGCTTCGTTTACGCGGACGACGCTTTTGGCACGAACCAACCGGGCTACGCCAGCGGCGCCTGGGTGGCGTCTGGCGGCTTCGGCAATACGGGTGGCCTGCAAGTGACGTTGGGCGGGATCGATGCCAATTCCGTCAGCGACATGTCCGGCGGATGGAGCATCACGTTCAACCTGGCTGCGGCCGAGAGCGGCGTGACGCTCTCCTTCCGCTACAAGCTGGACCAGTCCGCCGCGTACGAGTACGACGAGCACACGCGCATGCTGGTCAAGGTGGACGGAACCCAGTACGGCCGCGGGTCGAAAGACTATGTAGACCATATCGGCGGTGACGGCGCGAGCACGCTGGGCAACAGCAGCACCTTCCTTCCGACCACCGATTGGCAGAAGCACCGGATCTTCGTAGGGGACCTGGCCGCGGGCATCCACACCATCGTCTTGGGCGGCTACAACAACAAGAAGGATGCCGCGGACGAGTCCTCGACGGCGACGATCGACGACGTGTTGGTGGCTTCCGGCAACTCTGCCCCGGCGGTCAGCGACCGGCAGGCCATCGTCGACCGGCTGAACAGCGCTGAGCTCGCGAGCTATCTTCAGGGCCTGACGAGCTTTGGCGATCGCTGCCGGATGTCGACCTGCCCGGGCTCTCCGGCCAATAGTTTTTTTGACGCCCAGGCGTGGGTGGCGTCGCAGTTGACCGCGATGGGCTACACGGTGCAATACCACACGTCTACGTTGAACGGCGGGGTCTCCAACCTCTACGTGACCAAGGTGGGCGCGGTCAATCCCGGCCAGATGTACATCGTGTCCGCACATCTGGATGGGCGGGGCGGTGGCGCGGCTTATGACGACGACGGCTCGGGATCGGCGTTGTTGCTGATGGCGGCAGAGGTCTTTGCGGGGTCCGACGTCGAGACCGACACATCCGTGCGCTTCATCTGGTGGGACAAGGAGGAGGCCGGGCTGTTGGGATCCAACGCCTACGTGCAGGAGCGCCGGCCGCTGCAAGGCACCCCGGGCGAGCCGACATGGCAGGGCGTCATCCAACACGACATGATCCTCTATGACCACGGCGCCGGCACCGCGGGCGCCTCGCAAAGCCCGTACGCCGACCTGGACGTGGAGTGGCGCGCCGGAACGGCAGCCGAGAGCCAGTCACGGGCGCTGGCCCTGAAGTGGCGCTTCCTCAACGGGACCTATTCCACAGAGTACCCGGCGACGGCCTACAACTTCAGCACCAACACGGACGACACATCGTTCCATCCTTATGTGGCGTCGATCAGTGTGCGCGAGAACCGCCGCAATTTGACCTCCGGCAGCAACGCAGAGTGGATCAACCCCAACTACCACGCGACGACCGACGTCGCCAGCTCTTACTCCGCCCTCGACCTCGACCTCGGCTTCAACGCTCTCCAGAACACGGTCGCGACGGTGGCCGAGCTGGTGAACGCGCACCTGCTCGGCACGAATTCTCCACCCACCGCGAACGCACAATCGGTCACCACCGCCGGGAACGCCGCAGTCGCCATCACACTGACCGGCTCGGACCCGGACGGCGATCCTCTGACTTATAACGTGGTGAGCGCGCCGGTCCACGGCACGTTGAGCGGTCTGGAGCCCGACGTGATCTACCAACCGGCCGCCGGCTACAGCGGCCCGGACAGCTTCACATTCAATGTCTACGACGGCAAGGTCGATTCCATGCCCGCCACGGTGAGCATCACCGTGGTCGCGACGGATGTGACCTTCACTTCCGTCGCCGCGGAGGACGGCTGGGTGCTGGAATCGGGCGAAAACACGAACGTCGGCGGATCGATCAATGCCACCGCGAGCACCACCAGCGCGCTACGGGCCGGCGACGACAACAAGGACAAGCAGTACAAGATCATCGTCTCCTTCGACACCTCGGCGATCCCGGACGGCGCCACGATCCTCTCCGCGACCGTGCGGCTGCTCCGCGGCTCGCTCACCGGCACCAGCCCGTTCACCACCCACGGCACCTGCTGGGTGGACGTGCAGACCGGCGGCTTCTCGGGCTCGACCGCGCTGCAGACCGGCGACTTCCAGGCCGCGGCGACCGTTTCCCAGGCGGCGAGCCTCTCGAACGCCGCATCGAACGGCATCTGGTCGCAAGGCAGCTTGAACGCCGCCGGCCTGGCGGCGATCAGCAAGACCGGGACGACGCAGCTCCGGGTCTGGTTCAACCTCGACGACAACGACGACACGGGCAACGATTACCTCGGCTACTACTCGGGCGAGGCGACCGCGGCCAACCGGCCGCAGCTCGTGGTGACGTACCAGTAGGACCGGCCGCCGCGTGACACCTCTCCGGTAGCTGCCGCAGATTGCCGGCGTCCTATTCGTCGCCGTCGAGGACGCCATCCTCATCGCGATCGATGCCGATGCGGACCCCTGAGCCCGGCGGGGTGCAGGTATAGGTCAGCTCGCCGCCTTTCTGCAGGGCACGCTGACGCAGGCCGGCGTCGGCGAGGGGAGCGTCCTGGCTCCGGTTGCCGAGGAAGAGGCCGGAGCCGGGGTCGTAGAGATACCCCGTCTCGCCCTGGTTCGTGCCGCCCTTGACGATCAGGTCGCACTCTCCCGCCTCGGCACGGTCGATCAGCAGGTCGATCCGCCCTCCGACCACGGCTCCGTTGGTCCCGGTGAGCGTGGTCTGCTGCCCCACGATGGGTGCCAGGTTGCTGTCGAAGGCGAGCAGGAAATCTTCGACCTGGCGTTTCTGGAGCTCGCCGGCCGGCCCGGGCAGGAACCCGCCGGGCGTGGACGGAGACTGGTTGAAGCCCGTCGTGGCGGTCGTGGTGCTGAGGAAATTGAAGATCGTCGGGGTGGCCCCGTCGTGCGTGAAGCCGAAGCCGCGGATCTGGTCCCCCAGGAAGGCGTCGCTTGTGGGCATGGCGGGTCTGGTCTTCAGTCCGAACATGCCGACCTTCTGGTAGAGGTTGCGGAGGTGCGGCGTTTTGAACCCTTCCGGCGATCCATCCCGGGTATAGCGGCCATCGGTGCCGAAGAAGCCTGGCGCGGCCACGCCGTATTCCTGGTTCGCCTCGGGATCGAGTTTATGACAGGACGCGCAGGTGCCCAGGATGGACAGATCGGAGACGTTGTGCAGGAAGAAGTCGAGCCCGGCCTGCTGGCTCGGGGTGCGCTGGTTGTCGAGCCTGCGGATCGGGTTGGGCGGATAGGTGACCTGGAGCATGAAGGCGGCGAACGCCTCCATGTCGTCGTCGGCGATCGGTCCGCTGCGCCCCAGGAGTCCGGTGAAGCCGACCTGGAACTTCTTGAAGGCCGCCACTTCATCGAAGGTCCCGCTGTCCGGCTGCGCGCTCGGGTTGTCGTTGCCGCCGGTGCGGTCGCCACGCCAGTGCATCGGCCCGTGGTTCGCCATGCCGCGCAGGCTCTGCGTGATCATCGGCCCCTTCATCGGGTGGTGGGTGTCCATCAGCCCGACATCCGAGGGGCGAATCTCGAACGGCCCCGGAACGGGCTGCACCACGCCGTCCGGATTGCCGAGGTCCCACGCCAGGCTGTCGAAGTCGCCGAAGACGTGGCAACTGGCGCAGGCGGAATCCCCGTGGCTCGACGTGAGCGACGCGTCGTAGAGGAAAGGACGCCCGGCGACCACGCTCGGCGGCTCGGGATTGTGCATGGCGACGTGCTCGATCTCCGCGCCCGAGACCGTATCCACGACCGCGATCGAGTTGTCGAAGCGGGTCAGCGTGTAGAGGCGGTTCCTGTCCTCCTGGAGCACCAGGCCGGTGAGGCCGCCGCCGGACACCTGGATCTGGTCCGAGGTGCTCGGCGTGAACGTGTCGTTCTCCAGGGCCTGGGTGTCGAAGACCCCGATCCTGGACGAGCCGAGCGTCGCCACGTAGAGGGTCCTGCCGTCGGCCGTGACCGCCATCTCCTGCGGCAGGGCGAGGCTTTTGTCGTTCTCGGCGTTCGGGATCGTGTCGCAGCAGGCGGCGTAGTCGATGTGCTTGTTGAGGTGCCGCGGAGCGACGCTTCCCGCCGGACCGAGGACTGTGATCCGGCTCTCGTGGAGGTGGCCGCGGACGCTGTGGCCGGCGAAGATGCCGGGGCCTTCGAAACGTTTTTCGTTCCCCGCCTCGGTGTTCGAGACGTAGACCTTGCCGTTCACCGGGTTCACCACCATGTTGTAGAGGATGGTGCCGACGCCCTGGTAGAACCCGGCGGCACCGGCGAGCTGCGCCGGAGGATCGGCGTTCGCGTCGAGGACAAAGACGTCCTTGTCGGGCAGGGAGAAGCGGATCTGGTCGTCCCAGGCCCGGCCGAGCTCGTCGACCCAGTGGGTGCCGTCGAACCGGACGATGAGCGCCATCTCCGGCCGCGGCACGCCGGCGGCGTTGGTGTCGGGCGCGGGCAGCCCCCCCGCGGCTTCCCCGCCGTCCGGGACGAAAATCCTGTGGACCGTCGTGGTCCGGTTTCCGGAGTGGAACGCCGCCGCGTAGACCTTGCTGCCGTCCAGGGAGACCGCCAGGGCGCGCGGCGTGTCGCTGAACAGATGGACGATGGTGAGCGGCGTCCCCGCGAGCGTGTCTCCGGGAGCATCCGCGTCGAAGACCCAGACGTCCGCCCGGCCCACGCCGGGAGTGGCGAGCTGGGGATCGTACGGGACGTTCTGGCCGCGGTGCGCGGTGGTGATGAAGGCGCGGTTCCCGGCCGTCCCGCCGAAGACGATGTCGCGGGGCTCATCCCCCACGAGCAGGGTGCGCACGACGCGTCCGCTGTGCCCGCCCTGGTCCAGCTCCACCACGCTGATGCTGTCGGAAAGATGATTGACCACCCAGACCTCGCCGTCGCTGCGCGCCGCGACGGCCACCGGTTCGAGGCCGACCGAGACCGAGGCGCGATGCTCCAGGCCGTGGCCCTCGATACGGAAGACCTCGAGACGGTTGTCGGGGGTGTTGACCGCGAAGAGGAACTTGCCGCTCGGGGACAGGGCCAGGGGGCGGACCTGGCCGGTCTCGAACACCGTGAAGCGGCCCGGGGTGTGGGCCGCGGCCAGCCTGATGTCAGCCGGCCGGGTACCTCCAGCCCCCGCCGCGGTCACCGCGGCGGCAAGACAGACGAGGACAGACAGCGGAATCTTCGGCAGGCAGACAAACCGGCGCGAGAAGCACGGCATGGCCATGGGACCTCCTTTGAGAAAGCGTTTCCTCCACTGCAGGGTTCGACTTCAACCGGCCCTCAGGGCTCGGGGCTGAGATCGCCCCGGAACCGGGGCTGGAGCTCGACCTCGTCGGCGAAGCGGCTGCTGAAGCCGGTCACCCGGACCTTCTTTCCCAGGCCGATGAACGGGATCTCGAACGGGTCGATCCCGGTGGAACGGTGGACGAACACGGCGACCGGGCCGGAGCCGTCGTCGACCGCGAACTGGACGCCGAACGTCCCGTCGTCGAAGATGTCGGTGACGACGCCGGCGATCGTGATGATGAGGCCATCGGTGCCGTTGCCGACCTCGCCCGTGGCGATCCGCAGCGGCGCTCCCGGCAGCAGCTCGACGCCGGAGGGTTCGGCACGGACGAAGAGGATGTTGAAGGACTGGTCCAGGGTCCCGGTCACCCGGACCTGCTGGTTGAGGTGGATGCCGAGGTTGTCGTCGAGCCGGACGTAGATGCCTCCGGTGGCGTCCTGGATGGCGAAGCCCTGATCCTCCAGGCTCGCCGACGAGAAGCGCCCGGAGGGGACGGTGACCCGGCCCTCGACGGTGACCGTGGTTCCGAGGGGCAGGTCCCGGGCCCCGGCGATCGGCGTGGCCGCGTCGGCGATCGCCGGCAGGGCCGCCAGGGACAGGAGGACCAACAGGAGCAGAGCGGCGGTTCTCGATGCTCTCATCATTTCCTTCATTCCTTTCTTCAGTAAACAGGCCGCTTCCCAGGATACGCTCTGCGGCCGGCCCTGTACACCCGATCGCAAAACGGCGAAACCGACGGCGCCGGCGCTGCGGGCTCCCCGGTGCCGTATGACCTTTGACTCTTGCAACGCACGGTGAATTGCCGTACAGTGCTTGAGAAGGAGGCCCCCATGGCAACGTCGCCCCACCGCAGACAGCCTGCCGACCATGAGCTCAAGAAGGAGCGCATCGAGCTGCGCGTCACCCCTTCGGCCAAACAGCTCATCCAGCGTGCGGTGGCCGTCTCGGGGCTCACGACGGGCGATCTTGCCTATGAGGGAGCTCGCCGGGTTCTCGAAGAGCATGAACGGATGATGCTGATCGGCGCTGACCGGGATGCCTTCCTCGACGCCGTGATGGATCCACCCGCACCGACCGAAAAGCTCCGGGCGGCACTGAAGCGCCATCGCGAAGCCTTGGGGTGAACCCTCTTGGGCCTGGTGATCGAGCCGCTCGGCAAACACCACGATCGAGCCGGGTTCTCTTGCGGCCAGCCGGATCTCGATCGCTGGTTCCGGCTCCAGGCAAGCCAGGATGAGAAGCGCAACGTCGCGCGGGTGTTCGTCGCCGTCGACGCCGAGCTGGGAGTCGTGGGCTTCTACAGCCTGAGCTCCTTGTCCCTCTCGCTGGAACATCTACCCGAAGAGGTCGCGCACAGGCTGCCACGTTACGACGCGATTCCAGCCGCCCTGATCGGCCGGCTGGCGCGCGATGAGCGTGTCCGTGGGCAGGGCGTGGGTGAGCTTCTGTTGGCCGATGCGATCCAGCGCATACTCGGAGCCGGTCGCTCCATCGCCGTTTTCGCCATTGTGGTGGACGCGAAAGATGAGCGCGCGGCCGGCTTCTACAGAGCGTTCGGGTTTCGAACGTTCCCGCTTCGGCCCAAGCGGCTTTTCCTCCTCACGGCCACAGCGGCTGCGGGCCTTCCGGGCATCCCATAGAGAGGTCCTCGGACGCCGCTGGGCACCCCCGGGGGCCTACCCGAGGAGCGCTCGCGCTAGGGGATCCCGCAAACCAGGCCGGTGGCGGCCAGCGCGGCATCCAGCTGTGCCTTGCAGACGACCGCCTGGGCAGGCGCCAGAGGGATGCCGCTGCCGACGCTGTCGCCGCAGAACGGAGGATTGAACGGGATGCCCAGCGAGGAGGCCACGACGATCCCCTCCGCCGTGACGACGTAGGTGATGTCGCCCTGGGGCGGGGTACAGCGCTCCGGCGGAAATCCACCCAGCGGACAGACGTCGCCATCTTGCAGGCAGGCCTCGGCCGCGAGGTCACCGGCGAGGAACGCGGCCCAGAGGGGGAAGGCTCCGGGGTTGGCGGTGCAGGGACAGGGGTCGTCGCACGGCATGCCCCGGCCCGTCGCCTGCTCGAACCGGGTGCGCGCCCGGTCGCAGGCGGCGGCCGAAGCGTTCGGCTCGGTCAGGGGGTCGCCGTCGTGGGCGAGATCGCAGTCCATCGCCTCGCAATAGGCGTTGCACCAGCCGAAGGCGGAGCCGGTCTCGAGGTCGCAGACGGTCTCGTGGGCCGGCGGCACGCCGTCCGGCGTCTGCGCCAGGGCGCCGCCGGATGCGAGGAGCAGCAGGGACAAGGCCAGGGTCGGAAACGTCTTCATGAGCGGTATCCCTCAAGAGAAACGGAAGGTTCCGCCAGCCTACCACGACCAAAGCGCCGCGCCGCGGCAGCACCGTAGAGACGTCCCCAGTCGGATGGCACGATCCTGCCGGGTGAACACTGCCGGGGCGTCTCCCCACGGCAAGCTCCGTCCCCATGGGAAGCGGTAGTTTCACGGCGCGCCGCCAGCGGCAGGGGTGGTTGGGGCCATGAGACGGCCCGACCCTGTACACCCGGCAGGATCTTGCCAACGGACTGGGCCGTCTCTACGCCGGGCCGCATGGCTCGATGATCTGAGCTACTTATTCCGTGACGAGCCCTAACACCCCGCTCGTACCCTCCGAACCCGTCTGGCTCCTCCGGTCTCATACATTTGTATGACGACAAGCCCGGCGTTTCTCCCTAGGCTGGCTTCCCGGGACCCCCGGGCGCTCTCCATCGGCACCCTGACGAAGTAGAGCCGTCCTTCGCCCGCCACCCCGGCGGGCGGTTTCCTTCTGGAGGTTGGTCATGATCCGAACGAGGAAGGTCTGGATTCCGTGCCTGCTGGCGCTCGCCGCCGTCTGTCCGCGTCTCGCCGCTCAAGCCGGCGTCATCTCCCTGCGCTCGGGCGCCATCGACACCCGCCGCCCGCAGCCCGCGCTCCCGGAAGCGCTGCGCGCCCGCGCCGCAAGCCCGCGCGAGGAGGAGCTGGCGCTGGTCCAGTTCCCCGGGCCGGTCACGGCCCACCAGCTCCGGGCCCTGCGCGACGCGAGCGTGCGGGTCTACTCGTATCTCCCCTCCTACGCCTTCCTGGTGAAGATGCCGGCCGGGGCCGACGCAAAAGCGGTGGCCGCGTCCCTCGGCGCGTCTTGGAGCGGACCGTTCCATCCCGCCTACAAGATCGCGCCCGAGATCGCCGCCGTCCGGGCCAGCGCCATGGCCGGGGATCAAGCCTACCGGCCCGTGATGATCCACGTCCTGCCCGACGCCGACCTCGGCGACGTGATCCGCGAGATGAAGGGCCTCGGCGCCCGCGGCGCCGTGGGCATGCGGCGCGGCTCGTCCTTCTCGCGCGTGCGCCTGCTGCTCACCCCGGCCGAGATCGCCGCCCTGCGCGAGCCGCTCGCGGGGATGCGCGACATCTTCTGGATCGAGCTCGAAGGGCGCCGCACCCTGCGCAACGACACCACCGTCTGGGTGGGCCAGTCCGGGCTCTCCGGCGGCCAGACCACGCCGATCTTCAGCCAGGGCATCTATGGCGAGGGGCAGGTCGTCGGCATCCTCGACACGGGCATCGATCCCGACATGTGCTGGTTCCGCGACACGTCGCTCGGCCTGCCGCCCGTCAACGCCTGCAACGGCGGCACCGTGGTCGACAGCGCCCAGCGCAAGGTCCTCGGCGTCGACTTCCTGTGGTCCACGGAGTGCGCCGGCGGCATCGCCAACAACGAGTGGGACACCCATGACCATGGCACGCACGTGGCCGGCACCGTGGCCGGCGACAACTTCGCCAACCCGCTGCTCCACGACACGGCCGACGGCATGGCTCCCGGCGCGAAGCTCGTCATCCAGGACGGCGGCTTCGCGACCGACAACTGCGCCGACCTGCCCGGCATCGGCTGCCCGGTGGTGGATCTCAATCCCCTGTTCCAGCAGGCCTATGACCAGGGCGCGCGGCTCCACACCAACTCCTGGGGCGACAACGAGAACGCCGCGGTGCAGAACAACTACTCGACCGGCAGCCAGGACGTCGACGAGTTCATGTGGAACCACAAGGATTTCCTGGTCTTCTTCGCGGCCGGCAACTCCGGCCCGGGCAGCGGCTCGGTGGGCAGCCCCTCGACGGCCAAGAGCGCCGTCTCCGTGGGCGCCACGCTGCGCGGCACCAGCGCCGAATCCATGGCCGGCTTCTCCAGCTGCGGCCCCGCCGCGGACGGCCGCATCAAGCCCGACGTCACCGTGCCGGGCTCGAGCATCGTCTCGGCCAACAACGACCTCAACGTGACCACGAACAACTGCGGCACGATCTCGATGTCCGGCACCAGCATGGCGTCGCCCGGCGCCGCGGGCCTGACCGCGCTCATCCGCCAGTACTACACGGACGGCTGGTATCCGACCGGCGGCGAGGTCTCGACGGACGGCTTCACGCCCTCGGCGGCGCTGCTCAAGGCCACGCTCGTCAACTCGGCCGTGAGCATGACGGGCACCACGGCCATCCCCGCCAACTGCCAGGGCTGGGGCCGCGTGCTGCTCGAAAACGCGCTCTCCTTCACCGGCCAGGCGCGCAAGCTGTTCGTCAAGGACACGGACAGCTTCAACACCGGCTCCACGAACGAGGACCGGACGTACAACCTCGCCGTCGCCGCCGGCGAGCCGCTCAAGGTCACCCTGGCGTGGACTGACTTCCCGTCCACCCCGGCCGCGAGCATCAATCTGAACAATGATCTCGATCTGATCGTGACCGGCCCGGGCGGCACCTGGCTGGGCAACGTCTTCTCGGGCGGCTCTTCCACGACGGGCGGCACGGCGGACCGCAGGAACACGCTGGAGCAGGTGCTGCTGGCCGCGCCGGCCGCGGGCAGCTACACGGTGACGGTGCGCTCGTTCAATGTGCCGAGCGGCCCGCAGCCGTTCGCGCTCGTGGCGACCGGCGCGCTCGGCAGCACCGGCTGCACGCTCAACTCGCAGTGCGACGACGGCCTCTTCTGCAACGGCGCCGAGACCTGCAACGCCGGCTCCTGCCAGGCCGGGAGCGATCCGTGCGCGCCGCTGTCCTGCAACGAATCGACGGACACCTGCTTTGCTCCGGCCACGCAGGTCACGTTCACCTCCGTGGCCGCCGAGGACGGTTGGGTGCTGGAGTCGGGCGAGACCACGAACATTGGCGGCTCGATCAACGCGAACGCCGGCACCACGAGCGCCCTGCGCATCGGCGACGACAACAAGGACAAGCAGTACAAGTCGGTCGTCTCCTTCGACACCTCGTCGATCCCGGACGGCGCCGTGATCGTGTCGGCGACCGTGCGGCTGCTGCGCGGCACGCTCTCCGGCACCAACCCGTTCACCACGCACGGCACCTGCTGGGCCGACGTGCAGTCGGGCGGCCTGTCGGGCTCGGCGGCGCTCCAGACCGGCGACTTCCAGGCCGCGGCGACCGCGGTGCAGGCGGCGAGCCTCACCAACGCCGCCGCGAACGGCACGTGGTCCGAAGGCGCTCTCAACGCCGCGGGCCTCGCGGCGATCAGCAAGACGGGGACGACGCAGCTCCGCGTCTATTTCAATCTCGACGACAACGACGACACCGGCAACGACTTTGTCGGCTATTACTCGGGCGACAACGCCACGGCCGCCAACCGTCCGCAGCTCGTGATCACCTACCAGTAAAAGGGAGATGTCCATGCACTGTTCTCCGAAGGGATTCAAGGGCGCGGCGGCGATCGCCGTGCTCGCCGTCACGTTCCTCTTCACGGCTCCGCCGGCGCGGGCCCACGAGGAAAGCCCCGAGGCGATCGAGGCCCATCTCCATGGCCTCGTCGAGGGCGGCGCCATCACCGAGGCGCAGCACGAGAAGATCGAGAGGCTCTATTCCCAGCACCACCTGTCGCGCTTGGCGCAGTGGCTGTACGAACAGGAGAAGGCCGGGCAGCTCTCGCGGGACACGCGTCTCTACGTCAAGGCGCTCCTCGGCATCGGCCCCGCGGCAACGGCGCAGGCCGCCGCTCCGGCCGACTACACCGGCAACGGCAACGTCACGAAGCTGGGCCAGCTCAATCCGCAGCCGCCGAGCCCCTACTACAGCGACAACACCACGACGGGCCAGCTCTACAACGGCATCTGGGGTTATGCCGCCGGCGCGCGGGAGTACGCGCTGCAGAGCAACAGCTTCGGCCTGCACATCATCGACGTGACCGATCCCGCCGCTCCCTTCCGGGTGCAGTACATCGACATGTCGGGCGGCGTCATCCCGCCCAAGGGCCGGATCTGGCGCGACGCCGACATCCACTACGACGCGGCCTCGGGCAAGACCTACGCCTACGTCGGCGCGCAATCGAACGGCAACCTGTGGATCGTGGACCTCTCGTACCTGTCCGATTCGGCGCCGCAGGGCGTCGATTCCAACCCGATCCCGCCGGCGGGCATCGCCGACCGCGGCCGTACGAACTACGGGCACACCGTGTTCGTCAACGACGGCCTCCTGTTCATGAACACGGCCAACAACGGGGCGACGCTCGGCTGCCAGATCTTCGACCTGCTCCAGAATCCTTTCGATCCGCCCGTCATCGCGGGCTGGACCGGGGCCGGGCACGACTGCCACGACAGCGTCGCCCGCACCAACGTGCCGGGGTCGGGAGGCAAGAACCTGCTCTACTCCTCGGAAGGGTACGCCACCCGGCACCGCATCCTCGACATTACCAACGTCCGCTCGGGCGGAACGCCCACGCTCCTGGGAGAGACGGCGCCGGTGGCCGGCATCTACGCCCACAGCGGCTGGCTGACGGACGACTCGCACTACCTCTACACCTTCGACGAGTTCAACATCTACGACACCGGCGTCTACGACGTCTCGAACCCGGCGAGCCCGGCGCAGGTCAAGACGTTCCAATGGTCGGGCGACGCCACGGCCAACTCCCGCATGCACAACGGCCAGGTGCGGGGCAACTACCTGCTCAGCGCCTACTACGAGGCCGGCTTCCGGGTGTTCGACATCTCGAACCCGCTCAACCCGGTCGAGGTCGGGAAATATGAAACCTGGCGCGATCCCGACGGCGACGGCACGTTCAACAAGACGATCACCGGCAATTACAACGGCGCCTGGGACGTCCATGTCTTCCTGCCCTCGGGCAACGTCCTGGTGTCCGACATGCTGTCGGGCACGTTCATCCTCCATGTCGATCCCATCGCGCCGCCGGGCGCGGTCACCGGCCTTGCCGCCACGGCAGGCGACACGCAGGTGGGCCTCACCTGGTCCGCCGCGAGCGGCGCCGCCGGCTACGGCGTCCACCGCGGCACGGCGAGCGGCGGACCCTACACGACCGTCAAGAGCAACATCGTGGGGACGAGCTACACCGACACCGGCCTGTCCAACGGGACGACGTACTACTACGTCGTGACCGCGACCAACGCCGAGGGCGAGGGCGCGAGCTCGAACCAGGCCTCGGCGACGCCGGCGGCTGCGACCTCGCCGGTCACCGTGACCTTCATCTCCGTGGCCGCCCAGGACGGCTATGTACTGGAGGCCGGCGAGACCACGGGCGTGGGCGGCTCGATCAACGCCACCGCCAACACCACGAGCGCCCTGCGCCTGGGCGACGACAACAAGGACAAGCAGTACAAGTCGGTCGTCTCCTTCGACACCTCGGCGATCCCCGACGGCGCCACCATCCTCTCGGTGACCCTGCGGCTGCTGCGCGGCACGCTCTCCGGCACCAACCCCTTCACCACCCTGGGCACCTGCTGGGCCGACGTTTCGAACGGCGGCTTCTCCGGCTCGACGGCGCTCCAGACCGGCGACTTCCAGGCCGCGGCGACCGCCGTCCAGGCGGCGAGCCTGACCAACGCCGCCGCGAACGGCACCTGGTCCGAAGGCGTCCTCAACGCCGCGGGCCTCGCGGCGATCAGCAAGACGGGGACGACGCAGGTCCGCGTCTACTTCAACCTCGACGACGACGATGACACGGGCAACGACTACCTGGGCTATTACTCGGGTGAAAACGCCACGGCGGCCAACCGGCCGCAGCTCGTGGTGACGTACCAGTAAGCGCGAGCTGCGGCCGG
>Ga0268265_10001444_pt1 | contig 20029 bp, 17 predicted proteins | sample KBSSwiS52_FD_190355 | JGI IMG/M metagenome (GOLD analysis project Ga0268265, IMG submission 190355) | Switchgrass rhizosphere microbial communities from Kellogg Biological Station, Michigan, USA - KBS Switchgrass S5-2 (SPAdes) (version 2) | ecosystem: Host-associated > Plants > Roots >... | reverse complement strand
GTTCGCGACGCTTACGATCGTGCCCGCCATGGCGGTCATTTTCGCGCGCAACCCGGTGCACAGCGTGCTGTGGCTGATCCTCGCTTTTTTCAACGCGGCGGGGCTGATGCTCCTGCTGGGCGCCGAGTTCATCGCGATGCTGGTGGTGATCGTCTACGTCGGCGCGGTCGCGGTGCTGTTCCTGTTCGTGGTGATGATGCTCGACATCGATTTCGCGAGCCTGCGCAGCGGCTTCACCAAGAACCTGCCGTTCGGATTGCTCCTTGCGCTGGTGTTGGCGTTTGAGATTTTCGTCGCGGTGATGTCGCGCCAGGCCGGACCGGCGCTGAGCGGGCGGCACATCCCCGACGCGGCGCAGCCCAACATCGTCGCGCTCGGGCAGCTGCTCTACAGCCGCTACCTGTTCCCGTTCGAAATCGCGGGGCTGATCCTGCTGGTGGCGATGATCGGCGCGATCGTCCTGACCCACCGCCGCCGCGCCGACCCGCGCACGCCGAATATGTCGAAGCAGATCCGCCGCCGTCCCGAGGATGCGATGAAGCTGACCCAGCCGAAGGTCGGCGAGGGGGTCAAGCTGTGATTGGGTTGGGCCACTATCTCACGGTCGCCGCGATCCTGTTCACGATTGGCGTGCTCGGCATCTTCCTCAATCGCCGCAACGTCATCCTGATGCTGATGGCGATCGAGCTGATCCTGCTGGCGGTGAACATCAACCTCGTCGCGTTCAGCGCCTACCTCGGCGATTTGACCGGCCAGGTGCTGGCGATGTTCGTGCTGACGGTCGCTGCCGCCGAGGCCGCGATCGGGCTCGCCATCCTGGTCATCTTCTTCCGCCGCCGCGGCTCGATCGCGGTCGACGACGTCAACCGGATGCACGGCTGATGGATCTCGCTTTGTCCCTCAAGCTGATCGTCTTCCTGCCGGTCATCGCCGCGATCGTCGCGGGGCTCGGCAGCCGATGGATCGGCAAGACCGCGGCCAAGACCGTGACCACCGGCGCGCTCCTGATCGGGGCGGCGCTGAGCTGGCCGATCTTCTTCCAATATATCGCGGGCTCGGCGCAGCCCATGGTCGTCCCGGTGCTGAAGTTCATCGAGAGCGGCTCGCTCAACGTCGACTGGGCGCTGCGGCTCGACAGCCTGACGGCGGTGATGCTGGTCGTCGTGACGAGCGTGTCGTCGCTCGTCCACCTCTACAGCTGGGGCTACATGGAGGAGGACCCGGGCCAGCCGCGGTTCTTCGCTTATCTGTCGCTGTTCAGCTTCGCGATGCTGATGCTGGTGACCGCCGACAGCCTGGTCCAGATGTTCTTCGGCTGGGAAGGCGTCGGCCTCGCATCCTATCTGCTGATCGGCTTCTGGTACCACAAGCCCAGCGCCAATGCGGCGGCGCTGAAGGCGTTCATCGTCAACCGCGTCGGCGACTTCGGCTTCAGCCTCGGCATTTTCGGCACCTTCCTGGTATTCAACACCGTGTCGATCCCCGCGATCCTCGCCGCGAGCCCGGGCATGGCCGGATCGACCATCGGCTTTGCCGGGATGCACGTCGACACGATGACCCTGCTGTGCCTGCTGCTGTTCGTCGGCGCGATGGGCAAGTCAGCGCAGCTCGGCCTCCACACCTGGCTCCCCGACGCGATGGAAGGCCCGACCCCGGTCAGCGCGCTGATCCATGCCGCGACCATGGTCACCGCCGGCGTGTTCATGGTGTGCCGCCTGTCGCCGATGTTCAACGTGTCGCCGACGGCGATGCACGTCGTCACCTACGTCGGCGCCGCGACGTGCTTCTTCGCCGCAACCGTGGGTTGCGCGCAGAACGACATCAAGCGGGTGATCGCTTATTCGACCTGCTCGCAGCTCGGTTACATGTTCTTCGCGGCGGGCGTCGGCGCCTACGGCGCGGCGATGTTCCACCTGTTCACCCACGCCTTCTTCAAGGCGCTGCTGTTCCTCGGCGCGGGCAGCGTGATCCACGCGATGCACCACGAACAGGACATGCGGTACTATGGCGCACTGCGGAAAGAGATCCCGTTCACCTTCTGGGTGATGGTGATCGGCACGCTGGCGATCACCGGCGTCGGCTTCCTCGGCATCGGCTTTGCAGGCTTCTGGTCGAAGGACGCGATCCTTGAAGCGAGCTGGGCGAGCGGTTCGGTGTCCGGCAACGTCGCTTTCTGGCTCGGCGCGATCGCGGCGCTGATGACCAGTTTCTATTCGTGGCGGCTGATCTTCCTGACCTTTTACGGCAAGCCGCGCTGGGCCGCGTCGGAGCATATCCAGCATGCGGTCCATCACGTCCACGAAGGCCCGGACGAGGAGCATGGCGACAGCAGCCATGCGAAGAAGGCGCCGCCCGAAGGTACGGCCGGCTACCACCCGCACGAAAGCCCGTGGACGATGCTGGTGCCGATCGGCCTGCTGGCGCTCGGCGCATTGTTCGCCGGCCAGATCTGGCATGCGACCTTCATCGATGCTGAGCATGCGCCCGAATATTGGCGCGGCGCGGTCGCCTTCAGCCATGAACTGGCCGAAGCCGCGCACCATGCGCCGATGTGGGTCAAGCAGACACCGTTCGTCGTGATGCTGATCGGCCTGGCGATCGCCTACAACAATTACATCCGCGATCCCTCGGCCCCCGGCCGCTTCGTCGCGACCTTCCCCGTGGTGCACCGGTTCGTGCTCAACAAATGGTATTTCGACGAGATTTACGACGCGATCTTCGTGCGGCCGGCGGTGTGGATCGGGCGGCAATTGTGGAAGCGCGGTGACGAGGGCACGATCGACCGCTTCGGCCCGCACGGCGCGGCCTATGCGGTGGGCATCGGCAACCGCATCACCTACCGCATCCAGTCGGGTTATCTCTATTCCTACGCGCTGGTGATGCTGCTCGGCCTGATCGGCGCGGCGACCTGGGCGATCTGGTGGGCTGGCCGGTGAGCGGATTGCCGACCCTCTCGATCCTGATCGCGTTGCCGCTCGCCGCGGGCGCCGCGTGCCTGATGGTCAAGGCCAATGCGGCCCGCTGGATCGCACTCATCGCGACCCTCGTCGAGTTCGCGCTGACGATCTGGTTGTGGCAGCAGTTCGACCCGAACGGCGCGCAATGGCAGTTCGCCGAGAGTCAGCCGGTCGGCGGGATCATCGGCTGGAAGCTCGGGATCGACGGCATCGCGCTGACGCTCATCGCGCTGACCGCCTTTCTGATGCCGATCTGCATCGGCGCCAGCTGGCGCTCGATCGAGAAGCGCGTCCCCGAATACATGGCCTATTTCCTGCTGATGGAGGCGCTCATCATGGGCTCCTTCAGCGCGCAGGACCTGTTCCTGTTCTACATCTTCTTCGAAGGCGGCCTGATCCCGATGTACCTGATCATCGGCGTGTGGGGCGGCGCCGAGCGGATCAAGGCCAGCTACAAATTCTTCCTCTACACCCTGTTCGGCTCGGTGCTGATGCTGATCGCCATGCTCTACATGCGCTCGGTAGCGGGGACGAGCGACATCCCGGCGCTGATGGCCTACAACTTCCCCAAGGGCGCGCAGACCTTCCTGTTCCTCGCCTTCCTCGCCAGCTTCGCGGTCAAATTGCCGATGTGGCCGGTCCACACCTGGCTGCCCGATGCGCACGTCCAGGCGCCGACCGCGGGCTCGGTCATCCTCGCCGGCGTGCTGCTGAAGCTCGGCGGGTACGGCTTCATCCGCTTCTCGCTGCCGATGTTCCCCGACGGATCGGCGCAGTTCGTGCCGCTGATGTTCGCGCTATCGGCGGTGGCGGCGATTTACACTAGCCTCGTCGCGCTGGTGCAGACCGACATGAAGAAGCTGATCGCTTATTCGTCGGTCGCGCACATGGCGTTCGTCACCTTCGGCCTGTTCGCCATGAACCGGCAGGGGATCGAGGGCGCGATGATGGTCATGCTCGGCCACGGCCTCGTGTCGGGCGCGCTCTTCCTGTGCGTTGGCGTGGTCTATGACCGGCTGCACACCCGCGAGATCGCGCGTTACGGTGGGCTCAGCGACAATATGCCGGGTTATGCCCTGCTGTTCATGGTCTTCACCATGGCCAGCATCGGCCTGCCGGGGACGAGCAATTTCGTCGGCGAATTCCTCAGCATGGTCGGGACCTACAAGGCGTCGACCTGGGCGGCGATCGCGGCTTGCTTCAGCACGATCCTCGCCGCGGCTTACATGCTCTACCTCTACTGGCGGATCTGCTTCGGCACGCAGCGCAACGCCGATGCCGCGGCGATGAAGGACATCGACCTGCGCGAATGGTGGCTGCTCGCGCCGATTGCGGTCGCGGTATTCTGGATGGGCCTGTACCCGGAGAGCTTCCTCAAGCCGATGCGCAACGACGTGGGCCGTCTGATGGCGCGGATGGAGCGCCTTGCGCCCAAGGGCGATTCGCTGCCGACGCCCGGCCATCCGGCGGCGGCGAAGGCGGAGACGCACGAATGAGCCGCTTCGCCCCGATCCTGCCCGAACTGATCCTGTCGGTCGGCGGCACCATCCTGATGCTGGTCGCGGCGTTCGCCGGGCGGCGCGGATCGCGCTTGGTCAGCTGGCTGGCGGTCGCGCTGCTGCTGGTCGTGACCGTGGCCCTGATTGGCGCGCCGTCGCACGCCGGGCCGGTTTACGATGGACTGATCGCGGCGGACCTATTCGCAAGCTTCGGCAAGGCGATCATTTTCCCCGCGTCGGCGGTGGCGATTATCGCTGCCCACGGCTGGTTCGAGCAAGACCACGAGCACTCATCCGAATATGCGGTGCTGATCGTGTTCGCGGCGGTCGGCATGAGCGTCATGGTCTCGGCGACCAGTTTGATCAGCCTGTACGTCGGGCTCGAGTTGCAGAGCCTCGCCGCCTACGTCCTCGCCTCCTACCGCCGGACGGACGAACGGTCGGCTGAGGCAGGCCTCAAATATTTCGTCCTTGGCGCGCTCGCCAGCGGCATCCTGCTCTACGGCATTTCGCTGCTCTACGGCTTCACCGGCACGACCAATTTCACCGGCATCGCCGCCGCGTTCGGGCGCGAGGCACCGTCACTGGGCCTGTTGTTCGGACTGGTGTTCGTGCTCGCCGGCCTCGCGTTCAAGGCCAGCGCGGTGCCGTTCCACATGTGGACGCCCGACGTCTACGAAGGCGCGCCGACGCCGGTGACGATGTTCTTCAGCACCGCGCCCAAGGCAGCTGCCGTGTTGCTCGCGACGCGGCTGTGCATCGAGGGCATGGGCCCGGCGACCGACGCGTGGCGGCAAATCATGATCTTCGCCGCGCTGGCCTCGATCTTCCTCGGCGGTATCGCCGCTTACGGGCAGACCAATATCAAGCGACTGCTGGCCTATTCGTCGATCAATAACGTCGGCTTCGCACTCGTCGGCCTCGCCGCCGCCGGAGCACAGGGGGCGTCGTCGGTCCTGTTCTACATAGCGGTCTACGTCGTCACGAACCTCGGCGCGTTCCTGTGCGTGCTGTGGATGCGCGACCAGAAAGGACAGCCGGTCGAGAGCATCGACAGCCTCGCGGGCTTGTCCCAGAGCCGGCCGGGCATGGCCGCCGCGCTCGCCATCTTCATGTTCAGCCTTGCTGGAATCCCACCGCTGTTTGGCTTCTGGCCCAAGCTGCTGGTGTTCCAGGCAGCGGTCGCCGCCGGCTTCGCACCGCTCGCCGTGGCGGCGATCCTCGGAACGGTGATCGGAGCCTATTATTATCTGAAGATCATCAAGGTCATGTATATGGATGAGCCGGGCGAGCCGTACGGTCGCGTCCGGGAACCGGTGCAGGGTCTTCTCATCCTGCTTGCCGCATTGCTTATTTCGCCGCTCGGCTATTTGCTGATCGGAGCGCTGGGCGGACTTAGCGACCGCGCCGCGGGATCGCTCTTCTGAGCCGTATCCGCATCGTCGAGCAAACCGGCTCGACCAACGCCGACCTGATTGCCGACTTGGGCGCCGCCGAGGGCGATTGGTTGGTCGCGCTCCAACAGGCCGCCGGACGCGGCCGGCAAGGGCGGGGCTGGGTTTCCAGCCCCGGCAATTTCAGCGGCAGCACGTTGGTCTGCCTGCGCGGGTCCGACCCCGCCGCACCGACCCTGTCACTCGCTGCGAGCCTAGCGTTGGCGGAGGCGGTGGACATTGCCGTGCCGGGTCAGCCGCTCATGCTGAAATGGCCCAACGACGTAATGTCGGGCGGGCGCAAGCTTGCCGGCATCTTGCTCGAGCGCAACGGCGACCGGGTGGTGGTTGGGTTCGGCGTCAACCTCGCCCGGGCGCCGGAGCTGCCTGACCGCAAGGCCGCCGACCTCGGCGGAAAGGTCGCGCCCGAAGCTTTCGCGCCGCTGCTTGCGGACTGTTTTGCCCGGCTGCTCGACCTGTGGCGGTCGAACCACGGATCGGCACTGGTCCGTGCCTGGGAGCATCGGGCGCACCTGCCCGGGACCATGATCACGTTCCACGCCGGCACCGACCAAAAGGTCAGCGGTCGGTTCGACGGCCTCGAGCCCGATGGGGCATTGCGGCTGTTGCGCGAGGATGGTGCCACCGAAATCTGCCGCGCCGGCGACGTCGACCTGTCCTAGGGCAGCGTCGCGAGCAGCGCCCGGCCGATCGGCGCGCTCCAGTGGGTATCGAAAACTGCGATTTCGATGCCCTGCTCAACAATCCAGAAGAGTCCGCCCGCCAACCAAACCGGATGAACGCTGCCATAGCGAAGCCGATCGCGGAGCATCGCAACGAGGATTGGGGCATCGGCGACGAAGAATCCGAGGACGATGTCGGGTCGCTCCATCTGGGGCAAGACGTGTCGCCAGCGGAAGATTGCCGGCCAGAGCACGGCCATCGTGGCCAATGCCAGCCATCGTTTATGCGCTGCTGGTCGTTTGCGGGCGACATATCCGGTCGCGACGAACGCGAGGAAGATGGTCTAGCCAGTGACGGTGCCCATGAAGGACGCTTCTGCGACTGCCCCCTGATCATTGAGATCACGGCGAGCAGCCCAGGCCGCTGTCAGGATTCCGCTGGCCCAAATGAGGACCGCGAGCGGCAATCCGGCCTGGCCGACTCGCATATGAAGGCGCGTCCGTCCGCTGCGGACCAGGAAGGCCTGGATGAGTAGCAGGCTCACCCAAGCAAATGCGCTGACGCCATGTAGGTGAACGATCGGCGGCGCCGCGAACACACCGCGCGCCATCGGAATGAAATAAGTGGTGGAAAAACCGACAGCGATCGCGGCCAGGCCAAATAGCCCGACTCCGAAGTAGAATCGTTGCCCCCGGTCGGCGGCCCAGACGCTCGCCATTCAGCCCCCTTTGCTCCGGACGCTAGACTAGTGGCGGTGTGGCTGCCAGCCAACCGATTCGCCCTCTCGCATCAGGCGCCAAGCAAGAGTAGGCGACGATTCGTTTCGCGACCGAGTCGAGGGCTCCGGGGGGAACTTCATCGGGAAACCGGCACCGGCCCTGCTGGCCGGACTTCCTTAGTGGGAGGGCAAGTCCCCATGCCGTTCATCACGACCAAAGACCGCTCCGAGATCTTCTACAAGGACTGGGGTCCGAAGGACGCCCAGCCGTTCGTGTTCCATCACGGCTGGCCGCTCAGCTCAGACGACTGGGACAACCAGATGATGTTCTTCCTGGACAAGGGCTATCGGGTGGTCGCTCACGACCGCCGGGGCCACGGTCGCTCCAGCCAAACCGACACCGGCAACGAGATGGACACGTACGCGTCGGATGTTGCCGACCTGGTCAAGGCGCTCGACCTGCGGAACGCGATCCACGTCGGCCATTCGACCGGTGGCGGCGAGGTGGCCCATTACGTCGCGCGGGCGGAGCCGGGCCGGGTTGCCAAGGCCGTGCTGCTCGACGCCGTGCCGCCGGTGATGGTGAAGAAGGAATCGAATCCGGGCGGGACTCCGATCGAAGTGTTCGACGGCTTCCGCGCTGCGCTCGCGGCCAATCGCGCCCAGCTGTATCTCGATATCCCGACCGGCCCATTCTACGGCTTCAACCGTCCGGGCGCGAAGGTGTCGGAAGGGCTGATCCGCAACTGGTGGCGCCAGGGCATGATGGGCAGCGTCAAGGCCGGCTATGAGTGCATCAAGGCCTTCTCGGAAACGGACTTCACCGAAGATCTGAAGGCGATCGACGTGCCCGTCCTCGTCATCCATAGTGAAGACGACCAGATCGTGCCTTATGCCGACTCCGGGCCGCTGTCGGCCAAGCTGCTCAAGAACGGCACGCTGAAAACCTACAAGGACCTGCCGCACGGCTGCCATGCGACGCATCCGGAGCTGATCAACGCCGACCTGCTCGCCTTCGCCAGGAGCGACGAGACGGTGGCGCCGCCGGCGGATGCCATCGTGATCGAGCCAATTCCGGCCTGATGACGGACGCGTTGCCGGGTCGCGGACGACCGCGGCCCGGCTGCTGCTGCCCGAACGGAGGAAATGATGAAAATCGTCGTTATCGGCGGGACCGGCCTGATCGGGTCGAAGACCGTCGCGCAGCTTCAGCAGCGTGGCCACGAAGCGGTCGCGGCCGCACCCAACACGGGCGTCAACACGATCACCGGCGACGGCCTGGCCGCCGCGCTTGCGGGAGCCGTCGTCGTCATCGACGTGTCCAATTCGCCATCGCTCGGCGAGAAAGAGGCGATGGACTTCTTCGGGACGTCGGCGCGCAACATTGCAGCCGCCGAGCGAACCGCCGGAGTCGGGCATCATGTCGCCTTGTCGGTCGTCGGCACCGACCGGCTGCAGGACAGCGGCTATTTCCGCGCCAAGCTCGCGCAGGAGCGGATGATCGCGGATGCGGGCATCCCGTACAGCCTGGTCCACGCCACGCAATTCTTCGAATTCATCCGCTCGATCGCCCAGACCTCGACCGTCGGCGATGAGGTGCATGTGCCGCCCGTCGCGTTCCAGCCGATGGCCGCGGACGATGTTGCAAGCGCGATCGTCGAGGTCGCGCTCGGTGAACCGGTAAACGGTCTGATCGAAATCGCCGGTCCGGAGACATTCACGATGGTTGATGCCGTCGGGCGAGTGCTCGCTTTCGACCGCGATCCGCGAACGATCGTCGCCGATCCGGCGGCGCACTATTTTGGTGTCCAGGTCAACGATCGGTCGCTGGTCCCGGGGCCGGGCGCGCGGCTGGGCTCCACGCGGCTCGACTGGTGGGTCGAGCACGTCCCGCCGCCACCGCGCATGGCGCCGGTGACGGCAGCGATGGAGGGTGCGCACTGATGCCGAAGAAGATTCTGATGCAGACCACGATCCCGACCACGGAGGACGATTGGTCGATCGCCCGGTTCAGCAAGCTCGGGGCGCTCCTGCGCGATGCGCGAGATGCCGTCGGCAATCCGCTTTACGACGTGACGATGCGCGACCGTGGCCCGCCAGGACGGCCTGACCCGGTGCTGTCGACGATCGACACCAGCGACTTCGACCAGTTGTGGTTGTTCGCGGTGGACGTCGGCGATGGGCTGATCAGCGACGATTGCGCAGCGATCGGCCGCTTTCGCCGCAGCGGCCGCGGTCTCCTCGCCACCCGCGATCACATGGATCTGGGCTCATCGCTATGCACGCTCGGCGGCGTCGGCGAGGCGCATTATTTTCATACTAGGAATCAGGACCCGGACGTGTCGAAGCGGCGGCGGGACGATCCGGACACGACCAACATCGACTGGCCCAACTTTCACTCCGGCGCGAACGGAGATTTCCAGCAGGTCGAGATCGTCGGCGAACCACACCCCGTGCTGGTGAACGCCGACTCACCGACCGGTCTCATCCGCTACCTCCCGTCGCATCCGCACGAGGGCGGGGTCGGTGCGCCCGAGGGGCAGGACGCGCGCGTCATCCTGCGCGGCAAGAGCCAGGCGACCGGGCAGTCATTCAACATCTCGGTCGCCTTCGAGGCCGGCGAGCAGGGCGGAGCAGCGATTGCCGAGAGCACCTTCCATCATTTCGCCGATTACAATTGGGACCCGCAGATGGGTTCGCCAAGCTTCGTCTGCGAGCCGCCCGGTGACGGGTTGAAAAGGCATCCGGAGGCGATGGCCGACACGCACCGCTACGCGCTCAATATCGCCAGCTGGCTGTCGGGCGCGTCGCCGTCCGTCCTTCACGAGCCGATGGAACTGGTCCAGGAGCAAGGTCAATGAAGCTCTATTACGCCCCGGGCGCGTGCAGCCTCGCCACGCGGATCTCACTGCACGAGGCCGGCATTGCCGCCGAGTTCGAGCGGGTCGATGTCAAAGCCAAGGTTACGGCTAGCGGCGCTGATTATCTGACCGTCAATCCGAAGGGCAGCGTCCCGATGTTGGTGCTCGACGACGGCGAATCGGTGACCGAGAATGTTGCGATCATGGACCTGCTGTCGCAGCTCGAGCCGAAGCTTGGAGTCGACGGCCCGCTTGGCCGGACGCGGCTGATCGAGATGCTGTCGTTCCTGTCGACCGAGCTGCACATCGCGTTCAAACCCTACTTCCACGACTCGCCGCCGGAAGAGCGCGCGAAAGCGGCGGCAGCGGTCACGCGCTGCCTCGACCTGCTCGAGGACCGCGTGCGCGAAGGTTATCTGTTCGGGACGCGCTTCACCGGCGCCGACGCCTATCTGTGGGTCATGCTGCGGTGGGCCGCCGCCTTCCGCGTGCCGATGACGCCCGAGATGGCAGCATATTTCAAGCGCGTTGCGATGCGCCCAACCGTTCAGCAGGCGCTCGGCGAAGAGGAATTGACGTTTACTGAGCCGACACTGGCCGCACCGCTGCAACCGGTCATGGCCTGACCCATGACTGACGCCCGCCAGGAGCTCGCCGCGACGCGCGGCCCGCAGATGTTCCCGCGCCTGACGGATGAAGAGGTGACGCGGCTTGCGAGGTTCGGCGAGCCGCGCAGCTATCGCGCGGGGGAAATGATCGTCCGCGTCGGTGAGACGGGGCCGGGCCTCATGCTGGTCTTGTCCGGGCAGATCGAGGTGACCCGCGACGATCACGGCCACGGCGAGCACATCGTTACCCACGAGCGCGGCAATTTCATGGGGGAGCTGGCGCAATTGTCGGGGCGGCCGTTCCTCGTCAACGAGAAGGCGCTGACCGATGTCGAGGCGGTCGCCATTCCGGCCGACCGGCTACGCGCGCTGCTGATCGCCGAAGCCGACCTCGGCGAGCGGATCATGCGGGCGCTGATCCTGCGGCGGATGGCGTTGATCGAGACCGGCGCCGGACCGATCATCGTCGGGCCCGAGGGCAATGCCGACGTCCTTCGGCTGACCAACTTCCTGCGGCGGAACGGTCATCCTTTCCAGCATCTCGACGCCGCGCATGACGGATGCGGGCAGACCCTGGTCGAGCGGTTCGAGATCGAGCCGGAAGAGCTGCCGATCGTGCTCTGCCCGACCGGACAATTGCTTCGTAACCCGAGTGAGGACCAACTGGCCCGTTGTGTCGGCCTGGTCGGAACGCTCGATGCCGACAAATTGTATGACGTGATCGTGATTGGCGCAGGCCCGTCTGGCCTGGCAACGTCGGTTTACGCGGGCTCGGAGGGCCTGTCGGTGCTGACGATCGATTGCCGCTCGTTCGGCGGGCAGGCCGGCGCGTCGGCGCGGATCGAGAATTACCTCGGCTTCCCGACCGGTATTTCGGGCATGGCGCTGATGGGCCGGGCGTTCAGCCAGGCGCAGAAGTTCGGCGTCGAAATCGCCATTCCCGACGAAGCCGTGAAGCTCGAATGCGGCAACGACCCGTGCCACCTCCAGCTCGCGACGGGGGAGCGGGTGCAGGCGCGGGCGGTCGTGCTTGCGACCGGTGCACGGTACCGCCGGCTCGGGGTCGAGCGGCTCGATGAGTTCGAGGGCGCGTCGGTCCATTATTGGGCGTCGCCGCTGGAAGCGGACCTGTGCGCGGACGCCGAGGTCGCGCTGGTCGGCGGCGGCAATTCGGCCGGGCAGGCGACGGTGTTCCTGGCCGGCCGCGCGCGCAAGGTCACACTCATCGCCCGCCGGCCGCTGAGCGAAACCATGTCGCAATATCTGATTGAGCGGATCGAGGCCCAGCCGAACGTCGATGTCGTCATCGGCTGTGAAGTGGCGGAGCTGGAAGGGTCCGGCGGCAACCTCGAGGCGATCACCTGCGAGAACCGGGCGAGTGGCGCCCGCACCCGGCGCCCGGTGCGCTACCTGTTCTCATTCATCGGGGCCGAACCGAATACCGACTGGCTCCAAAGCTCCGGCATCAAGCTCGACCAGCGCGGCTTCGTTCAGACGGGCGAGGAGGTGGGCACCGACTTTTCGCTGGAAACGAGCCGGCGCGGCGTGTTCGCCGTCGGGGACGTCCGATCGAGCTCGGTCAAGCGCGTCGCGGCCTCGGTCGGTGACGGCGCGCAAGTCGTGGCCGCGATCCACGCCTACCTGGCGAAACAAGCGGAAGCGGCGCCACCGATCATCCAGCAGGTGCCGGTCAACGCCTGACGCGCTTTCCGAACCGAACCCGTTCGCCTAAGGCGCCGCCATGCTGCTCGCCGTCGACGCCGGAAACACCAACCTTGTCTTTGCGCTCGTTGATGCGGGCGCGATCAAGGCGCGCTGGCGGATTGCGACCGACGCCCGGCGGACGGCGGACGAATATGCCGTCTGGCTGCATCAGCTGCTCGAGCTCGAAGGCTATGCCAAGGCCGATGTCGATGCGGTGATCATCGGCACCGTCGTGCCGCGCGCGCTGCACAATCTCGAAGTGCTGGCGAACAAATATTTTCATGTTGAGCCGCTGATCGCGGGGCAGGGGAATGCCGAATGGCCGATCACCCTCGATGTGGACGAACCGCAGAACGTCGGCGCTGACCGCGCCCTCAACGTCATCGCCGCGCATGCCAAGCATGATGGCGACCTGATCATCATCGATTTCGGGACGGCGACGACGTTCGACGTGGTCGACTCGAACGGCGCCTACAAGGGCGGGATCATCGCCCCGGGGATCAACCTGTCGCTCGATGCCCTGGTCAATGCCGCGGCGAAGCTCCCGCGGATCGCGATCGAGGCGCCCAAGGGTAATCTCAGCGTTATTGGCCGGACGACCGAGAGTCAGATGATCATCGGTATCTACTGGGGCTATGTCGCGATGATCGAGGGCCTGACCGCGCGGATGAAGGCCGAAATCGGCAGGCCGGTAACCGTCGTCGCCACCGGCGGGCTTGCCGACCTGTTCGACGAGCACACCGATGCATTCGACGCGATTGAGCCCGACCTCACCATCCAGGGATTGAGCCTGTTGCACGATATGTCTGCGTCCACATGATCCCCGGTGAAGAATTGCTGTTCTGCGCGCTCGGCGGCTCGGGCGAGATCGGCATGAACGTCAATCTCTATGGTTGCCGCGGCCAGTGGATCATGGTCGATCTCGGCCTGACCTTCGCCGATCCGGAATATCCGGGCATCGACCTCATCCTGCCCGACCTCGAGTTTATCGAGGAGCAGCAGGAGCGGCTGGCCGGAATCGTCCTGACGCATGGCCACGAAGACCATATCGGTGCGCTGCCTTATCTGTCCGAGGAGCTGAAAGCGCCGCTGTTCGCGACCCCGTTCACCGCGGGGCTGATCGCCGGCAAGCTCGAGGAAGAGGGCCTGACCGGGAAGGTGAAGCTCAATATCGTCGAACGGGGCGGGACGATTGAGCTTGGCCCGTTTCGGATTACCTTCGTCGCGCTGTCGCACTCGATCCCGGAAGGGAACGGGCTGCTGATCGAGACCCCGTTCGGCAACATCTTCCACACCGGCGACTGGAAGATCGACGAGACGCCGGTGATCGGCGAGGCGCCGAGCACCGAGGCGCTGACCCGCATCGGCGACGAGGGCGTGCTCGCTCTGGTGTGCGACTCAACCAACGTCTTCCAGCCTCAGCCGTCCGGGTCCGAAGAGGGCGTCCATGAGGGGCTCCTCGCGCAGGCGCTGGAGGCGAAGGGCCGAGTCCTCGTCACGACGTTCGCGTCGAACGCCGCGCGGCTGCAGACGATCGGGCGGGTCGGGCGCGAAACCGGGCGCAAGGTATGCATCGCGGGCCGCTCTCTCGAACGGATTCTGCGGGTTGCGCAGGCAACCGGCTATCTCAAGGACTTCCAACCGCCGATCGGCTTCGACGAAGCGATGCGGCTGCCCAAGAGCGAGGTCCTGATCATCGCCACCGGCGGGCAGGGTGAGCCGCGCGCCGCGCTTGGCCGCGTCGCGTCGGGCCAGCACGAGCTCAAGCTTGGCGAAGGCGATACGGTGATCTTCTCGTCACGCGTCATTCCCGGCAACGAGGTTGCGATCGGGCGGATCATGAACCAGCTGTCGGACCTCGGCGTGCGGATTGTCACCGAGCGCCAGGCGCACGTTCACGTCTCGGGTCATCCGGGTCGGCCCGAACTCGTCCAGATGTACGACTGGGTGCGGCCGCAGATCGTGTTGCCGGTCCACGGCGAAGCGCGGCACCTTGCCGAACATGCGCGGCTGGCTTTGTCCCATGGCGTTCCCGGTGCCGTCGTGCAGAAGAACGGCGATGTCATCCGCCTTGCCCCCGGTGCACCCGAAAAGCTGACCGAGGTCCGGGTTGGGCGGCTAGTGCTCGATGGCGACGTCATCCTGCCGGCCGATGGCGCGACGGTCACCGAGCGGCGCCGAATGAGCTTCGGCGGGTTGATCACGGTCGCGGTGCCGGTCGGTCCCGGCGGACGGCTCGCGGGCACCCCGCTGATCCGCCCGTTCGGCGTCCCGGTCGAGGAGGATCGCGACGATTTCATCGCCGATGCAACCGACGCGGCGACGCGCGCCTATGCGGCGGGCGACGACGAAGATCGCGTGCGCGAAGCCGTGCGGCTCGCGGTGCGCCGCTGCGCGACGTTGTGGACCGGCAAGAAGCCGGTCGTCGAAGTGATGCTGCTCCAGGTCACCGCGTGACGATCGGTTCGATCGTCGCGATCTATTTCCTGTTCTTCTGCGGGACGGTGTTCGTGCTGCTCCCGTTCGGGGTGCGGACGAGCGAGGAAGTGGGGCAAGAACTGGTGCCGGGCCAGGCCGAGAGCGCGCCGCACCACTTCGATCTCAAGCGGCACCTGATCAAGGCGGCGATCGTTTCCGCGGTGCTGTTCGCCATCTATTACGCGAACTGGACCTTCGGCTGGGTGACCCCGGCCGACCTCGACCTCTACAATTAGCGGCGGCGCTCGAGCGCCTGGGCGAGCGCGGCGTAGAGCCGGCCCATGTCGGACGACATCAAGGTCACCGCAATCGTCCCGCCGTCGCGCTCGGCCAGGACGCGGCGGAGCATCGCCTCGAAGTCGTGGACGTAGCGATTGACCGAGCGTTGGAATTCAAGGTCGATTTCATATTGCGCGCGGATCGCCTTGGTCTCGCTGCCGTCGAGCAATTTCACGGCCCGGCGGGTGAACACCCCGCGGTTGCCCTTCAAATAGCTGTCCCAAGCGCGGTCGTCGATTTCGTCGGACAGGATCTTGCCGACGTCGATCGCCGCCGAATGCATCGAGTCGATCAGCAGCGCGACGCGGCGCGCGAAGGCTTCGCTGTCCTTTTCGCGCTGCTCCTTGCTGGTGTCGTCCATGTGCCGTTCGAGCGCGGCGGCGCTCTGGCCGAGGTTCAGCATTTGCTGGGTCAGGCGATCGGAGGCGGAGCGGGCCGCTTCGACCGCGCGCGTGGCGACCGTTTCGACCTCCGCCAGCCGCTCCTCGACCGTTTCGCGGACCACGCGTTCGAGCGCGGCGCGAGTTTCCCGTGAGAGCTTGCCAGCGCTTTCCGGAATGACGGCCTCGATCGCTTCGCGGGCGCGCTCGGCGGCATGGCCGGCGGCGTCCTTCACCTGGACGAGGGCGGCGACCAGCGACGGGCCGGTCTCGGCGGTGAGCTGACTCGCCTCGCTCTGCGCCTGGCCGATTGCCGACGTCAGTTCCGCAAGGCGCGCCTGCGCCGTGCCGACGCCGTCGTCGAGGCTGGCGAGAAGCGCCGTGAACCTGTCCTGGTGCTCGCCGATATGGGCGGCGGTTTCGGTCATGCGATCGCTTGCCTCGACCGCGGCATCGCGCATCCAGCTGAGCTCCGGCTTGACCGTATTCGTGACCTCGGCGAGCCGCTCGGCGCTGCCGTGGGCCTCGCCGATCGCGGTCCCGACATTGTCGCGCAGCTCTTCGGCAAGCTTGCCGATGCTGTCGCGGAGCGCTGTCGTCCGCTCGGCGAGTGAACCGATCGCCCCATCCTGGTTGGCCGCCTGGGCCGATAGGGCATCAAGCTCGCCGCGCGCCCGCGTGAGCGATTCGAGGAAGTGGTTGGCGCGTTCGTCGCCGTTCGACGACAGCTCGGTGAAGCGCTGGTCGATCAGCGCGAGTCCGCGGTCAATCTCGGCGATCATCCGCTGCGACGCGCGCTCCTGTTCGGCGACCTGGGATGACAGGCTGGCGAGCGACTCATTCGCCCGGCCGATATTGGTGGCAATCGCGTCGGCGGATTCGGCGCCGGCCTTGCTGAGGCCCGCCGATGCCTGGTCGACGAGGGCAGCAACCGCGGCGGACTGTGCGTCGATGCCCGAGCGGATCTCGGTGAGCGATAGCGACGTCCGGTCGAGCAGGGCGTCGAGCACGCCCGAAAAGCTGCTTTCGGCCTCGGCGACCTTGCCGCTCGCGCCTGCGCCCGCCTGCTCGATCTGCGCCAGCCGTTCCGCCAGCCGATCGGTGGCTTCGGTCATTGACCGGTCGGTTTCGCGGGTCCGCTCCGCCAGCGCGTCGACCTGGCTGGTGAAGCTCGTGGTCTTGGCCGCCGATTCGGCGCCCACCGTGCGGAGCTGTTCCGCCAGCGAGCGGGCTGTCGCCTCGGCTTGCGGGAGGTCCTGAAGCAGCACGCCGATGTCGTTGCGCGCGGTCTCGGCGGCGCGGTCGAGGGCTTCGCCATGCCGGACCAGCCGTTCGCTGCTCGCATCAAATTCGCGGGTGATCCCGCCGAGCTTGCCGGTGGCCTGATCGCCAAGCTGCATCAGATGCTGCGAGATCATCGTCAGCTCGGAGCGGCTGTCGCTGATCCGCTGCGACAAGACCTCGAGCAACGCCTCGAGCGAGCGCGCTTCGGTACGCATTGTGACGACCGACTGCGTGAACTTCTCGGCCTCCTTGCGCCGGGTGCGGCCGAAGATCAGCCAGACCAGGCTGAGCAAGGCGAGCGGTGCGGCGGCTAGCGCCATCCATTGCGTCACCGCGGGCGAGGATAGCGGCTGGCCGGCGAGGGCCCGGCCGGCCGACCAGGCAGTGTATCCCAGCCACAGCGCCGCGAGAATCGCGAGGGCGGTGCCGAGGACCTGACGTCCGCCGCTACCGCGCGCCTCCGATTGGCTTTCTTCCCACTGGCCCGAGTCGAACGTCGGCTCGATTGCGAGGTCGGCGCTGGTCAGATCCAACGGCTCGTTCGTATCGGCGATTGGCGGGAGTGGGTCGGCGCCCACGGCGGCGGCTTGGCGGGTTGGGTGCATGGTGATGGGGAGTTTACCATCTTTGCTGCTGCAAGAAAGCGATTAGAGAGAGCAATCGACGAAGGGGGGAGGAGCGGCCGGAAATGGTGCCGGGAGCGCTGATCGGCGCCTATCAGGAAGACGATTCGGGCGGGCTTCGGGCCTTGCTTCCGCTCGCCGGCCGGACCCTGGTCGAATATCAGGCGCGTTGCGCGGCTGCGGCTGGCGCGGCGCCAATCGTTATCGTGGTCGAACGCATGCCTCAGGCGCTGCAAGATGCAGTCGAGCGGTTGCGCCTTGATGGCGTGGGCGTGTTCCCGGTCAGCGATGTGCATGAGGCGGTGAGCCGGTTTGAGGCGGGAACGAACATCCTCCTGCTGGGCGACGGCATCGCCCCGTCGACCGAGCTGGTGGTGGCCGTTGCCGAAGAGCCCGAACCGGTGGTCGCGACCGTCGCCGACGACGAGGCGCATGAGGCCTTCGAGCGCATCGATGGTGAAACCCGCTGGGCCGGAGTCGCGCTGGTCGATTCGAACAGCTTGCGGTCGACCGCCGCCATTCTCGGCGACTGGGACTTGCAATCCACCTTGCTGCGCCGGGCGTTGCAGGACGGCGCCGTGCGCTGGCACGCCGATGAGCATGGGGGTGAGCCGCTCCTCGCCGAACGGCCCGAGCAGCTCGAGGATTTCCAGCGCCAGCTGGTCGCCGGATCGCGCGAGGCGCGCCGCGACTGGGCCAGCCGCTACGTCCTGCCGCTCGCCGAGGACTTCGCCACCGACCAGCTGATGAGTACGCGGGTGCGTCCGGCCTGGCTCGTATGGGGTGGCCTGGCCCTGACGCTGGTGTCGGCGGTTTTGCTCAGCCGCGGCTGGCTTTGCACCGGTCTCGGCCTGCTCGTGCTGTCGACGCCGCTCGACATTATCGCCGGTCGGCTGGCGACGATCCGGCTCAAGCCGCTGCCCAAGCGCATGTTGTCCAAGGTTCTCCTGTGGCCGGCGGCAGGGCTGGCGCTGGGTGCGCTCGGCTGGTGGCAAAGCCACAACGGCAGCGGCTGGGGCGCGGTTCTCGCGGCGATCGCCGCAGCCGCGTTCGCCGAGGCCGCGCGGCTTGAGAACAAGGTCGGCCTGCCGGGCGAGCTCGCCGTGGTTTCGCGGCGCAACGCGATTTTGCTGGCGGTGCCGTTCGCGCTATTCGGGGCGTGGACGCCCTATTTGATAACCCTGTTCGTTTATTGCGCCGCCAGCTTCTTCTTCCTCCAGCACGCAAGGCGAATGGCGGCTGAGTTGACCCGAAGTTAACCCAAATCCGATAAGCGCCGCTCATGATGGCGGAAGAATGGCCGATCGGTGCCGCACCGGGGGATGACCCGCACGCGCCTGCGCGCAGTGCGGGCGGCGATCGGCTGGCTACCGTCCGGGCGGATTTTTTCCTCAGCGTCGGTGAGCGGCTGACCGAGCAGGAGCGGGCGCTGATGACCGCCATGCTCCATTGCCTCGTCGGCGATATCGCCGACGAGCTTCGTGCCGCGCTGCCGAGCGGGATTGCCGCCGCCAATGACGACCGCAACCTGGCGCTGGTCGAGACGTTGTCGGCCGCCCGGTTGCTCGATCGCGCGCTCCTGATGCGGATGTTGCTGCGCCGCGCCGACGAAGAACGGATTACGACCGCCGCCAAGGCGCGCAGCGGGCGTCGCGACGCCCGAGTATTGCAAGGGCTGGTCAGTCACGAAAGCGGTGCGATTTCCGCCGCCGCCATGTCGCTGATCCTTGCTCGCGGCCGGCGGCGTGATCGCTTCGGCCAGTGCCTGCTGCACTTTGACGACCTTCCGCCCGACGAAGCGGCAGCGCTCGCCCAGATCGTGGCCGCGGCGCTGCGCAGCGGGTTGCTTGGCAAGGGACCGAAGGATCGCGATTCGCTCCTGGCCGCGGCCGTCGACGACCTGCTCGTCCGCTATGACAGGGCCAACGGCATCGAGGATCTGACCGCCGTGCTGGTCGACCTGCTCGAGGACGAAAGCCAATTGTCGGACGAACTGGTTGTGTCCGCCGCGATGGAAGGTGAAATTACCTTCGTCGCCCAGGCGCTGGCGCGCCGCTCGGGCCTGGCTGGCGAAGTCGCGACCGACGAATTGTTGTCCGGGTCCGAACGGCGCGTCATGACCCTGCTAAGAGTCGCCGGCGTGCGCCGCGAACTGGCTGCGCGACTGCTGGCCGGGATTGGCGATCTTCTTGGCGTGTCCGACCCCGGCCGAGCCATCGCGACGTTCGACGGCATGAGCACGGCCGAGGTCGAAAGCGCTCGCGATTGGCTGGCCGCCGACGTCGGCTATCGCGCCGCGGTCGCCAGGCTCGAGCAGAGCTGATGGCCAGCGCACCTTCCGAACCACGGCCGGTGCTGGGCCGGGTCGACAAGACCGGGCGGCTGATCAGCGCCGATCCCGAGCTGGAGATGTTGCAGCGTGAGGCCGGGTCCGCGCTCGGCCATCCGCTCGCGCTGCCGCAGATCGCGGCAATCGCCGAATTGGCCCGCAAGCTGGGTATTGCCGTCGCACGGCCGGCCA
>Ga0268265_10001443_pt1 | contig 20048 bp, 15 predicted proteins | sample KBSSwiS52_FD_190355 | JGI IMG/M metagenome (GOLD analysis project Ga0268265, IMG submission 190355) | Switchgrass rhizosphere microbial communities from Kellogg Biological Station, Michigan, USA - KBS Switchgrass S5-2 (SPAdes) (version 2) | ecosystem: Host-associated > Plants > Roots >... | reverse complement strand
GGTTCTGCAACGTCTGCTCGCACGACTGGGCAACCGGGCGGAGCGCGAAGGCTTCAGCCGAGCGATCGCAGCGTTTCAAATCCCTCGACGAGCTGATCGCGCGCACCGGGCTGCGGCGGGACGAGGTGGTGACGCTGGCCGACCTCGGCGCGCTCAACGCCTTCGGCTACGACCGCCGCTCCGCGCTCTGGCAGGCGGAACGCGCGGTCCGTCCGAGCGGCGAACTGTTCACGACATTGAACGCAGAGCCCGCAGAGCCCGCAGAGATTTTTTTTGAAGACGAACACTCCGCGGCTGTTCTTGAAAACGAAAACTCTGCGAGCTCAGCGAGCTCTGCGTTCAGCGTCGTGGACTCGTGTCCCCTGAAGCCAATGACCGAACTGGAGCGGCTCGTCGCCGATTACGCGGGCATGGGGCTGAGCGCGGGACGCCATCCGATGGCGCTCAAACGCGACGAGCTGGCGATGCGCGGCATCCTCCGCACGCGGGATCTGGCATCGGCGCGGCAGGGCCGCCGCGTCCGCGTGGCCGGCATGGTCATCACGCGCCAGCGGCCCGGCACGGCCAAGGGGTTCGTGTTCCTCACGCTCGAGGACGAGACCGGCATCGCCAACATCATCGTCCGGCCGGACCTCTTCGCGCGCGACCGCCTCGTCATCGTCGAGGAACCGTTCCTGATCGTCGACGGCGTGCTCCAGAATCAGGACGGTGTCACGTCAGTCCGCGCCGAACAGGTTCAGGGTATGAAAGGCGTGGACGTCGATTTCGACGCCCACGACTTCTATTAGCTCTTAGCGAAGCGCCGCCCTATTGCTGCTGTTGCGGCGGCGGCACGGGGCAGGCCGCGCCATTCGATTTCGTCGAATCGAACAGCGCACCGTCGTCGACGGCGGCCTGGTTCATCCCGAACGGGATGCCGACGGTCACCTGACCGGAACAGACCGCGCCGGAACCGCCGTCGGTCGCCGTGAAGAAGATGCGATACACGCGGCCGTTGCCGGGGTTCTGCGTCGAGCCGCCCCGCTCCGTCCGGACCATCCCGCTCGCGGTTCCGACGCCGGAACCATCGATCGCAATCGACGCAATCCCGTCGTTGGGCGGCTCGTCCTGACAGATGGCGTCGATCGTCACGGCGGGCGACGTGCCGCCGGTGACACCGTCGATCGACAGCCGGCGCATCGAGCGCGTTGCGGTCGCGCTCATCGTCGCTGGATTCGCGACGGCGGTCGTGCAGTCGAGCGGGCCGGCCAGCGAGAAGTACGCGACGAGCGGATCGTGATCCGACAACCGCTCCGGACGATTCGGATCGTTGCGGTAGACCTCGGGGAAATCCGTGTCCATCCGTCCGTACTGCAGATCGGTGGCCGTCAACCGGTTCTGCGGGCCGGTCGTCACCAGCACGTGGTCCAGCTCCTGGGCGTTCCCGTCGAACGAGAACGAGTAACGCTCGGATGCCGGCTCGTCGTCGACGAGATCCTTCAAATCCGGATTCACGAGATCGCCGCTGGCCAGCACCACCTGGTTCGCCGGCGTGGGCGTGCCCTTGATCGTTCCGATCGAATCCACGTAGCCGTCGTTGAACTGGAACGCGTTGTAGTCGCCGATCGAGACGATGCGCTCGGTGGGATCGGCGGCCTGCCGCGACTGAATCAGGTTCGCCAGGTACTCGGCCTGTGCCCGGCGCTTGGTCCGCACCCGATCGCCGTCCGCCGGATCGTCGACGCCCGAGAGCGATCGCAGGTGATTGACGATCACCGTGACGGCGTACGGCGCGTGGCCGGCCGAGTTGATCGCGGCGCGCAGCACCAGCGGCGGCCGATCGTTCAAGGTCGCGACGCCGCCGCCCGGTTCCACGTACGTCGTCGTCTGGCCGAATTGGGTGACGTCGACGATGGTCACGCGCGGGGTCTTCACGAGAAAGCCGCTGTCGATGCCGCCGACGTCGTTGCCTTCGACGAGAAACGCCTGATAGCCCGGATCGGGCTGGCCGTCGGCAACCGCGTCGTTGTTCACCTTGGTGGCAACAGCCTGCAGCGTCGTCAGGTTCTCGACCTCCTCGACGCCGATGATGTCTGGCGACTGCAGCACATGTCGAATCGCCAGCGACGCCTTGTTCAGCCGGTTGTTGAACGCGGTCGCCGTTAGCGCGACGTCGCTGACGCCCGGGTCGTTCACGGTATCGAAGAAGCGCTCCATGTTGAACGACGCCACGGTGAACTCGTCGGCAGTCGCCGAACGGACAGCCGTCACAGTCAGATTCGGCGTCGTCACCGTCGGCGGCGACGCCGGTTCGGTCAGGATCGTGTAGGCCCGGAACCGGAAGTCGAGCGAGCCGACCACGTCTGACAGCACGACGTTGCTGGTCAGGTCCAGTGGCGTGCTGCCCGAGAGCGTCGAGGTCTCGATTCGCAGGCGCTCGGGATTGGCGTCGAACCGGGGAACGCCGGCCGGCGCACCCGCGGGAAGCGGGTCCGGCACCTGCACGCCGGGCTCGCGGAACGGGCGCGCAACACCGGTGATGACACCGTAGAACGTGCCGTTCGAGGTCGATGTGGCGTTTGCTTCACTCACATTCCCGTCGGTTGGCGACACCGTCGTCAGCGAATTGACCTGCACGCGCATGCCTTCGAAGCGCTCGAGCTGATTGAGCGGTCCAGACGGATCGGTGTTCGCCGGCGTCAGAACGATCGGCGACGGCAGCGTATTACCGGTCGATGTCAGCTGGACCGTGGCGAAGGTCAGTTCGGTCGTCGGCGGGCTGTTGGGGTCGGCGTTGGGAATGAACTCGCTCACGGTCGCCTGGACGGTGACGAGGTTGCCGACTGCGGCGGCCGCCGGCGGCGGCGCGCTCGTGAAGACGAACACCCCTTCGGAGGTGTTCGAGTCGGCGTCGTAGTCGATCTCGGCTTCCTGGATGAAAAAGCCGTTGCTCTTGACGGCCGTGACGATCCCCGATGTCGTCACGGACTGACCGGCGAACGGCGAGGTATCGCCGTTGCCTTGAATATCGTGGATGTGCGTGAGGCTGAAGTCGTCGTTCTGAATCGTGCCGAGGCCCTGCACGTCACCGGGTGTCGCGCCGGTGATATTCGACACGGTCACGAAGAACGTGTCGTTTGGTTCAGGCGACATGTCGCCGTTGACGTCGACGCCGAAGGAATAGCTGGATGCGCCCTGAGCGATCGTCTGCGATGTCAACGACCTGGCGACGTAGTCCGAGCCGGCCGTGGCGCTGTCGTTCGCGGTGGCAATGTCGAACGTGACGCCACCGGCGCCAGCCGGCGAATCGAGGCTCACGGTGAAAGTGAAGGTCGTTGTCCCCGACTGGCCTTCGGCCTGCGTGACGTCGGTGATCGAGAGCGTGGGCTGCGTCGAGGCGACGCCGTGCGGCGTCACGGAGAGGTCGTCAATCGCCAGGCCGTGATCGTTACTCGCGTGATCAGGGTCGGACCAGCGCAGCATCACCTCGGTCCCGTTCGGGATGTTGAGCCCGCTGATCGTGAAGCCGAGCGCCGTGCGGTTGGCGGCGAGGTTTCCGTTCAACGCCGCCGCGGTCGTGCTGAAGACCGGACTCGTGAAACTGAGGGCCGGCACCGCGACGCCCGCCGCCTGGAATTCTGCGAGCGTGCCGGTGACGGCCGGGCTGCCAACCAGGTACGAAAAGGCCACCGTCTGCGCGAGACCGGTGCCGCCGCCGTTTCGCCACTGCTCGCCGACGTAAGCGATGTCGAGCGAGGTGATGGTCGCCCCGGTGTTGTTCTGGAGGCGCACGCCCCAGAAAAAGTTTCCGGCCGCGACGTTCCCGGAACCGACCGAACCGAGCGCCCGGTCGGTCGCCGTTCCCGTGCCGTAGCTATAGAGGTTGCCGGCGTTGCTCGAGCCGTCGTTGGCGACGATGGTCGTGCCGGTTCCGGTACGCGCCTGATACCACCCGAGGATCGTGGAGTTGCTCGTCCAGGTGGCCGATCCACTGGCAGGGAGTGCGTCGAAGTTCTGCGTGTATGGCGTATCCAATGTGGACAACGACACTTGAGCTGAAGCCGGCGACGCGGTCGCGGCGAGCGTCGTGGCGATGGCAAACAGCGTCAGTTTCGCGCGAAGGGTTTTCAACATAAGGGACGCGATCATAGAGTGGGAATGCAACGGCCGCACGACGACATTCGCCTGACCGCTGAAATATTTGCGACGCGCGCAGCGAAGTCAGCCCGGAAGCAGCAGAAAGGCGCGGCCCGGCGCGCCTATCGCGCAAAAACCATGGAGAATACCGGCACGGTGATCGACGGTGTCGATCGAGGAGTGGACTCATGAGAACGATGGCGATGTCCCTGCTGGCCGCGGCGCTCGTGGCCGCCGGCACCACAATGCGTGCGGCGCCCGACCAGACCGCTCGTCCCGGCGACATGACCGAGGCGAGGTTGTGGGTTCAGAACCGCACCCGTGCCGATGCGATTGCGGTCAACTTACGCGCGGCCGACATCGAGACGCCGCTGCGGGTCGTGGTCGCGAACACCGATTCGAATCCGCATGCGGTGAAGGTGTCGGGCTCGATCAGGACCCAGCCGCTCCGGCAGGAGTGGGACTACGAGACCGTCGCGATCGTCCCCGGCGCGAACCCGTTGCAGGCGCTCAAGCCGCTCGGCCTGGCGGGTTGGGAAACGACCGGCCTCAGCTGGCCGGGCGACCAGGGCACGACGACGCTGCTGCTGAAGCGACCACGCTGACGACACGTGTCGTCCGGCTAAAGCCGGACACTACGTACGTCGTCCCCTCGAACGTAGTGTCCGCCTTTAGGCGGACCCTCTTTTACTCGATCGTGATCTCGACGACGCCGCTCGTGACCTCGACGGCGCGTTGAAGTTTCTTCCCGTCGGCGTAGAGCGTCGCCGTGTACGCGCCCGGCGCGACCTCGGCGATCGTGAACCGCCCGTCGGGCTCGGCCAGCGTCGTGTACGGCGTCGCGACGGAGAAGACCGACGCCGCCATCGCGGGGTGAATGTCGCATCCCACCCGATAGAAGCCGTCCTTGGCGAACGTGTACCTGTAGGCGTTGCCGGTTGGAATGGCCACGTTGAAGGCCGGCTCGCGCGTTTCTTCGTGGGTAACGTGGACGTTGTGCAAGGTATCGTCGCTGTTGCGGAATTCGACTGGCTGCCCAGTGCGGACGAGCAGCAGCTCCGGCCCGAACGTCAGGCTGACCTGATCCATTACTGGCACGTCGGTCTGCGGTGGAAACGATCGGGATGCCGTCGGCTCGAGGACGACCACGATCTGGGCGCCAGGATTCGGGCGCGGCCCGTGGCCGACGACCGTGGCGTTTCCCGTCGATGCCGCGGGCGTGGCCGCCGGCGCTTCCTGGACGGGCGGCGGTGTGGGTTTCGAGCAGCCGGCTGCGAGCGCAAGCGTCGCCAGCAGCGCGAGGCGCTTGCGTGTCGCCATGATCCACAATTCTAGTCTGTATGGCGCAGTGGACGGTCAACGCACGCGAAGTCGGCGTCCGGCTCGACAAGTTTCTCGCCGGCGCCGATCGCATCGGATCGCGCGTCCGCGCCGCAGCGGCGCTCGAACGCGGGAAGATCTTCCTGAACGAGCGCGAGATGACGCTCGACCACGCCGGCACCAGGCTCGCAGCGGGTGATGTCGTCCGAGCCTGGATGGACCGGCCGGGCAGCGCGAAGCGGCGCGCGACGCTCGGGGACGATCGGGATCTGCCGATTGTTTACGAGGACGACACGCTGGTCGTGCTCGACAAGCCGGCCGGACTCCTGGCCGTCCCGCTGCCGCTGCGCCGGCGCGAAAACGCGCGCTCCGTGTTCGACGATCTGAAGGAGTACCTGCGCCGCCGCGGCCGGCGCCGGCCGTTCGTCGTCCACCGCATCGATCGCGACACGTCGGGCCTCGTCGTGTTCGCGAAATCGGCCGCCGCGCAGGATCACCTGAAGGGACAGTTCAAGCGCCACCTGCCAGAGCGGGTCTATCGGGCGGTCGTGTACGGCCACCCGTCGCCAGCATCCGGCACCTGGCGCGACCACCTGGTGTGGGACGACCGATCGCTGATTCAGAAGGAGACCCACCCCCGCGATCCGCGCGGCAAGGAGGCGATCAGCCACTATTCGGTGCTCGAGCGGCTCAAGGGCGCGGCGCTGATCGAGGTGCGGCTGGTGACGGGGCGGCGGAATCAGATCCGCATCCAGGCGCGGCTGCGAGGCCATACGCTGGTTGGCGAACAGCGCTACACCTACGGGCCGGAGACGCTCCGATCGATTGCGTTCCCGCGCCAGGCGCTCCACGCGCACAGGCTGGCATTCAGACATCCAGTGGACGGCAGGGAGCTGAGATTCGAGGCATCGTTGCCGGAAGACATGAGAACACTGATCGTGAAATTAGGAATTAAGAATTAGGAATTAAGAATTAATTCCTAATTCCTCATTCCTCATTCCTAATTTCGGATGTTTTTATACACCCTGCCGGCGCGCATCACGAACGCGACGCGCTTGACCGCGTTGATGTCGCTGGTCGGATCACCCTCGAGGGCGATGATGTCGGCCTCGTAACCGGGTGCCAGCGTGCCGACGGTTTTCTCGAGCCGCATCGACCGCGCGGCCAGCGACGTCGCGGAGACGATGGCGTCCATCGGCTTCTGCCCGCCCTGACGTACCCGCGCGATGATTTCGTCCGCGTTGTGTCCATGCGCGCCCGCGACGGCGTCCGTGCCGATCACCATCATCAGCTTCGGCGTCGCCACGGCCTTCTTGATCATGGCCTCGTTGAGGGCGAGGCCCTTCTCCATGAACGCGAAGCCTTCCTCGTTGTAGTTCCCGATCCCGAGATAGTGTGACTTGTTGGCCAGGTAGTTCTGGAGCACGACGCCGATGTTGGGATCGAAGTAGACGCCCTTGTCGGCCATCAGCTTCAGCACCTCGTCGGTGGCGAAGACGCCGTGCTCGATCTGCTGGCAGCCGGCGTTGACCGACGCCTTGATCGACTCGGGACTGTGCGCGTGGACCATCGTGCGCATGCCAATCGCATTCGCTTCGCCGCACACCGCCTGCAGCTGCTCGTCGGTCATCGTCTGCTTGCCGCCGTCGCGGATGCTCGCCGACGCGAAGATCTTGACGACGTCGGCGCCGTCGGTCTTCAGCTGACGGACTTTCTCTCGAATCTCGGCTGGCGTCCCGCTGCGCTCGTTGATCTGACGGATCGACGTCAGGATGCGGGGGCCCGGCAGTACGCCACGGGCGATGGCGTCGCGCAGCTCCACGTCGTTGGCCTGTCCGGGGCTTTGAATCGTCGTGAAGCCCGCCAGCAACGTGACGTAGGCGTTCTCGGCCGCATAAAGGATCTCTTGTGCCGGCGTGCCCGGCCTGGCGGCGTAGCGTCCGTCCTTGTCGAAATGCCAGCCGACGTGCGCGTGGACGTCGATCATGCCGGGCATCGCGGTCAGGGTGCCCAGGTTGTAGGTCGCGGCGCCCGAATTGTCCGGGCCGATCGACGTGATTTTGGATCCCTGGATCGTGATCGTGACGTTGCTGAGGACCTTCCCCGTACCGTCGAGCGCTTTCGCCGCGCGAATCCGGACGGTCTGGTCCTGCGACGACAGCGCGACCGGCGCCATGACCGCGGCAAACAGCGCGGCTTTGAAGGCAGTGACTCGCATCAGTTTCCTCCGGGAACGCGGCGCGCGCATTATAATCCTCTGACCGGAAGCATGCCGAAACCCGCGTTCGCCGCGCTGCTCGTGGCAGCTGCGACTCTCGTCGCGGCGCCGGCCCCGTCCGAACAGGACTGGCCGTTTTACGGCGGCGATCAGGGCGGCGCCAAATTCTCGCCGCTGACGGACATCACCCCGGCGACCGCCGCGCGTCTCGTGGTGGCGTGGGAATGGACGCCGCGCGAGAAGGCGCTCGACGCGTTCGGAACCCGCCCCGGAAATTTCCAGACGACGCCGTTGATGATCGAGAACGTGCTCTACCTGAGCACGCCCTACAACCGTGTCGTCGCGCTCAACGCCGAAACCGGCGCCGAGCTTTGGGCTTTCGATCCGAAGGCGTACGAGGACGGGCAGCCGCCCAACGGTACCGGCTTCGTTCATCGCGGTGTGGCCGCCTGGCGCGACACGGCCAACGGCAACAAGCTGCGAATCTTCATCAACAGCCGCTATCGCCTGATCTGTCTCGACGCAGCGACCGGCGTGCCGGTCGACTCGTTCGGCGCGGGTGGCGCCGTCGACTTGAGCCGCGGACTGGTCTGGGAGATCCAGAAAAAGCACTACACGAACACATCGCCGCCGATCGTCTACAAGAACCTCGTGATCCTTGGCAATGGTGTGGGCGATCGCCTCGTGTACCGCAACGATCCGCCCGGCGACATTCGCGCCTTCGACGCGCACACCGGAAAGCAGGTGTGGTCCTTCCACACGATTCCGCAGCCGGGTGAACTGGGCAACGACACCTGGCAGCAGGATTCATGGAGCTTCACCGGACACACCAATGCGTGGGCGCCGATGACCCTCGACGCCGAGCGCGGGCTCGTCTTCGTGCCGCTCGGCACGCCGAGCAACGATTTCTTCGGCGGCCGCCGCCCCGGCGCCAATCTGTTTGCCGAGTCGCTCGTCTGTCTCGACGCCAACACCGGCGTGCGCAAGTGGCACTACCAACTGGTTCATCACGGCCTGTGGGACTACGACAACCCGTCGCCGCCCAACCTGGTCACGATTCGAGTCGACGGCAGGGCCATCGACGCCGTCGTGCAGCTGACCAAACAGGGCTACGCCTTCGTCTTCGATCGCGTCACCGGTAAACCGGTCTGGCCAATCGAGGAACGGCCGGTTCCGGCAAGCGACGTCGACGGCGAGCAGGCCTGGGCGACGCAGCCCGTCCCGACGCGGCCGCCCGCCTTTTCGGTGCAGGGCGTGTCGCTCGATGACGCGTTCGATCTCACACCCGAGCTGAAGGCCGCCGCGCAAAAGGAGCTGGAAAAATACCGCATCGGTCCGCTGTTCACGCCGCCCAGCTATCGCGGCACCGTCCAGCGGCCTGGCCTCATCGGCGGCGCCAATTGGGGCGGCGGCGCGTTCGACGCCCGCTCCGGTGTCCTGTTCTTCAAGACCACGAACCAGGCGAACATCGCACGAGTGGGAAAGACCGACCGCTCCAGCACGAACCCGCGCGCCTCTGAAGTAGACGCCGACTACACACGCGTCGGCGACACCAACGCGGAGTTCATGGATGGGCTTCCCCTCCTCAAGCCGCCGTACGGCCAGCTGGTGGCGCTGGATCTGAACCGCGGCGCCATCAAATGGCGTGTGCCGTTCGGGGACACGCCGTCGCTGCGTCGCCATCCCGCGCTCAAAGGCGTCACCCTGCCGGCGTCGCTCGGCGTGGCAGGAGCGCCGGGTGTCGTCGCGACGGCTGGCGGTGTCATCTTCGGCAGCGGCGGCGATCTGGCGTTTCACGCCGTCGATGCGACGACGGGCGCGGAGGTGTGGAAGGCGCCGCTGACACGGCGCGGCAACGCCACCCCGATGACCTATCGCGCCCGCAACGGCCGGCAGTACGTGGTGATTGCGACCGGCGGCGGCGAGGATGCGTCGCTGATGGCGTTTGCGTTGGATCGGTAATTAGGAGGACATGTGGTAGCGGCTTTCATACTCGCTCTGGCAGCTTCGTCGCTCTCCGGTGTCGTGCGCGATACCACCGGCGGAGCGGTTCCCGGCGCCGCCGTCATCGTCAAGCCGGCGTCCGGTGCGGAGCGGCAGACGTTTACCGGAGCGGACGGCCGCTTCACCATCGAGACGCCCGAGACCGGCGACGTGACCATCATCGTGCGGGCCGGCGGCTTCGCCGAGAAGACGCAGAAGGTGTCGGCTTCAAACGGATCCATCGAAATCACTGTCGAGCCCGCGACGCTGCTCGAAACCGTGACGGTGACGCCGACCCGCACCGAACAGCGGCTCGGCGACGTGCCGGCCAGTGTCAGCGTCCTCACGAGCGAAGCGATCGATGCGTCGCCGGCGATGCTCGCCGACGATGTCCTCCGACAGGTGCCCACGTTCAGCCTCTTTCGCCGGACCAGCGGCCTGGTGGCGCAGCCGACCACCCAGGGCGTCTCGCTGAGAGGGATCGGGCCGAGCGGTCAGAGCCGCACCCTCGTCCTCCTCGACGGCATCCCCTTCAACGATCCCTTCGGCGGGTGGGTGTACTGGACCAGGGTGCCGCTCGCCAGCGTGGATCGCGTCGAGATCACCGAGGGCACGTCGTCGAGTCTGTACGGCAACATCGCGATGGGCGGCGTCATCAACATCATCACGAGCCGGCCGACGCGCCGGACCATCGAGCTCAAACCCCAGTTCGGCAGCAAGAACAGCCCCAAGTTCGACTTCTTCGCGAGCGATCAGTTCAGCAGCAAGGTGTCGGCGGCGGTCGAAGGCAGCTTCTTGAACACCGACGGATTTCCCATCGTGGCGGCTCCCGAGCGCGGTCCCATCGACAACAACGCGGACGTCCAGTACAAGAACTTCACGACCAAGTTCGAGTTCACGCCGTCCGAGCGTATTCAGAGCTTCTTTCGCGCCGGCTACTTCTCGGAGAGCCGCGTCAACGGTAAGGTCGGCGAGTTGAACGACACGCGGTGGACGACGCTCAACGGCGGCGTCCGTGCACGCCTCGCGGACGGAAGCGATCTCCAGACTCGGGTGTTCGCCGATGTCTCCCGTGCGCATTTCAACTTCCTCGCGGTCACCAACGCGGCGACAACGCGAAACGTTGTCCGGCTGGCGACCGACCAGAACGTGCCCACCAATGGCGTCGGCGGCATGGCCCAATGGTCGAAGTCGATCGGCTCGTCGAACGTCTTCAGCGCCGGATTCGACTTCCGATGGGTGGATGGCGATAGCGAGGAGGCCGCGTACGTCGCCGCGGTACCGACGTCGATAACGGGTGTCACCCAGGCGGCCACGCTCTCCGTGCAGCGGATCTCAGGCGGGACGCAGCAGAGTCTGGGCGGGTTCGTTCAGGACATCCTGACGCCGATTGAAAAGCTCGTCATCACGCTGAGCGCGCGCGTCGATCGCTGGAACAACTACGACGGGCACAACCTCGAGACGACGGTCGCCACCGGCCAGCCGACGGTCAACAATCGGCCGACGATTCCCGACAAGAGCGATACCGTGGTGAGCCCGCATGTGGGGGCGCTGTATCACGTCACGGATCGCGTCAGCGTCTGGGGCGCCGCCAATTCGGGGTTCCGCGCGCCGACACTGACGGAGTTGTACCGGCAGTTCTCGGTCGGAGCCGTGACGACGCGTCCCAACGACCAGCTCGGCCCCGAGCGCCTCGTCGGCGGCGAGGCCGGGGTCAACGTCGCACCTGCCCGCAACGTCTCGGTCCGGTTGACGTGGTTCGACAACCGGATCAGCAACCCCATTTCGAACGTCACCCTGAGCGCGACGCTGGCGCAGAAGCAGAACCTCGGCAAGACGCGGGTCCGGGGCTTCCAGACCGACCTCGATTATCGCGTCGGGCCGTCGTGGCGGTTCTCGGCGGCGTATGTCTTCGACGACGCAAAAGTGACCGACGGCGGGGTGGCCAATGCCGCGCTGGTGGGCAAGAACATTCAGCAGGTCCCTCGCCATCGCGGGTCCGTGCAGGCCGCCTACTCGAACGCGAAGTTCGCGACCGTCGCTGTCGGCGCCCAGTTCGTGGGCCTGCAGTACAACGACGACCTGAACGTCAACTTCATCCCGGTTGCGACGTTGACGAGCGCAGGTTATGACGGGTCGTTCCCGGCCGGCCTGCCAGGCTATACCCTCGTGGATCTGACCGTGTCGCGCGCGTTTGGCCGCAATCTCCAGGCGTTTTTCGGAGTGCAGAACCTCCTCGACCAGGTCTATTTCGTCCAGACCAACCCCTCGACGATTGGCACGCCGCGCCTGGTCAACGGAGGGCTCCGTGTTCGCTGGAACGGGCGCTAGGCTGCGATCAGACGGGCGGTTGGCCAGCAAATTGCTGACTGAGCTTCAGGTGCTATGAAGCTCATCGTTCAGCCCGATGCCGGAATTGCCCCCATTGTCACCGCCATCAAGCAGGCCCGTAAGTCGGTCGACATCCTGATCTTCAGGCTGGATCGGCCGGAGATCGCGCGTGCGCTCGAAGCGGCCGTCGCGCGCGGTGTGCGCGTGCGGGCCCTGACAGCCCATCAGAATCGCGGCGGGACGAAGATCCTCCGTAAGCTCGAGCTGGACCTGCTGGAGGGCGGTGTTACCGTCTCGCGGACAGCGGACGATCTGGTCCGCTATCACGGCAAGATGATGATCATCGACAGCCGGATCCTTCATGTCTACGGCTTCAACTTCACCCGCCTCGACATGGAGAAGAGCCGGAGCTTCGGGATCATCACGAAGAACCAGAAGCTCGTCAACGAGGGGATGAAACTCTTCGAAGCGGACTTCGAGCGAAACCCGTATACGTCCGGGCACAAGCACTTCGTCGTGAGTCCCGAAAACGCGCGGGAGCGTCTCAGCGCCTTCGTCAAGAGCGCGCGAAAGCAGCTCCTCATCTACGACCCGCAGGTGTGCGACGATGCGATGCTCCGGATCATCAGCGAACGCATCAAGGCCGGCGTGGAGGTGAAGATCATCGGGGCGGTCGAAGCCAAGTGGAACATCAGCGGCGAGCCGTTTCCGGGCAAGCGGCTGCACGTGCGCGCCATGGTCTGTGACGGCAAGCGCGCGTTCGTCGGCAGCCAGAGCCTCCGCCGCCTCGAGCTCGAGAACCGCCGCGAGGTTGGCCTCATCGTCACGGACGACGTCGTGGTCGGTCAGCTCAAGCAGTTCTTCGAGCTTGATTGGTCGAAGACCGAGACCGGCAAGAGAGAAGCGAAGAAGGCCGCCAAGGCGGAGAAGAAGGACGAGAAGCTCGCCGCCGCGTCCTAGACTGCTTACGCTGTTTTGGTGGCGCGCGAGTTCAAGCTCGCGTCCTGCGGCGACCGCCAGAAATCCATCGTCGATACGCGGTGCACGCAGCCCACGGTGCAGTACGGCGCGCATGCCTTCGGCGTCGCGAATTCCCGCCTGATGTCCTCAATCGTGTAGCGTTCGAGCGGAACGCCTGGATAACCGCGCTGCTGCGAACAGTAGTGGACGAGACCGTCCTCGCAGATATAGAGGTAGCGCGCGCCGGCCCGGCAGCGCCACTCGTTCGGCTTGCCGTCGGCCAGGTTGTCCTGAAAGCTGCGAATCCCCGAATAGAGATTCTTGAAGACCTGCCAGGGCCCGTTGATCGCCTCCGACACCTCGTCGTAGACCTTGCGCTCGACCGGAGCGAGCGACTTGAGGCGTCCCGAGCCGTCGTGGATGATGCCGATGGAGGTGGAGAAGCCCAGCTCGCGGGCGCGGTTGTTGATGGTACGCGCATCCTCGGGGTTCTTGATGCCGCCGCCGAGGACGGAGTTGATGTTGACGTCGAACCTCGCGTGGGCCTTGAGGTGCTGAAGCTTCTGGTCGAGTAAGCGCAGGCTCTTCTTCGACACGTCGTCCGGCTCGACGTTGTCGATGCTGATCTGCAGGAAGTCGAGTCCCGCCGCATTGAGCTGCTCGATCCGTTTCGGTACGAGGAAGTAGCCGTTCGTGATCAGGCCGGCCATCATTCCCCGGGCACGGATGTGCCGGATGAGCGCGTCGAGATCCGGGTGCAGCATCGGCTCGCCGCCGCTGAACGCGACGACCGACGTGCCGAGCGACGCGAGCTGATCGATGCGCGCCTTCATGACGTCTACCGGCACCGGAGCCGACACTTTGTCGTACTCGTTGCAGTAGCCGCAGTCGATGTTGCAGCGGCGGATGGGGATGATCTGGACGAGCAAGGGGTGCGCCGTATGCACGAGCCCGCGGGCGAACTCCCTGAGCGACCGGGCTTTACGGCTGGCGTTACTGAAGGGCACGATCAGAAAAGTATAGCACCCGCCTTGTGACGCGGGCTCCGCCGTCAGGCGGCCGACGGCTCGGCCGGGCGCGTGCGCCGAAAGTGCTGGCCGACCTTCAACGACCCGTCGAAGATCGGTCCGACCGGGATGAGGCCCCAGACACGGTGGCGCGCCAGGGCGGCAAGGCCGGCCGACGCGATGCAACCGCAGTTGCTGCAGTCCGGGTTGCCGCCGAACTGGCACGGCGTAATCCGCGTTGTCAAATCGGCTGAAATCGTGGCCGTCGTCTTGGAGAAGACGCACTCGTCGGGTGACGCGGGTGGATTCGCGTACACGTCGATCAAGCCTTTCGGCAGCGCCAGTTTGGGGAAGCGCAGCCGGAGCGCCATCAGGTCGGCGACCACCCGCTCGCGATCGACCGGCCGCAACCGCTCGTCCGACACCTCCCCGACTTGGGGAGTGTAAAGGCTGACCCAGATCTTCTCGACTTCCGGCCGCGCGGACCAGAACTGGAGGAACTCTTCGATGTAGCCGTCGCGGTTGACCTGTTGCCGCGTCACCGTGCAGTGCACGGTGATCGTGTGACCGGCGATGTGCTTCAGAATCCGATCGTAAGTGGCCGGGGTGCGGCGCTTGTCGTGCTCGGGCTGCAGGCCGTCGATCGAGACGACGAGTGACAGGCGCGGCAGGGTATGCCACTCGGCCGGAATCTCGCGCACCGCGCTGGTGACCACCTGCACGTGGATGCCGCGCTTCGTCAGGATCGGCAGTAGCGTGTTCAGTTCGCGGTACCGCACCAGCGGTTCGCCGCCGACGATCGACAGGTGGAGCGGCCGCTGCCGGTCGACGATCCCGAGCACACCGTCGATCAGCTCCTGCCCCTTGAAGTCGCGGACTTCGCGGAGCGTGATGTCGCCGCCGAGATGGTCATCGCCGTACGCGTAGCATCCAGGGCACTTCAACGGACACTCGCGGGTAATTTCCAGCGAGAGCGCTGGTGTGTATCCCGCCAGGATCCGTCCCCACGCGCCGATGATCCAATCCATCTCTTCACTATAATGCACCGCATGAAACGACGCACCTTGCTCCAGTGGCTTGGCGGGGTGGTGGGCGCTGTACCGCTGCGCACGATGCGCGTGTTCGCGCAGCCACGCGATCTCACGGATGAGTCGGTTGCGACGCTGTATGAAATCGCTGCGACTGTGCTGCCGGCCTCTCTCGGGGCAACACGCGTGCGAGCCACCGCCGACAAATTTGTCGCGTGGACGCGCGGCTACCGCGAAGGCGTGGCGCTGTCGCACGGCTACGGTCATCCGCGCCTCCAGCGATCCGGCGCGTCGCCGGTGCCGATCTACATCGCGCAGCTTGCGGCCCTGGCCGCCGAGGCGAGCGCAAGGGGTGCACGGTGGCCGGCGCTCGACCTCGACACGCGGCGCCGGCTGCTCGACGCGGCGCTGACCAAGGCCAACGTTCGCGGATTGCCCGCGCGGCCTACCGGCCAGCACGTCGTGTCGGATCTGATGGCGTTCTATTTCCGGAGCAGCGAAGCGAACGACGTCTGTTACAACGCGATGATCAACCGCGAGGTGTGCCGACCGATCGCAATCACGACGAAACGTCCGCGGCCGCTCGCCTGAAGGCTTCGCGCTCCGTTCGAGAACGAGACGTGGTTTTCAACGCACTTGGAGCGCGAAGGCTTTAGCCGAGCGAGGAATGCGATGCCTGTTCACGAAACCGACACGCTGATCATCGGCGGCGGCATCACCTCCGCCATGCTCGCGCAGAAGCTGGCGGAGCTTCGCCCGGGGCGGAAGATCACCATCGTCGAAGCCGGCCGATCGATCTTCGACACGCAGAACCGCGGCCGCTATCGTGAACGGGCGATGGAGTACGGCGAGCACCCGTGGCACGACGACTACATCGAGGATCAGCAGGCCGCCGGCATCATCTCGATGACCATGGCCGTCGGCGGCCTGGCGCTGCATTGGGGCGGCGCGTGCAATCGATTCTCCGAAGAGGATCTCCGGCTCAAGTCGATGTACGGCTTGGCCACCGACTGGCCGATCGAGTGGGCCGAGCTCGAACGCTACTACTGCGAAGCGGAGCGCCGGCTGAACGTGAGCGGCGAGCCCAGCCCGCACGCCGAGGACCGGCGGTCGCAGCCCTATCCGCAGGGCCCCATCCCACTGTCCTACAACCTGCAGATTCTGAAGACGTGGGCCGAGAGGAGCGGCATCAAGTTCTCCCCGCTGCCGATGGCGCGCAACCTGACCCCCTCGGGTGGACGCGGCGCGTGTTGCGTCTACGACACCTGCGGAGAGGTGTGCCCCTCGGGCGCGAGATACTCGCCGGACTACACATTCCGCCAGTTGATGGAGCCGAAGAAAATCGTGCTGCACGACCGGACGCTGGTCCGCAAGCTGATCCTCGACGAACGGCGCTCGACCATCGTCGCGGCGCAAGGCGTCCATCAGGATCGGCCGGCCGACCCGATCGAGTACCGCGCCAAGACGTTCGTGATGGCGTCAGGCTACTGCTGGAGCTCGCATCTCTTGTTGCTGTCGGCGAACGCGCGCTTCCCAGACGGTCTCGCGAACCGGTCGGGGCTCGTCGGCCGGTTCATGAACGGCCACAGTTTCCTCAACGCGACCGCGAACATCGACGACCAGACGTTCCCGGGTCAGAACATCACGCACAGCCTGATTTCGCGCGAGTACTTCCGGTGTCCGACCAACCGTCCGTTCGTCCGCCACGACACGCGGGTGTGGGAGAGCTCCGCGGGACGCGATCCACGTCTGCGTGCGCCCGGCGGTGCGCTGCTGCTGGGCGACGAGCTGATGGCCGACTGGCGATCGCGGACGAAGGGCAGTTCGGTGCGGCTGCGCGCGTATGTCGACGTCCATCCGTCAGCCGACAGCCGGCTGACGCTCGATCCGTCGAAGAAGAACCGCTACGGCGATGCGATGCCGAAGATCGAGCATCGGCTCGACGACGCGACCCGCGCGCGCGAGGCGGCCACCCGCGCTCACGTGCAAGGCGTCTTCGCGACGCTCGCGAAGGCGAGCAACGGACGCATCGTGAACAACAGCGAAGGGGACTACCTCGATCATCCCGGCGGCGGTTGCCGCATGGGTACGGATCCCGCGGCCAGCGTGTGCGATAGTTTCGGCCGCACCCACGATCACGAGAACCTGTTCGTCGTCGGCGCGCCGACGACGCCGACCGGCGGGTGCACGAACGGGACGCTCACGTTCGTCGCGTTGACGCTCCGATCGGCGGAAGAGATCGCGCGAGCGTCTTGAACGCGGAGCTCGCAGAGCTCGCAGAGAAGAAAAGGATTCTCTGCGTGCTCAGCGTGCTCTGCGTTGATCGTGGTTACTTGACCGCCGTGAACATGATCTCCACAGCGCCGTCCGCATTCATCAGCCCGGCGCCGACCGTCGCGCGCGCGGGGAAGTCCTTGCCGATCGGCTCGCGATACGACACGTTCATGTCGGCGAACTTCGTCAGGTCCGGCAGGTAAACCATCCCTTCGACCAGGTGGCTCCAGTCGAACCCGGCCGCCTTCAGCGTGCGGCCGATTCGCGCCATTGTTTCCGCCGCCTGGCCTTTCACGTCGCCTTTGTTGGCCGGCGTATTCCCGAGGATGCCCGAGAGATACAGGCGATTGCCGACGCGGATCGCCGAGCTCAGGTTCGGGTTCTTGGTCCCCGGCTTCCCATCTTCGGTCGGCGTCGTGATCGCCGTCTTCGTTCCCCGCACCGCGATCATCGTGATCTCGACGACGTAGTCGTTGGACGTGAGGTTGGCCTTGACGGTCGCGCGCGCCGGCGGATCGGTTGGAAAATACGTCCGGTACACACCGTTCATGTCCTGGAACGCGGCAGTGTCGGTGACGTAGACACGCGAGCTGACCACGTCGGCGAAAGTCATACCGCCGGCCTTGAGCACCGCGCCGGCGTTGTCCATCACCGTTTTCGTCTGCTCCTTCATGTCGCCCTTGATGGTCGAGTTGTCTTTGCCGTTCCGGCTGATCAGCCCGGCGAGAAAGAGCGTGTTGCCGGAACGAATCCCGTAGCTGTACGGGTTGGGCGACACCATCCAGTCGCTCGGGTTGACTACGACGCGCTCGCCGCCGTCAGGCACCGCGACGGCCGAGATCTCCACGAGTCCCTCGTTGAGGAGCGGCACCATCACGGTGGTGCGCGCCGGTGGATCCTTGGTCCAGTAGGTGCGATACACCTCGTTCATCGCGGCGAAGTCGCTCTGGTTCTTGAGATACACCGTCATGCTGGCGGCATTCGCGAGACTCGAACCGGCGGTCTTGAGCGCGGCGCTGATGTTGTCGAGCACCTGCTTGGTCTGGGCCTTGACGTCGCCGCCGGAGCCCAGTGTGCCCGACACGTAGATGAGTCCGTCGGCCTTGATGGCCGTGCTGAAGGGCAGGCTCGCGTTGGCGTTGGGGAAGACTTGTTTCGACGATTGGGCAAAGGTCATGGTGGTAGCGACCGTGCAGAGAGCGATGACCAGGACGTGGCGCATGACAGGCTCCTTCCGAGTGAGCGCCATTCTACGCGAAAAACACATGCGGTAATCTTAGGGACTGATGATCGAGAAGCGGCGTTCGAAGATTCACCGGTGGGGCGTGTATGCCACCGAGACCATTCCCAAGAACAAACGCATCATCGACTACGCTGGAGAGAAGATCTCCAACCAGGAGAGCCTGAAGCGCGAGCGGCGGTACATCCAGAAGGGACACATCTGGTGCTTCAAGCTGACCAACCGCACGGTGATTGACGCCGGCGTCGGCGGCAACGTCGCACGCTTCATCAACCACTCCTGCCGTCCCAACTGCTACATCCACATCGTCGATGGCACCATCTGGATTCGCGCAAACCGGAAGATTCGAAAGGGCGAGGAGCTCACCTACCACTACAACACGGACGGTGAAGGGCTGATCAAGTGCCGGTGCCGGCCGGGGTGCCAGGCGCTCCTGTGATCTTCTACCTGCACGGCTTTGCCTCATCTCCCGGCTCGACGAAGATCCGATATTTTTCCGAGCGGCTGCAAGAGCACGGCGTCACGCTGGTGTGTCCGGATTTCAACGAGCCTGACTTCAAGACGCTGACCATGACACGCATGCTCGATCAGCTCGAGCGGCAGCTGCCGGCCGCCGGGGCTCCGCCGGCGGCGTTGATCGGATCGAGCCTTGGCGGGACGCTGGCGATTCTCGCGGCCGCGCGCGCGCCATCGAGAGTCGAACGGTTGGTCCTGCTCGCGCCCGCGGTCATGTTTGCCAAGCCGGGTCATCACCTGCTGCCGCCGGAACGGATCGAGGAGTGGCGCCGGCGTGGGTCGCTGCCGTTTTTTCACTACGCCGCGAACGAGCAGCTGGAGCTCGATTACGCGTTTTTCGAGGACAGCCTTCGATACGATGCGTTCAACGCCGTCGTGCCGCAGCCGACGCTCGTCTTCCAGGGGCTCCGCGATGCATCGGTCGACCATCGGACCGTCGAGCAATTCGCCAACGCGCGCCCGAACGTCACCCTGTCGCTGCTCGACGACGACCACCAGCTGATCGCGAGCCTGCCGCGGATGTGGAACGACATCCAGCCGTTTCTGGGGCTGGCCGAATGAAGCACGCGCTGATCGCCGCGTGCGTGTTCGCAGTCACAGCGGGCCCGAGGACTCGCGGGGCGGCGCTCGATCGGCGGTACGTAGCGCAGCCCTTTAGGGCTGCCCCGACCGCCGATGGCAGGCCTGAAGGCCTGCGCTACGAGAGTCCAGCCCTCGCCGTCGATCACGTCCGCGTCGGCTTCCTGAATTCCGGCGGCGGCTATACGGTGACCGCGATACCAATCGAAACCTACGTGGCGCGGGTTCTTGCCGGCGAAGCCGTGCGCGACAGCCACCCTGCGGCGCTCGAGGCGTTGGCCATCACCATCAGGACGTTTGCGGCCGCGAATCTGAAGCGGCACGGCGCCGACGGGTTCGACTTGTGCGATCAGACCCACTGTCAGGTGGTGCGAGCGGCGGTGGCGGCCACCGAGCGCGCCGCGCAGGTGACGGCCGGGCGTGTGCTCCTGCGCAACGGCGTCCCGGCTTCCATCTACTACACGGCGTCGTGCGGC
>Ga0268265_10001441_pt1 | contig 20055 bp, 18 predicted proteins | sample KBSSwiS52_FD_190355 | JGI IMG/M metagenome (GOLD analysis project Ga0268265, IMG submission 190355) | Switchgrass rhizosphere microbial communities from Kellogg Biological Station, Michigan, USA - KBS Switchgrass S5-2 (SPAdes) (version 2) | ecosystem: Host-associated > Plants > Roots >... | reverse complement strand
GACGCTGAACTTCCGCTTGTTAGCCGGATCCGTGAGGTCGACCACGTTGCCCGGAAGGCCCGCCGCGCGCTGGCCGCCAGTCACATTGATATGCGAATATTGGGCCATGAAGCGGAGGTAGTCGGTCGGGTTCCAGATCAGGCTGCCCTGATACGCCAGCTGCTTGCCGCCATTGACGTAGAAGGGAGTGGCAAGCGAGGGCGAACTGCTGTCGACGCGATCCCGCAGCTCGAGCAATTCGACGCGGCCGTTGAGCTGCAACGCGCCCCAGCCGCCCTCGTTGAACGGATGCAGGACCTTGGTGCGGTCGAAGCGCCCGTTCTTGTAGCCGCGAGTCTCGCCGGTCAGATAAAAGCCGACCTCGCCGTACGCGCTCCAGAAGCTTGGATTGCCATTGAGCAGCGCGCCGCCGCCAGTCCCGTTGTTCGGATCGAAGGTGTCGCCGGGCTTGATGGTGTTGATCCAGATCTTCTGGAACTCACCGGCGAAGTGCAGGCTCTTGTGGATCGCCGCGAGTTCGACGCCGGCATGCCAGTCGCTGTCGGCCGCGATCGCGTTGGTATCGACCAGGCGCTGGTCCGTGATCTGAGTCAGCGGACGGGCACGCAACCGCTCGTTTTGCGCATCGCGGTTGTTGACGCGATAGTGGGCGCTGGCGCCGATGTGGAAGCGGGTGTTGCCAAACGCCGGCGACCAGACGCCACGGACGTCGGCCTCCCACCCCGTGCGGTTGAAATTCGCGCCTTCGTTGATGGGCTGGTTGAACAGGCCCATCTGGAGAATCCAGCTGTCCGTCTTCTTGTCGACGAAGGTCAGGCCGACACCGAGGCGCCGGTTCATGCTGAATGCGTCGGTGAACGATGCGCGCTCCATGAACGACGTGAACTTGGAGCTGGTCATCGTCTCGAGGCTCGAGAACGGATAGATGTTGCCGACCTGGACGGTCAGCGGGACGTGCTTGAAGTCATAGGCAATGAAGATGTCTTCATAATCGACGGTGCCCTGCGCGAAGTTGAACTCCGCGCTGTAGCGGAAGCCACCGGGCAAGGTTCCGTCCGCGCCGATCAGCAGCCGGCGAGCGCGGCTGTTCCAGCCGAGGTTGTTATAGCCAAGGCCCCCGACCGTGCCGTTGAGGTTCTTGCCGTCGGGGAAGCCGGCATAGCCGGCGTCGAGCTGGATCGCACCACGCGGCTTGAAGCTGAACCCGGCGTCCTTGTCGTCGAATTGCGGGCCGCCTTTCCACGACGGCGTGGCTTTCACCAGCGAACCTTTGAGCTGCTCGATCGAGTTCTGCAGCGAGTCGATCTGCGCCTGCATCAGCTCGATCTTGGCTGCGGCCTCGTCGACCTGGCCGGCATTGGCGATCGCGGCATCGGCCGCCGCGTCCGACTGATCGGGCTCGGTCGGTTCGGGCTGAGCGGCAGGGTCAGCCGCGGGCTGAGCAGCAAAGGCTGGCGCCGCAATCCCAAGAGCGCTTCCCGTGAGAAGCGCGGCGACAAACTTGAACCTCATTTTCTTATCCCTTTCCCCGCCCCCGCATGCGAGGGCCTCACTCTTCTTGCTAGACCGTCCGGCGCGGCGCGGCCGCGCCGAAATATTCACGCCCGACTATTTGAGGCTCGCCAGGTTGAGCGGCGCCAGCGCGCGCGCGGCCTGCTGGCTGCGGGCACGGACATTGTTCGGCGCCGCGATCATTCCGCCCTGCCGGCGGAGGTAGCCGTTCGGACCGAACGCACTCTCCTTGGTGAACTCGGCGGCATAGGCACGGACGGCCGGAATGGCATTCGCATGCGCATTCTTGATGTAGATGTAGAGCGGCCGAGCGCCCGGATATTTGAACGAGCTGATCGAGTCATAGCTCGGCGCGACGCCGTTGACCGACAGGCCCTTCAGCTTGTCCGCATTCTCTTCGAGATAGGAGAAACCGAAAATGCCGATCGTGCCGGCGTTCGCCTCGATCTTCTGGACGATAAGATTGTCGTTCTCGCCGGCCTGGATGTAGCCGCCGTCCTCCCGGACGCCGGTGCAGATCGCCTTGAACTTGTTCTCGTCGCTCTTCTTTAGCGCGGCCATGGAGGCATTCGCTTCACACGGCGGGGTCAGCAGCAATTCGCCGAGCGCGTCGCGCGTACCCGACGTCGGCGGCGGACCGTAGACGCGGATCGGAATCGCCGGGAGGCTGCTGTTGACGTCCTTCCAGGTCTTCGACCGGTTCGGCTTGCCGTACGGCGTTTTTGCCAGCGCCAGATAAATGTCGCGCTGCGACACGTTGGCGAGCGGACTGCCCTTGGCCGTGGCAAGCGTCACGCCGTCGAGGCCAACCTGGATTTCAGTGACCGCGGTGACACCGTTCGACGCGCACAATTTGGCTTCCGAGGCCTTCATTCGGCGCGAAGCGTTTTCGACATCCGGGAAGCGTTCGCCGACGCCGGCGCAGAACAGCTTCATGCCCGCGCCCGTGCCGGTCGATTCGATGATCGGCGTACCAAGCCGCGGGTTGGCGCGGGCGATCCGCTCCGACACGATCTTGGCGAACGGATAGACGGTGGAGGAGCCGACCGCGCGCATTTGCGAGCGGGCGTCGGCCTGGGTGGAAATGCTGAGCGCCATCGCCGCGGTCGCGGCGAGGCCGAATGACTTCAGATACATGGTCGATACCCCGATTTAGGGACTCACAAGTGCGTCCGCTGAGTCCCTGCTAGGAGCGGGTCGCGACACCGAATTGACATTATTGTTTCAGTTTCGTGACGACCGTCACGCCTCGGCGTCGAGCGAATATCCGGCCGACCGCACGGTCCGGATCAGGTCCGGATGGCCGTTGAAGTTCAAGGCCTGGCGGAGGCGGCGGACGTGAACGTCGACCGTCCGCGTGTCGATATCCGGATCGTGCGACCAGACGGCATCGAGCAGCCGCTCGCGCGAGAAGACGCGGCCGGGATGTTCGAGGAAATGCTTGAGCAGGCGAAACTCGGTCGGCCCGAGCGTGACCTGCTCGCCATTGCGGCGAACACGGTGCGCGGCGACATCCATCTCGAGGTCGGCGTAGGCCAATTGCTCACCGGCCAGCGCCGGCCGGACGCGGCGCAGCACCGCGCCGACCCGCGCCACCAGTTCGCGCGGGCTGAACGGCTTGGTTACATAATCGTCGGCGCCGGTATCGAAGCCGCGGATGCGGTCGCTTTCCTCGCCGCGCGCGGTCAGCATGATGATCGGCGTGTTGGCGCTGGTCGCGCGGCGGCGAAGGCGGCGGCAAACCTCGATCCCGCTGATGCCCTCGATCATCCAGTCGAGCAGGATGATGTCGGGGCGATATTCGTCGGCGAGGATCAGCGCCTCCTCGCCATCGCCGGTCCGGCTCACCTCATAGCCCGACCGTTCGAAGTGGAAGGTAACGAGATCGGCGAGCGCGCGATCGTCTTCCACGAGCAAGAGGCGGGTATTGGTCATCGCCTTATTTCACCGACTTCCCGGGCCGATCCGCCATGTGCTGACCGGTCGCCGCATAATAGACCATCTCGGCGATGTTGGTCGCATGATCGCCGACCCGCTCGAGATTCTTGGCGACGAACAGCAGATGCGCCGACTGGCTGATGTTGTGCGGGTTTTCCATCATGTGCGTCAGCAACGCGCGGAAGATGGAATCGTAGAAATCGTCCACCGCCTGGTCGCGCTCGCAGACGCGAACAGCGGTTTCCGCATCCCGCTCGACAAAGGCGTCGAGCACGTCGTGGACCATGCCGGTCGCGATCCTCGCCATTTCCGGGAGGAGCGAGAGCGGCTCGATCTTGCCGGCGGTTTCGATCAGGGGCACGCGCTTGGAAATGTTCTTGGCATAATCGCCAATACGTTCGACGACGCCCGAAATCTTGAGCGCAGCGACGACGTCGCGAAGGTCGGCGGCCATCGGCGCGCGAAGCGCGATCAGCTGGACCGCGCGGCGTTCCGTTTCAATCTCCAGGGCGTCGAGCTTCTTGTCTTCCTCGACCACCTTGGCGGCGCCTTCGACGTCGCGCTGGACGAGGCAGCGCATGGCTTCGCCGATCGCATGTTCGGCGAGGCCGCCCATCTGGCTGATGAGCGCGCGCAGCCGTTCGATGTCTTCGTCGAACGCCTTGAGCGTATGTCCGCTGCTTTGCTGCATAACTCTGCTCCGATCAGCCGTAGCGGCCGGTAATATAGTCCTGGGTGCGCTGTTGGCGCGGGTTCGTGAAGATCTCGCTGGTCTTGCCGTATTCGACGAGCTCGCCGAGGTGGAAGAAAGCGGTGCGTTGCGACACGCGGGCCGCCTGCTGCATGTTGTGGGTCACGATCGCAATCGCGTAGCGGCCGCGCAGCTCGTGGATCAGCTCCTCGATCTTGGCCGTGGCGATCGGATCGAGCGCCGAGCACGGCTCGTCCATCAGGATAACCTCCGGATCGACCGCGATCGCGCGCGCAATGCACAGGCGCTGCTGCTGGCCGCCCGACAGGGCCGTGCCGCTCTCCTGCAACCGGTCCTTGACCTCTTCCCACAAGCCCGCCCGCTTGAGCGATTTTTCGACAATCTCGTCGAGATCAGCCTTCGATCTGGAAAGCCCGTGAATCTTCGGCCCGTAAGCGACGTTGTCGTAAATAGACTTCGGAAACGGGTTCGGTTTCTGGAACACCATGCCGACGCGGGCGCGCAGCTGCACCACGTCCATCGCCGAACTGGTGATGTCGTCGCCGTCGAGGTCGATCCGGCCAACGACGCGCGCGGACGGAATCGTGTCGTTCATACGGTTGAGGCAGCGCAGGAACGTCGACTTGCCGCAGCCCGACGGGCCGATGAACGCGGTCACCAGATCGTCGTAGATCTTGATCGAAACGTCCTTCAGCGCCTGCTTGTCGCCGTAGAACACGCCGACCTTGTCGGCGCACATCTTCGGCTCGCGGCTGGTGTCGATCAGCGCGTCACCCTCCGCCAGGTTCGTCTGATGCGACAGGTCGATCGCCGGCATCTCCGGCGCAGGGGCAGCAGGCGTTATCGGCATTTTTTCTTTCATATCCATCACCAGCGGCGCTCGAAGCGGTTGCGAAGATAAATAGCGAGGCCGTTCATCAGCAGCATGAACAGCAACAGGACGATGATCGCGGCACTCGTCTTCTCGATGAAGCCGCGGTCGACTTCGTCCGACCAGAGGAAGATCTGAACCGGAAGCACGGTCGCCGGGTCGGAAATTCCGTTCGGCGGCGCGGCCACGAACGCGCGCATGCCGATCATCAGCAACGGCGCGGTTTCGCCGAGCGCGCGGGCGACGCCGATGATCGTGCCGGTGAGGATGCCCGGCAGCGCCAGGGGCAAGACGTGGTGGAAGGTGACCTGCATTTTGGATGCGCCAACCCCGAGCGCCGCGTCGCGAATTGAGGGCGGCACCGTCTTAATTGCATTGCGGCCGGCAATGACGATCACCGGGAAGGTCATCAGGGCGAGAGTCAGGCCGCCGACCAGCGGCGCCGAGCGCGGCAGGTCCATGATGTCGAGGAATACGGCGAGGCCGAGCAGGCCGAAGATGATCGACGGAACCGCGGCGAGATTGTTGATCGACACTTCGATCAGGTCGGTCCAGCGATTACGCGATGCGAATTCCTCAAGGTAGACCGAAGCCAGCACGCCAATCGGGAAGGCGAGCAGGAGCGTGACCAGGATCGTGTAGAAGGTCCCCTTGAGCGCGCCCCACACGCCGACCGCCGACGGGTCGGTCGCGTCGGATCCGGTCAGGAAGCGCGTGTTGAAGGTGCGCTTCAACGCGTGACGTTGCTGCAATTCAGCGACCAGTTTTTCCGCCGCCGGGTCGCCGTCGTCAGACTTGGCCGCGACGTCGATCTTGCTCGCCACCGGCAACCACATTGTCGAACTGCCGGCCAGCATGCTCGGATTGGCAACGATCGCGTCGGTCAGGCGATCGGCCGCCGCGTCGCTGAACATCAGCGATGCGCCTGGCCCGTAGGCCCGCTCGGCGGCGTTCGCGATTGCGGTCGAAAGGTCCGCGCCGGCGACCGTCGTCCGCGCGTCCGGGCCCTTGATGGTCGCCGGATCGAGGAACAGGTCGCTCTTGGTGAAGTCGATCGGCAGCGCCGCCTGATATTGGCTGAACCCGCCGAGCCCCTTCGACCCCATGTTCCACAAGAGGAACGCGAGAAACGCGACGGACAAGCTGATCGCCAGCAGCCCGGCGCCGCGGAACAGGCGCTCGGACAGATAGCGGCGGCGAACACGGCGGGTCATCGACTCGTCGGTCCAGCGGCTCGCTGCGCGCTTGGTGGCGGCACTCATTCGTACTGCTCCTGGAAACGCCGGACGATATGCAGGGCGATGAGGTTCAACAGCAACGTGATCCCGAACAGCGCCAGCCCGAGCGCGAAAGCGGCGAGGGTTTTGGGACTGTCGAATTCCTGCTCGCCGGTCAGCAGGCCGACAATCTGCGTGGTGACGGTGGTGACGCTCTGAAACGGGTTGAGGGTCAGGTTCGCGGCGAGGCCGGCGGCCATGACCACGATCATCGTCTCACCAATGGCGCGGCTGATCGCCAGCAGGATCCCGCCCATGACGCCGGGCAACGCTGCGGGCAGAAGCACCTTGCGGATCGTCTCCGACTTGGTGGCGCCCATGGCGAGACTGCCGTCGCGCATCGCCTGCGGCACCGCCGCGATCGAATCGTCGGCCATCGAGCTGACGAACGGGATGATCATGATGCCCATGACCGAACCGGCGGCAAGCGCGCTTTCGCTGCTGGCCGAAGTGATGCCGATCGACAGGCCGAAGTCGCGAACGATGGGCGCCACCGTCAGCGCGGCGAAATAGCCGTAGACCACGGTCGGGACGCCGGCGAGAATCTCGAGGATCGGCTTCAGCCAAGCCCGCACGCGCGCATGCGCATATTGGGTCAGGTAGATGGCGCTCATCAGCCCGAGCGGGACGGCGACGATCATCGCGATGATCGCGCCGATGAAGAAGGTGCCCCACAACAAGGGGATCGAGCCGAAGGCGCCCGACGAGCCCGCCTGATCGGCGCGGATCGCCATCTGCGGGCTCCACTGGAGACCGAAGAAGAAATCTTGCGCCGGATACATGCGAAAGAAGCGCAGGCTTTCGAACATCAGCGACAACAGGATGCCGAGCGTCGTCAGGATCGCGATCAACGATGCCGAGAACAGCATCACCATGACCCAGCGTTCGACACCCGTCCGGGCGCGGAAATTCGGCGTGCTGCGGCGCATCGCCCAATAGCCGGCGCCGAGGGCAAGTAGGATCCCGGCCACCCCGCCCAACAGGCCAAAGCGCGTATTCTCCGACTGGATGCGCGGCGCGACGCTCGACGATTGCGGATTGAACCCCTGCTGGATCTTGCCGCTCGCGATGTCGCTTGCTTCGGACAGGATCGACTCGCGCTGCATCGCGTCGGCCGGAAGGGCCTTGCCTTCGGGACTGGCGAGCACTGCCCGGTCGACCAGCCGCGACTGCATCGGCGCCCAGGCGGCGATCAGCAGGAGCGCCGGGATCGCCGCCCACAGGGCCGCATAGGCGCCATGATAGCTGGGCAGCGAATGGAGCCGGCTCGCCGCGCGGAGGCGGACGGCCCGGGCAAAACCGAGCCAGCCCGCCGCCAACGCGACGATCAGGATTGCAAGAAGGGCAAGCCCGAGGCTCATCGTCGCCCCGGGTTTACTTCAGCGTGCTCGGGTCGAGCGGTTTCAGATCTGTTGCTTGCTTCGCCGCGGCGTCCAAGTCGGCGCCGCCGAACGGCACCAGGCCGACGCGCTCGAGCGGACCGCCCTTGCTCCACATCTTGGCATATTGGGCGACGAAATCGCGCAGCTTCGGCTTCACGGCGAGGTGCTCGCCCTTGATGTAGACATAGAGTTTGCGGGCGCCCGGATAGCTCAAGTTGGCGATCGTATCCTCGGTCGGGGTCACGCCGCCGATCTGGACCGGGCGAACCTTGTCGGCATTGTCGGCGAGATAGCTGAAGCCAAGCACGCCGAGCGTGCCGGGATCGGTCGCGACCTTCTGGACGATCAGATTGTCATTCTCGCCGGCCTCAACGTACGCGCCGTCTTCGCGGATCTTGGTGCAATAGTCCTTGTGCTGGTCCTCGTTGCTCTTGGCCAGCGCCTTCATCGCCGGGTCGGTATCGCAGCCCTTGGTCAGATAAAGGTCGGCCAGGCTGTCGCGGGTACCGGACGTCGGCGGCGGGCCGAGCACGCGGATCTTAACCGCGGGCAGCGCCGGGTTCACGTCGTGCCAGGTCTGGGCCGTGTTGGTGCCCTTGCCGAATGGGTTGGCGGCCAGCGCCTTGTAGATATCCGCCTGGGTCAGGTTCATCGCCTGGCCGCTGTTGGCCTCGATGATCGTCAGGCCGTCGATGCCGACCGGAACCTCGATGATGGTCTTGACACCATTCTTGACGCAGATCTCATACTCGCTCTTCTTGATGGCCCGCGAGGCGTCCTCGATGTCCGGATTCTGTCCGCCGACGCCGCCGCAGAAGAGCTTCATCCCGGCGCCCGTGCCAGTCGATTCGACCGTGACATTGATGCCGGGCGTGGCGCGCATGAATTGCTCGGACACGGCCTTGGTGAACGGATAGACGGTCGACGAGCCGACAATGCGGATGTCGCTCGACGAACCGCCGCTTCCGCCGGTTTTCGAACCGCAGGCAGCCATCAGCGCCACAAGCGGCAGCGCGACCAGAATCTTCTTCACTGCTTTCCTCCAAAAAATCGGAACGTCCCCGGGTTCGCCGTAGCGACGCATCGGAGTCCGCTCTGTGACTCTTGTGTTGCAGTTTCATGACAGCGGTTGCCGTGCGTTGCGTCGGCCGGTGGAGGAGTTTAGCGAGCCGCCATGGCCAGCAAATTCGAAACCTTCGCCGCCCTGCACGTGCCGGGCGATCCTGTCGTGCTGTACAATATCTGGGACGTCGGCAGCGCGCTCGCCGTGGTGAAAGCCGGCGCGAAGGCGCTGGCGACGGGCAGTCACCCGGTCGCGGATGCCAACGGCTGGGCCGACGGCCAGATCGTGCCAATGGAATTCGCCTTCGCCAATGCGACGCGGATCATGAATGCGACGGAGCTGCCGCTCACGGTCGACTTCGAGGGCGGTTATGCGGTCGAGCCCGAGGAGGTCGGAGGCAATGTCGGCAGCCTCGCGGATACGGGGGTGATCGGCTGCAATTTCGAGGACCAGGTGATCGGTGGAGAGGGCCTCCACCCGCTCGACCTTCAGGTGCGGCGGATCGAAGCCATCCGGCGCGCGGTCGGCGACCAGTTCTTCATCAACGCCCGGACTGACCTGTTCCTCAAGACCCAGACCTATGACGACGCGCTAATCGACCAGGTAGTCGAGCGCGGGAAGGCCTTCGCCGGCGCGGGCGCAAGCGGGTTCTTCGTGCCGCGGCTCGCCGACCCGGCGCAAATCGAGCGGGTCGTGCGCGAGGTGCCCCTACCGCTCAACGTCATCGCCTTCCCTGGCGCTCCCGACAAGAAAGTGTGGGCCGCGGCAGGCGTCGCGCGGATCAGCCACGGCCCCTTCCCGCACCGCGCACTGATGGCCACGCTGGAAGAGATGGCGCGCGCCGCGATAAGCTAAGCTTGGGTGTTGAGCGCAAGATTCGAGAGGCGCTGAGCGACCGGTTCAGGCAATAAGCGGGCTGTGCCAAGGAGCCTGACCTGACCATGAGCAAATTCGAAGATTTTGCGGCGCTTCATGTCGCCGGTGACCCGCTCGTCCTGTTCAACGCGTGGGACGCCGGAAGCGCCCAGGCCGTTGCCCAGTCGGGCGCCAAAGCAATTGCGTCGGGCAGCGCCTCGGTGTCGATGGCCAACGGTTTCGGCGACGGGCAGGAAGTGCCGCTCGACCTCGCGCTCGCCAATGCGGCGCGGATCGTGAAGACGGTCGAGCTGCCCGTCACGATCGATTTCGAGGGCGGCTATGCGGACGATGGGGTGGGCCTCACGGCGAACGGACGACGGCTTGCCGAGACCGGCGCGATCGGTTGCAATTTCGAGGACCAGGTGGTCGGGACCGACCGGCTGTACGACATCGCCGAGCAGCAGCAGCGCATCGCCGCGCTCCGCGCCGGCGTCGGCAACGCCTTCTTCATCAACGCGCGCACGGACCTGTTTCTCAAGGCCAAGCCGGAAGCGCACGACGATGCGCTCACCGACCAGGCGATCGAACGCGGCCGGGCCTACGCCGACGCCGGCGTGAACGGCTATTTCATTCCGGGCCTCGCCAATCTCGAACTGGTCGAGCGGATCGTCAAAGCCGTTCCGATTCCGGTCAACGCCATGTGGCTGCCGAACGGGCCGAGCCGGGCCGACTGGGCAAGCGCCGGGATCGCGCGTGTCAGCCACGGGCCGTTCCCGTTCATGGCGATGCAGGCGTGGTTGACGAACGAGGCGAAGGCGGCGCTCGCCTAAGCGCGCCGCAGCCGCCACCACGTGCGTCTGGGGCCGGACTTCAGCACGGTCTTGCGGAACAGGCCCGCGCCGACCCGCAGGATCAGCGCGACCCACAACGCCTGCCAGCCGATTGCCACGACGTGCGGCCACAGGCTGGCGTCTTCAGCCGCACGCGCAACCATCGTCAGCGGCGATGACAAAGGGAAGGCCGCGGCGGCGAAGGCCAGGCCTGAATTTGGTGAGCCAATCGCGGTCGCTGCAAAACCGAAGATCAGCACCTGGCCGAAGGTCACCGGCATCGACAGCGTCTGCACTTCGCGCACCGTCGAGGCTTGGGCGCCGATGGTCAGGAACAGCGCGCCGAGCAGCAAATAATTCATCGCGAAGTAGATGACGATCAGCGCGAGGAACGAGGGCCACCCGACCGCAGGCGACGACAGCGCGGCGAGGCCGCCGGCCTTGAGCGAGGCGATTACGCCCGCGCCCGCAGCGGTCCATACGATGAGGCCGAGGACCGATGCCGCGAGCATCGCGAACAGCTTGCCGACGAACAGCGATTCGATCGGCACCGCGGCCGCGACAACCTCGATGATCTTGTTCGATTTCTCTTCAACCAGCTGCGACAGCAGCATCGTCGACAGCAGCAGGGTGAGGAAGAACAGGGCCGTTTGCGCGACCTGGCCGGTCGTTGCCTGGTCCTTCGATTCGGCGGCGCTGGAAGTGTCGGTGTGACTGACCACCAGGTGCGGGCTGGCGTAGGTGCCCGCGGCATCGGCGAGGATCAGCCGCAGCTGGCGCGCGGTCGACCCGTCGGGAGCGACCGGACCGGCGAGATGCGGCTTGTCGGGCAGGCCGGTGACCACGGCTTCGACCGGCGGGCTGCGTGACGCGAGCAGCGCGGTTTCCTGGGCATTGGCATCACCGGCCGGTTCGAAGCGCATGAAGCGCAGCACGTGCTGGTCGTCGATCGCGTCGGCGAACCGGTCGCGCGACACATTGAGCCGGTCGAAGTCAGCCTGGCTCGCCACGACCGCGACCACCGGCTTTTCGCGCGAGTTGGCGACGCTTGCGCCGATCCCGCCGAACGCGGCGCCGAACAGCAGCGGAAACAGCGGGCCGAGCAGGAAGAACAGGAAGGTCTTCGACAGCACGGTCGCGGCAAAGTCGCGCCTGCCGATAACGAAGGCGCCGCGCAGGAGCTTTCTCATTGCGGCTTCTCCTCGGCCATCGCCGCGGCGGTCTTCTCGCCGGCGATGGCGACGAACGCGTCGTGCAAGCCGGGGCGTTCGATCGCCAATGCCTCGATGCCCGCGCCGCCGTCGATCAAGGCCCTGAGCAAGGGTTCGGGCCCGCTCTCCGGAAGCTCGAAGACGAACGTATTGCCTTCAGTGCGCGAGGTTGCCGGGATCGCGGACCGCCACGGGCCGTCATGCTCGCGCGTCTGCAGCCGGACGATCGGGCGCAATCGGGCGCGGGCTTCGTCGACCCGCCCGTCGAACGCGACCTTGCCCTTGGCGATGATCGCGACGCGCTCGCACAGCCGCTCGGCGTGGGCGATGACGTGGGTCGAGAAGATGATGGTCGCGCCGTTGGCGGCCTCATTGCGGATAAGCTGCTCGAGCTTCCCCTGGTTGAGGGCGTCGAGCCCGGAGAAGGGCTCGTCCAGCACCAGCAGGCGCGGACGGTGGATGATCGTGCCGAGCAGCTGGACGGTCTGAGCCATACCCTTGGAGAGGGAGCGGATCGGCTTCCTGGCCCATTCGCCAAGGCCGTGATCCTTGAGCAGGACATCGGCCCGACGCCGCGCTTCGCGCAGGGTCAGGCCGCGCAGCGCGCCCATGAAAGCAATCGCCTCGCGGGCGTGCATGGCCGGATAGAGGCCGCGCTCCTCGGGCAGATAGCCGATCTCCTGCGCCGCCTCGAGCGGACGCTCGCGGCCGAGGACGCGGCGGGTCCCGCTCGACGGGTCGATGATCCCGAGTAGCATGCGCAAGGTCGTCGTCTTGCCGGCACCGTTGGGGCCGAGCAGGCCGTAAATGCTGCCGGTGGGAACGGTCAGGCTGACGCCGTCGACGGCGCGCGTGGCGCCAAAATCCTTGACCAGGTCGGTTGCTTCGACAGCGTCGCTGTCCTGAAACCGTTCGTGCTGAGCTTGTCGAAGCACTGCTTTTCCTAAGCGATTCAAGGGCAGCCCTTCGACAAGCTCAGGGCGAACGGAGTAGTGGACGACCGTGGCTAATAACGAAAGCCTTGAGGAAGCAATAAGAAGCGAGGCGCGCCGGCTCGGTTTTTCAGCGTGCGGGTTCACGCGAGCGGATGCGGCCGACGCGGCTGGAGCCGGGCTCATAGAATGGCTCGAGGCCGGGCATCACGGCACCATGGGATGGATGGAAGCACGCGCCGACCAGCGCGCCAGCCCGCAATCGCTGTGGCCCGACGCCAAATCGGCAATCGCGCTGGGGATGAGCTATGCGCCCACCTCGGATCCGCTGGCGCTCGCCGGACAGCCCGAGCGCGGCCGCATCTCGGTCTATGCGCAGGGCGGCGACTATCACACGACGGTCAAGAAAGCGCTGAAGGCGCTGGCGCGGTTCATCGTCGAGCGGGCTCCGTCCGAGCTCAAGGTGTTTGTCGACACCGCGCCGGTGATGGAGAAGCCGCTCGCCCAGGCGGCGGGGATCGGCTGGCAGGGCAAGCATACCAACCTCGTCAGCCGCGAGCATGGCAGCTGGCTGTTCCTCGGGGTGATCCTGACCAGTCTTGAGCTCACGCCGGACGCTCCGGCGAGCGATGGTGTTCATTGCGGAAGCTGCACGCGCTGCCTCGACGCTTGCCCGACGCAGGCGTTCGACGGACCGCACCGGATCGATGCGCGGCGCTGCATTTCCTACCTCACGATTGAACATGACGGGGCGATCCCGGCGGAGTTTCGCGCGGCGATGGGCAACCGCATCTACGGTTGCGACGATTGCCTTGCGGTGTGTCCATGGAACCGCTTCGCCGACGCTGCCGCCGCCAATCGCGCCTTCCTGCCGCGCGCCGAACTGGCGGCACCGCGGCTGGCGGACCTGCTGGCGCTGGACGACGCCGCCTTTCGCGAGATGTTCGCTGGCTCGCCGATCAAGCGGATCGGGGTCAAGCGCATGATCCGCAATTGCCTGATCGCGGCGGGCAATAGCGGCGATGCGGCGCTGGAGCCGTCAGTCCGCGCTCACCTTGATAGCGACGAGCCGGTCATCGCCGAGGCTGCCCAATGGGCGCTGGCTCAGCTCGGATTTTCGAGCGCCGAGATACAGGCGGCCTGATCGGCCGCCGCGCCCGACGGCAGGCGGGTATCGACATAAGTCACGCGCTGGACGCCGGAGCCGCTCTCGGGCGGATAGAGATAGGCGTCGAGGATGCAGCGAGTGGAGCGGAACTGCAGCTTGAGCCCGACGCCCTCGCGGACCTGCAATGCAGGATTGCCGAAATAGCCGACGAGCTCCTGCGCGGTCAGGCCGAGCACGGCGCTGGACCGCGGCTTCACGGAAGGTGGCGCCGCGACGGGCGCGGGCGTCGGCGCCGGCACTTCCGGCCGGGCCGCGCAGGCGGCGAGGAACAGGGTGAGCGTGAGCGATAAGCGGCGCATGGGCGAACGATGCATGGCCCACCTTCGCTAGGCAAGGTTGCTTACGCCTGAATGCATCGGCTAGGCGGCGCGCTTTCCCGAAACCGGAGCTTTCATGACCGATCCCCGCCTCGACGTCCTCACCATCGGCAACGCGATCGTCGACGTGATCGCCGACACGACCGATGCGTTCCTCGAAGCCGAGGGGCTGACCAAGAGCTCGATGCGGCTGATCGACGCCGAGGAGGCGGAGCGGCTCTATTCGCACATGGGCCCGGCGCGCGAGGTCAGCGGCGGCTGCGCCGGCAACACCGCCGCCGGCGTCGCGGCGTTCGGCGGCCGCGCCGGCTTTGTCGGGGGCGTCGCGCCAGACCAGCTTGGCAATTTCTACCGCCATGACCTGACCGCGGCGGGGGTCGAATTCACCACACCGGCGCTCGATGTCGGCGTGCCGACCGCGCGCTCGATGATCCTGGTGACGCCCGATGGCCACCGGACGATGAACACCTTCCTTGGCGCCGCGCAGCACCTGCCCGCCAGCGCGCTCGACGAGCAGCAGGTTCGCGATGCCGCGGCGATCTATCTCGAAGGCTATCTGTGGGATCCGGAGACCCCGCGCTTCGCGATGGTCCGCGCGATCGAGGTCGCACGCGAAGCCGGCCGCAAGGTCGCCTTCACTTTGTCCGACACCTTCTGCATCGAGCGTCATCGCGACGGCTTCAACCAGCTGATCGACGGCGGCAAGATCGACATCCTGTTTGCCAACCAGGCCGAGATCGAGATGCTGGCCGGCGTGCCCCACCTCGCCAGCGCGGTCGAAGCGGTGCGCGGCAAGGTCGAAACCCTGGTCGTCACTCGCGGCGAGCATGGCGCGCTCGCGACCCGCGGCGCCGAACAGGCCGATGTCGCCGCCGAGCCGGTGCGCGAAGTCGTCGACACGACCGGCGCCGGCGACCTGTTCGCGAGCGGGTTCCTGTTCGGCTACACCCACGGCCGCAGCCTCGAGCAATCATTGAAGCTCGGCGCGATCGCCGCCGCCGAAGTCATCCAGCATTATGGCGCGCGCCCCGAGGCGGACCTCAGGGCGCTGGCCGGAGAACTGGCTGCCTAGTCGCGTTCCTCCGGCGAACCCGGCGCCGGCGCGCCGGGCATCGGTGCGATACCGATCGAGCCTGGCGCATCGGCCGCAAGTTCCGGAACATCGGTCACGCCGCGGCCAACGTGGCTGTGGCGGTAGCCGTAGAGGAAGTAGATCACGAGGCCGATCACCGTCCACGAGACGAACAGCAGCTTCGATTCCATGTTCAGATTGACGAACAGGAGGACGCAGCCGGCGATCGACAGCGGGGCGACGACGAACAATGCCGGCGTGCGGAACGGCCGCGCGCGGCCCGGATCGCGCTTGCGCAGGATCATCACCCCGACCGAAACCGCGGCGAAGGCGAAGAGCGTTCCAGCGTTCGAGTAATCCGCCAGCGTGCCGACCGGGAGGAAGGCGGCGGCGATGGCGACAAAAATGCCGGTCACGATGGTCACGATGTACGGCGTCTTGAATTTCGGATGGACCGCCGAGAGACGCTCGGGAAGGAGGCCATCGCGCGCCATCACGAAGAACACGCGGGTCTGGCCGTACATCATGAGCAACACGACCGACGGCAAGGCGATCGCCGCGGCGAGACCGAGGAGGTTGCCGAACAACGGGTTCGAGACTTCGCGCAGGATGTGGGCGAGCGCCTCCTTCGAGCAGACCGTCGGCGCGTGCAGCGCCTGGCAGGCAGCCGAGCCATAGAGTTCGGGCGACCCTTCCTTGAACGCCAGGCCGGTGGCCGGGTCGATCAGGGGCTGCGCCCCGAAGGCACCGACCACGCCGGCGGCGACCAGGAGATAGAAGACGGTGCAGATGAGCAGGCTGCCGATCAGCCCGATCGGGACGTTTCGCTGCGGATTCTTGGTTTCCTCCGCCGCCGTGGAAACGGCGTCGAAGCCCACATAGGCGAAGAAGATGGACGCCGCAGCGCCAAGAATACCAGTGCCCGAAGAGCTTAAAGGATTGCCCCAGCCGCGCGGTGCAAAGGGTTCGAAGTTGCTCGCATGGCCACTGATCATCGGCAAGGTGATGATGAGGAACAGCGTCAGCGCGGTGACCTTGATGATCACCAGCACGGCATTGACCGTCGCGCTCTCCTTGGTCCCGATAACGAGCAAGGTCGTGACCAGTCCGACAATCAGTACCGCCGGGAGATTGATCAGGCCGCCCGCTTCGCCGCCCTGAAGGAAGCCCCACTGGATCTGCGGTCCGACCTTCAAGGCATGCGGTAAATGAACCCCGACCGAGTCCAACAGTCCGGTGATAAACCCGGACCAGCCGACCGCGACCGCGCTCGCCCCCAATGCATATTCGAGGATGAGGGCCCAGCCGACCAACCAGGCGATGATCTCGCCCATCACCGCGTAGGAGTAAGTGTAAGCCGAGCCCGCCACCGGGACCATCGAGGCCAGTTCGGAATAGCACAATGCCGCGAGGGCGCAGACCGTGCCTGCGACGATGAAGCTAACCATCATGCCCGGACCGGCTTTCTGCGCGGCGGTTGCCGTCAGCACGAAAATCCCGGTGCCGATAACTGCGCCGATGCCGAGCAAGGTCAGCTGGAAAGCGCCGAGCGAACGCTTGAGCGATTTCTTTTCGGCTGTCGCCAGGATCGAATCCAGCGACTTGATCCGGCCGGCTCCGCCGCTGCGCGGTGCTGCTGTCGCCATGTTAGTCCCCTCTTAGGCAAATATCGTGGCGTGACCCTAACGGCTCGGTACGTGAGGGCAATCCCTCAATCTGCAGACGACCGTCGCTAGCGCGCGAGCATCGGCCCAAGCGGGCGGCCGGCGAAGATGTGTGCATGTAAGTGCGGCACTTCCTGCCCCGAGTTCATCCCGACGTTGGCGAGAACGCGATAGCCTTGCGCCACCAGGCCGTGGTCGCGGGCAATCTTGCCGACGGCACGGACGAAGCCAGCGATTTCCGCATCCGACGCGCGCTCCGAAAAATCGTCCCACGAGACGTAGGATCCTTTGGGGATGACCAGGATATGGGTCGGGGCGAGCGGATTGATGTCGGGAAAGGCGTAGGCGAAATCGTCCTCATAAAGCTTGGTCGAGGGGATCTCGCCGCGGAGGATTCGGGCAAAAATGTTATTGTCGTCATAGGGTTCGGTGGGGTCGATGGGCATGGCTCGTGTGACTCCGCTTGACCGGGCTAACCCGCCCGCTACCACGAGAGGCGATGAGCGACGAGACACCCGAAAGCCTGATTCCGTACGACGAAATCGTGCAGGACGCGCTGCGAGCGGTGGTCGGACGCGTGCTCGGCGAAGTCGAGCAATCGGGCGGGCTGCCGGGCGAGCATCACTTCTACATCACCTTCAAGACCCGCGCCCCGGGCGTTTCGATCCCCAAGCATCTGATGGAGCGTTTCCCCGACGAGATGACGATCGTCATCCAGCACCGCTTCTGGGACCTGAAGGTCGAGGACGACGCTTTCTCGGTCGGCCTGTCGTTCGGCGGCGTGCCGGCGACACTCTACGTCCCCTTCGCGGCGGTAACCCAGTTCCATGACCCGGCGGTCGAGTTCGCGCTGACCTTCCACGCCAACGAAGGCGACGAGCCGCACGAGGAGCACGAAGCGGCCGGCAACGACGCGCCGACGGTCGAGAAGACCGACGACGGCTCCAATGTCGTCTCGGTGGACTTCACGAAGAAGAAATAGCAGTAGCTCGCGGCATCACCGCCGCAGAGGAACCATGGCCAACACCCGCACCGAAACCGACAGCTTCGGACCGATCGAAGTTCGCGCCGACGCTTATTGGGGGGCGCAGACCGAGCGCTCGATCGAGAATTTCCCGTTCGGCCCGCGCGAGCAGATGCCGCTCGAGATCGTCCATGCTTTGGGCTTCGTCAAACAGGCCGCGGCGCGGGTGAACGCGCGGATCGGCGGGCTCGACCCCAACCTCGCCGAGACCATCCAGCAGGCCGCCGCCGAAGTCGCGCGCGGCGATCTCGACAGCCAATTCCCGCTCGTCATCTGGCAGACCGGATCGGGCACCCAGTCGAACATGAACGCCAACGAGGTCATCGCCGGCAGAGCCAACGAGATCCTGACCGGCAACCGCGGCGGCAAGGCCCCGGTCCATCCCAACGATCACGTCAACAAGAGCCAGTCGTCGAACGACAGCTTCCCGACCGCGATGCATATCGCCGCGGCGCGTTCGGTTCATCGCCGGCTGCTGCCGGCGTTGAAGCTGATGCACGCCCGCCTCGCCGACCAGGCGCAGCGCTGGGATGCGATCGTAAAGATCGGCCGCACCCATTTGCAGGATGCGACGCCGCTGACGCTTGGCCAGGAATTCTCCGGCTACGCCGCGCAGGTCGAGGATTGCCTCGCCCGGGTTGAAGGCGTGATGCCGCGCCTGATGCGGCTCGCCCAGGGCGGGACCGCGGTCGGCACCGGCCTCAATGCGCCCAAGGGCTTCGCCGAGGATTTCGCCAAGGAAGTGTCGCGGCTGACGCAGCTGCCGTTTACCTCGGCGCCGAACAAATTCGCCGAGCTGGCTGCGCACGACACGCTCGTCGAGCTGTCGGGCATCCTTAACGTCATCGCCGTCGCCTTGACCAAGATCGCCAACGACATCCGCCTGCTCGGCTCCGGGCCGCGCTGCGGGCTTGGCGAATTGAAGCTGCCCGAGAATGAGCCTGGCAGCTCGATCATGCCGGGCAAGGTCAACCCGACCCAGGCCGAGATGCTGACGATGGTCGCCGCCCAGGTGATGGGCAACCACGTCGCGGTCACCGTCGGCGGGCTGCAGGGCCACCTGGAACTGAACGTGTTCAAGCCGCTGATCGGCGCCAACGTCATCCGTTCGATCAACCTGCTGGGGACCGGCATGGAGAGCTTCACGACGCGGATGCTCGACGGGGCCGAGCCCGACGAGAAGCGCATCTCGGAGTTGATGAACCGCTCGCTGATGCTGGTCACGGCGCTCGCGCCGGAAATCGGCTACGACAATGCCGCGGCCATCGCCAAGCATGCCCACAAGACCGGCCAGACGCTTAAGGAAGCCGGCATCGAACTGGGCCTGGTCGATGAAGCGACCTTTGACCGGGTGGTGAAGCCGGACGGGATGCTAGGGCGATGAGGCGGCTCGGTGTGACAACTCTCATGATCGCGCTGGCCGGTTGTGCCTCGGCGCCGTCAACACGCCCCGCGCCGCGGCCGCAACCCAATCGCCCGGTACGCTCGCTGCCAGGCGCCGTCAGCGCGGCGACCTACGTCAGCCAGGCGGCATCGATCGACCTGTTCGTCGTGAAATCGTGCGAACTGGCCGCATTGCGCTCAGTGACCCCCACGCTTCGCCGCACTGCAGAGCAGCTGCTGGCCGATCATCAGGGCACAGCCTCTCAGTTGTCGTTCGCCGGCCGCCGGCTCGACCTGCTGCCGTCGGCCAGCCTGCTGCCGCAGCACCAGGCGATGCTCGACGAGCTCGCCGCGAGCAGCGACTTCGATCGGACATTCGTTCGGCTCCAGCGCTCCGTCCACGGCCAGGCCCTCGCGCTTCATGCCGATTATGCGCGGCGCGGCGCGAGCCCGACATTGCGACCGGTTGCAGCCAATGCCGCAGCGATCGAGCAACGCCATTTGAGCTTGCTCAACCGGCTATAGCTTCAGGTTCAGCCGCACCCCGAAATTGTCGATGCCCGGGTTCTGTTTCCCGAACAGCTGGGCGTGGCTCATGTGCACCCAGCTCGCCTCGACGCTCAGGCGGTCGTTAATCTCTGTGCCAATATTGAGTTCGGGTTCGAACAGGACGCGGCTGCCGAAGTCGATCTTGCCGTTGGTCGGGTCTTCACGATTCCTGGCCGAGCCGGTGTGGACGGCAATGCCGAGGCCGGGGCGAACGTAGACCTGCTTGCCGAATTTCGCCGACAGGCCGGCCGCCGCGTAATTGGTTTCGCCGGCCGTGTTCACCGCGCCGAAA